>Ga0066669_10000672_pt1 | contig 11523 bp, 8 predicted proteins | sample GraSoiAngelo_118_FD_133940 | JGI IMG/M metagenome (GOLD analysis project Ga0066669, IMG submission 133940) | Grasslands soil microbial communities from the Angelo Coastal Reserve, California, USA - 14_0919_02_20cm | ecosystem: Environmental > Terrestrial > Soil > Grasslands | place: USA...
CACGTCGGGCTGGGCGAGAAAGAGGCGAAGGAAAAAGGGATCGCGGTCAAGATCGGCCGCTTCCCGTTCGCCGCCGCGGGTCGCGCGCTGACCCTGGGCCAGACCGAGGGTTTCGTGAAGGTCGTGGCTGATGCCGGGTCGGGCCAGCTTCTGGGCGCGCACATCATCGGGCCGCGCGCGACCGACCTGATCGCGGAGGCGGCGCTGGCGGTGCAGAACGGGCTGACGCTGGAGCAGATCGACCTCACCATCCACGCTCACCCGACCTTGCCCGAATCGTTGATGGAGGCCGCGCTGGCCGCGCAGGGACGCGCGATCCATATCGCTAACAGGAAGTCGGGCCTCCCCAACCCCGCCGCAAGCGGCGGGACCTCCCCTCAGGGTGGGGAGGTGAGCACACCCACCGCGAACATGCAGAATCGAGGAGAGAAGATGTCTGCCCCAGTCAAGTCCTCCTCCCCACCCCCCACGCCCAGCGTGATCAACCCCAAAGTCCTCGAGCTGACCAAGAACAATCGCGAGTTTCTGCTCGGCATGCACCGCCAGATGCAGCTCATCCGCCGCTTCGAGGAGCGCGCGCAAGAGCAGTACACAAAGGCGAAGATCGGCGGGTACTGCCACCTCAACATCGGCGAGGAGGCCACGGTCGTCGGCGGCATCCTCGCGCTCAAAGCGAACGACTGGATCTTCACGAGCTACCGCGAGCACGGCCACGCGATCGCGCGTGGCGTGGATCCCAAGGCGGTGATGGCCGAGCTCTTCGGCAAGGAGACCGGCACCTCGCACGGGCGAGGCGGCTCGATGCACCTCGTCGACTACGGCCGCCGCTTCATGGGCGGCTACGGCATCGTCGGCGGACACCTGCCGCTCGCGGTGGGCGGCGCCTGGGCGGTCAAGTACCGCAAGCAGAAGGACGTCATCTTCTGCATGTTCGGGGACGGCGCCACCAACATCGGCGCGTTCCACGAGTCGCTGAACATGGCCAAGGTCTTTGAGCTCCCCGTGGTCTGGTTCTGCGTCAACAACCGCTACGGCATGGGCACGCCCGTGGAGAAGGCGTCCGCGGTCGCGGACATCTACAAGAAGGCGTGCGCTTACGACATGGAGTCGATCCAGATCGACGGCATGAATCTGCGCGAGGTTTTGCTGCGTACAAGTGAAATCGTCGAGAAGACACGCAAAGATTCCGTGCCGCGCTTCATCGAATCGCTCTGCTACCGCTTCAGAGGCCACTCGGTGGTGGATCCGGACAAGTACCGGTCCGCGGAGGACAAGGAGAAGTATCGCAAGGCCGACCCCATCGTCGCCTTCGAGCACGAGCTGGAGGAGAGCGGCCTGGCGGACGAGGAGTACTTCAAGAACGTGCGCCAGGAGGTCGATGCCGAGGTCCGCGACGTCATCGAGTTCGCTGATGCCAGCCCGGACCCAAACCCGAGCGACCTCTACAAGTACACGTACGCGGGGCAGTGGGACAACCGGCCCGAGCTGCGCGCGGAGCGGGTCTGATGGCGACCGCAACATCGGCCAAGGCGCCGGCCGCGGCTGAGGAAAAGCTCTACCGCGTCGCGCTGCGCGAGGCTTTGGCCGAGGAGATGGAACGCGACGACTCCATCTTCCTGATTGGCGAGGACATCGGGAAATTCGGCGGCGCCTACCGGGTCACGGACGGACTTCTCGATAGGTTCGGCCCCGAACGCGTGGTCGACGCGCCGATCGCGGAGGAGGTGATCGTCGGCACCGCCATCGGTTCCGCGATGCTCGGCCTGCGACCGGTGGTCGAGATGATGACCATCAACTTCTCGCTGATCGCGTATGACCAGATCGTTAATAACGCAGCCAAGATCCGCTATATGTTCGGCGGCGAGGTCAAGGTTCCGATGGTGATTCGGATGCCTGGGGGTGCGGGGCACCAGCTCTCGGCCCAGCACTCGCACAGCTTCGAGGTCCTGTACGGCCTGATCCCGGGCCTTCTGGTCGTTGCGCCGACGACACCCGCAGACGCGAAAGGAATGCTCAAGTCTGCCATCCGCTCGGACAACCCGGTGATGTTCCTCGAATCGATGAGCCTGTACAACGTGAAGGGCGACGTTCCCCCAGGCGACTACACGACGCCGCTCGGCAAGGCAGCCCTCCGCCGCACCGGCTCCGACGTGACGATCGTCGGTGTCTCGCGGATGGCCGTGCTGGCCAACGAGGCTGCAAAGCAGCTCGAGGAAGAGGACATCGATGCCGAGGTCATCGACCTGCGCTCGATCCGCCCCATCGACTGGCCGCCGATCATCGACTCCGTGCGCAAGACGAGCCGCTGCGTGGTGGTCGAGGAAGGCTGGTCGACGTACGGCGTGACCGCGGAGATCGCGGCCGGCGTGCAGGAGCGCTGCTTCGACTACCTCGACGCACCGATCCGCCGCCTGGGCGGCGCGGAGGTGCCGATGCCTTACAGCATGGGCCTGGAGAAAGCATCCATCCCGACGAGCGAGGACATCAAGCGCCTCGTGCGAGCGACGCTCGGGAAGAACCCGAATGCCTGACATCAACATGCCCAAGCTCTCCGACACGATGGAGGAGGGCACCATCGTCGAGTGGAAGAAGAAGAGCGGCGACCAGGTGAAGGCCGGGGAGGTGCTGGCTGAGGTCGAGTCTGACAAGGCGACGTTCGACCTCGAAGCGGAGTCCGACGGAGTCCTGCAGATCCTGGTCGAGCAGGGGGTTCCGGCCAAGATCGGCGCCCCCATCGCCAAGATCGGTGAAGCCGGCGCGCAGGCCAAGTCGGAGCCGGCGCCCGCCAAGTCGGAGCCGGCGCCCGCCAAGCAGGCCCCTGCCCAGAAGGGCGGCGTGGCGGAGCCGAAGCCGAAGGAACCGGAAACCCCTGCCACGATGGCCGAGGAGCGTGAGCCTGCGCAGGAGTCGTCGCCTCCCCCCGAATCCCCAGCTGAAAGACCGGCCCCCCCGCGCGAGGAGAGTCAGGACGGCCAGCAGCAGGGCGCGGAGGTGAGGGCCTCGCCCCTCGCCAGGCGACTCGCCGAGGAGATGGGCGTCGACCTCTCCTCGTTGAAAGGCAGCGGCCCGGATGGCCGCATCGTCAAAGAGGACGTGATCGCCGCCGGTGGAACGCGACCAAAGGCCGACCGCCGGCGGGCCCAGCCGGCGGCGGGTCAGGCCGCCGGACCCGAAGTCGAGGTCGTCGAACCCTCACGAATGCAGGCCACCATCGCCCGCCGCATGGCCGAGGCCAAGTCGACGATCCCCGAGTTCCAGGTCACGGTTGAAGCCCGAGTCGACCTCGCGGTCAGCCTTCGCCAGCAGCTCAAGGATTCCGTGCCCGGCGCCGAGAAGGTGACGATGACGGACTTCCTGGTCCGCGCCTGCGCGCTGGCGCTGCGGAAGTTCCCCGAGGTCAACAGCTCATGGGTCGAGGGGCGGTTCCAGCGCAAGCGCTCGGTCAACATCGGGCTGGCAGTGGCCCCGAGCCAGGGCATGGGCCTGCTCGTGCCGGTGGTCCACGACGCTGATATCAAGGATCTGGTCCAGATCTCGATCGAGTCGCGTCAGGTCATCGAACGTGCGCGCTCAGGGCGTGTGAATGAAGGCGACCTGACCGGGGCGACGTTCTCGATCTCCAACCTCGGCATGTACGGAGTCGACGAGTTCACGGCGATCATCAACCCGCCTGAAGCGGCGATCCTCGCGGTGGGTGCGATCAAGGACGTGCCTGTCGTTGAGGACGCGCGGATAGTCGCGGGCAAGGTGATGCGCATGACGTTGTCCGTGGACCACCGCGTCTTTTACGGCGCGACCGCCGCCCAGTTCATGGCTGAGGTGAAGCGGCTGCTCGAAAACCCGGTGACGCTGCTCATCTCGCTGCCTTGACCCCGGACGAGATCGCGAACGTCCTCGAGACCTCGGGCCAAGCTTGCGCAAGCCTTCTCCGCTCCATAACACCTGACATGGCAGCCTGGCGCCCGGCGCCGGAAGAGTGGTGCGTGAACGAGGTGATCGGGCATCTGATCGAAGCTGAGAGGCGCGGATTCGGGGGACGAATTCGCACCATCCTCGGCGCCGACAATCCGGAGCTCGAAGGATGGGACTCCGCAGCTGTGGCGAGGTCACGCGGCGATTGCGATCGCAAACCCGACGAGCTGCTCGACGAATTCGAACCGCTGCGCCGCGATAGTGTCGAGCTCGTGCGTTCGCTGAGCGGCAAACATCTGCTGCGCGCCGGCCGCCACCCGGACGTTGGACAGCTGACCGTGGACGAGCTTTTGCACGAGTGGATTCACCACGACGGCAACCACCTGCGCCAGGCCTATGCGAACGTTCAGGCTTACGTCTGGCCGCGCATGGGCAACGCCCAGCGATTTAGCAGCGCCTAGGCGACAGCCGCCGCGGCTGAGTCGGGTTCGACCCTGGCGTCGCGTGCGGCCGGGAGCATGAGGTGCATGCGCAGGTTGCCCGAGTCGTCGAAATCGGCCCACAGGCGCCCCTTCATCGCGGCCGCCAGCTCGCGCGAGATGGAGAGCCCGAGTCCAACCCCACCCGCGGCGGCGGAACGCGAGGGGTCGGCGCGGTAGAAGCGGTCAAACATCCGGTCTGGGTCAGGACGATGCACGCCGGCCGGATTCGAAACCACCGTTTCGACCGAGCCGCCACTCATGCGGGCCGCGGCGTTGATGGTCGAGCCCACGGGCGCGTACTTGACCGCGTTGTCGAGCAGGTTGTCGAGGATCTGGTGAAGGCGCTCCTGATCCGCCGCCACCGGCGGTATATCGTCAGGAACGTTCAAGTTGAGAGACAGCTCGCGGGCGCGAGCCCGAGGCCGCACGATCTCCAGCTCTTGCTGGAGCTGGCCGCCAAGGTCGACGGCGGTGATGTGCAGCGAGATCGAGCCCGCTTCCACACGCGCCAGGTCCAACAGCTCCTGCGCCATCCGAAGCACGCGCTCGGATTCCTCGTGCACGATCGTCGCGGCGCGAGTGCGCTCGTTCTCATTCAGCAAGCTGCCATCGACCAGAGCCTGGCTGAACCCGATCAGGCTGGTGAGGGGCGTCTTGAGCTCGTGCGAGACATTGGCCAGAAAATCGCGCTGGACCTTCCGTGCCCGCTCGACGGCCTCGCCCATCCGGTTGAACGCCGAGCCGAGCATCCCGATCTCGTCCTGACCTTTGATGCTCACGCGACGTGAATAGTTGCCGGCGGCGATGTCCTCTGCCGCGGACGCCAGCTGCGTGAGGGGCCGCGTCAGAGACTGGCTGATCAAGAGCACCAGCAGCATCGCCACCACCAACGCGGCGCCGCCCGCCTCGAGCAGCCGGCTGGCCAGCTCGCCGGCGGCCGCCGAGGCGGCAAACGTCTGTGGTTGCGCGAGCACGACGTAACTGGCGTGGAGCGGATCCTGCCCAGGCGGGATCTGCTGGGCCGCCACGAAATAGGAGTGACCCTCCAAGGAGGCTCGGCTTGGCACGCCGGCTGCAATCGAGATCTGGTGACCCAGCAAAGAGTCCTGGCTGTCGTACACCACCACGTGGTCGGCACGCAGCAGCAGGAGCCGATTGCCACTCAAAGTGGGCGCGATCAGGCCGGTCAGGCGATCCAGAAAGTCGCTCGGCGTGTCGAGGCCAGGTCGAGGGCAGGTGGCCGGCCTCGCGATCCGAGGCAGCGGGTTGAAGCACTCTTCGTGCCTCACCTGTGCGGTGACGGTGATGACATTTCGTCCCAGCTGCGCTTGCGCGCTTTGAAACTCCAGGTCGCGAACGAAGACCCACGTCAACGCCCCCGCGAGGATAAGGCTGACGGCGACTATGCCCGCCGCGGCGGCGAGGAGGCGAAGGCGCAGGTTCAGCTCCCTGCCAGCTCCAACCGGTAGCCGACGCCCCAGACGGTCTGGATGCTCGGATCGGTGATCTTCGCCGCGGCGAGCTTCTCGCGCACCTGCTGTACGTGAACGTCGACCGTCCGCGTGTACCCGGGAAAGTCATAACCCCAGACGAGGTCGAGCAGCTCGCTGCGCTGGAAGACGCGACCGGGATGTCGCGCCAGCAGCGTCAGCAGGTCGAATTCCTTGGGCCGCAGGTGCACTCGTTCGGTGCCGTGTCGCACCTCGTGACGGTCGATGTCGACCTCGAGCTTGCCCGCGCGGACGAGCTTGGGTTGGTCCGGTTCAGTGCGTGCGCGGCGCAGGAGAGCCTTCGCACGCGCGACGAGCTCCTGTGGATGGAACGGCTTGGTCAGGTAGTCATCGGCGCCGACCTCGAGGCCGACGACCTTGTCGGTGACCTCGTCGCGGGCGGTCAGCATGATGATCGGGACCTGGCTCTGCTTGCGGATCTCCTTGCAGATGGTGAGGCCGTCGACTCCCGGCAGCATGATGTCGAGGATCACCAGGTCAGGCTTCAGCTGGCCGAACCTGGCCACGGCTTGCGACCCGTCCCCCACTCCCTCGACCTCGTAGCCCTCGCGTGTCAAGTACAGGCGCGCCAGCTCAACGATGTGCTTCTCATCATCGACGACCATGATCCTCGAGCTCATCGTTCCGCCCACAGCGTCAATTGATCATGACCCGCGTCAGCTGTCTGTTTTACACACGTAAGTGAAATGTAAACGCCGTCTATTTTGCGGCTCTCGCCCGGCTGCGACGGCTTTCTTCTGAACGCAAAACCAGCTTCAGCGGGTTGCCGCTCAGGCCGAAACGCTCGCGGACCTTCTTCTCGAGGTAGCGCCTGTACGAGAAATGGAGCAAGCCGGTGTCGTTGACGAACAGGACGACGGTCGGTGATTCATCGCTCGACTGCGTGGCGTACGTCACCTTGAGCCGGCGACCTTTGAAGCTTGGAGGCGGGTGCTCGAGGAAAGCCTCGCGCAGCACGCGATTCAGCTCGTTCGGAGGCATCTTGATCCGGCGCTGGCCGACCACCTCCAGCGCGGCCGGCATGATGGATCCGATTCCTTCTTTCGTCTTCGCCGAAACGGTGACGACAGGGGCAAACGACGCGAACTTGAAGTCGCCGGCCAGTGCCTTGCGCCAGTAGGCGGGCTTGCGCGTCGCCGGCTCGACGAGGTCGATCTTGTTGACCACGATCACCAACCCCTTCCCCGCCTCCAGCGCATAGCCCGCCACGTGCTGGTCCTGGGCGAGCACCCCGGTCGGAGCTTCGATCACGAGCAGGACCACGTCGGAGCGCTCCATCGCATGGATGCCGCGAAGCAGGCTGTAGCGCTCGAGACGGTCGCGGCTCGACGACTTGCGGCGTATGCCGGCGGTGTCGACCAGCACCACCGGCACGCCGTCGAACATCAACTCCGTGTCGATCGGATCGCGCGTCGTGCCGGGCGTCGGGCTGACCAGCGCCCGCTCGTCGCCGAGGAGCGCATTCAGCAGCGACGACTTGCCGACGTTGGGCCGGCCCATGATGGCAAGACGGTCGGCGGCTTCCTCTGACGCGGCCGCAGCCTCGGGAACAGGCAAAGCCTCCAGGACGCGGTCCAAAAGCTCCCCCACGCCAAGACCGTGCTGGGCGGAGATCAAGGAGGGTTCCTCGAAGCCCAGCTCGAGCACCTCGTGCGCGAGATGCCGCTCGATGGGAGAGTCGGCCTTGTTCGCTACGACGATGACGCTCCGTCGCGATTTGCGAAGCAGCTGAGCGATGTCGCGATCGATCGGCGTCAGGCCTTGCCGGACGTCAAGGAGCAGAAGGATGACATCGGCCTGGTCGATGGCGATCCGGGTCTGAGCTTCGATCGCCGCCCGCGACGAATCCTGGGCGGTGTCCAGGTCGAGCCCGGCGGTGTCGACCACCGTGAACTCCCGTCCGCGCCAGTCCGCAACGCCGTAGAGGCGATCGCGAGTGAGGCCGGGCACGGGATCGACGATGGCTTTGCGCTGACCGATCATCCGGTTGAACAGGGTCGACTTCCCGACGTTCGGGCGGCCGACGATCGCGACGATTGGCCTGGCCACCTGTCAATTAGACGGGTTTTGGTTGCCTCACCCACAAGATCAGCGCCGCGACCGCGCACAGAACCGATCCCAGGCCGAGCGAGGCTTCCGGACTGACCACGGTCCACAGCGCTCCGGCGACCACGCTTGACCCGAGGTCTGCGACGCCGTTGATGCCATTGAGAAAACCAAAAGCAGTGCCCAGCCGGCGGACATCAACCAGCGAGCTGACAAGCGACCCTTCGACCGCGCTGACGACCGGATTCTGCGCCCCCACCAGGAGCGCCATGAGCCCGAGGGCAAACCAGCCATGTCCGACCAGGCCGACCAGGCATGCGGCCGCAAATGTGAGGTAGGCGGCGGCGAGGACGGGCGCTTTTCCGACATGGTCGGCGAGCCAGCCGGCGGGGAATGAGACCGCCGCGCCGACCGCGTTATGTGCGAGGTAAAAGCCGACGGCTGCGGCCAGCGCAGCCGCATGGCTCAGCTCCGGCTGCATGATCTGCGCCGCGCGAAGTGTGAAGAAGGCGGTCGCGAAGTTTCCCAGGCCGAAGATCGCAACCGGCGCCATGAGCCGCCAAAAGCCCGGAGGCATGGGCACGTGGAGCGGGACCGGTTCGGGCCGTCCGCGTCGCGGATCCCGCGTGATCAGGGCGAACAGGATCACGCAGATGACACCTGGTGCAAGCGCGGCCCAGAAGATGGTCCGGAACCCGTGACCGGTCGATAGGAGCAGGAGGGCTACCGCCGGTCCGATCAGCGCACCCGCAGTATCGAGCGCCTCGTGGAACCCGAACGCCTTCCCAAGGTCTTTCTTCTCGACCGACCCGGCGAGCATCGCCGACCGAATCGGTTGGCGAAGGCCGCGTCCCATCCACGCCAGGGCGCGAGCGACGATGACCTGGGGCCAGCTGGTGATGGCGACAAGCAGGCCCAACCCGATGACCGTCGTCCCATAGCCCCCAGCCGCGAGGCGCCGTCGCCATGAGATGCGGTCGCTGTACCAGCCGCTCCACAGCTTGACCACGGCCGACGATCCGTCGCCCACTCCTTCGATCAAACCGACCGCGAATGCGGGAGCTCCAAGGCCGGCGGTGATGAAGAGGGGAAGGACGGCGAAGACCATCTCGTAGTTGGCGTCGGCGGCCAGGTCGGCGAGCCCGATCCCGAGGACGTTTCGATTCAGCCACTTCACCGGCTGTCGTGTCGCCGCCTCGGCGGTCAGATGGTCTCCAGTGGCTCGGGATGAAAGGGGCCGCCGTCTTTCTCGGCCACGAAGGCATTGGCCTCGACTGCCTCGCCTTCGTGAACCGCAACGATGAGATATACGTAACCGGCCCAGGCCCGCTCGGTGTCAAAGCGTGACGCCTGCGCCGGATGGTCGGGGTGGCTGTGGTAGTAGCCGACGACGTCCAGGCCTGCGGCATCTGCCTCGCGCTGGATCCGGATATGGTCACGCGGATCGATTTCGTAGCGATCCCGCGCGCGCTCGACGATGATGTTGCGCGCACGTTTGACCTCACTCACGGTGCGGTCGCCGCGAGGGCCGATCATGATCCCGCAGATCTCGTGCGGGTATCCCTCGGCGCCGTGGGCCCGGATCGCATCGAGCGCCTCGCGCGCGATTTTCACGCGCTAAAGACTAAGGAAGCGGCGGGCCTCGCCTAGGCCGGCCGCGACGCTTCGAACTGCCAGACGCGGTTGGCCAGCCGCGCGACGATCTGCCAGCCCGCCACCGAGTCCGGCGCAGTCGAGCAGATGGCCAGCACGTAGGCGCCCTGCGGACCGTTGACGACGAGCGCCGCGTCGTTCAAGCCCAGGGTGCGGACACCCACCTTGTGGACGACCGGTCCCTTCGGCGTTCCGGCGGGAATGCCGCGCTCGTAGCTGGTACCGGTGATGAGCGGATACAGCCACTGTTGTGCCGTTGCACCCCCGCCCACCCCATAAGCCTCCGAGATCCACATCAGGGCCAGGTCGGACGAGGTGGTGGTGTTGGGGACGTAAAACGTGGATTGGGTGGCACCCATCGACTGGGCAAATGCGTTCACGGCCGACGCACCCCCGAGATACCTCACGAGCATATGCCCCGCGGTGTTATCGGAGCGCAAGCCGACGCGCTGCGCGAGCACGTTGCGGGTGAAGCACACGCCCGGCGCATAGTCGTCGAACCAGCCCGCCTCGTAGTCGGCCTCCCTGTAGCAGAGCTTGTCGGAACCATGCAGCGTGCCGCTCGCGATCCCCTGCGCCTCAGCCATGAGGACGGGCAGCTTGTATGTGCTCGATGCAGGCCAGGCGAGATTGCCGTTTAAAGACCACAGTGCGACCGGTGTCTTTCCCCCGAGCTCGCCCAGGGACACGCTGGCCTTGACGCCGCCCGCGGCGGCGATGCTGGTCAAATCGGCGGCCAGCTTGTTCAGGTCTGCGGTCCGGGAGACGGGGCTTGGGCTGGGTCTTGGGGACGGGCCAGGTTCCTGGCTCGGACTCGGTGTCACGGCTACCGGACTCGGGGATGGCCCGCCTCGGCTGCCGACCAGGACGAGCGGCACCACGCCGGGCACGACCACCACCACGAAGACTCCCGAGAGCAGAACCAGCACCAGGACGGTGACCGCTCCCCCGGCGAGCTTCAGCACGAGAGTCTGACGTGGTGCAGTGATGAAAAGTTACGCAGCACGATGTAAAGGCCAGACGGCCGGCGACATCATAGCGACGCCGGTGGGACCCGAACGCGGGTCGTCGTGGCCAGATCTTAACTTTTCTTGTTGCCATAGAGCCCAGTCGAGAGGTAGCGGTCGCCGGAATCCGGGAACACGGTGACGACGACCCCCTCGCCAAGCGTCTCGGCCAGACGCCGCACCGCCCAGAGCGCCGCGCCGCTCGAATGGCCGACGAGCAATCCTTCGGTGCGTGCGAGCGCGCGGGCCAGGTCATACGCCGGTTCTGTCGGGCAGCCCCACACCTCATCCGCGGCCGAGGGATCCCAGATCCGAGGCACGATCGCGGTCGGCAGGTGCTTCAGGCCTTCCAGGCCGTGGAACGAGTCCTCTGGCTCGACGGCGATCGTCCTGATCGAGGCATCGTGCTCTTTCAAGCGCCGTGCCGTGCCCACGAACGTGCCGGTCGTGCCAAGGCCGGCGACGAAATGAGTGATTCGACCCGCCGTCTGCTCGAGGATCTCGACCGCCGTGCCTTCGTAGTGAGCCCGCGGGTTGGCGGGGTTCGAGTACTGGTCGGGATAGAAGTAAGCGCCGGGATCGCCCGCAACGACTTCGCGGACCATCTGAATGGCGCCATCCGATCCCTCACCGGCATCGCTGTACACGATCTCGGCCCCGAACGCAGTGACCAACGCCTTGCGCTCCACGCTGACGTTGCCCGGCATCACGAGCTTGACCCGGTAGCCTTTCGCCGCACCGATCAAGGCGTATGCGATGCCGGTGTTGCCGGAAGTGGAGTCGATGATGGTCCGCTCGCGGGTCAGCGCTCCGCGCCGCTCGCCGTCTTCGATCATCGACAAGGCGGCGCGATCTTTCACCGACCCGCCGGGGTTGAACCATTCGGCCTTGGCGTAAACCTCGACGCGTGGA
>Ga0066669_10000678_pt1 | contig 11477 bp, 10 predicted proteins | sample GraSoiAngelo_118_FD_133940 | JGI IMG/M metagenome (GOLD analysis project Ga0066669, IMG submission 133940) | Grasslands soil microbial communities from the Angelo Coastal Reserve, California, USA - 14_0919_02_20cm | ecosystem: Environmental > Terrestrial > Soil > Grasslands | place: USA...
CTGTTTTTTAAGCGTTTCCTGCAACGGCCATTTCAAATCGCGTCGATTGTCCCCAGCTCGAAAGCGCTTGTAGAACGGGTTGCCAGCAAGATGGACTTCAGCCAGCCACGCGTGACCGCTGAGTACGGCCCGGGCGAAGGTGTGCACTCACGCGAGATTGCACGACGGATGAGCTCGGATTCGCATTTGCTCCTGTTTGAGCTGGATCCGGCCCTCTCTCGCGCTCTCGAACGGCAATTCGCCGGCGATCGGCGCGTGCATGTTGTCCATGGAGATGCGGCGCGTTTGCCGCAGGAGTTGGAGCGTCGTGGATTCGCCTCCTGCGATTACATTCTTTCGGGCATTCCGTTCAGTATTCTCAAGATCGACAAGAAACGCGCGCTCCTGCAAAAAACGCATGACGCGCTCGCGCCGGGCGGCAGTTTCATCATTTATCAGGTAACCAACGAGCTGAAGCAGCACGCGACGCTTTTCGAGCACGCTGAATCGGAATATTTCCTGCAAAATATACCGCCGATGTTCATCACCGTTTTTCAGAAGGCGCAATCGGCGCAATCGCTGAATGGCTGGGAGTACCGCGCCGCGCAGCGGACGCCGATTGGCGTTGGCGCAGATAGCTCGGCATGACGGACAGGCCGACGCGCACAGAAAAAGACTCGATGGGCGAGATGTCCCTGCCGGCGTCGGCACTGCATGGTGCCTCCACACACCGCGCGGTCCTTAACTTTCCAGTGAGCGGCTATCGGTTTTCGCGACCGTTTATTCGCGCCTTGGGCTTGATCAAATGGGCGGCCGCGCAGGCCAATCATGATCTTGGCTTGCTTGATGCGGAGCGGTCCGCGTTGATCGTGCAAGCAGCCGAGGAAGTCGTCGAAGGAAAGCTCGACGATCATTTTCCGCTCGACATTTTTCAGACTGGCTCGGGCACAAGCACCAATACGAACGCGAACGAAGTAATCGCAAATCGCTGCGCGCAACTTGCTGGCAAACCAATCGGGTCGCGTGAACTGATTCATCCCAACGATCACGTCAATATGGGTCAGTCGAGCAATGACGTGATTCCCTCCGCGATCCACATTAGCGCGGCGGAACAGTTAAAAAACTGTCTCATTCCGGCTTTGGAAAAATTACGCGTCGCACTGGAAGCCAAAGCGAAAGAATTTTGGGAGATCATCAAGATCGGCCGGACCCATTTGATGGACGCGACACCGATCCGGCTGGGGCAGGAATTTTCCGGTTACGCCCAGCAAGTTACCTACGCCAGGGAGCGCGCGCAAAAATCGATGGATGCTTTGCACGAGCTTGCGCTCGGCGGAACAGCGGTCGGCACAGGGCTAAATCGCCATGTCGATCTTCCCGGCAAAATGCTGCGGCATTTGGGGCAGCGCACCGGGATCGCCTTTTACGAGGCAAAGAATCATTTCGAAGCGCAAGGCGGAAAGGACGCGGTTGTTGAAGTGAGTGGTCATCTAAAAACGATTGCGGTCAGCTTGTTTAAGATCGCAAACGACATTCGCTGGCTCGGCAGCGGACCGCGGTGCGGCATCGGCGAAATTCAACTTCCCGCAACGCAACCGGGCAGCTCGATCATGCCGGGCAAGGTAAACCCGGTGATGTGCGAATCGGTCATGATGGTGTCTGCGCAAGTGATCGGCAACGACGCGACCATCACCTGGGCGGGGGCAAACGGAAACTTCGAATTAAACGTCATGATGCCGGTAATGGCGCATGATCTTCTCGAATCGATCCGGCTGCTTGCGAACGTTGCCGATGTTTTCTGCGACAAATGCGTGCGTGGCATTGTTGCGAACGAGGAGCGCTGTCGCGAGTTGATCGAGCTTTCCATGGCAATGGTGACCAGTCTCGCCCCAAGGATCGGTTATGATCGTGCGGCTGAAATTGCGAAAGAAAGCGTGAGAACGGGCCGCACCGTTCGTGAAATTGCCCGGCAGAACAAAGTGTTGCCGGAAAAAGAATTAGAGCGCGCGCTTGATCCGATCAAAATGACCGAGCCTGGCGACGGCGGGTCATTCGGAGGATAATTCTATGAAACGAGCCCTAGTTCGCGTCGTTATTTTGGCAATTGTTTATGCGGAGACGCATCTCGCCTTCGCTGCGGATAAGCTCGATTTATCAACGATCATTACGAAATCGGATGCGGAAGCGATTTTGGGGGAGCGAGTCAATGATCCGAAAGTGAGCAACAAGCGGGATGCGGATGGCTATGATTCGTCGTTCCAGTACTACACGGAGAAAATGGACAAGTCGCTCCTGTTCGATGTGTCGCACTTCGCGCCGGAAAAGATGACTGCAAAGCAGCGATTTTCTGTGCTTGGCTCTGCGGAGAACAAACTGGAACCAATCCAAGGGATTGGCGAAAAGGCTGCTTTTATTGAACGCGGCAGTGGCTCCGACATCACCCATACGACGATTCTTTATGTGCTCAAAGGAAATGCGATCGTGACCGTTGGCATGGCCGGGATCACCGACCCGAACGCGGCACTCGAGCAGGAAAAAACGATCGCAAGCAAGATTCTGGCACGCCTGTAGCAGGCACGCTTCTTTCCCGCGAGCCATGGTTGCGAAACTCGAAGGGCCTCAGTTTTCAGGCGGTGCAAACATCGCCATCAAATGTCCGAGCCATACGTATGAGCAGACAGTCGCCTTTTATCGCGATACGCTCGGGCTACCTTTGATTGAGGAAGAAAAGGACGGCTGCATTTTTCAATTCGGTCCGAACCGGCTTTGGATCGACAACGTACCGAACCTGAGTCATCCGGATATCTGGTTGGAACTGGAAACGAACGATACGGAAGCAGCCGCGTCATTTCTGAAAGTGCACGGCGTCACGCGGCGCGACGAGATCGAACAATTACGGGAAGATTTCGACGGCTACTTCGTTTCCGCACCTAACGGTGTCATTCATCTCGTTATCGGTCACGAGGAAGCCTAACACCAGGTGAAATGTGAAAACCGTTACAAAGTTACAAGGGGGCGACGTTTTTTAGCGCTGCGATTTTTTAACGAATAACTTCGGCGCCGCAGCCACGCCATCGTCCAACCCAGGTGCTCCAGCCATAAAAGCCCAGCAGCTGCAGGCAGCCCGCCGCGACTAACGCGTCCACGTCCGCGCGGGCGGGCGTTATTTTGCTGTCTGCGGCGGGCCCATAATAATCGTCGATGACCATCCAACATCCGTCCGCCAATTTATCGCGGTAGCAATCGATCTCGCGTTGCTTAGCCGCGTCGGCGTCTAGGATCAACAGGCCAATTTCATCTGAGCCGACCGTTTGACGGACTGCGGCGATCGTTCCCGGGTCAAAGGAGTGGCCCTTGATCAGGGTGACCATTTCCGACACGCGTTGCCTGGCGAGATTTCGTTCCAAGTCGCGCAAAATATTGCGCGTGCCGAGTCGCTTGTGTTTCAGACTTCCTCCTTGTTCGATCGCGATGAGCGCTTTTCGCTTGCCAGAATCGCGCACGCCGAATGCCGCGGCGATCGTCGCGCCGCCGACGAACGCGCCCACCTCGACGATCTGTCCCACGCATATTTTTGCAAAATGATAGATGAGGATCAGCACATCCAGATGCAGCATGGAATGTTTGTTCCGGATTTTCAGCAACTCCGCATGAATGGGCTCCTGCCGGTACTGCATGAGAGTATGCATCAGGTTCAGGCAATCGTTGAGTTGGCTGTTACTGCTCATGGATCCCGTTCTCTGCAATGTAAGCCCGGTGATTGTGTCATCGCGCGCGGGACAACGTCGTCCCATTACGATGAGATCCCGCTCCATGTCCTCTAGCCGCGCAATACCTGGCAGCAGCCCCCAGCGCTGAAAGCCGAGTTGCTCAAACAATTTCAGGCTCGGTTCGTTGTGCCCGAAGATCAGGCCGACGATTGCATTGATCTCAAGCGATGGCGAACGCGCGATTGCTTCTTCCAACAAGCGCCGCGCCACGCCGCGACGCCGGAATTTTTCATCGACATAAACGCTGATTTCGGCCGTTCCGCGATACGCACAGCGCGGAGCAAACGGTTTTAGACTGAGCCAGCCGGCGATTCGTCCGTCAGTTTCCAAGACCCAAAACGGATGTCGATCCGGTGAATGTTCTTTCAGCCAATCGCGCCGTTCCTCAAGCGTTACTGGATCGAGTTGCGCCGTGGCCAGGCGTGTCGCGATAGCGGCGTTGTAAATATCGATGATGGCAGGAAGATCGGCATCGCCTGCATCACGAATGATCATTTTTGTAGCGGCGGTCTGCGACCGCCGATTTTCTGATGTCACGGCGGTCATAGACAGCCGCTACAGAGTAGACGCGGTTTGAAAAAACGCGGTTTCGAAGGTTGGTTGAAACGGACCGGGTTTCGTTTCCCCGATTCGAAATCGCGGACTGATTTCGGATTGAGTGGCGCAATGGACTTCCATCTCGATCCTGCCGCATTTTGCGAGCGAGGCGCGCACGGTGTCCAAGGCAAGCTCCAGCGTGTTGCAATCGCGGCTGAGATGTCCAAGAACTACACGTTCGATTTTTCCTGGCAGCAATTCCTCGATCACACTCGCCGCCGCTGTGTTCGACAGGTGGCCATGCCGCGATTGAATTCTCTGTTTTACCGGCCATGGCCGATGTGTGTCGTTCCGCAAAAGTTTTTCGTCGTGATTGGTTTCGATCACCAACGTCTGTACTTCACGCAATCGTTCGATCACCATCTTCGTTGCGTAACCGAGATCGGTAATGAAGCCAAGGCCGCTCGAACCAGCGCGAAAGGCGAACCCTAGCGGATCAACCGCATCGTGCGGCACAGGGAATGTTTGCACCGTGACGTCGTAGACAGAGAACTCGGAACCGGTCGAAAAGATTCGCCAGTTACGATGTCGCGCGAACAATCCGTCGCACCGGATCGCTTCGGCCGTCAGCGCGTTGCAATAAATCGGCACGTCAAATTTGCGGCAGAGAACTTCAAGTCCGCAAACGTGATCGCCGTGTTCGTGAGTGAGAAGGACGCCATCGAGCTCGCCAGGCACGACGCCACATTGCGCCAGACGCAACACCAATTGCCGCGCGCTCAGCCCGCCATCGACAAGAATCTTGCAATGATCGGTCGCGACTAGGGCGCTGTTTCCCGCGCTGCCGCTGCCGAGCATCGTCAAGCTGAACACGGATCTTAAGTTAGCCGAGCTGCCTGAGCTCACGCAAACGGAAACGGACAAATCGGGGTGCAGTTGTTACCGGCCAATTGAGTCGGAAGCATACGCTGCAGCTGATCGACGGTTCTGATTGATGCACTTGAGTCGAGCGTAGCGCCATGTAATCGATGAGCCTTGTGCCAGAGCCATCGTTGTCGGCAACCACTCTCCGTATCAGCGCTTCGACAGCCCAATCTGCATGCAATGGAGGATGACTTGGCCAAACGGGATCGGTATCAACAATTTTGTGTTTTCCACTTCTTCGTAAGACGAACTCTTCCGCCCAGTCTTTTTCGGCTCGCACATCCGGGTCTCGATCCGTATTACGTCGCCGTCGCGTGCTGATTCGTCCATAACATGCACAAGCGAGCTGGCCAATCTTGTATTCATGAAGTTGTAAATAATCCAGTTTCCCGCCGATCGCACCAGTGCATCCACCTTTGGGGTGTTCGTCAACCAGTTGAACGCTGACGATCTTGTTGGCTGCGTCGGTCACCAGGTACAACCGGTTAAAGTGTCCTTCGAAGTTACCGTCGTATGCGACGTAAAACATCGTGTTCCTCGGAAAGCCCGGTGTGGCCAAGCTTACCCTTGATGGAATGCTACCGCGAACACCGAGGACACGCGCGGCCTCATTACAATCCATCAGGTAGCGCGCGCCGTTGTAGATATTGATGTCATAACCGCCCAGGTCCACTGCCGGCTTGCAGTGATGGGACAGCAGTCTTGCCAACTGAAGAAATTTGCATTGCCCGATGTTGCCAATTTTTTTCGTAAGAGCGAAGTATTAATCGGTTTTTCCACAAGAATGAATGTTGAACGGCAAGTTTGCTGCGATGCTCGACACGACCGGCAGCGAGAACTAGATTCGATCCGCTTGAAAACGCGCGTCTTCATTTTGGTCGCAGCGGCCACTGTTCTTCTTGGCGGCATAGTTTGCGGTCAGTCGGATCTGCCTCCTGCAAATAGTGGCAGCCTAGATTTCAAGCAGTGGGCCCTCCTCGCGATCCAAGATGGCGGACGGCGCAAACCGATTGACACATTTGCAAGAGAAACGCTGATCCGAATAACCGGAAGATCGACATATACCGATAAAGCAGGCCGGAACTGGCAGCCGAACGATTTCGTTTTGTCGGCACTGCTCGAGACGCACGATTGGAAAAGTGAGCCGATGGTACTGGTTTCATTCGGCAGACTGAAGGAGCAGCTCGGGTTCGATAAAACCCAGCGAAGATTCTCGTTCGCGCAGTTGAGCGGGTCTGCGGAATTGCACCGGCTCGCGAATGACGCGCAGGCCTTCAAGCACGCGGAAAAACCGCTCGACCGAATTCAGCAGGAAGCCCTCGCCATAAGTGACCGATTGGCGTTACTCGGGAATGTGATGAATGGAATGGCGTTGCTCATAATTCCGTCGCCGAAAAACGAAGCGGACGCCTGGATAGTGCCCGATCCAGCGGCGGTTGCGATTTATTATAATGAAAAGCAGGTCGCTCCGGTTTTCTCTGACCTGACAAAAATGATGCGCGCCTACGTGCAAGGAGACGCGTTCAATTTTGGCTCAGCAGCGCGTCAACTGCGGGAGACTTTGCGAGCGCTAAGCCCGTCGATTTATCCGCAAGAGCGACAATTGCGCATCGAATACTTCTACAATCATTTCGCAGCATTTTATCGCGCGATCTGGTGTTATGGGATTGCGCTGGTGATTCTAATCGCGGCGCACCTCCGCAAAGGCGGACGGAAATTGCAGAATATCGGCGTGGCGATTGCGGTCGTTGGTCTCGCGTTTCAGGCAGCTGGAATTGTGATGCGCTGTGTGATTGCCGGCCGCCCGCCGGTAACGAACATGTACGAGTCGATCATCTGGGTAGCGTTCGCGGTCTCATTTTTCGGGATGATCTTCTTCACGCGCTATCGGACACCGGTATATTTGCTCGCAGCATTGCCACTGACGCTCATCGCGCTCCTGCTCGTACATCAAATGCCGATCGCGATGCCATCGAACATCGATCCACTCGTGCCGGTGTTACGCGATAATTTCTGGCTCACGGTTCATGTGCTCACGATCACGTTGAGCTATGCGGCTTTCGCGCTGGCAATGGGCTTCGGTCACATTCTACTCTGGCGGTACGCGCGCAACCCGGCGGCGGCGAGAGCAGACGCACCAATGCATTTTTGGCTCTACCGCGTGCTGCAACTCGGCGTGCTTTTGCTTGCTGCGGGCACGATTCTGGGCGGTGTCTGGGCAAACTATTCTTGGGGACGGTTCTGGGGCTGGGACCCCAAGGAAACGTGGGCGCTGATCGCGCTGCTTTGTTATATCCTCACGCTGCATGGACGGCTCGCCGGTTGGTGGAGCGAGTTTGGTTTGGTGGTTGCGAGCGTTGTCTGTTTCCTCGCAGTTTTAATGGCGTGGTATGGCGTGAACTTTGTTCTCGGCAAAGGTTTGCACAGCTATGGCTTCGGCATCGGCGGCGAGACTTACGTTGCCACATTTGTTGGCCTTGATCTTTTATTCGTCGCGTTTGCCATCTGGCGGTACCGAAAGAGCAAGCACGCGGTGAGCCCGGCAGCCGAAATCAAAAGCGAGCGAATCGCCGTCTAGCCCTGTGGTCAGGGCGCTGACCCAACGGCCTGTCGCGATCAAGTATAACAGTAAGAGATTCCTCGACTCCGCTCGGAATGACACGAGGCAACATTTGCGATCTCTGGTGGTAGCCGTGTCGGCCGCAAACGGATTTGGATCTGGGGGCACGCCCGCCACTACAGCTGATTTGTTTCCACGGTGAGCGCATTCAGAAATTCGCGGGGAGTCTCGGCATGGAGCAGAGTCGATCGTACCGCATCATCTTTCACCAACCGCGCCAGCATGCCGACACAGATCAGGTAATCATTGACCAATTGCTGCGGAACGCCGATCACGAAAATCAGGCGGGCGCGCGCTCCGTTTGCGCCAAAAGGAATGCCGGCCCGACTGCGCCCAATGCCGAGAACGATCTGATCGACCAAATCGGTGCGTGCATGTGGGAAAGAGACACCGTTTTCGACCACGCTTGGGTGTGCTTGCTCCCGCGCGAGCACTTGTTTGAGAAAAGCTTCCGGCTTGTCGATTTTGCCATTGTGCACAAGCAATTGAACGATCTCACGCAGCGCGTTTGGCATTTTGCGGGAGCGCAGCCGCAGGATTACCTGCTTTTCATCGAGAAGATCAACTAGCGCGATAGCCATTGGAACGGAGAGATTTATTGGATTATCCCGCAAAGCCAGTTATCCAGTTAAGTAACGGGCCGTGGCAACTGAAAACACAGCATTAGCTGAAAACGAGGAGAGGACGGTCTCCTTCCAGCGCAGCATTTACGATCCGGGATATGTCAACGCCATGTCGCACTTTTATCGCGGCGAAATGGGTCGGATCATGGTCTGGCGGCAGCGGCTCGACGTCACGACCAACTGGGCGATAACCAGCACCACCGCCATCATCACCATCGCATTTTCCACTCGCGAGGTGCCGCACATCATTTTCTTTTTCAATCTCGCCATCGTCTGGGTGTTGCTTTGGATCGAAGCGCGACGCTACCGTTTTTACGACGCCTTCCGCGCGCGTATCCGCATGCTGGAAGCGCATTTTCTTGTCCCGATGGTGATGGAAAATCGAGAACTGCTTCAGGGCGAATGGAAAAAACTGGTCTGCGAAGATTTGATTTTACCCTGCTTCAAGATCAGCAAATTGGAAGCGGTTGGGCGGCGATTGAAGCGCAATTACATCTTCATTTTCATCCTTATTTTAGTGGCGTGGGTGACGAAGATTTTTTTGCACGCTCCGCACGCGATGGAAGGGTTGCCCGATTTCTATCGGGCGCTGCGGGTCGGCCACATCCCGTCGTTGCTCGTCGCTTTTGTGTTCGTGGCCACCTTCATCAGCGTGATTGGCATCACGGTTTACGTGAGCAAAAGATCTTCCGGTGAAATTTATGAATTCGGCAAGCGCCGTTCGCTTTGGCGGATTTAGCCGATGTTTGATGTTCGATGTCTAACGTTTGATTGGTTCTAAATGGATCAATCAACGGGCGATCACTTTCAGAAGCTTTGCGAGATCGTCGCGCGACTCCGCGCCCCGGGCGGTTGTCCGTGGGATCGCGAGCAAACTCATGAGTCTCTCCTGCCTGCTTTGATTGAAGAGGCTTACGAAGTGGCGGGCGCTGTGCGCACGAAGGACAATTCAAATTTTCGCGAAGAACTGGGCGATCTTCTTCTGCTCATTGTTATGCACGCGGAAATCGCGCGGGAAACTGGCAGATTCAATATCGACAATGTGCTCGGTGACGTGACGGAGAAACTCATCCGGCGTCACCCGCATGTCTTTGGCAAAAGCGATGTGCGCGACAGCGGTGCGGTGCTAAAACAATGGGAATCGATCAAGAGGGGCGAAAAAACAGGCAAACATTATCTTGATGATTTGCCAGCGGCGCTACCCGCGCTGATGCGCGCGCAAAAAGCGCAATCGAAAGCAGCACGCGTCAATTTCGATTGGATAGCAGTGGGCGACGTGGCCGCCAAGGTTGATGAAGAACTTGGTGAAGTGAAGCAGGCGATCGCATCGCAGGATGGGCAAGCAGTCGAAGACGAGATTGCCGATTTATTGTTCGCAGTCGTCAATCTGGCGCGCAAGTGCAAACTCGACGCGGAAAGCGCGCTGCAAACCGCGACAGACAAATTTGTCGCGCGATTCAACCGACTAGAGGACGAGTTGCAGGGGCGAGGCAAGCGACTTGGTGATGTCGATCTTGCTGAGCTGGATGCGATTTGGGACGAGATCAAAGAAGTGACAAAAGACGGATCACGAATGACGAACGAGTGACGAAGCGTCGTCGGTGATTCCCTGCCGGCTTTACTTAGTCACTGCGATGCTGCGGCCCCTGGATGGGAACCGTAATTGGCACTCCCGTCTTGAAGAAACCGATCACAGCAAATTCATCCTGCGGCGGACGGTTGGAATCGAAACGGAAATTATAGAGAGTACCCCAGCGGATCGCATTTGCATTTGGGTTTTGCGCAAGCGTCTCGCAGCTCCAAGTCAGAGAGCCCCCCGTTACCACCGATGTCCAGGGAGTGCTGCTGTATCCCGTGTTTCCCACCGTTCCATCGTTTGCCCATCCAGGTTCCTGGGGCGGAGCATGAAAACCTATGTTTCTGATGCGGCGTCCCGTAGGCACAGCAAACGATTGAATCGCGCGATCCAGATTCTCGTTATAGATCGCATACTCGTAATGCCAAATTCCAGTGGATGGGTTGGTCACTCTATAGCCAACGAACGCAATGCCATCGTTTCCCGCATCGGGCTCGATCTTATTGATGGTTGCTCCAGTCCAGGCAAAGATGGCAGGGTTCTTTTGCACCGTGGATCCGACCGGCGAAAAGGTGAAATGCGTCGTTCCGCTGACACTGAACTGACGATAGGAGACGTTGTTATACATGTTGCATTGCCCGGGATTAGCCTGGCACCAGGCGTATTCATGGGGAGTGACGTATTGACCTTCGGCGAAATAGGTCGCGCCCGGATTTTGCGTTGTGTCCAGGTCGCTCATTGCCACCGTGACCCGGTGCGAGGTGCCTGTATGCGTGTGGCCGGTGTGGTCGGCCGGGCTTGGCGATCCTGGGAAGACGCCCGTAAAGGGATTCACCCACGCGCGCGAGCCCAGCCCACTTTGGCTATAGTTTAAGCTCGCCGAGTACGGATCGGAGCATCCAGAGCATAGATTGGAGCCAGTAGTGCAACCACTGGTGCTGCAGCCAAAGCCGCAGTCGTTGCCTTCCAACGCAAAAAATGCGTGTTTCAGCCAGGATTGGCCAACTTGTTCGAACCGCTCGATGTTGTCAGTTCCGCCGCTCATTCGATAGAGGTTCTGCGGAATGACGGGATGATCGTTGTTCGGCAAGCTAAACCAATGCAATGGCGCTTGCCCGTTATTACAGGAGGTCGTTCCCACCCCCAGCCCGACAAAGCTTCCACTACTTCCACCTTGCTCCACGGAAGGCAGATCTCCAACGATGACATCCGGGCCTGGGACAGTTCCAACCGAGGGCTGAGCAGCCTGTTCTCGTGCGCTGGCCACACCCTGCAGAGGCGGCATCGTCACCGATTGCAGGGCGCCATTAACAACCGTTGCGATCTCGACCGGTTGCATGCTCGTTCCAATAGAAATTTTTCCAACCACCGAACCGGCTTCCGAGGTGCGCCCAAGCGCCTCGGCGAACTTTGTTGAAATCAGAAGACTTCCGTCTTTGATGCTGAGC
>Ga0066669_10000679_pt1 | contig 11462 bp, 6 predicted proteins | sample GraSoiAngelo_118_FD_133940 | JGI IMG/M metagenome (GOLD analysis project Ga0066669, IMG submission 133940) | Grasslands soil microbial communities from the Angelo Coastal Reserve, California, USA - 14_0919_02_20cm | ecosystem: Environmental > Terrestrial > Soil > Grasslands | place: USA...
ACGAACGGGACAAGGATGCAATTGTCAGGGTCCGACTCTTCCCCTAGCTTGTACTACTATTGCGCCAGCTATGCGAGTGTCGGATCGAATGGCGCTACCTTGATCACCTTCACGATATCGTGGCGGTCGGGATCGACGCTCTTTACGCAGACCTTCCCATCGGTGAGGGTCCAGGCTCAACCTCCACCCTCAGGTTTCGGTGGATGTGGCGCGGCCTCGTTGGATTCTGTAACTCCCGCTACGCCGGTCAACGGAGTTCTAGAGTTCGAATGTGTCGATAGCGCTGGTCCTTATGCCGCTTTTTCTGTGTCGGTCGCGGGCTACTATACTCCGACTTTTACTCTGCCCCAGTATTACGCGGGGCTGTCGATCACCCCGATCGCGGACACCGTAAGTAATTGTACAATGCTAAGTTCAGGTAATCCCGCTTTTACGCCATTGACTAATAGCACACAGGCGTATCTCAACTCTAACCCTAGCGCCGGGGGATATTACTACTGCGCGAATTATGCCGATGTTCCGGGAAGTGGCGGCACCTTGCAAGGCTTCACTGTATCATGGTCATCCGGTTCGACCCTTATTCTAGCCCAGACGATTCCAACGGTGACGGTCCCCGCAAAAACGTCAGCCGTCTCAGTTGTTAGAGGAATTGACAACGGACTCTACTACTCAACCTTGGCAGGCTCCTGGAGTGGCTGGAAGTCGCTCGGTGGGACTACGGCTGGGCCGGCAGTATTCTGCTCGGGAGGGGGTGCGAGTCTATACATGTCTCTCAGGAGTTTGGATAACTCCAGCATTTACCTCAGGAGCTATTCGAATGGAGCATGGTCGGCCTGGATGAATCTGCCTGGCGGGACGACTACTGAACCGGCGTGTGCCGTGATGAACGGGACTCTTCATCTTCTAATCCGTGCGTTGGATTATGGTCTGTACTATAACAGCCTGAACCTGGGCTCAGGCATCTGGAGTGGTTGGAAACCGCTTAATGGCACTCTCTTATCGTCCCCTGCCCTGGCTGCTTCTCCCGGTCTCAACAGGCTCGACGTTGTTGTCCAGGGGGCGTCGGGGGCCATCTGGCATAGAGCCCTCATCAATGGGGTCTGGTCTCAGTCATGGGACCCGCCCCCTACGGGTGGCAGTACAGCTGATATTCCGGGCATCTCGAGTGATGGACTGAGCCTTCACTTGGTCGTGAGGGGTGCGGATAATGGTCTCTGGTACAGCGCGCTGAACTTCACATCCAGCGTCTGGTCTAGCTGGGTTTCCCTGGGAGGAACAACGGGGGTCAAGCCCAGTCTTGCAACGGACTCGGCAGGCGCTGTTCATCTATTTGTTGTGGGAGTGTACGGCCGAATATTCGACAAGACTCTAGCCCCGGGGGGAGTCTGGTCGACGAGCTGGGATGATACAGGAGGCACGACAAGCAACCCAGTCGCAGTCTCCACGCAAGGGACGAATATTGACATCATGGTAAGCGGCACGAACGGCGGGATCTGGTACAACACACTCGCAGGATCCGTATGGCAGAAGTGGACTAGTCTGGAAGGATCAACCTCCCTACCACCGGCCTTGTCTGCCATTTCATGATCATTCGCCATCCGGTTAGACGTGTTTGCCCCCGATTCGTTGCAGCTTATCTGACGAATAAACCGGCCTGTTCATCCAGTAATACTTTGGATTTGCCGGTTTGCTGTTCGGGTAGGAAAAGCTAGGACAGCTCTAGAACAAATTGCAACCTATCCTAAGACCGCTACTTCTTTTTGACTACTTGGACAGGAATCGTGATTGTGGTTGACAGGCCCCCGCTGGAGCCGGTTACTTTGACAGTGTAACTGCCGAGAGTAGTCGAGCCTTTCGAGGTTACCGTCACGAGAACGGTGGCCGGCGCACCCGGTGAAACTGTTACAGTTGTGGAACTGAGGGTCAAAGTTGGCGCCTTACTGCCGCCGGGAGCAAGACTGGCGTTGAGCGTGATGGTGCCAGTGAACCCGTTAGTACTGTTGATGGTGATGGTGGTTGTAGCGGAACCACCCTGTTTGACAGTCAGGCTCGATGGATTGGCGGACATTGAGAAATCGGGCGGCTCGTTGCTCGCGCACTGGACGCTTGTTAGCTCCGAAGTATCTGTGACGGTCGCGTTTGACGTAGCGACTGTGGCACCCGTAGTGTTAACGACCAACGACGCTGTGGTAATTGTTGCGTTAGTATCGGCAGCTGTTGAATTAGATGGTCCAGTGAATGGGCAGCCGAGCCCAATATTTCCATTGGAGTCAAGTTTCACGACCACAGCACCCATTGAGGCATAGGAGGAGGATGGGCCTGCAGCTACGAACCCGCCATCAGAAGTCTGGTGCACGGATGCTGCTGAGGATCCACCCCTCTCCCAAGCGATATTCCCGACCGCGTCTAGTTTGAAGACCCACGCTCCTCCAGGTGAACCGGTCGACCCTACCACTATGTATCCCCCATCAGAGGTCTGGTCCACAGAATTGGCATGATCTATTATCGTTCCGCCGTAAGACTTTTGCCAGATAACATTCCCCAAGGCGTCCATCTTGAAGACCCAGGCGTGGGGGCAGGGAAAAATGCAATTACCCTGCGCTCCCCAGCCGCTAGCCTCGCCTGCTACTATGAACCCACCGTCAGAGGTCAGCTGTATCGAATGTGCCTCATCAACGTCGGGTCCGCCGTAGGTTTTCTGCCATACTATACCGCCCGTGGCATTAACCTTGAAAATCAAGGCGTCCCAGTTGTCAGCGTTGCCGAAACAGCACTCCTTCACACTGCCGGCCACCAGGAACCCGCCATCAGGCGTCTGCCTTACTGAACTGGCGAAATTCGCTATTCCGATAGAGTAAACCTGCTGCCAAGTTATGTTCCCCAATGGGGTCAGCTTCACGACCCAGACTCCGGTAGGCGGGCTGAAACAGATTACGCAGGCGGGCGTACCCTGGCCCGCTAATATGAACCCACCGTCAGAGGTCTGCTGAATCGAATCCGCGGACGCTGATCTGAGATAGGTCCTTTGCCAGACAATATTGCCCATCGGGTCCAGTTTGAAGACCCAGGCCTGGTTCTGGCTTCCCGCTACATGACACCCACCGAAAGTGCCGAGGTCGCCCGCAACTATGAATCCACCATCACTTGTCTGCTGCACCGAACATGCTCCATCAGGGCCGTTTCCACCGTACGTCTTCTGCCATACAACATTCCCCAGAGAGTCCAGCTTGACGACCCAAGCATGCGGGTGCCCTGGCACACCGGATGAGTTAGTACTGCCTGCTACTATGTAGCCGCCGTCAGCCGTCTGCTGCATCGAATTGGCCGTTTCTGCCGCACCGGTTGCGTGGTATGTCTTGGCCCATGTGGGAATGGGACCCGAAACTTGAGCCATGACAGCGACCGCTTGGATGGAGACTAGTACGAGAACTACTAGTCCGACACTTGGGACTAACCCTAACCGCTTCATTCTCGACCCTCTCACGGCATATTCTCTTATTGTGCCATACTTGGCACTCCGCTCAGCAGGAGCAAGCTCTGGAACAGAGCGACTTCTGTGGAGCGAGTAGTCTATTCGCGATGGTTTGAGAATTTAAAACTACCGGCCTCCAAGGCCGAATTCTAGATCTTGGTCGAAAGAGGATCCAAGAAAGCGGGCCACAGCTTCCCATCCCTTAACCCCGCCCAAAGAAACAAGTCCCGTAGAATACCATTGCCAAGTTGCAGGTTATTGCTGTTGGGCTCCGAATCCAACAGCGGCGAAATTCAAGGATTCATATTCCTTAGGATTGTATCGTCTCCGTGCGTCAACCAGGTTGGAGTCCGCATGAGAGCAAGATAGTACGCTCCTCCAGAAACATCATTCAGAATTCTAGAGATTACGCCAGGCGGTCCATCTTCTGGGGCTATACATGTTCAAGAAAGAATAGAGAAATCGATTCTTACGATCTTAAAGAGAGGAGGGGAGACGGCAACCGTGGTCTCTTACGTAGTTAGAGTTGTGCTACCAGTGCTTCCGAAATGGCCGGCGTCACCGGAATACGTGGCCGTGATAGTTACGGTCATTGATTTGCCCGGGTTTGCATAGGAAACGGTGCAACTGGCAGTCGGACCGGTACCATTGAGAGTGCAGCTGGGCGGGACGAACGCGCTCTTCTTGCTCGTGCTGCTACTAGTCCAAGTGACAGTACCAGTGGGGGTTAGTGGCAAGCCAAGAGACGTGTCTGATATAGAGGCTGTGCATCTGAACTTGCCAGAATGGCCGGTACAATTCACACTGTTGGACGTGGAATGCTTTGTTACAGCCAAATTGAAGCTGCCTCTGGTGGCAAAATGGGTCGAGTCGGCACTGTAGGTCCCCGTGATTCTATGAGTTCCGTCTGAACCTAGATCAGGAGAGTAGCTTAGGGTGCAGCTACTCGCCGAGGAACTGGCTGGGTTGAGGGTGCAACTGCCGGACGGTGTGAAGGTGCCGGAGCTATTGGTGGTAAAGGAGACCGTGCCCGTTGGGCTGGTTGGTGTTGAGGAGGTGTCGGTAACGGTGGCGGTACACTGGGCAGCCTGGTTAACGGCCACTGACCCAGGGTCACACGTTAGAATTGTCCTGGTGGCATGAGTAGATGGACTGGGACCGGCGATCACCGTTACATTGTGGGCGAAATAGCCGCTTGCATAAATTAGGCTCGTTGCCGAGTTCACCGCGACGCCAAGGGTGGGAACATGAGGAACAGTGGCCGCTAACGTGTTTGTTGCCCCATCAATTACAAGCACGGTTGAGTCGGTTAAGCCTCCAGCGTATATTCTGTCAGTTGCCTCGTCCACTCCTATACCGATCGTTGACTTGCCGAGCAGAACAGATGTTACGATGGAGTTAGTCGAAGCATCGATTACGTGGACCGAATCCGAATTTTTAGTTTGCAGCTGCACATCTTGACCGGATACGGCATACAGCATATTGGTGGCTGAATCAATCGCTAGCCCGAAAGGTGCCGGGGGGGCTGCCAGCAACCAGTCTGCGTAAGTAACGTTTGCGGTGACGGTGTTGGTAGATCCATCTATCACGAATATTGTGGTATACCCTGAAGTGGTGGTGGGCGAAGTAAAGGCTGCGTATATCTTGTTCGTTACATGGTTGACGGCTATTCCAGCACTATTGCACCTAGTGGTGTCAGTTCCGGGGGCGCAATTAACGGGTAATCTGGCCACGACGGAGTAGGTCGAGCCGTCCATCACGTCCACAGCAGGAACGCGGTATTCCTCAACATAGACTCTGTTAGTCACAGAGTTGACAGCGATCTGTGCTGGGCTGCTGGGCAAGATAACACTAGCAACCTGAGCTAGAGTCGTCTCATCTAAGACAGTCACCGTGCGAGATGTATCGCAACAGTATATGCTTGCGTCCGTTACGAATATCTTGTTGGTTTGCGGGTTGACCGCAAGTCCGTAAGTGTAGGAGTTGCCCAGCGTTTGGGACGTCGCCACCACTTTATTGGTATACCCATCTATCATCACTACAACATTCTTGGCAGAGTCGGCTACGAAGATCAGGTTTGACAAGGCGTCTACGTCAATGCCACTGGCAATGGGGTTCGGCAACCCCGTTCCTATGGGGATGGTGGCTACGACTGTCTCCCCACGTACCGGACTTACAAAAAAGGTTGCGGTGAGCACAACGAGCAACGGTAGAAGGACTGTTATTGTCTTGGGGAATCTTCGCGGGTTGAGAAAATTCACCGTTTTTGTTATGCGTATCATGAAACGCTTGCTCCTTTCCATACTCCGCTCGCTCGAACCCAGATTTTATTGTTAGTTGTATCGACGACAACAAGCCCGTCGGCTGGGTTGTCGAAATCCGCATCGCTAGGCGCGCCAGCTTTGACGAAGGCTTGAGCGAATCTACCATCGGTCTTCGGACCTGGATTGAGTCCCCAATTGTCTCGTATTCGTGCATTGCGGGTGAGTAAGATTGATGCGAGGGTTGTCGTACCGATGAACTCGTTTCTTTCAATCCTTGTCCCATCACCCGGCTGAAGCTGAGCCCCACTGACCTCAACGACTGAATAGAGAACGTTGGCAGGTGTAATCACGACATCGTCAACGAAGAGATTATCGAAGAACTTCGTATTGCGCATGTTATAGTCCCCAACTGGGAGAGTTCTCGTCGTTGCGTCTGGCAACGATATGGTAACTGGTGATCCGCTTACGATCCCGTTTTCGAGATAGATGAAAGACCTAGAGTAGTTATTGGGATTCTGCTGTTGGGAAATATTACGGACAGTGTTACCTTCGAAAGTAACGTTCCTGTGATATCCGTAGCCGGTTCCAAGTCCAACCAATCCGCCCTTGGCAACGATATTGTCCTCAAATTTCAGATCGAACGCTGAATCAAAGTCCATCGGGGAGTCACAGGAAACAATGATGTTATCGTGGATGTTCACATGTTGGCATGGCGCCGTTACTCGGCCGGGAGCGAATGCTGGTCCGCCTCCAGTTCCGCCTAGGTCGATAATGTTATGGCCCACATCTACACTCCCAATAGAGTAGATTCCAATGCCCCCGCCGGCTGGGGGTCCAGCTAGACCATCTAGGACGTTCCCGGTCACGGTTGCTTTGAGAAAGATATTGTTTGGGCTCTGTCGTTGGAGAACGTAGTGGAGATACTGCTTCCCAGAAATCGTTCCTCCAATCAGATACGATTTGTTTCGGGAAATTGTGACATCATAGACGGCGGCCGTTCCGTTCTGGGCGTAGACGGTTGCTGCGCGGTATAGGTTTGTGAAATATGAGTCGTGGACGCCTATGTTTCTCATCGTGGTCGCATTGTATGCACCGAACTGAATTCCATCTTGTATAGCATTCTGAACCCTACATCTGGTGAAGTGAACGTTACTGATGTTCGAAGAGTTGGCGTAGACCCATGCTACCATTCCGTTTGAATTGGAATAGTTTTGTCCGTCCATGATAACAGAATCAACATCGACGTTTGAAGAATCGACGATGGTCAAAGCACTTGAGTGGTTGTTAGTCGGCATGAGCACTGTCCCTCCGATCACTTCCACGTCAGTGGCGCCGCTTACTATGACCGGACCATAATTCAGTGGAAACCCGGAAATTGGCGTTATCAACCCCAGTATCTCTAGTATGGTGTACGAGGGAATTAGGATCGCATTCGAGAATGTGAAATTGCCCTTGAGAACCACCTTTTCTTTCCAGATCCGACCGGGAGTCAAGTGGTCCAATGCGCTCTGGATAACGAGATATGCGTCAGTACCGCTGTAGTCCATTGACCCTGTGTCGCAGTGATAAGCAGTGATTGTCCCCGAAGCGTTCTCGACGATGTAGCTTGCTGGCGCTACATCGCTTGTCCCTACAGCATGTGCAGCCGGAATCAATGATTCTGGAACGGTGAGACTTGCCGCTCCAAGTCCTCCTGCCACGGCTAGATTTCGAAGAAACCTCTTTCGTGAAATTCGGTCCTTCGGTTCCTCGATCTTCACGCTGGACATTTGAAAACCGCGGTGCGAGGTGACACGCGCAGACAATATAAAAGGAATGGTCACGTTCGCTAACATCTGATTCACGGTGCAGGAGATCTTTCAAAGATCGTCTCAAAGACAATTGCTTTCTAGTCGGAAATGGACAATTTGCGGTGGTCCTAGGGACTATCCGTCTTACGCCTTGGTTTACACTCCGGGCAAGGGAATCTTAGATTGCTGAGCAGTGGAAGCGTGCTGAGAGACGAGCAGGTTTTGCAATGGATACGAAAGCTGTGATTCCCGCCTCCTGGATGGGAATCAGGCTCTTGTCTATCAATTAGGAGCAGCCGAAGGAGATGCTGCCGATCTTCGCGAGGGGTCTGAAGGGGGCCTGTGTTTGAAGCCTATCGTTCAACTGACGTTCGATCAATTGTACTCTGTTGTACTCTGTCGGGTCCGACTCCAAACTGCGACGAAATTCAGGGTCCGATATTCATCGGGATTGTAAAGTCTCGTTGCGTCGACCAGGTTGGGCGTCCGCATAAGTGCAAGATAGTCCTTCGCTCGGAGTTTCCCGAACTGACCAGATGATAGGATTGTTTCTCACGAAGCGCCGTGCCCAATTCCTCCGTGGCTCTTTCCATACTGGTGAGGTCTATGGAGCCGTCTACCCGGCTGGGCGTTCCGACGGTTAGAAAGGTCGAATATGTGTGGGTGGTTTGAGAAATATCGTTCGTTGCGGTGAGGAGTCTCTTTTTTACCGCTTTTTTTCGGCATGCTGTCGAGCTGTGGCTCTTATAGGGGTGCTCTGCCTTGTTGTATCTGTTCGAAGCTCTTTTCATCGATGTCTATTCCTACAGTTTTGATTCCCTTTGATGCGAATGCTGCAGAGGTGCAGAGGCCGACTTAGCCCATTCCGATTACTGATATGAACCCCAGTGCGGGTTTCATACAAGGCCGGAAGTTGAGTGAGTGATAGTAATCTGTTCAGAGAGAATCGTCTTCTACGCGTGGGCTTTGCGTCTCGGAGAGAATCTTTCAATTGTTGCCTTGGTAGAATGACCCTGTCAGTGTCCCGCTTTGATCGGCTTTGGCGCGGGGGAATTCTTAAACTGTCGAGTTGCGAAGGCATGTCCAGGTAAGAGCTGGTTCTAGAGTGTTAAGGAAGGCCGTGATTCCCGCAGCAGGGATGGGAACCAGGCTGTTGTCGGTCACCAAGGAACAGCCGAAAGAGATGCTGCCGATCTTCGCGAGGGCTGTGAATGGAGACTTGTGTCTGAAACCCATCGTGCAGCTGATCTTTGAGCAGTTGTACTCTGTTGGGTTCCGAGACTTCTGTTTCATCGTCGGGCGGGGAAAGAGGGCGATCGAGGATCATTTCACGCCCGACCTCTCATTTATTTCGAAGCTTGACAGTAAGGGTCTGGACGGTGCGACCGAGGAACTGCGAGCCTTCTACAAGATGATTGACGATTCGACCCTGGTATGGATTAACCAGCCTGCTCCTCGAGGTTTCGGGGACGCGGTGTTGAAAGCAAAAGGTTTCACGGGGAACGACCGTTTCCTAGTCCATGCCGGTGACAGCTATTTCATATCGAAAAATGCTGAACACTTACGCAGACTCGTACGCATAAGCGAGGAGTACAAGACAAGCACGTTGTTCTTGTCGAAGGAAGTTCAGGATCCGAAACGATTTGGGATCGTGGAAGGTGAGACTATGCCCAATGGGCTCGTGAAGGTGAAACGTCTCGTCGAGAAACCAGCGGAGCCGGCCTCGAAACTGGCGATCATGCCCGTCTACGTGTTCGACCCGGTAATATTCAAGGCATTGGAGTCGACGAAGACTGGGTTCGCTGGCGAGCTCCAGCTCACTGACGGCATCCAGAAGATTGTAGACTGGAACTTCAACGTTTACACGACCCCGGTTGATCCGAAGGAAGCATGGCTGGACATTGGTTCGCCAGATCTTTACCGGGAAGCCCAGAATTTGTCTTATGAATACTCTAGAGAACCCGCGTCCTAGAAGGTATTCCGGTGATCTCGCACTAGGGTTGAAGGACCAGATTATCAACCAGGACCTTGATGCGATCAGAAAATCGATAGATCCTAGCGCATTCCAAGGGAAGGGTGTCCTTGTATCTGGGGGATCGGGATTCTTGGGCAGCTGGATCTGCGACACCCTCATCGGGTTAGATTCGAGAATCATCTGCCTGGATAATCTCTCTACAGGGGTCTTCGAGAACATTGATCATCTGAAGACTGTGAAGAGTTTCAAATTCGAAAGGGCCGATGTCTGCACGTATTCCAAGAATCCAAAGGTTGACATGGTTTTTCATCTCGCGAGCAGACCGGCTCCTGAAGATTATCAGAAACATCCCGTGGAGACAGCGTTGGCGAGTGCTACGGGAACGGATAGAATGCTGGACTTAGCCAGGAAGAATGATGCCCGAGTCTTCTATGCCTCGTCAAGCGAGGCTTATGGCGATCCTGAGGTTTTTCCAACCCCTGAATCGTATGAGGGAAAGGTCGATCCTCTCGGACCAAGATCGTGTTATGAAGAAGGGAAACGGTTCGGCGAAGCCTTGTGCAAGGCATACCACGACCAGTACGGGCTTGATGTTAGGATTGCACGACTCTTCAACAGTTACGGACCCAGACTTAGAGCTGAGGGCCTTTACGGGAGGGTCATCTCTAGATTCATACTCCAGGCCTTGCGGGGAGATGACATCACTGTGTTTGGTGATGGTTCTCAGACAAGATCGTTTTCTTACGTGACTGACACGGTCTCCGCATCGCTCCTATTCATGGGCTTGGATAGATCGTCGGAGATGGTTTTGAACATCGGCATGAAAGAGGAGAACAATATCCGTGACTTGGCCGAAAGAATAAAGGCCATAGCAGTCTCCGATTCTAGTGTCCGCTTTCTCCCGCTACCGGCTGGGGATCATATGAGGCGTCTCCCAGACACTGCGAGAATGGAGAGACTGCTGGGTTGGAGCCCGTCGCTCCGACTTGAGACAGGATTAGACCGGACCCTAAGATGGTTCCGCTCCCAAAAACCCTAGTTCTTCCAGATGGAACGCTTATACCCGGATCCGTAAGGCGTCGCTGTTCGATAAGTGCATTGGCAAGGCTTTCGAATCGGCCAAGAACCGCGGTGGTTCTATCGGGGGGTGAAGGTGTTCGGCTGAGACCCATAACGTCAGACTTGCCCAAGGGTCTCGTTAAGGTGGGGGGAAAGCCGCTTCTTCAGTGGGTTGTTGAGTGGCTCAAGGCAAACGGGGTTTCGAATATCGTAATAGGCGTTGCCTATCTGAAAGAGCAGATAATCGACTTCTTCGGGGATGGAGCGCGCTTTGGCGTGAAGATACAGTACAGTGTCCACACTGTTCCTGGAGGAACAAGTGAAGGCTTTAGTCTAGCAATAAGCCGTTACGTTGACGATGAGACTTTCTACGCCCTGAACGGCGACCAGATCACTGACCTCAGACTCGATGAGATGTTGGCGAAGCATTTGAAAAGCGGTACCGTGTCGACCATCGCAGTAATTCATCCACGTCTTCCTTTCGGTCTGGTCAAGGTAGACAAGCATGATTATTGTCGGGGATTCTTGGAGAAGCCAGTATTGAAAGATGTTAATATTTCCACGGGAATCTACGTGTTTCATCACGAGATCGTGAAGCATCTTCCTCGAGTCGGTGACGTTGAGAGAACAACCTTTCCTAAACTTTCAAAGGCGGGTAAGGTAGCCGCGTTTAGGCACCGCGGGTCGTTCATTACGATTAATTCCTTAAGGGAGCTTGAAGATGCAGAGAAACGGTTGAGAAGTCAGGCACATTGAACGTTCTCGTTACAGGCATCACAGGATTCATAGGATCACGACTTGCTACAAGATTGGTGGAGCAGGGAGACAATGTCTACGGATTGGTCAGACACTCGTCGGAGAGAGAGCTAAAGAGAATAGAAAAGATCATCCCAAAAATCCAC
>Ga0066669_10000687_pt1 | contig 11432 bp, 14 predicted proteins | sample GraSoiAngelo_118_FD_133940 | JGI IMG/M metagenome (GOLD analysis project Ga0066669, IMG submission 133940) | Grasslands soil microbial communities from the Angelo Coastal Reserve, California, USA - 14_0919_02_20cm | ecosystem: Environmental > Terrestrial > Soil > Grasslands | place: USA...
CGATCCTCGGCGGGATGCTCGGTGGCCTCGCGGTCGCCTACACGCCGGTCGCTTTCCTGAAACTGCTGCTCGGCGCTGTGCTGCTCGCCGCCGCCGCAAAAACCATCAAGGGACATCGATGACCGACGATCCGCGCTGGCAGGTGATGCTCGATTTCGTCGCCTGGGCCGAGACGCGGGAAGCCGGCGGCGACGAATTCGCCCGGCGCTTCCAGGAGGATTACATCGCCGTCGCCGAGGCGATCGCCGCCGACCGCACGGTCCCGGCTCGCGATCGCGCGATCGCCCGCGAGATCGTCGCACAGTTCGCACGCGCCGTGCGGGCCAACGCGCCCGCCCTGTTGGCCGCGACCGCGAAGGTGGTGCGCGATCCGAATACGCCGACCGCGGAGCGCGCCGAATTCGCCGAGCTGCTGGCCCGTGCCGTCGAGGCAATCCCGGCGGCATCCGATACCCGCCATTGATACGCACACGCTGCGCCAGGCGGTCCGTCTCGTCGCTTAGACGAGAGGGAATTGCAGTAGCGGGTGCTTTTCCTGCGGATCGGCAAACGCCCTTGTTCCCAAATAGGGAACATCCCTATATAAGACCGTGCAGATCATCGCCCGCCGGACCCTGCGGCAATTCTGGGAGCGGTATCCCTCGGCGGAAACGCCGTTGCGGACTTGGTATGCGATGGTCGATCAGGCTGTGTGGACCGGTTCTGCCGATGTTAAAGAGCAATTCGGGAATTCGGTGGATTTTGTCCCCGATAACCGGGTCATCTTCGATATCGGCGGCAACAAGTACCGGCTCGTGGCCCACGTCGCTTATCGTTACCGGCGCGTGCTCGTGAAGTTCATCGGCACACATGCCGAATACGACAGGATTGACCCGGCCACGGTGTGAGAGGAGAGGCCGCATGGAGATTCGCCCGATCCGGACCGAGGCCGATTACGATGCGGCGTTGCGGGAGATCGCGGAGTATTTCGAGAATGAGCCCGCACCCGGCACGCCCGAGGCCGATCGTTTCGATGTCCTCGCCGCGTTGATCGGCGCCTACGAGGATCGGCATTGGCCGATCGAGGCGCCCGATGCGGTCAGCGCGATCCGCGAGGTGATGGCGCTGAAGGGCTATGGCCAGTCCGATCTCGCCGCTCTGCTCGGCTCACGCTCGCGCGCCTCCGAGATCCTCAGCCGGAAGCGAGGCTTGACGTTGGAACAGGCCCGCCTTCTGCATAGAGAGTGGCACATTCCGAGCGACAGCCTGCTCGCGGAGTGATCCCGCATTCGCTGCGCCAGGCCGTCCGCCTCGTCGCAATCCTGAACCTCGCTTATTTCGGTATCGAGTGCGCCGTGGCGCTGTCGATCGGCTCGGTGTCGCTGTTCGCCGACAGCATCGATTTTCTCGAAGACGCCTCGGTCAATTTTCTGGTCCTGGCGGCGCTGGCCTGGTCCGCCAGGGCGCGGGCGCGGGTCGGGATGCTGCTCGCGGCGATATTGCTGGTCCCCGGTCTGGCGACCTTGTGGATGGCCTGGCACAAATTCATGCTGCCTGTTCCGCCCGCGCCGCTGCCGCTGAGCCTGACCGGGTTGGGCGCCTTTGTCGTCAACCTGTCCTGCGCGGCGATGCTGGTACGCTTCCGGCATCATGGCGGCAGCCTGTCGCGCGCCGCGTTTCTGTCCGCCCACAACGACGCGCTGGCGAACATCGCGATCATCGCCGCGGCCGGCGTCACCGTGCCGTTCCCGTCCGCCTGGCCGGATCTGATCGTCGGGTTGGCGATTGCCGCGCTGAACGCCGGTGCGGCGAGGGAGGTCTACGGCGCCGCCCGGGCCGAACAGGCCGAGGCTCTTCCCTAGTGTGGTGGATTTGAAGTTCCCATCATTTCGGTGGCGGGCGCGTTTGGGAACTTCAAATCCAAAACCACACTAGCTTCACTAAGTTTTCTAGTGTGCTTTCGAATCCGAAATTCGCCCAAAGCCAGCCGCGAGATACAGCGAATTTCGGATTCGGCACACTAGTGGAGGTTTTCTGATGTCAAGACAGGTCGCCGCAAAAGCTGAAGCCTTCCAGAAGATGAACAAAAAGGGAGATCTTTTGCTTTTTGTTCGGCCTTACCAGCCGATCCCCGCGTGCTACGAATCTCGGTCGGTGGTCTACCGTACACTTCAACAAAGGCGGAGTTGAACCGTCGCAGGCTCCGAAAGCCCGCCTGCATCGCTATCTCGGTCATCGGCAGGCTGGTCTGGTCCAAGAGCCGTTTAGCTCGCTGCACCCGTGCGGTCCTTGCCGCCGGTATAGAACCGCCCGTCATAGGCCGCGTTTCGCGCCAAGCGCGCACGATCACATTCCGCAAAGTCGAGCGACATGCGGACGATCATAGTCGCTGCCGCTTCTCGACCAGACTCCCTTTTGGGGATGGAGTCCGGTTTTGGCCAGCAACAGCGGCTCGGTTCCCCTACATCCGATCGCGAGCGCTCAGGACGGTGATCCGGCCGCCACGAGACGCTTCAGGCACCTAACGTCAGCCGACTCGCGGGAGAGTGAGATTGCAACAGCACCGAAACATCGAAGTCAGCGGCGCGACGCTCGAATGCACCCTCTACGGTTCGGGCACTCCGGTTGTGTTGCTCGCGAATGCCGGCTGCAGCAGCGGTTATTTTGACGATCTGGCGCGCGCGCTCGCTGCCGGAGGGTTGCAAGCCATCTGTGTCAATATGCGCGGCACTGGAGAGAGCCGCGGCTCTCTCGACGGCATCACTGTGCATGATTTGGCCGCCGATGTGGCTGGGGTTCTTGAAGCTTTGGATTGCGGTCCGGCGCACCTCGTCGGCCATGCCTTCGGCAATCGGGTCGCTCGCTGTTTGGCGGTCGACCGGCCCGCGCTGTTGCGCAGCGTGACGCTGCTTGCGGCGGGCGGTCTGATTGTACCCGCAACACCACTCGGCACGAACTTTCGCAACGCTACCGAAGTCAAGATGAACGGCAGCGATTGCGTCACCGTGCTGGGGGCGCGCTGGCTGTCGCCGGCGTCGGATCCGAAAGTACTCGCGCAGGTCGAATGCTGGCCTGCGGTGCTTGTTGCCCATCTCGCGACCAGCCGGGGGGTGGCGCTCGAGGAATGGTGGGGCGCAGGAACAGCCCCCGTTCTCGCGATCCAAGGGCTTGATGACGAAATCGCTCCGCCGGGCAATGGCCACGCGCTCCGCGAGCAATTCGGCGAGCGTGTCCGGGTTATCGACCTGCCTCGTGCAGGACACTTTCTGCTGTTGGAGCAGCCCGAAGCCATTACTCGCGCCGTCGCCGAGTTTGTCGGCGCTGGCGCAGGTTCTCGCTGACTGCCTGCGGGAAATCGAGAGGAGCCGACATGGCGCCCTATGACGACACATTTGTGGATCGCTTGTTGCGCGATCAGGAGGGCTTATGACCGACATCATCATCCTGCACCACTACGATATCTCTCCCTATTCGGAGAAAGTCCGGCTCGGCCTTGGCCTCAAAGGCCTCGCTTGGGCGTCGGTCGAGATCCCCGTCATCATGCCGAAACCCGATCTGACGGCGCTGACCGGGGGCTATCGCAAGGCCCCCGTGCTGCAAATCGGCGCCGACCTCTATTGCGATAGTCAACTGATCATGCGCGAGCTGGAGCGCCGACATCCGAGCCCCAGTTTTTATCCGGCCGGTCGCGGCGCGGCGGATGCGCTTGCGTGGTGGGCGGAAAAGACGATGTTCAGTCCGGCGGCCGGTATCTTTTTCGCCAAGAGGCCGGACGCGCTGCCCGAGGGGTTCCTTGAAGATCGCGCCAAATTCTCCGGCCGCAACATCGATCCGGCCGCGATGATGGCGGCAGTGCCTTATCTGCTCGATCAGTTGCGCGCGCATTTCCACTGGCTCGATCAGATGATGGCCGACGGGCGCTCGTCCTTGCAGGGCGCGGCGGCCGGCCTCGCCGACCTCGCGGCCTACCACCCCATCTGGTTCTTGCAGCGGAATTTCGGACCGGCGGCAGCACCGCTCGGCGGATTTCCAAGGCTATTGAGCTGGGCCGAGCGCGTCGCCGCCATTGGCCACGGCGACCGGCGCCCCATGACGTCACAGGAAGCGCTTGCGGTCGCAAGCGTTGCCGCGTCGTCCACCGGCACCGTCGCCGACCGCGACGACCCGATCGGTCGCCAGCCGGGGCAGCGCGTCACCGTCACACCGGACGATACCGGCCGCGATCCGGTCGCCGGCGAATTGGTAGCCTCAGGCGTCGATGAGATCACCATCAAGCGTAACGACCCCGCTGTTGGCGAGGTCTTTGTGCATTTTCCGCGTGCCGGCTTTGCCGTCACGCCGGCCTAGAGCATGATCCTTCCGGAAGCATCATGCTCCACCGCTCGGGCTGTGCGATCCTGCCGCGATGCCGCCCGCCGATCTCGCGCGCCCGAATCTTCTGCGTTACGAGTGGATCGCGCCGTTTTACGATCTGTTGGATCTGCCGTTTGAGCGGCGGCGCTACCGCGCGCTGCGGCCGCTCTTGTTCGACGGTTTGAAAGGCCGGTTGCTCGATGCCGGGGTCGGCACCGGCCGCAATTTTCCATTCTACCCGCGGGGCAGCAGCGTGATCGGCATCGATTTGAGCCCGGCCATGCTGGCACGCGCCGAGCGGCGCCGCGGCGAGGCCGCCGCGCCGGTCGAGCTCCGCCGCATGGATGTGGCCGCGCTCGATTTTCCCGACAGGTCGTTCGATGCCGCAATCGCGACCTTTCTGTTTTGCGTGCTGCCCGACGCATTGCAGGTGCCGGCGTTGCGCGAGCTCGGCCGCATCGTCAAGCCGGGCGGCTCGATCCGTCTGTTGGAATATGTCCGCCCGCGCGGCGCTGTCCGCCGTATCGTCTCGCGGGTCTGGCAGCCCTGGATCGCCTGGGCTTACGGCGCGAGCTTCGACCGGCAGACCGAGACGCACATTCCGGAAGCCGGGCTCGAGCTCGTCGACAGCCGCTATGTCGTCGACGATTTGGTCAAGCTGCTGACCGCGCGCCAGCCCTCGTCCTAGCGGAGCCTATTTATTGGCGATTCCGTAGTTGACAAACAACTAAGCGGAACCTCCGGTTTCGTCGTCGTTAGCGTGGCATGGAAAATGGCGAAGCCGTAGATCAAGCGGCCCGCGAAGCAATAGATCGACACGGCGACGATGCTGTCTCGATCCTTCGCGAGCGCGCTGAGGTATCCGACCAATTAGGCGATGAACTCTCGGCCAAGGCGTGGCGCGATATCGCGGATGCCGCAGAGCGAATGCTGCAAAGCTGAGGGCAGAGTAGCGCGCCTTGGCAGTATTCCCTGATCCGCTAGGTCCGTATCGCTCGATTTGTGCGGAGACTAGTCGCGAGTAGCTGATATTGCTCAGCTAGAGCCGCCAGTTGTTTGCGTATGTTCCCGATCGGCTCAGCCTCAGCCAGGCGGAGGAACTTCGCGGCCTCCTGTTCGTAATGCGCCGCTCGTTCCTCGGCGGGCCGCGTTTGAAAGTCCATTTCCCAGCCATTGGGTTGCCATTCCGGGAAAGGTACTCTTGAGAGCGCAAGATGACCCCGCTTTTAACTTAAGTCAATGTTTGTTACATTGGAAACCGACCCGCCGGGTTTTTGCCAACTACGGAATCGCCTATTTATTACCAGCCATGGTTTACGGATCCGCCGGCCCAAAAAACCGCCGGGCCGGAACTGCTGACCCTACGTTCCGGCCCGGTGTTTTCGGCTATTGTCGGAGATAGCCGAACCCTATGGAGCGGCGCCTAGGCTTCGTGCACCGCCTTCGAGATCGCGTCGGCGATCCGGTGGTACTGTTGCGCCAAGCGCGCCAATTGATCGCGAACCCGGGAGCGCGGCTCGGTCTCTGCCATATTGCTAAGACGCGTGGCGTCTCGCCGGTAATAGACGATTCGATCGGAGCGGGACCAGGTAACGGGTTCTCGGCGCATTGAAAACTGGCCAAAACAGCAGCGCCGCCAAGGCTGCCGGCAATTCTCTAAGAAATCGTTGCTGCCATCAGAAGCAATTGCCCCTGATTCGTAACAGACCCAAGCCTAGGACAGGGCCGCCACGCCGGGAAACAGAGATTGACTTATGTGGCGAATATATACTTGCGATAGTACGCGGGATCGGATAGGATCGGCTTATTGATGGAGCCGACCAATGACGTTCGATCTGACCGACCCGATTTTCACCGACGAAGACAAGGCCCGCGAGCATTTCGAGGCGCTGCACTGGCCGCATGGTCCGGTCTGCCCGCACTGTGGCGCGACTAGCGAACACGTCACATTGATGGCCGGTAAGACGACGCGGCCCGGCCTCTACCAGTGCAACGCCTGCCGCGAGCCGTTCACGGTGAAAATGGGCACTGTCATGGAGTCGAGCCACATTTCCTATCGGAAGTGGGCCATCGGCTTTCACATCATGGCCGCGAGCAAAAAGGGCATGGCGGCGCACCAGCTGCACCGAATGCTGGGCGTGACGTACAAGACGGCGTGGTTCATGGCGCACCGCATTCGCGAAGCGATGCGCCCGGTTGATGACACCCCGATTGGCGGCGAAGGCAAGACGGTCGAGGCAGATGAGACGTACATCGGCGGCAAGGAAGGCAACAAGCACGCCAGCAAGCGCACAGCGCGCGGCGGCGCAGTCGGCAAGGAAGCCGTGCTGTCGCTGGTAGAGCGCGGCGGCAAGGTACGATCCTACCATTTGCCGGAAGTGACCGCTGCGACCCTGAAGCCGATCCTTGTTGCTCAGGTCAACCACGCCAGCTTTTTGATGACCGACGAAGCGCGGCGGTACATCGAGATCGGCATGCAGTTTGCCGGTCACGAAGCGGTCGCTCACAGCATGGGCGAATATGTTCGCGGCGAGGCGCACACCAACACTGTCGAGAATTACTATTCGATTTTGAAGCGCGGAATTCATGGCTGCTATTTCCACGTCAGCCAGCAGCATTTGAAGCGGTATCTGACCGAGTTCGATTTCCGCTACAACGAGCGGATCGCGCTTGGTGTGAGCGATCAGCAGCGGGCCGCGAAGGCGATCAAAGGCGCAGTCGGGCGGCGGCTGACGTACCGGCAACCTCGTGAAGCGCAACAGGCGACAGCGTGAGTTCGCGTGGGCGCGCAAGCGTCTATGGCTTATCCTTTCGCGCCTTGAGCGGACGTGATCGCTGGCGCGCGCCGCGCCCGACCTTGCCGACCATTTCCTTGTGCGGCGTTGGCGGCGTGTTGAGGGCGCGGCGGATAGCATTATCGCGCCGCCGCGCTGTTTCTTCGGGGCTGTATAGCTCCTGTTCCGTCTTCGATTGAGCCATGGTTCAAACCAGACGAGAGGATAGGTGGCCATTATACCTGCCGGGGCCGCGCGATGACATCCTGGCGCTCGGCGTTGTCAGTCTGGGCTACGGCCAGTTGGAGAACATGTTCAGATCCGTGTTCTCTCTCGTTACCAGCATGAATGAACACCAAGTCGCGGCGATATTCGAGAGGATGCCCAATAACCACAGGCTTAGCGCGATCACTCAAATGATGAGCAAAACGATCCTGCCCGACAAAATAAAAGATCGCGTTTCTCATTTCTGTAACGGCTTCCATATCTGGGGAAAACAGGCACGCTCTAATGCATTCCCACTCAGGCGGCGTGTATACCAGCGATAGCCGCAATGAGCGGGCAATCCTCCTGTCGAAATACTCCAGATCAGGCAATAAGCTAGTGTGCGCCGCATCCCTTGCTGATTTGAGGAAAGTGGCGGATGAAATTCACGACTATGTCGTGTTCGGAATGCATGTCGCGTCGGAAGTCAGGATTTTTCGGCTTTGTTGGGAGCGCGATGACGAGGCTTCGTTTTGGCAAATGTCATTGCCCGATAAACCTCCACTACCAACTGAGTTGAGCTGGAATGCTCCTGAAGACGTTCTAATCGCTCCACCCCAGCCTGAACCATCTCAGGGGTGATCTCAGTTTCAAAGTCGGCAGGCGGGGCGTTCATAACGCACCCGCCCGGCAAAACTGCCGATAATGGATCGTCTCTCGGTAGGCGAACCCCCCGCCTGCGGCGCTTGATGCGCCAGCAGACGAGAGAGTTTCGCATCGCGCTCCCGCTACCTCCGTTCCATTGTTTCCAAAGCGCCGGCCTGTCGGCGCGAACCTACCCGATACTTCCCTGCTACGGGAGGTATATAATTGCCACTTATGTTAAATAGAAGCGCGTACTCGCTGCTGACGCACCTTCCCGAAGAATAAGCAAGCAACGGGGAAGGCATGAGTCTGATCCGATCCTGGCCCAAGGGCGAACGGGCGACCCATTATCAGGAAGTCGCCGACAAGCTTCGCGGCCTCGCGGCTTCCGAACACGCCGTCGCGGTGCGCGCCCGCCTGCTCGGGCTCGCCGAGCAATACCAGAAACTCGCGACCGGCCTGAAACCGGCACAGCCGGGCGAACCTTCCTAAAGCGGTCGCCAGCGGCGCGCCTATCAGCGCGTTTTAGGGCAGGGGCTCAGTTTGAGCGTAACAAATCGCTGCCGCCGAGTTGGCGCAACAGATCGGCGGCCTCGGCGTCCAGCTGGTCTGCCATCATGCGCAGCTGTGAAGCAACCTCGGGAGCTTGGTCGGCGATGTTCCGCATTTCGACGGCTGCCATCCGGAGAAACGCGATCTGATTTCGCAGCAGCCGCGATGTTTCGATGTCCGCCATGACCCGAAATCTCCCCGGAACCGCTCGCGATCGGGCGCGTTCCGGTCCCTAATGAAGAGCACAGATCCCCAAGCAAGCGAAGGGCCAAATTATCGCGAAATAGCCGCGACTCTGCGCCAAATAGCCGAAAAGTTGCGAGCCGGTCATCAGGCCCGCGAGAGATTGCTGGCTCTTGCCGGTGAATTCGATGAATTGGCTGCGGCGACAGGCGAGGGGCAGCTTAAATAAGCTTATAACCTATGTGGCAATTATATACTTCGATGAGAACCTGAAGCGGATCGCCAATCCGAAACCCGATAAGCCGAAAAAGGCTGACGAGCAGTGACCTGTTGCGACTGCGATCCTGAACCGCCGAATGGCCGTGCTTTTCGAATCGTTCTCTGGCTCGCGTTGGCGATCAACTTCGCCATGTTCGCGGTCGAGATCGGCGGCAGCATTCTCGCCAGCTCCAGCGCGCTCCAGGCGGATGCTCTCGACTTCCTCGCCGACGCTGCGAATTACGCGATCAGCCTCTCCGTTGCTGGTTTGGCGCTGGCGTGGCGCGCTCGCGCGGCGCTGGTCAAGGGCGCGACAATGGGCGTCTTCGGCGTTGGCGTACTCGTCAGCACCGCTTGGCATGCTATCGCCGGCACCGTTCCGCATGCCGAGTTGATGGGCGCGATAGGCGTTGCTGCGCTCATTGCCAACGGCTCGGTCGCGGCCATGCTCTACCGATACCGAGGCGGCGAGGCGAACATGCGCTCTATCTGGCTGTGCTCGCGCAATGACGTGATCGGCAACCTCGCCGTGCTGTTCGCTGCGGTCGGGGTGTTCGGCAGCGGGACGGGCTGGCCGGATACTGCCGTGGCGATGATAATGGCCGCGTTGGGCATTTCTGGAGCGTGGCAGATCACCCGGCAAGCTTTGGCTGAACTCGGCACGTCGCGCGGTCAACCAGCCCATTCGGCCCCTTAATCGGATCGGCACGATGAAATGGATGCTGGTCGTCCTAGTTTTCGGTGTGAGCCCTATGGAAACCGGCCTGGTCTACAACTCGCTGGACGAGTGCCTAAAAACCGAGGCGGCTATGCGAGCCGAGTGGGATCGCGTGTACATGGCAATGCCGAAAACGTTTCAGGAAACGCCCCCGATCTCACAGGACTATGTGAAAAAACAGACGACCAGCGGCACTTGCATTCCGCACGCCGAGCTCACCCGCTAAACCGGGCGCGTGTTTGGCAAGTATATAATTGCCACCTATGTTAACCGGCCGGGTATTTCGCCGCTGATCTTCACTGACCCGGCATCGAACGACCCAACCAGGTTTCGCATCGGCCACAGCCGGGTTTCGATCCCTATTTCCGGTCGTCGCGTTGTTGTCTCCCGGCTGTAACCAACTCGTCTGCGCCGGTCTCTAGCTCGGAAGCGACGCGGCGAAGATCGTCGGCGATTTCGGGCGCGCTGGACGCAAGGGAGTGGAGTTCGGCGGCGGCTCTGCGGAGAAACCGAATATGCTTGGCAACCGATCCGGTGCCGAAAACGCCGAACCTCTTGGCAGATCATCTAGCGGCCAAGCATAGGGGTTCGGAGCCGCGAGCGCGATACCCGCGTGAAGCCGGGCTGGCCCCCTGGGGCTTCCCGGCTCGGCTGCTGTTCGGCGCAGCCGGCGGACCTATGCCCCGCTGCGACAGCCGGTCGCAGGAACCGGCAAGTTGAAACGGCGTTGCTCGATTTCGGGGATGTACCGCGCAGAGGTGACCGGCAATGGCGAGCGACATCCGGGGAATGGGGATTCTCGAATTCGCCGCGAACGCTGCCCATGCAAGGGCGGCTCATTATAACGAGCAGGCAGCCCGTCTTAGGGAAATGGCCGAGGCAGAGCCGATCGGAAGGCTGCGGGAGCAATTGATCGAGACGGCCCATCAATACGAGAAAATGGCCTCCAGCGTCCTGATCCGCCGATCCCAGAACTGATCTGATCCCAGAACTAATCCGATCCAGACTAATCCGATCCAGACTAATCCGATCCAGAACCGATCCGCGCGGGCCTGCGCTACCCGCTCGATTGCCAGCGCTCGATCAGCCGGCAAGCGCGGTGCGCCGAATGCTTGCGGCCAGCCGGTCGAATTGATCGGCGAGGTTGCGCAATTGAGCGCGGGCCGTATCGATCTTTGTTTGGCCGGCAAGCTGCCGCAGAAACGCGGCATAGTCGCGATATCGCGCGATGCGTTCTTCTCGCGATGCGGGCAAGGCCGTAATCATGGACATTGCAAACACCGCACAGCGATTAGCGGCGGGTCCGCGGCGTCGGTTAGGGATCGCGGGTTTCGCTAGCGCCGACAGTCTCCGCCCCCTCTTCTAATTCCTGCGCGAACTGGTCGCATCGGAGCGCTTCGAGAGCGAGCTGTTGCCGCAGCGGGACATCGGATTCATCAGAGGCGAGTTGCCGAAGATGGGCGGCTCGCTCTCGATACTGCTGTGCAGCTTGCATGCCGAATAAACATTCTTCGAGGCCTGCCGGCCCATTCATTGACTCAGGGTTGAGATAGGCGCAGCGTCCGTACTTTCACGCACCTTTGCGCGAAAGGCCAATGGCTCAGGCGAGTGCTGCCCCGACGGAAGTCGAACGCATCGCACACTACCGTGACCTTGCGGTTCAATTCCACGAATGGGCTGATAGCGAGTCCGACGAAAAGGCCCGGGTCGGGTTGCTTGGTCCGGCCCGGCGATACGACGCGTTGGCCACCCAGTTTACCGGCAGA
>Ga0066669_10000688_pt1 | contig 11425 bp, 10 predicted proteins | sample GraSoiAngelo_118_FD_133940 | JGI IMG/M metagenome (GOLD analysis project Ga0066669, IMG submission 133940) | Grasslands soil microbial communities from the Angelo Coastal Reserve, California, USA - 14_0919_02_20cm | ecosystem: Environmental > Terrestrial > Soil > Grasslands | place: USA...
GACGCCAATCACACTCACGCGATTGCCTACGAGAACTATCTCTGCGGGAATCTTTGCGGGTGGGGCGGGTACCATCTGTTGGTGAAGAACGCCGGTCGATGGGAAGAGGCGAAGGACGTTGGCGCGTGCACGTGGCACTATTGATTGTCTGTAATCGCACGAACTTTCTTGCGTAAGGTTATTCTTGAAAACGAGAATCCACGAACGGTTCAAAGCCCTGCGCGAAGCCGGCGAACTCGGCATCGTCGCCTACATCACGGCAGGCGATCCGTCGCGTGACGCTACCCTGAAACTTGTCCTCACTCTCGCAGCGGCGGGCGCCGATGTTATCGAGCTCGGCGTGCCTTTCAGTGATCCCCTCGCCGATGGCCCCACGATTCAGCGCGCCTCCGAGCGCGCTTTGAAATCAGGAACGACTCTCGCCGGCGTCCTCGATCTGGTCAGCCGCATTCGCCTGTCTTCGCAAGTCCCGCTGGTTCTGTTCAGCTATTACAACCCCATCCTGCAAATGGGCCTTGAGAAATTTGCTTCGACGGCTGAAGCCGCAGGCGCGGATGGTGTTCTGGCGACCGACCTCACGCCGGAGGAATCGGCGGACTACCGCCGTATTCTTGGCGCTCATCATCTCAGCACGATTTTTCTTGGAGCACCCACATCCACTAACGAGCGCCTCGCGAAGATCGCCGCCTGCTCTTCGGGTTTTCTCTATCTCATTTCCCGCACCGGCGTCACCGGCGCGAAGGACGCGCTCCCCGACGACCTTCCCGCGCTCTTGCGTCGCGCCCGCGCGGTCACGCAGCTTCCTCTCGCTGTGGGTTTTGGCATTTCGCTCCCCGGTCACGTTTCCGTTCTCGGCGGCCTCGCCGATGCTGCTGTAGTCGGCTCCGCGCTCGTCTCCGAAATCGAAAAGGCTACCAAGTCCGGCGCATCTGCGAGCGCCATCGATGCTGCCGCGTCCGCTCTATCCGAAAAAGTTCGCGTCTTGAAGCAGGCCGCCCGCCACGGTCTTTCCCGTCGCGCCGAAGGTCCCGGGAGCTTTTTCGGGAAGGTGGCGCCATGAATCTCGCCGATTGGCGCCGCCGCATCGACGAAATCGACAAGAAGCTCGTTGAGCTTCTCAACGAGCGCTCTCGCTGCGCGCTCGAAATCGGCAAGCTCAAGCAAGAGGCAAACATCCCGCTGTATCAGCCGGAGCGTGAAATCGAAGTGCTGGCCAACGCGGAAAGCAACAATTCCGGGCCGCTGGCCGACGCCGCTATTCGCCGTTTGTTTGAGCGCATCATTGACGAGGCGCGCGCGGCCGAACGCGACGCCATGCATCCCGATGGCGCCAGTGAGAAGAAAGGCAAGAAATGAGCGGTTTTCGCGGTCTGAGTTAGCAAGGGTTTGGACCTTGGGCGTTTATTCGGCAATTTTCGGATTTCCAAAGAGATTCGGGTAGATTGAACGCAAAGTGGAAGGAAACAGGACACTCTTATGGTCATTGTGATGCAAGAAGGGGCAACGGAGGCCCAAATCCAGCATGTCATCGACCGTCTAGTTGCCAGCGGTTTCAACGTTCACCGCTCGACGGGTGAGTCGCATACCGTACTGGGCGCCGTCGGCGTGCACCGCGATTTCGATCATCGCGACTTCGAGTTGCTCGAAGGCGTGCGCGAAGTCATGCGCATCACCCAGCCCTTCAAGCTGGCCAGCCGCCAGTTTCGCCCCGAAGGAACCATCGTCGATCTTGGGCGTGGTGTGAAAATTGGCGGCCCGGAAGTCGTAGTGGCAGCCGGTCCCTGCTCCGTTGAATCCCGCGAACAGATTCTTTGTGTCGCTGAGAGCGTCGCGAAAGCTGGAGCAAAAATACTGCGCGCGGGTGCCTTCAAGCCGCGTACATCTCCGTACGCTTTTCAGGGCATGGGTGAGCCGGGGCTCAAACTCATGCGCGAAGCCGCGGACAAATTCCATCTTTTCACCGTCAGCGAAGTCATGGACCCGTCACAAATCCCCATGATGATGCAATATGTGGACATGTTCCAAGTCGGCGCGCGCAACATGCAGAACTACTACCTGCTCCGAGCGCTCGGCGAAATCCGCAAACCGGTGCTCCTCAAACGCGGCCTTTCCGCCACCATGGAAGAGCTGCTGCTCAGCGCCGAATATATTCTTGCCGGCGGCAATTACAACGTCGTGCTTTGCGAGCGCGGCATCCGCACGTTCGAAACCTACACGCGCAACACCCTGGATATCGCTGCGATCCCCGTCATCAAAAAGCTTTCGCATCTGCCCATGCTTGCCGATCCTTCGCACGGCACTGGCCGCCGCGACAAAGTTCCGCCGATGGCTCGCGCCGCCGTCGCTGCTGGGGCTGACGGCTTGCTCATCGAAGTTCACAATGATCCCGACCGCGCCCTCTCCGACGGCGCGCAGTCGCTTGAGCCGTCCACTTTTACGCAGTTGATGGCTGAGCTTCGTATCATCGCCCCCGCCATCGGCCGCCGCGTTGCCTGAACGATGCAAACTATTGACTTCCGATGACGGCCCATCTCATCTCCCGCGTCACTATCCTTGGCACCGGCCTCATCGGCGGCTCCTTCGGGCTGGCTCTGCGCAAATACACGACAAATATCCATGTTTTTGGCTGGGACCGTCCCGAAGTCGTCCGCGAAGCGCAATTTCGGGCGGCTATCGACCAATCTTTCTCTGGCGATCTCGCTCCAGCCCTCGAAAACTCCGACTTGATTTATATTGCTCTTCCCATCGCCGCGACGCTCGATCTTCTTCCCGAAATCGCCCGCCATGCTCCCGCCCATGCGCTCGTCACCGACGCGTGCAGCACCAAAGTCCGCATCACGGAATCCGCGGAAGAGCATTTTTCAAATGAGCGAGGCCCACTCTTTTTGGGCGGCCATCCCATGGCCGGCCGCGAACTCTCCGGCGTCGCCCACGCTGACGCCGACCTCTTCCGCGGCAACACTTACGCACTCATTGGCGCGTCGGCCGCGCAAGAAAATCCGCGCGTGTCCGCTTTCGCGAAAATCCTGGAGAAAATTGGCGCGCGGCCGCTCTGGCTCGGTGCGCCGCAGCATGATTACGCCGTCGGCCTTGCCTCGCATCTACCACAGCTCATGGCCGTCGCTCTCGCTGGATTCCTCTACGACCGCCTCGACGAAAACGGCCTGCCCATTACGCTGGCTGGTCCCGGCCTGCGCGATTCGCTGCGCCTCGCCGGCAGTTCCTATGGCACTTGGCGCGATATCGTCCTCACCAATCAGGAAGTTCTCTCCGCGGCCCTCGACCTCTTCGCGCGCCGGCTCGACGACCTTCGCGAAAAACTCGGCTCTCGCGAACTCGAAGGCGACTTCGATGCCGCCAACGAACTCTACAACCTCCTCCGCGGCTTGTGACGCCAGCTCCCCTTCTGCTTTGCGGGTTGGCACGTTGACGTTTGCCCAGCGCCGTCGTAGCATCCGCAGCATTCTTTCCATGTCGTACAAAGGACCGTCATGAACGATGGAACTTCGCGCCGCGAATTTCTCGGCACACTCGCCGCGTTCTCGCTCTTCCCGCTGGAACAAGAAAAGCCGGAACTTATCCTTTATAACGGAAACATTCTGACGGTGAATGACCGGGAGCCGCGCGCCCACGCCGTGGCTATTGCGCGAGGCCGATTTCTTGCCGTGGGGAGCGATTCCGACGTTTTGAATCTTGCTAGTGCCGCTTCCAAGAAAATCGACCTCGGCCGAAAAACTGTCATCCCGGGTTTCATTGACGCGCACTCGCATCCCGCCGAGGCCGGCTTGATGCATCTCCGCATGGTGGACTGCGACCTGCGCTCAATTTCCGCGATGCAGGCCGCCCTGCGCGAGCGCGCGGCAAAAACGCCTCCGGGCGAGTGGGTTCTCGGCTTCAAATATGATGATACTAAAACCGAAGAAGGCCGCCCGCTCACGGTTGCCGATCTGGACGCAGCGGTTCCCGATCATCCTGTGCACGTCGCACATCGCGGCGGGCATACCACCTATTCGAATTCCCTCGCGTTTCGAAAGGCGGGGATTGACGAAAAGACCCCTGATCCGCCAGGCGGCAAAATCGATCGCGATCCGGCAACAGGAAAACTGACGGGGCGAGTCGCGGAGAGCGGCAACGCTCTCTTCGATAAAGCCATTCCACAGAATTTCACGCGCGACGATCATCGCGAGGGCGTGAAGCTCATTTCCAAAATGCTGGCGCGCACGGGAATTACTTCCGCCACCGAAGCGCAGGGCAGTCCTACGGATCTTCGCGCCTATCAGGACGCCTATGAATCGGGCGATTTGCTTTATCGCGCCTATTGCTTCATCAATTTTCATTTTCTGGATGCCATGATCGCCGCAGGCAATCGCACCGGGCTTGGCGATGAATGGGTGCGCATCGGCGCGGTCAAGCTGGTTTGCGACGGGTCGATTTCCGAGCGCACCGCGCGCCTCTCAACACCTTACGAAGGCCGTCCGAACGACTACGGCATCCTAGTCATGACTGAGGAAGAACTCTACACGCACGGCCGCAAGGCGCATTTGGCGGGTTGGCAGATCGGCACGCACGCTAATGGAGACGTGGGCATCGACACCACGCTGCGTGTTTACGAGCGCCTGCAAAAAGAGAGCCCGCGCCGCGATCCGCGGTTTCGCCTTGAACATTGCACCGTGGTGAATGACGGTCTCATCGCGCGAATGAAGGCTCTGGGGGCCATTCCCACGCCTTTTTCAACCTACGTCTATTATCATGGCGAAAAAATGCGCTATTACGGTGCCGACCGACTCAATCACATGTTTGCGCTGCGGAGTTTTCTTGATGCCGGCATTCGCGCCACGCAGGCTTCCGACTATCCTCCGGGAGAATTCATTCCCATGATGGCGCTGCAGTCGGAAGTCACGCGCACCGACACGAAAGGCAACGTCTGGGGACCGAAACAGCGTATTACCGTGGAGGAAGCGATTCGAGTTGGAACGCTAAACGGGGCTTATGCCTCGTACGAAGAAAATTTGAAAGGCTCGATCGAAGTGGGCAAGCTCGCGGACCTGGTCGTTCTCGGCCGCGATCCGTTGAAAGAGAATCCTTCAACGCTCGTCAACATTCCCGTCGAGCGCACCATAGCCGGCGGACGCTGGACGTTCGAGTCATAGAGTTTTCCAGCTCGGCGCAAATTAGGACTCTACTTTCACTTCGAGGTTGTTGCCGTACTCCCTGAACCCGGAGTAGAATCTCGCTCGCCAGTCGCTCAGCTAACTCCCCCGGCGCTGCGGCCCATTCTGCCCAACGGAGGTACTACTCCTATGCGCGCAATCCCAGCCATTCTTTTTGTTTTCCTTCTGGCTTTTCTGATTCAAGGAGCTGCCCAGGATCCGGGCAGCCTGGACTCGCCTGTGGTCCCTCAACCTTTGCCCTTGGCCGCCTCGCAGGGGACAGGTTCCTCGGATGCCAACGATTCCGGATACGCCAGTCCGTACCTGCTCACCCCTGATTGGACAACGGAAGACGATGCCGACGACGCCATGCTTCGTACTGCGGCTAATCTGCAGCGTCGCGGCGGGAACACCGGGTTTGCCGGCGACGTGATGCTCGCCTTTGTTCTGCGCGCCCAGCTCTAGCGCTTTTCTCCAGGGGCAGACTTGCGTCCGCCCCCGTGTTTTTCGGCCATCCAATTACCATACAGCCTTCGCCATACAGCCTTCGCCTTGACCCAACGAGAGGCCGCCGATAAGCTTATTGTTTCTCCTTCCGAGTGAAGGCGCACATGGAGCAGATTCACATCACATTGCCGGACGGCAGCGTCAAAGATGTTCCCAAGGGCACCACTCCCGCGGACATCGCCCGCAGCATCTCACCGCGCCTTGCCGACGCCGCGCTGGTCGCACGCGTGGCCCAGCCCAACGACGGGGAAGGCGAACTCATCGATCTGCGGCGCCCGCTCGAGCGCGACGTGAAGCTCCAAATCCTGACCGAAAAAGATCCCGACTCGCTTTTTGTGTTCCGGCATTCTGCGGCCCACCTGCTGGCCGCCGCGGTGGTGGAACTCTTTCCTAACGTCAAACTCGGTATCGGCCCGCCCATCGACACCGGCTTTTTCTACGAATTTCTGCGCGACGAGCCTTTTACCCAGGAAGACCTCGCCAACATTGAGAAAAAGATGCATGAGCTTGCCGCTCAAGACCTGCCGAACGAGCGCAAGCTGATTCCCAAGCCGGAAGCTCTCGACCTCTATAAAAAATCCAATCAGGTTTTCAAGTGCGAGCTCGTGGAGGAAAAAGCTGCTGAGCCGATGGTTTCTTTCTACACCACCGGGAAATTCATCGACTTTTGCCGCGGCCCGCATATCCCGTCCACCAAGCGCATTCAGGCTTTCAAATTAATGAACGTCGCCGGCGCTTATTGGAAGGGGCAGGAAGGCAATCCCCAGCTTCAGCGCATTTACGCCGTGGCCTTCTTCACGCAAAAAGAGCTGGACGAATATCTGCATCGCCTGGAAGAAGCCAAGCGCCGCGATCATCGCAAGCTGGGCGTCGAGCTCGATCTCTTCAGCATCGAGGAGGAGGCCGGCCCAGGCCTCATTTTCTGGCATCCCAAGGGCGGCCTCATTCGAAAGATTGTCGAGGACTGGCTCCGCGATGAACTCCTCAAGCGCGGCTACGACCTCGTCTACACGCCACATATCATGCGTCGCGACCTCTGGAAAACCAGCGGCCATACCGGCTTTTATAAGGACAGCATGTTTGGCCCGGTCGAGGTGGAAAAGGCGGATTACCAGCTCAAGCCCATGAATTGCCCCGGCCACATCCTCATTTACAAATCCAAGCTGCACAGCTACCGCGATTTGCCCGTGCGTCTTGCCGAGCTTGGCACGGTCTATCGCTACGAACGCAGCGGTGTTCTTCACGGCTTGCTGCGCGTCCGTGGCTTCACCCAGGACGACGCCCACATCTTCTGCATGCCTTCGCAAATCGAGTCGGAAGTCGAAGCCTGCGTGGATTTTGCGTTTGCGGTCATGAAGAATTTCGGCTTCGACAAATTCGAAGTCGAGCTTTCCGACTGGGACGCCGCGCATCCGGAGAATTACGCCGGCAAGCCCGAAGACTGGTACCGCGCCACCGCCGCGCTCGCCGCGACCATGAAGAAGATGAACATTCGCTACAAAACCATCACCGGCGAAGCGGCGTTCTACGGCCCAAAAATCGACATCAAGCTCATTGATGCCATCGGCCGTCCCTGGCAGCTCACGACCGTGCAATTCGACTTCAACTTGCCCGCGCGTTTCGGCTTGCAATACGTTGCCGAAGACGGCGCCAAGCATCAGCCGCTCATGGTGCACCGCGCGCTGCTCGGCTCGGTCGAGCGCTTCTTCGGCATTCTCATCGAGCATTACGCCGGCGCGTTTCCGCTCTGGCTTGCGCCCGTGCAGGTGGAAATCTGCCCCGTCAGCGAAAAAGTGGCGGAGTACGCGAAGCACGTCGCCGAAACTCTCAAGAGCACCAACCTGCGCGTCCACCTCGACGACCGCAACGAAAAGCTGCCCGCCAAAATCCGCGACGCGCAGCTTCAGAAAATTCCCTACATGCTGGTGGTCGGTGCCAAAGAAGCCGAAGCAGGTACCGTTTCCGTCCGCCATCGCTCCAAAGGCGACCTTGGCCCCAAGCCGCTCGCGGAAGTCATTGCGTCGCTCCAGCGCGAAGTCGCCTCCCGCGCGATACAGTAGTAACTCACTATTGCTTGCCGCCCAAAAATCCACTTTTGCGCTGCTGCTGTATTGTAGTAAGTTTTCGTCTATGTCCACGCCGCCCAACACCCCTACCCCGCAATTTGCAACCGCGGAGTACGCTGCGAGTGGCGACTCATGCAAATCCTGTAAGCAGCCGATCACTGGCACGTACTATCGTATTAATGGTGTTATGGCTTGCGAGCGCTGCACCAATCAGCTGCAAAGCCAGCTTCCAAAAGACAGCCATGCGGCCTTTGCTAGAGCGCTTTTATTCGGCGTCGGCGCGGCAATTCTCGGTCTGATTCTCTATGCTGCGTTTGGAATCATCACTGGCATTGAGATTGGATATGTTTCTCTGGCGGTGGGATGGCTAATTGGGAAAGCCATGCGGAAGGGGTCCAATGGCGTCGGCGGACGCCGCTATCAGATCGTGGCGGCTGGATTGACGTATGCCGCGGTTTCTATGGCTGCTGTTCCCATCTACATTTCGCAGGTTTCAAAGGAAAAAGCCGCCAAACCTCCCCAGGTTCAAACTGCTCCGTCAAGCGCGCCATCCAATAGCATAGACGCGAGCAGTTCTGGTTCCGCTCCGGCGAAGCCCGACAATCCGGCCGCTTCCGATAGCAAACCGAAAATGAACTTTCTTGCGGCCCTGGGAGCCCTTGCATTGCTCGGACTCGCTTCCCCATTTCTCGAGCTGCAGAATTCGGTCGGCGGCGCGATTGGACTGGTAATCTTATTCGTTGGGATGAGATTTGCGTGGCAACAAACGGGCGCGCCCAAGTTAGACATTGTCGGGCCATTCCAATCTCGAGCGCCCGCGACTCCTGCCTCCACTTAGTGAATTCATTCCCGTGTCGGCGCCTCCTCCTATTGAACCAATCCGCAACTGCCACAATTGCGGTCAGCATGTGCCTCTAGGAGCCCTTGCCTGTGAGAAGTGTCAGGCTCTTCTCTACAGTGAAGAATTGGCTCGCATTTCAACTCGCGCGAACTCGCTGGAAGAACAAGACAATTTGACGCAAGCGCGGGAGGAGTGGCTCAAGGCCCTGCCGCTGCTTCCTCCAACTTCGACGCAAGCCGAATGGATTCGGGGCCAAGTTTACAAGCTGGAGCTTGCCGCAAAGCACGCGCCAGCGCATCCAAAAAATGAGTGGGCAAAGAAGCTCGGCCCGCTTGCCCCAGTCGCGATTCTTCTCGCAAAAAGCAAAGTACTGTTGACTGCGTTGTTCAAGCTGAAATTCCTTCTAAGTCTGGGCGCCTTCATGGCCCTGTACTGGAGTCTTTATGGCGCGGCGTTCGGTGTCGGATTCGTGCTTTTGATTTTTGTACACGAGATGGGGCACTACATCGACATCCGGCGCCGCGGCCTTCCGGCGGATATGCCGGTATTCCTTCCAGGGCTCGGGGCTTACGTTCGGTGGCAGGCACTCGGGGTCACGCGGACAACTCGCGCCGCCGTGAGCCTCGCGGGGCCCTTGGCCGGATTTCTTGGCGCCGCAGTCTGCGCTGTCATGTGGTACAAGACCGGAAGTGGTGTTTGGGCAGCGCTGGCGAGCGCGACCGCTTGGCTGAATATCCTGAACCTGATCCCCATCTGGGTTCTGGATGGCGGACAGGCGGCCAACGCACTTTCCAAGACAGAGAGATTTGTGCTTTTGGCCTCGTGCCTCGCCTTGTGGGCCATTACTGGCAACGGCCTTTTCTTTCTCGTTGCCGGAGGTGTGACCTATCGATTGTTTACCAGGGATTTGCCACCGATGCCCAGCCCAAAGATTGCCGTGTACTATGTTTTCGTTTTGGCAGCGCTGGGAAGCGTGCTTTATTTGATACCGACTCAAGGTTTTGGACAGCAGTAGTAAAGCTTGGTGTTTTGCTGGCCGAAGGATGGAAAAATTCGAAGTGAGCCAAGCAGAGGAAATCCCATGAGCTGCGGCATTCCTTTGGCCCATGTGGGCATCTGGCAGCAATGTGAATTCTCTGCATGCATCTATTGTAATTGCCGTGCCGAACTCACATGCTCTTGAATGAAGAGCTGTTCGCTCAAGGCGTGGATTTCCTCGCAGAGCGCGACGAGCACTTGGCGGAAGTCGTGCAGACTTATGGCCGACCTCCGCTCTGGGTCCGCGAGCCAGGCTTTCCCACACTCGTTTACATCATCCTCGAGCAGCAGGTTTCTCTGGCTTCCGCGAAAGCCGCTTTCGATCGGCTGAACGCCGCCGTCCGCCCGCTTACTCCCGTGCGTTTCCTGAAACTCACCGACGCCGAATTGCTGCGCATCGGTTTCAGCCGTCAAAAAACTCTCTACACGCGCCTGCTCGCCGAATCTCTCGCCCGCCGCCACTTCGACCTGCGCTACCTCCACGATCTCCACGACGACTCAGCTCGCAAGATGCTCATCGCTTTCAAGGGCATTGGCCGCTGGACTGCCGACATTTATCTTCTGAGCGCACTCCGCCGTCCCGACATCTGGCCCATCGGCGATCTCGCACTCGCCACCGCCGTGCAGGAAGTGAAGCGCCTCCGCAAGCGCCCCTCTCCGGAGAAACTCGAGGCCCTCAGCGCACCCTGGCGTCCCTGGCGCGCCGTCGCCGCCCGCCTCTTCTGGTACGCGTATCTTTCCAAGCGCGGGCTGAAGTCCTCCACGGTTAGCTTGTAGCGCAAAATCTGACATAATCCCGAAGGGTCGTACAAACTCTCAAGGGTGCCCATGGATCCTCAGAAACTTTCTGACTGTCAATCCAGCTACGACCGCATCGCCGAGGAATACACGGCAAGAATCTCCGGCGAACTCGAACACAAGCCGATGGACCGCATGGTTCTCGACGACTTCGCCGCTCGTATCAAAGGTGCTGGCCGCGTCTGCGAACTCGGCTGTGGTCCGGGCCACGTGGCGCGCTACTTGCGCGACCGCGGCGTGGACATCTTCGGCATCGATCTCTCTCCGGGCATGCTCGAGCAAGCCCGCAAACTGAGTCCGGCCATCGAATTTCGTCAGGGAAACATGTTGGCACTCGACATCGGAGACGGCGCGTGGGCCGCCATCGTGGCCTTCTACTCCATCGTGCACATTCCCAAAGCCGATATTCCCCAGGTATTCGGTGAAATGTTCCGCGTTCTCCGGCGCGGCGGTCTTGTCTTCCTTGCTTTTCATGTGGGCATCGAAGTTCTGCGCGAGGAGAACTTGTGGGGGCATCAAGTCTCGTTGGACCTCGTCTTCTTCGGCAGGAAAGAGGTCGAGCGCTATCTCGCCGCTGCCGGGTTTGCCATCGAAGATTCGATCGAGCGCAATCCTTACGCGCCGGAAGTCGAATACCAAAGTCGTCGAGCCTACATCCTCGCTCGCAAGCTCGCGCAACCCTAGCCCCCGCGAATTCCCGGGCTATGCTGCGACTCCACTTTCTCCGTTCAAAAGTGTAATCTCCCGTACGAGGACGAAGCCGAAATGCAAAACTTATCGCGCCGGACTTTCCTTGCCGTCACCGCAGGAGCGGCCATCGCGCCGTCCATCTCTTGGGCAGCGGAGGGCGCACCTTCTTTGCTCGATCACATTCTTCTCGGCTGCAGCGATCTCGATCGCGGCGTCGCCTTCGTCGAGGAGCACACCGGTGTGCGCGCCGTTTTCGGCGGCGTCCATCCCGGCCGCGGCACACAAAACGCACTTCTTTCGCTCGGCACGCGCCATTACCTTGAAATCATCGCGCC
>Ga0066669_10000691_pt1 | contig 11393 bp, 13 predicted proteins | sample GraSoiAngelo_118_FD_133940 | JGI IMG/M metagenome (GOLD analysis project Ga0066669, IMG submission 133940) | Grasslands soil microbial communities from the Angelo Coastal Reserve, California, USA - 14_0919_02_20cm | ecosystem: Environmental > Terrestrial > Soil > Grasslands | place: USA...
ACAGTTGCACGAGGAGATCATCGATACTGGATTAGCCAAGATCTATCAGTCGCATCTCGAGATCGCCCGCAAGCTGGCGGCCGACGACGGGGTGGATCTCGGCATCACGCTGCTCGACGGTAAGTGCTTCGAGAAGGTCCTCACGTTCGTGCGCAAGGAGCAGCCGTGGCTGCTGATCCTCGGGCGTGTGGGCGTGCACTCCGATGAGACCGAGAAAGACCTCGGCTCCAACACCGACAATCTGCTGCGCCTGGCGCCGTGCAACGTGCTCCTCACAGGTGGCCGCTTCTATCCGCCGCTCGACGTGAAGGCGGAAGAGATCATCTCGTGGACGGAGGAGGCCGAGGCCCGCATGGAGCGTGTGCCGCCTCAGGTGAAGGGCGTCGCGCGCACGGCGCTGCTCCGCTACGCGATCGAGCAGGGGCACACGGTCATCACCAACAAGGTGATCGACGAGGCGATGGCCATCTTCATGCCGACCCGCATGGCGGAGCGGATGCAGATCATGGCCGAGGATCTGGCGGTCGCCAAGCTGCGCGCGGAGTCGCAGCCGGCCACGGCCATCTGCTCGATCTGCGGGTACACCGTCAAGGGACCCAACGCCGTGGTCACGTGTCCCGTCTGCAAGGCGACGCCGGAAAAGTTCCAGGTCATCAGCCGAGACGTCGTCGAGGCCATCGCGGCGCAGGAGGGCGGCGTCGAGACCGAGGAAGCGCTGCCCGGCGTACAGGTCAAGTGGTCGGCCGACGCTCGCGACGCGCTGCGCGAAGTCGGCGACGCCTATCTGCGGCGCCGCGCGAAGGCGCGGGTCGAGAAGTACGCGCGCAGCCGAAAGATCCCGGTCATCACCTGTCAGCTCGCGCTGCCGATGATCGAGGAGACGGTCGGCCGTGACAAGCTCGGCGCCGGCTGGGACACGCTGCTGGCGCGGACGAAATTCGAGCCCGCGCAGGCGCCTGTGGCGGAGGCCACCGCGGCGGGCGCCTTCACGTGGACGGAGGACGCCACCGCGCGGCTCAACCGTGTGCCCGCGGGGTTCATGCGGGACATGACGCGCGAAGAAGTCGAGAAGGTCGCGACCGCCAAGGGCGTGAGCACGATCGATCTGGCCGTCTGCGAAGAGGGGATCGGGCACGCGCGCGAGACGATGAACGAGGTTATTGCGGGATACGTCTCGAACAAGAAGCCTCGTTAGCGATGGCTGAGGGCGGGCGCCGGGGCGCGGGCCGGGGTTCCGTTCGACCACGCAAATCGACAATGCGTGGGCGCCTGTCTTGGTGCACCGATTCCTAGCCGGGTCCGACGCATTACCCGAAGCACGGGTCTCACGGGGCCCCGGCCCGCGCCCCGGCACCCGCTCTCAGCCAGCACGGGGCCTCGGCAACTCCGTCGATGAGTGCTGCTGCAAGTCCGTATACGGCGTACTCGGTGTCGTGGAATCTCACGCAGCGGTGCAATCTGGAGTGCGCGCATTGTTATATGTCGGCGCACGCGGGGGCGGACACGCGTGGCGAGCTGAGCACGGCGGAGTGCCGGCGGGTGATGGACGAGATCGCCGCGGTCAATCCCAACGTGTTCCTGATCCTCACCGGAGGCGAGCCGCTCCTGCGGCGTGACATCTGGGACCTCGCGGCGTGCGCGGCGGACAAGAAGTTCACGACGGTGTTCGGCACCAACGGCGTCCTGCTGCGTGAGCGCGAGGCACGGCTGATGCGCGAGCACGGCGTGCTCGGCGCGTCCATCAGCCTCGACTCGACCGACCGCGTGAAGCACGACGCGTTTCGCCGCCTGCCCGGCGCGTGGGACGCCGCGGTGCGTGCGACGCGAGTGCTGAGCGACGAGGGACTCGACTTCTCGCTGCACATGTCGGTGACCGACTGGAACGTGCGCGACGTCCCCGCGATGATCGACCTCGCGCGCCAGCTCGGCGCCAAGGTCCTCAACTTCTTCTTCCTCGTGCGGACCGGGCGCGGGCGCGACCTCACCGACATCGACGCCGCCGCCTACGAGGAGATCCTGACGTTCCTCGCGAAGACGCAGGGCGCGGGCCACGGTCCGCCCTCGTTCGTGCGGCGGCTGCTCGGCCGGACCGAGGCGCCGCAGGCCGAGAGCTTCGAGGATCCGTGGTCCACGCCGATCGGCCGCGCCGAAGGGCTGCTGATCCGTGCCAAGTGCGCGCCGCACTTTCGCCGCATCCTCTGGCAGCTCAATCCGTCCTCGCCGCTGCTGAAGAACTACGCGCACGGCTCATGCCCGGCGGGTAAGTACTACTGTCGCATCACGCCCGAGGGCGACGTCACGCCGTGCCCGTACATGCCGGTGAGCGCCGGCAATCTGCGCGCGACGAGCTTCGCCGACCTCTGGCGGTCGGCGCCGGTCTTCAACGACCTGCGCGAACCGACGCTGGGCGGCCGGTGCGGCGCCTGCGAATTTTCGCGGGTCTGCGGCGGCTGTCGGTGCCGCGCCTACGCCACCTACGGCGACTACCTTGCCGAGGATCCTGCCTGCGCCTACCAGCCCGGCGCGTACGGCGGTCAGGTGATCGAGCTGCCCGCGACGCTCACGTTCGGGCTCCCGGTCGATTACGAGCTGCGCTGGGAGCCCGCGGCGCGCGAGCGACTGGGCGCGATTCCGTCGTTCGCGCGCGGGATGGTCGTGAAGGCGGTCGAAGCATATGCGCGCTCACGAGGTGCTGACGTGATCACGCCGGCGCTGCTCGCCGACGTGCGCGCGACGTGGGGCGGGCGCTTCAGGCCGCAGGCGTAGCCCACGATGATTCCCGAACGGCCGCCGTTCGATCCGGGCGATCGGTTCCGCGATGCGGCGCTGGCCTATCTCGTCTACGGCATCGTGTACTGGATCGGCGGTGTGTACCTCGCCCTGCACGGCATCGGCGTGCGCGGCGCGATCGCCACGGCGGGCGTGAGCTGGATCCTGCTCGGTCTCGTCTTCGTCATCGCCATTCCGTATCTGCTGCGGCGACCGCGCCCGTGGTTCGAGCGCTGGGTGCTCGGTCGCCGCGACTTCGCGCGGATTCTGACCCTCCTGATGGCGCTGCGCGCGTGGCACGTGCTGCGTGTGGTCCTGCGGCCGGAGACGGCGTCGGTCGCCGCGCCGTGGGGCGGCGAAATCACCTTCCGCGCCGGCGCGGCGGTCTTCTTTCTCGTCACCGTCGCCGCCATGCTCTTCGTGGCCGTCGCCGCCTGGAGCGCCGACCAGAAGCCGGTCGCCTAGTCATGCCCAAGCGCTACCGGGACATCGCCGGTGACGGCGGCTCCAACATCGCGGGACAGGTCAGCGAACAGCACGCACGCATGCGCGCACGGCTGGCCGAGGTGCGCGCGGTGGTCGCCGTCGTCTCGGGCAAGGGCGGGGTTGGCAAGTCGTCGCTGACTGCCAATCTCGCCGCGTGCTGGGCGCTCGAAGGCCGGCGCGTGGGTGTGCTCGACGCCGACCTCAATGGCCCGACGATGGCCACGATGCTCGGCGTGCGGGGTCGGCGACTCGTGCTCGGCGCCGAGGGGGTCGCCCCACCCGAGGGCGCGCTCGGTGTGCGCGTGATGTCCATGGACCTGCTGCTGCCCTCCGACGACGCGCCGCTCGTATGGGAGGCGCCCACGCAGGCGGAGTCGCACACGTGGCGTGGCGCGATGGAAGCCAACGCGCTGCGCGAGTTCCTCACGGACACGGCGTGGGGCGCGCTCGACGTCCTCCTGCTCGATCTGCCGCCGGGCACCGACCGCCTCATCACCGTGGCGTCGCTGCTGCCCGTGCTGTCGGGCACGATCGTGGTCACGATCCCGTCCGACGTCGCGCACCTCGTCGTTCGCAAGTCGATCACGATCGCCGCCCAGGCGAACGCGCCCGTGCTGGGCCTGGTCGAGAACATGACGGGCCTCTTTCCCGGCCCCTCGGGTGCCGACCTCGCGCGTGACGCGGGCATCCCCTTCCTCGGATCGGTTCCGTTCGATCCGGCGCTCACCGCGTCGACCGACCTCGGCGAGCCGCTGGTGGCCGCCGCGCCGGGGTGCGAGGCGTCACGCGCGCTGTTCGCGATCGCGGCCACTGTCGGCGCCGCGCTGACATCCGGTGGCGCGCCGGCCCGACGCGCGCGCCCCGCGTGACGCCGCGCTTCTGCCTGGCGTGCGGCGCGCGGCTGCGACGCGTGCGCGACGAGGGGCGATGGCGCCGGCGCTGTCCGCGCTGCGGTTGGACGTACTACGCCAACCCGGTGCCCGCCGTCGTCGCGGTCATCGTGCGCCGAGGTCGCCTCCTGCTCGCGCGTCGCGGGCGGCCGCCGTACGCGGGGACATGGGATGCGCCGGGCGGCTTTCTCGAGAGCGGCGAGACACCGGAGCAGGCGCTGCGCCGTGAGCTGCGTGAGGAGATCGGCGTGGGGGTGCGGCGGGCGCGGTTCGTCGGATTCGCCACGGACCGCTACGGGCCCGGCGGCTTCGTGGTGCTCGCCGCCGCATATCGCGTCACGCCGACGTCCACCAAGATGCGCGCGGCCGACGACGTCTCCGAGGTGCGCTGGTTTCCGCTCGCACGCGTGCCGTGGCGGGCGATTGCATTCGTCGGTCTACGAGGCTTGCTGCGCAAGGCTGTCAGGCGGGGGACCGCGTCGGTCCCCCCGCCTGACATCGAGGGTTACTGGCAGCTGACGCCGGGTTCGAGCTGGTAGTTCGCGACCTTGTAAGTCGAGACGAAGTTGTCGTCCCACGAGGCCAGGCGCAGGCGGCCGAGCGGCGTCTCACCGTCCCAGCCGTACACCCGCGCGCGCTCGGCGAGGTCGGGCGCCTTCACCATACCCTGCAGGTACTCGACCGCCGTCTCCTTGTCGAGGAACACGGCGATCGTCTCGTGCACCGGCCGGCCACCCGAGAGCGGCATCTCCTTGAGCCACTCCAGGATGACGGTGAAGCCGTCGAGCGAGGAATCGGTGAGCATCGCGCCGTTGCCGGACATGCGGCGCACCAGCGGGCCGACGTAGCGCGAGAACATGGACGAGGCGCGCTGCTCGATCGGCATCGCGGTGAACTGCGTGGACGGCTCCTGCTCGATGTAGACACGCAGCGCGAGGTAGCGGTCGTCGCGCGAGGCGTCGCGTGGCTTGTAAAACCCGATGCCCTCTTTGGGTACTTCGAGCCACGGCATGCAATGGTAGATCGAGGTGTTGATCTGCTTGAGCGTCGCGCCGTACGTGGCCGCCAGCGTCCGTCCCTTGTCGGAAGTGTAGCGGTCGAGCGCGAGGATGCGGTCGTTCGACGGGGAGGCGGCGTGGGCGACGGCGGTCAGCCCCAGCACCACGGCCAGAATGGAGGCGATTCGCTGTGTCTTCATGAAGGCCGACCTCTGCATCCCCGATGCCAGACCGGCATCCGTGCGCGGGCAAGCAGTTGGGCGATAAGGCGGGCTGTGGCCGGTGGCGGGGCGTCACGCCACGCCACCGACCTTGTCAACTCGGCATCACCGCTCGAGGATCTGCTCCGAGCTCACGGTGATGGGCTTACCCCACCAACCCTCGTCCCGCGCGAGCGCGATGTCTCCACGCGTGACCTTGGCCGTCTTGCCTTCGCGGTTGCGAAGTGAGAAGAACCCGTGGTCACCCGACGCGTAGTGCGTGGGGTGCTCCCGCCACGTCCGCCACTCGTCGCCCGATGCGCAGCCGGCCAGCATCACGAGCGCTCCGCCAATCATCAGAAACCGCCATCCTCTGCTCCGCATGACTCGACCCTCCCGAAGAATGAAAAGTCGCGAAACCTCAAACGCGCGGGCACATCCTACCGCCGAGTGCCGGCCGGTTCAATAGTGGTGCGAGCCGCAAGACGCCGCGGGGCTGGGGCCCCGCCGTCTGAGGCGAGCGGATGAATAGTGGTGCGAGCTGCAAGACGCGGCGGGGCTGGGGCCCCGCCGTCTGAGGCGAGCGGATGAATAGTGGTGCGAGCTGCAAGACGCGGCGGGGCTGGGGCCCCGCCGTCTGAGGCGAGCGCACGAAATGGTAGACTCAACAGCGATGGGTGCGCTCACCATACACGCGATGCCGTCTCGGCTTCGCCGGCCGATCGTGATCACGGCTTTCAGCGGCTGGAACGACGCGGCGGAATCGGCCACGACCGCGGCGCGCTATCTGGCCACCAGCTTCAACGCCCACAAGTTCGCCGAGATCGACCCCGAAGAGTTCTACCATTTCGGGTTGTCGCGACCGACGGTGCGCTTCAAGGCCGGCTCGGAGACCGAGCGCGAGGTGATCTGGCCGGTCACGGAGTTCTCGATCGCGCAGCCGACCGAGCTCGACCGCGACGTGATCGTCGGCGTGGCGGCGGAGCCACACCTGAAGTGGAAGACGTATTGCGCCGCCATCATCGAGCTCGCGCGTCGCTGCGACGCCACGCTGGTGCTCACGCTCGGCGCGCTGCTCGCCGAAGTGCCTCACACCCGGCCGGTCCGCCTTTCGGGCGGCGCGGCCGATCCCGAGCTCGCACGGCTGCTCGGCATCACGCCCACGCGCTACGAAGGACCGACCGGCATCGTGGGCGTGCTGAACACCGCGTGCCGCGACAGCGGGCTGTCGACCGCGAGTCTCTGGGCGAACGTGCCGCACTACATCTCGGGCATCGAGAATCCGAAGGCGGCGCTGGCGCTCGTGCGGCGCGTGCTCGTGCTGCTCAACGCCAGCGTCGACCTCAGCGACCTCGAGGACGCGGGGCGCCAGTTCGATCAGAACCTCACCGAGATCGTCGCGCAGAACGACAAGATCGCGGGCTACATCCGCAAGCTCGAGTCGCGTGACGCCGAGGACGAGCCAACGCCACCCGGGACGGGGAGCGATCTGCCGCCGGCGTCCGAGCTCGTGGAGGAGATCGAGCAGTTCCTGCGGCAGCAACGGCCCGAGTGACGCGGCGCGGCGCGGCGCGCGCGGCCGCGGTGCTCGCGCTGGCGCTCCTGCCGCTCACCGCCGAGAGCATCGACCGTCTCGTCGTGACCTGGCACCCCGTACGACCGCGCATCGGTGACATCAGCTGGGTGCACGTGCGCGGCGCGTCCGACGCGGCCGTCATCGAGGGCTCCGTCGGCACTCGACCGCTCGCGTTCTTCGCGTACGCCGGCGGTCACGCCGCGCTGCTCGGCCTCGACATCGACACGAAGCCGGGCGCTCATCCGTGGCGCCTTGCGGTGCTCGAGCCTGGCGTCGATCCACACCAGCTGAGCGGCACGGTGACGGTGAGGCCGCGCGCGTTCCCGGTGCAACGATTGACCGTCGCGCCGGGGCTGGCGGACCCGGATCCCGAGACCGAGCGGCGCGCGATCGCGGAAGGCCAGCAGCCGCAGATGCTCTATCGCACGATCTCGCCCGAGCGGCTCTGGCGTGGGCCCTTCGTGCGTCCCATCGCGGGGACCGAGCCGCCGAGTGGATTCGGCGCCCGCAGGATCATCAACGGGCGGCCGCGCACGCCACACGGCGGCGCCGACTACTCGGCGCCGCGCGGCACGCCGGTCGTCGCCGCCAACTCGGGCCGCGTCGCGCTCGTGGGAGACTACTTCTTCCCCGGCCGGCTGGTCGCCGTCGACCACGGGCTCGGGCTTTATACGCTCTACTTCCACCTCGACACGGTCGCCGTCACAGAAGGCGACCACGTCGACCGCGGTCAGACGCTGGGCACGGTCGGCGCGACGGGACGGGCGACGGGCCCACACTTGCACTTCGGCGCGCAGGTAGGGGGCGCCCGCGTCGACCCGGCCGCGCTGCTCGCCCTGCGCCTGGCGGATTAGCGCGATTGGTCGGGGGGCCGATGATATGGCCCCCCGAGCACGACTACCGCCGCCGCGCCTTCTTCGAAGACTTCTTGGCGCGGGCGCGCGTCCGCCCGCGCGCCTTGCCGCGGGCCTTGCTCTTGCCCCGCGCGCGCGCCTTCGAGACCTTCTTCCGCGCCCGCTTTCTCCCGCCGGTGCCTGCCTTCTTTCGCGTGGCCGGTTTGCGCTGAGGACGATCCTCGCCGGGCATTCCCATCTCGGAGCCCGAGCTCATGGGATCGCTGCCGTAACCGCTGCCGCCGTCCATCATGCGTTCCATGCCGACCTCCAGGTGGATGCCTGCTGCGCCATACCGTGCACACGGCGCGGCGAGAAGAGCAAGAAGATTCTCACACGCGCACCGCCGCGCGCAGCCGGCCCGCCTCGCGGCGGAGCGCGACGTCCGACCACACGGTGAGCGACGAGCGCGCCAGGATCGCGCGCACAGCGCCGCGGGAGATCTTGATCGGGCGCTCCGCGGCGAGCGGATTCGGGTGGCGCGCGATCGCGGCGAGCGTGCCGAGCCCGATCAGCAGAGGCCACGCGCAGGCCAGCCGCATCCGCCACTCGGCCCGCGGGATGGCCAGCGTGTAGCGCCAGCCGGCGTCGTAGTGCTCGAGCGCCTCGCGCAGCAGGCGATCGAGCAGCCGGCGCGCGGCCGGCGTCCTGGCCGGATCGAGCAGGTCGCTCGGCGCCAGGCCCAGCGGCGCCAGCTCGCGGGCCGGCAGGTAACAACGGCCGTGGCGCAGGTCCGCCGGCACGTCGCGCAGGACGTTCGTCAGCTGCAGGGCCTTGCCGAACCGCACGCCGGTGGCGCTCATGGCCGCGACGTCCCAGCCGGCGAGCCGTGGCCGGTGGGCGACGTGCACCCGCGTCCAGAACTCGCCGACGCAGCCGGCGACCAGATACGTGTAGCGATCGAGGTCGGCCAGCGTGTCGAGCGCGGCCAGGGTGGAGGCGTCCTCGCCGGGAAAGCGTTCGAGGTCGAAGCGCTGGCCCTCGGTGATCGTGGCGAGCACCGTGCGCACGGCCGTGCGGTCGGCGGCCGGGAGGAGATCGACGCGACTCAGCGCCTCGCCGATACGCTCCAGCAGCTCGCGCTCGGCGGCGTGGGTCTGCAGCGGCGCGCAGGCGCGCGCAAGCGCGGCCGGGTCGCCGCCGGGCGCCCCGGCGTAGGCGGCGCTCAGGGTCGCGAGGTGGCGCAGCCGCTCGGCGCGAGGCAAGAGCCGCGTGTCCGCCACCGTGTCGCTCGCGCGCGCCAGCAGATACGCGAGGCCGATGGGCTCACGCAGCGGGCGCGGCAAGATTGCGAGCGAGAGATAGAAGCTTCGACTGACCCGCCGGAGCAGGTCACCGACGAGGTCTTTACTCGTAGTCGAAGGGGCGACGCGGCGGATCCGGCGAGTCCTTGGCCTTCTTGAGTCCTTCCTGGAACTTGCGGTCGAGCACCTTGCCCTTGTCCGCCTCCGCCGCCCGCGCCTGGCGGAATCGCTCCTCACGCTCGGCCGCCTTCGCGTCCAGCGCCCCGAAGGCCTTGTCGAGATCGGCCACGGTGCGCTTGCGCGGAGGCTCTTCGTGCGCGATCACGGCGCGGACGTCCGGGTCGACCGTCAGCTTTGCCTGACAGCAAGGACACTCGACCTTGAATGCCGTCGTCATCGCGCCGAGGCTAGCATAGAATGCGGAGCGGTGCCCGAGCTCACGAACGACTTCTCCTGGTCCCGCAGTCGTGACGGCGTCTTCTCCGAATGCAAGCGGCGGTACTTCTACCACTATTACGGCTCGTGGGGCGGCTGGGACGCATCTGCCGCCGAGGAGGTGCGCCGGCTGTACGTGCTCAAGCAGCTCGCGTCGCGGCAGATGTGGGCCGGCCGCGTCGTGCACGACGCCATCGAGATGGCGTTGCACATCTTCAGTGCCGGGCGCGATGTTCCGATGGAGCCGTTCATCGACGACGTCGTGCAGCGCATGCGCGGCGAGTGGCGGTCGTCCCGCGACGGTCGCTATCGCGACAGTCCGAAGACGCTCGCGCTGTTCGAGCACGAATACCCGATCGAGCTGAAGGCGGAAGTGTGGCAGATGCTCCGCGCCGGCGTCGTCAACTGCCTGCGCCACTTCTTCCGTCTGCCGTTGCTCGTCGAGATCCGCAAGACGGCGCCGGAGCACTGGTCGATCGAGCACTGGAGCAAGGTGCTCGACTTCGAGGGCACGCCCATGTGGATCGCGCCGGACTTCGGCTTCTGGACGTCCGAGGGGCGGCTGGCCCTCATCGACTGGAAAACCGGAGCCGCAGATCCCGATTCGGCGGCGTTCCAGCTGGGCTGCTACGCGCTCTACGCCAAGGACATGCTCGGCGTCGATCCCGACCGCGTCGATCTATTCGAGGTGAACCTGCGCGAGCCGCTGGTGACGGCGCACAAGTGGGACGCCGCGCGACTCGCCGACATCCGCGAGCAGCTGCGTCTGTCGATCCGCGGCATGAAGGCCTATCTGGCCGATCCCGACCGCAACGTCGCCGTCATCGACGCCTTCGAGCGCAGCGAGGAACTGCGCATCTGCCGCTGGTGTAACTTCCGCGCGGTGTGCCGACCGCAGCTCTGAAGCGGGCGCGGCGCATCGGGGCGGCCGTGCTGGTCGTCGCTGTCGGCCTTGGCCTGTGGGCCTTCGCGCTCGAGCCGGCGTCGTTGACGACGCAACAACACAAGCTCCTCATCCCCAACTGGAGTCCTGAACTCTCCGGCCTTCGCGTGGCGGTGCTCGCCGATCTGCACGTCGGCTCGCCGTTCAATGGGATTTCGAAGCTCCACCGGATTGTCGAGCTCACCAACAGGCTGACGCCCGACCTCATTGTCATTCCGGGTGATCTCGTCATCCAGGGCGTCCTCGGCGGCAGCTTTGTCACGCCGGAGGACACCGCGGCCGTGCTCGCGGGGCTGAGAGCGCCGCAGGGCGTGTGGGCGAGCCTGGGGAATCACGATTGGTGGTTCGACGCACGACGAACCATCGCCGCGCTCGAACGGCAGAAGATCGCTGTTCTCGAAGACACCGCCGTCCGCATTCAACGCGGCAACGCTCACTTCTGGCTGGTCGGTATCAGCGACTTCTGGGAAGGTCCGCATGACGTGCGCAAGGCGATGAGCCACGTCCGCGACGAGGCGCCGGTGCTCGTGTTTACTCACAACCCCGACGTGTTTCCGAGCGTCTCGGATCGGTTCAGCCTGCTGATCGCGGGGCACACGCACGGCGGACAGGTCCGCGTCCCGCTACTCGGCCGTCCGATCGTGCCCTCGAAGTACGGCCAGCGCTTCGCGTTCGGTCACGTCGTCGAAGGCCGACGCCACATGTTCGTCAGTCCGGGGCTGGGCACGAGCATTCTTCCCGTGCGATTCGGCGTCCCGCCCGAGGTGACCGTACTCGAGCTTCACCCTGGCTAAAGAGTACGAGCCAGGAAATCCTTCACGTCCATCCGAGCTCGCACCGTGGCTTGGTGGCTGTACCCGACCTGGTGGCCCAGGTACGTTCGCATCGGTCCAGGGTTGTCGAAGGAATGCCAGATACTCTCGTAGATGTGGAGCTCGACCTTCTCGTTGTCCCGATAG
>Ga0066669_10000694_pt1 | contig 11386 bp, 10 predicted proteins | sample GraSoiAngelo_118_FD_133940 | JGI IMG/M metagenome (GOLD analysis project Ga0066669, IMG submission 133940) | Grasslands soil microbial communities from the Angelo Coastal Reserve, California, USA - 14_0919_02_20cm | ecosystem: Environmental > Terrestrial > Soil > Grasslands | place: USA...
AGGCGCGCATGGCGAAATGCATTATATGCAACGCGGCGAAGAGAAACGTTGCGATCCGCAGAAGGTTTTGCCCGGCGCGCGGTCGATCGTGGTCGTGGCAATGAATTATTTCCAAGGTGAACAGCCTCGGGTCCCCGAGACCGCGGTTACCGGCAGAATCGCGCGCTACGCGTGGGGCGATGATTACCACGATTTGATCAAGACAAAGCTCGACGAGGTCGACAATTTTCTTCGCGAATTCGGCGGACAGCAAAAATGTTACGTCGACACAGGTCCGATTTTGGAGCGTGACTACGCGGCGCAAGCCGGTGCCGGGTGGCATGGCAAGAATACGATGTTAATCGATGAACGACTGGGGACCTGGTTCTTCCTCGCGGAAATTTTGACGACGCTCGAATTGCCGCCCGATGAGCCAGTCGCTGATCGCTGTGGAACGTGTGAGCGCTGCATTAAAGCGTGTCCGACGGGAGCAATCACTGCTCCGTATCGACTCGATGCACGGCGGTGCATTTCTTATCTGACGATCGAGTTGAAGGGTTCCATTCCGCTGGAGCTTCGGCCGCTGATCGGAAATCGAATCTTCGGTTGCGACGATTGCCTGGATGTTTGTCCTTGGAATCGCTTCGCTCAAGTTTCTCACGAGACAGCGTTCTCGGCACGTGAATCGACGAACGGCATGTCCTTACGCGAATACCTGGAACTCACTGACGCGGAGTTCCGTCAGCTTTTCAAACAGTCGCCCATTAAACGAATTAAGCGTCGCGGCTTCCTGCGCAACGTCTGCGTCGCCTTGGGTAATATTGGCGATTGGTCGGACATTCCCGCGCTGCAACGCGCGGCAGCCGATCCGGAGCCTTTGATCGCAGAGCACGCCGCATGGGCACTTGAGCAGATTCGGATTCGCCAGGGGGCAAGCCCGTTGGATTGGCAGACAAAATCAATCTCATCCAAGTAAGCAGCAATTACCTGAATCCAAAGCCGTTGCTCGCTGCATCCCAACGTTGTCATGAACGGGATTTCGTTTGCAAGAGTCAAACAACCAACTGACCCTGAGCCTTTCACTCCGAGAACCGCTCCTGCCATGCACCAAGCCGTAAGCACCCCTGCGCCCGCGCCTTTAACTGCGAAGCAGCGCCGCGCGCGTCGCAAGAAGCAAATCATTTACGGTTCGATCGGACTGCTCTTGCTATGCATTGTCGCATCGATCGTCTGGAGCAAGCGCGAGAAGCCGATTCCGGTCACAACCGAGAAGGCGATTCGGAAAACGATCGTGCAAACGGTTTCCGCGACAGGAAAAGTGCAGCCGGAAACGGAAGTAAAAATTTCTCCCGAGGTCGCCGGTGAAATCATCGAGCTGCCGGTTGACGACGGAAAACAGGTGAAAAGGGGCGATCTGCTCGTGCGCATTCGACCGGATTCATACAAAGCTCTCGTCGAACAGCAGGAAGCAGCCATCAGCGCGGCGAAAGCAACGAACCTTCAACAGAAGGCCACGATGCTGAAAACGGAGCACGACTTAAAAAGAGCCGAGGACTTGTTTAACAAGAAGCTGATCTCAGAACAGGAATTCAATGCTGCCCAAGCCGCTTACGACGTCGCCAAAAACACGTATGAAAGTTCACTGCACGAGATCGAGCGGGCCGAGGCAGGCTCCAGTCAGGCGCGCGATCAATTATCGAAGACGACAATCTATTCGCCGATCGACGGCACGGTGACAGTTCTCAACAGCAAACAGGGCGAACGGCTCGTGGCCACCGGACAATTCGCCGGCACCGAAGTGATGCGCGTAGCCGATCTCAGTCACATGGAAGCGCGTGTCGACGTGAACGAGAACGACGTCGTGAATGTAAAGCTGGGCGACAAAGCCGAAGTCAAAATAGATGCTTACGGCGATCGGAAATTCCACGGCGCTGTTTATCAAATCGCTAACACTGGAAAGACCACCGGCGCCGGTACGCAGGAAGAGGTCACCAACTTTGAAGTAAAAATTCGAATTGAAGACACGGATGTAACGTTAAAGCCGGGTCTGAGTTGCACCGCGGAAATCCAGACAAACGAGGTGAAAGACGTTGTGGCCGTGCCCATGCAGGCTGTGACCATTCGCACCGGCGACAGCAATTTGAGTCCGGAAGAACTTGAAAAGAAGAAGCAGAAGCTCGCGCAGCGCGACAAAGGCGATAACAACGCCGATTTCGTTAATCAGCGCGCGGAGAAAGCAGCGCAGAAAGAAGAGCGCGACAAAATTGCGAAAGTCGTGTTCCTGAAAAAGAGCAATAAGGCGCAGATGGTCAAAGTGGCGACCGGCATTTCCGACGACACTTACACGGAAATCAAAAACGGGATTCAGCCTGGCGACGAAGTGATTTCCGGAAGTTACAGCGCAATCAGCCGCAAACTGAAGGATGGCGCGAAAGTCGCATACGACAAAGAAGGAATGAAGTAGTGCTCAGGATTCACGCGCCGGAGTTCAGAACTGAACTCTCAAACCTGAACTCTGAAACTCGAACACGATGACCTCCGATCACGTTCGCCAGGCCGGTCCCATCGTGATCGACATCGAGAACATCACAAAGGACTACGTCATGGGTGAAGAGATCGTTCACGCGCTTCGCGGCGTAACTTTGCAGATTCGGCGCAACGAATACATCGCCATCATGGGCCCCAGCGGCAGCGGCAAGTCGACGCTGATGAACATGCTCGGTTGTCTCGACACTCCGACTTCGGGTCGCTACGAGTTCAACGGCAAAAATGTTGCCGAAATGGACGACGACGAGCTTGCCGCCGTTCGCAACCGAGAGATCGGGTTCGTATTTCAAACGTTCAACCTCTTGCCGCGATCAACATCGTTGCGCAACGTCGAGCTGCCGCTCATTTATGCCGGCATCGAGCCCGAACGGCGGATAGAACGGGCGACCCAGGTGCTTACAGATGTCGGTCTCGGCGATCGCATTCATCACAAACCGAACGAACTTTCCGGCGGCCAACGTCAGCGCGTGGCCATCGCGCGCGCGCTCGTCAACGCACCGTCAATTATTCTGGCCGACGAGCCCACCGGCAATCTCGATTCCAAGACCGGCGAAGAAATCATGGAGCTGTTCGAGGATCTGTATGAGCGCGGTAACACAATCATCCTCGTGACGCATGAACGAGACATCGCCGCGCACGCGCGGCGAACCGTGCATTTGCGCGACGGCCTCGTCGAGATGGATCACGCGGGTTTTATTCCGGAGCTTGACCTGCCGATTCCCGAGACAACATCAACATGAAACGTTTTCTTTACGAGCTGACCGAAAGCTGGAAAATCGCAGCCGCGCAAATGCGCTCGAACCTGACGCGTTCAACGCTCACGGCACTCGGCGTTATCATCGGCATCATCGCTGTCACATTAATGGGAACTGCTGTGAACGGCATCTCGATCGGCTTCGATAAAAGCATGGCCGTGCTGGGTGATGACGTTCTCTACGTCACGCAATGGCCGTGGAAGCCGGTGGACGATTGGTGGAACTACCGTGATCGCAAAAAGATCAAGACCGAATACGCCGAGACGTTGAACCGGATAATCGCGGCCACGCCGAACTCAAACCTGGTGATAGCGGTGCCGACGTCGAATTTGATGCGCTCAATTAAATTCGGCGGTAACCAGGTGGACAATGTGTTCGTTCTCGGAACAACATCGGATTTCATCGTAACGTCAACGATCGATTGTACGGCAGGCCGATTTTTCAACGAGCTCGAATCGCGTGGCGGCGCTAGTGTCGTCATCATCGGCTATGACGTTGCGGACGCGCTATTCCCCTCCGAAAGCCCGATCGACAAATCGGTGCTGATCAACGGTCAACTGTTCAAAGTCATCGGCGTAAACACGCGACAGGGCACCTTTCTCGGTTTGTTCAGTTGGGACTCGATGGTGGCCATGCCGCTGAGTGCGTTTAACAAATACTTCTCCGCCAAAAGCGAATCGGATGTCCGCGTGAAAGTGAAGGACAAGACTAAGCTCGCCGATGCGAAAGACGAGCTCACTGGTTTGATGCGGCGCGTGCGTGGATTGCCGCCGGAGAAGAAAGACGATTTCTCGATCAACGAGCAACAGGCCTTCAAAAGCACCCTCGATCCGGTGAAAAACACAATTGCGATTGCGGGACTGTTCATCACCGGGCTGTCACTCTTCGTCGGCGCGATCGGCATCATGAACATTACATTCGTCAGCGTGAAAGAGCGCACGAAAGAAATCGGAACGCGCAAAGCGCTCGGCGCGCGGCGACGAACGATCCTGCTGCAATTCCTCATCGAATCCACAGCGCTTTGTCTCCTCGGCGGTTTCATCGGACTCGCGTTTGCCTATCTAATGTGCTTCGGGATCGGCAAGGCGTTCCCCTCTTTTCCGATTCATTTCTCGGTTGGCCTAGTGCTCATCAGCATGATCGTTTCAATATTGACAGGCTTGTTCTCGGGATTCGCTCCAGCCTGGACAGCGTCCCGCCTCGATCCGGTAGCGGCGCTTAGGTACGAGTAAATTCGCCATGTTGTTCAGTGAGATCATCAAAATGGCGTGGTCGTCTCTCGGCGCGAACAAGCTGCGTTCCCTACTGACAATGCTCGGCATCACGATCGGCGTGTTCTCAGTCATCTCAGTCATGACTGCGATCGGCGCGTTGCAATACTCAATTGAGAACGGGCTGAGCTTTCTCGGCTCGAACATTTTTCAGTTCGCGAAATATCCGGCCAATGTTAGCGCAAGCGGCGATGTGCAGGAAAAATTTCGGAATCGACACAACATCACCTATAAGCAGGCGCTGCATTATTATCGATTGATGGACGGCGAGGCGCGAGAAATTTGCCTCAAGAGTTTTGGTTACGAAGTAAAAGGCCAGGCCGTCTACAATGGCGTCAAGACCACTCCGAGCCTGCTCATTGTCGGAGCCAATCGAAGTTTTCTTACCGCGAACGCTTACACGCTCGGTTACGGCCGAAATTTGAATGATGAAGACGTCGATCTTTCGCGGCGCGTGATCGTCGTTGGAAAAATGATCGAGAAGAGACTGTTTCCGCACGAAACGCCGATCGGCAAAGTCGTTCGTGTCAGCGGGCACACGTACACGATTGTTGGCGTGCTCGCGGAGAAAGGGACGGCGTTCGGACAAAGCCAGGACGACCTGTGCATCATGCCGATCACGCGGTTCTTCGAGGATTACGGGGAAGCGAAACGCACCGTCAATATCGCGACGCAAGCGTTCACACAGGACACTTACAATCGCACGTTCGATCGGGGCATCGGCGCCATGCGTATTGCGCGCGGCTTGCGGCCAGATCAGCCGAACGATTTCGAGATTTACAGCAACGACTCGCTCAAGAGCGCGTTTGTTAACGTGGCCGGATACGTGCGAGTGGGCGCGTTCGTAATAAGTTTCATCGCGCTCGTCGCGGCTGGAATCGGGATCATGAACATCATGCTGGTCAGCGTGACCGAACGCACTAAGGAAATCGGCGTCCGCAAATCGATCGGCGCCCGCAGCCGCGATATCCTGCGGCAATTTTTGACCGAGGCCGTTTTCATTTCGGAGGCCGGTGGTGTATTGGGAATTATTCTCGGAATCATTGTGGGAGATCTGCTGGCGGCGTGGCTCAAAGTGGACCTAATCTTCCCGTACGGCTGGGCCATTGCCGGTCTGCTCGTCTGCTCGGCAATCGGAATTGGCTTTGGCCTCTACCCGGCCTATCGCGCTGCTAACCTCGACCCGATCGAGGCACTAAGATACGAGTAGCTACCGCTGATTACCGAGACGACTCGGGCGCGATCAGGTCTTCGGCTGCCGATTTGCCAGCGTCCACCGCGCCGAATCCAAGTATCGGTCCACACAAAGCGTCCACGCTCACCGGTGTGTCGTTCCCAGGATTCGTCGCCATGTGCAATCGCGGTGTCACCATAAAACCTGACTTTGACTTCATTAACGTGATTGGAAACGAAATATTGCGGCGCATTTCGTGTGTCGGCGATCATTTTCGCCTTATCGTAAAGCCTCCCTTTCGGATCCACGCCTAGGAAATCATCGACCAGAATCGATCGACTGCGCTTGGATCGCCACTGGCTGCCGATTCCGCCCACTGACGTTCACTTTCGACAATGTAGCACTCTGCTTCCTTCTGGTCGTTGTGTCGCGCGCATTGACAAAGCAAGCAGCAAAGCGAGCCAGCAATAACAAAAAAATGCTGGTCTTGATCATGCGGTCCTCATGATTACTCCAAGCCGAGGGCTTTGAACGCTGCGTCGACATGTTTGAAATGAATGGCGAGCGAACAAAGCCGGTCGATCTCGGCGGCCGAAAGTTTCGCCGCGATTTCGGGTTCGCGTTTTGCGTTTTCGGCAAATGTCCCCTCACCTTTCCAAGTTTTCATAGCCGCGCGTTGCACGGCTTCGTACGCGCTTTTTCGTTCCGCGCCCGCTCGCGTAAGCGCGAGCAAAATCGTTTGGCTGAAATACAGGCCTTTGGTTAGATCGAGATTTTGCTGCATTCGTTCCGGATAGACCTGCAATTTTTCTACGACGTCTCGCAATTTCGCGAGCATGTAATCGAGCAGGATGCACGAATCTGGTAGGATGATTCGCTCGGCGCTCGAGTGACTGATGTCGCGCTCATGCCACAGCGCCACGTTCTCCAACGCAACAATCGTGTTTCCGCGAATGACGCGCGCCAGGCCACTCAAGCGCTCGTTTGTAATCGGATTGCGTTTGTGCGGCATCGCGGAGCTGCCTTTCTGGCCTTCGCCGAAAAATTCTTCCACTTCTAGAACTTCAGTGCGCTGGAGGTGCCGAAACTCGGTCGCCCAACGATCGACACTGGACGCGATCACAGCGAGCGCAGTCATAAATTCCGCATGCCGATCGCGCTGCACGACCTGGGTTGAGAGTGTCGCCGGTTTTAATCCGAGTTTCTCGCAAACCGCGCGCTCAATTTTTGGATCGATGTGCGCATGCGTGCCAACCGCGCCGCTTATTTTACCAACCCGAATACGTTCGCGCGTTTCCGTGAGCCGCTCCTTCGCGCGACCAAATTCGTCATACATGAGCGCGAGCTTCAAACCGAATGTGATCGGCTCCGCGTGCACGCCGTGGCTCCGCCCGATCATCGGAGTCATTTTGAACCGGCGCGCCTGATTGCCAATCGCCGTTCGCATTGAATCGAGATCGTCCAAAAGAATTTGGCACGACTCCGTTAGTTGGACAGCGAGAGTCGTGTCCAATATGTCCGATGACGTTAACCCCTGATGAATCCAGCGCGATGCCGGGCCGACCGATTCAGCTACGTTTTCGAGAAAAGCGATCACGTCGTGATTCGTTCGCTTTTCGATTTCCAGGATCTTGGGAATCGAAAATCGCGCCCGCTTTCGAATTTCTGCAGCGTCCTCCTTTGGGATCTGGCCGAGGTCTGCCATCACCTCGCAGGCGAGCACCTCAATCTCCAGCCAGATCTGGAATTTGCGTTCGTCCGACCAGATTCTGCTCATTTCTGGCCGGGAGTAACGGTCGATCACTGCATTACGATAAAAGCGACGGACTTACGCGAAAAGTGTTTTGTTTTGTTTAACGCCGCGCTTTAGACATCGAAGATGAGCAGTGCGGTGGCTCACGGTGCAAAAACATCAAGTACGCTGAGGACAGCACGACGAGCCGAGCGAGTCTCTTCTTTCGGCCTTCTTCTGAAGCGGCGGCAGGCCAAAAAAATCGCTCCAGCGATCAAATACCGGAGCGACTTGTCAAAATGCCTATTCGAACGGGCCGCCTAGCAGACCCTTGCGCGCCGGAAGCGTCCATTATCGTGCAACCGCACCTGGCCGCTGGCAAGAAGATCAGCGACCGTTGCCACCGTCTCCCTACTGCTGTTCGTGCATGAACTGACCGCGAGGATAAGATCCCCCAAGGAGAGCCTGGTGCGCGGTTTGAAGATTTGCCGATGTCTTTTCATATTGTGTCCGTTTGTTCCGAGAGCAGTTTCGGTGCCATCCCCCATTGCGAATATCTCATCCATAAATCCCATGCAGTTATTCACTCCTTGTGCACTTTAGAACTGACCGTTGAGCGACACTTTTGTTCAATTTTCAAACACAAATATCCTGGCCCATCTACGGGTCACAGCTCATTCAACCGCCTGATCGCTACTCGCTTGCCTGTGCCAGTTGGAAATCGATTTGCGAGAATTCGAAGCGCGAATGTCGAATTTCGTATTTGCTGGGCAAGTCTGCCTACGAACCGGAGCGTGGCTTCATCAGGCGAAGAGTCAACATGTATAGAGCGGCAAACACCACGATCACCAGAAGAATTCCCTTCGATTGTTGACGGATGAAATGCTCGAGTGCTTCGGGACTTGTGAGAAGTTCAGGCTCGACGCGATACGCTTTGTCGCCGAGATATGCCAGTATCCAGCACCAGAGTGCCGATCCAGCAATCGTAACGAAACTGAATATTCCGAAGTTCATGCGGACGATTCCCGCCGGAATTGAAATGAGATGGCGAACCACCGGGAGCAGCCGCGCAAAAAAAACTCCGCCGGCTTCGTAGCGCGCCAGCCAGTGCTCGGCTTGTTCCAGCTTTTTAGGACCAATCAGAACATACCGGCCATATTTTACGATAAGCGGCCGGCCGATTAATCGCGACGCCCAATAGGTGATGGCCGACCCCAGGTACGATCCCAGCGTACCGGCCACCACTACGCCCGTAAAACTCAGCTTGCCCTGAGCCGCAAGGAATGCAGCCGGCGGAATGACGATTTCGCTGGGCACTGGGAAAATTGAGCTCTCCATCGCCATCAAGACGACGATGCCAAGATAACCTCCCGTCAGAACCCAGTTGAACCATGTCTCAAGAAGATGATGCATATTGTCATTCCGGGCCAAGTCGAGGATTCTCCCGATCGAGCCGAATGAATTCGCCCTAGTTCAGTCTAAAATCCCCAATCCGCAATTCGAAAATCAAATGTCGATCTACCGGCGCGTTCTTCGCTACTACCGACCGTTCCTGGGGCAAACGATATTTGGATTGTGCCTGTCGCTTTTGGGAATCGCCCTGAACCTCCTCAAGCCGTGGCCTTTCAAGATTATCGTTGACGATTTCTTGCGCGCAGGATCAGCGATACGCTCAGACTGGCGCATGTGGGTTCTGCTTCTTTGTCTGGCAGTGATTGGTATCCAGTTGCTTTGGGGAATTATCAATTGGATTACAAATTATCTGTTCGTAAAAGTTGGGCTACAGGCGTTGCTGAAGCTGCGCACCGATCTGTACTCATATCTGCAATCGCTCTCGCTCAAATACCATGATGCAAGGCGGTCGAGTGATTCCAGTTTTCGCGTTGCTTACGATTCGCAATCGATCCAGACGATCTACAACAAGGGATTTACCAACATCTTCGCATCGATCGTCACGTTGATCGGAACCTTCGTCATCATGCTGCGACTAGACTGGCAGCTTACGCTGGTTTCACTTGGCATTGTCCCTTTGGTTGTCGGCGCCATTTACCTCTTTGCGCACCGGATTCGCCGCGAATCGACATCCATTCAAGAACACGAGAGCGCTGTTCTGGCTCAGGCGCAGGAGGGGCTGAGCTCGATCCGGATGGTGCATGCGTTCGGGCGCGAGGAGTTTGAAGTCCGCCAGTTCCAACAACAAGCGCGACAGAGCTTACAAGCCAACCTGCGGCTGACTTTGACTAACGTGAACAGCGCGCTTGTGATCAGCACGCTGATGGTAGTCGGCACCGCAGTGATGTATTACATCGGCACCGTGCATGTTCTGTCGGGCACGCTCACGCTCGGCTCGCTTCTGGTTTTCAGCGCATATCTCCTGATGCTTTACCAACCGCTGGAGTCGCTCACCTACACGACGTGGGCAATGGAAGGCGCCACTGCCGGTGCGAAACGATGCTTCGAAGTCTTGGATCGACAGGACGACGTCGTTGATTCCCCAGGCGCCGTTGCCATTTCATCCGCTCAAGGCGCGATTGCATTCGAAGCGGTAAATTTCGGCTACGCACCAGATCGATGTGTCTTGCGAAACATCGATCTTCAAATCGATCCGAATCAAATCATTGGACTGGTGGGCGGAACTGGAGCTGGCAAGAGCACCCTGCTCAGTCTTGTGCCGCGTTTTTACGATCCAACAACGGGTTCAATCAGACTTGATGGCTGCGACATTCGCCAAATCACAAAGAAAAGTTTGCGGGCACAGATCGCCATCGTGCTGCAGGACACGTTGCTGTTCTCGACCACGGTTCGCGAAAACATCGCCTATGGCCGGCCGGACGCGACGGAAGAAGAAATTATTGAGGCGGCGCGTCGGGCACAGGCCGACGAGTTTATTCGGCAGATGCCACAGGGATATGGCAGCCTCGTTGGTGAAAGGGGCGGGCATTTGAGCGTAGGCCAACGGCAGCGCATTGGAATAGCGCGAGCGTTTCTAAAAAACGCACCCATCCTGTTGCTTGACGAACCGACTTCGGCGCTCGATCCGAGCACCGAATCTGCGATTATGGATACGATCAAGGAACTAATGCGGGGTCGGACGACTCTGATCGCAACACATCGCCTGGCAACGATTCATAACCTGGACCAAATCATCGTGCTCGAACACGGACGAATTGTTGAGCAAGGCCGCGGCCCGGAACTCGCCGCGCGCGGCGGCATTTACGCAAAGCTTTACAGCTCAGGACATTTTCCTTCGTGAGCAACGTTAAAGAAGATCGACACGTCGAAGCCGATTGGTGGCCGGAGCCAATTCCGGGCAATGTGGAGTTTGGCGATGGATTTTATTGCGAGACGGCCCAAATCTTTCGAAAGCTCCGGAGCAAGGAGCCGCGCGCAGTAATTATCGGCAACCACGTTTCATGTTACGCGGGCTGCTCATTTGCCATCGGCGAGAACGGTCATTGCACCATCGGAGATTTCACCCTCCTCAACGGCGCGCTCATTATGGCCGAAGAAAAGATCGAAATCGGATCGTATTGTCTTGTTTCTTGGAATGTTGGTATCGCCGATTCTGATTTTCATCCTCTTGCGCCTGCTCAGCGCCTGATCGATGCACAAGCTCTTGCTCCCTATTTCAAAAACCGTCCGGCGCGTCCTAAACTGAAAACCGCTCCTGTTAAAATTTCGGACAACGTCTGGATCGGCATGAATGCCGTGATTTTGAAAGGCGTCACGATCGGTGAAAACTCGGTTGTCGCCGCAGGCTCAGTAGTTACCAAGAGCGTTCAACCGAATACAGTCGTCGCCGGAAATCCGGCCGTTGTAGTGAAGAGATTTAGGCACCACGAAGATCGCGAAGAACACGAAGATGGAGTTTGACGAATTGTCACGGAGCGTGATCGGGTGCGCGATCGAAGTGCATCGCAATCTCGGG
>Ga0066669_10000701_pt1 | contig 11351 bp, 7 predicted proteins | sample GraSoiAngelo_118_FD_133940 | JGI IMG/M metagenome (GOLD analysis project Ga0066669, IMG submission 133940) | Grasslands soil microbial communities from the Angelo Coastal Reserve, California, USA - 14_0919_02_20cm | ecosystem: Environmental > Terrestrial > Soil > Grasslands | place: USA...
CGCTGGTGCAGTGGCTCCGCGACAATCTTGGGATCATTGAGAAGAGCCCGGATGTGGAGCCACTGGCGCGAACGGTCAACGACAATGGCGGCGTTTATTTCGTTCCGGCGTTTTCCGGGCTGTATGCGCCGTATTGGAAGGGAAATGCGCGCGGGGTCATCGCCGGCTTGACACGCTACGCGAATAAAGGGCACTTCGCGCGCGCGGTTCTGGAAGCCACGGCATTTCAGACGCGAGAAGTGGTCGAAGCGATGGAGAAAGATTCGCATATCGGCCTCGCAAGCCTCCGCGTGGATGGCGGCATGGTAGCGAACGAGTTGTTGATGCAGTTTCAGGCCGATATCTTGAACCGCCAGGTGGTGCGCCCCGTGATACAAGAAACGACAGCGCTCGGCGCAGCCTATGCCGCCGGCTTGGCGGTAAAATTCTTTTCCGGCTTGGAAGAGTTACGCGCCAACTGGGCCGCCGACCGCATCTGGAAGCCGCATCTCGCCGAACCCGAGCGCGAGCACCTGTACAGGCAGTGGAAGAAAGCGGTCACGCGATCGTTTGACTGGATTGAATCCTGACGGAGGCTCTTTAGCCATGACATCCCCGCTGGCCGGTGAATTTCTCGGCACGATGATTCTTGTCTTGCTAGGCGATGGAGTTGTCGCCGCCGTGCTGCTCAAACGTTCGAAAGCGGAGGGCAGCGGCTGGATGGTGATCACTGCCGGGTGGGCGTTCGCAGTGATGGCAGGCGTCTTCACGGCCATTGCTTGCGGGAGCAGCGATGCACATTTGAATCCCGCGGTGACGATCGGCTTCGCGGTGCGTGAGGGCAATTTCAGCAAATTTGCTCCTTACCTTGCGGCACAGATGCTCGGGGCAATCGTGGGAGCCGCGCTTGTCTGGCTGCACTACTTTCCGCACTGGAAGGAGACGCCGGACGCTGCTGCGAAGCTGGGGTGCTTTTGTACCGCGCCGGCAATTCGAAATGTCCTTGCGAATTTGCTGAGCGAAATCATTGCAACTTTCGTGCTTGTTTTCGTCATTGGCGCGATTTTTTCGAAGAGCGTCTCCGCGGCGGGGCCCGCCGCCGGACTCGGGCCGTATCTCGCCGGAAGCCTTGTCTGGGGCATCGGTCTGTCTCTGGGGGGCCCAACGGGATATGCCATCAACCCGGCACGAGACCTCGGGCCGCGCATCGCGCACGCGATTCTTCCAATTGCAGGGAAAGGCGGATCCGATTGGGGCTATGCGCCGATTCCCGTGATCGGACCGCTCATCGGTGGCTCGCTGGCTGGTGTACTTCTCCGAGTGCTCGCCGTTTTCTGATCTTCGAACGAGAACGCAAGTAACCGATTCCACATTTGATCCGCGCGGTATTCCCACAAGAACAGTTTTCCTGCGCTACGCTTCGATCGGATGGGGTCAACACTCACAACCACGCCGCCACGGTCCGCACCGACAACATTCTCGGGACAGAGTCCCTGGATTTATCGCCCCTGGATCGATCTTTTGGTCGGCTGCGGAGCTTGGTCAGCCCCTCTTCTTTTGCTGGCTTTCTACGCGACAATCACGTACGCCCGGGCATGGGCAGTCGCGTTCTATTTTTTGGCGCTGCTATGCAATTACCCGCACTTCATGGCCACGGTCTACCGCGCGTACCACACGCGCACGGAGTTTGAGAAATACCGGATTTTCACGGTGCATATCGCGTTGTTGCTGGCGCTGGCAGGAGTCGTCGCGCACGTCTGGTATCCACTGCTTCCCTGGATTTTCACGCTGTACATCTGCTGGAGCCCTTGGCACTACACCGGGCAAAACTTCGGGTTGCTGATGATGTTCGCGCGCCGTTCGGGACTCGCGCCGAGTTCCGCGGAAAGAAACGCTATCCATCTGTCTTTCATTGCTTCGTTTCTCCTGTTGATGCTGAGCTTTCACACGGGATCCTCGGGCGACGCACTGATTCTTTCGCTCGGCCTGCCGGCAAGAGTCACCCTTCCCGCGCGAGCCGTGCTTGCACTTTTTTTCCTGGGGGCGGGTGGCTGGGCTTTGGTTTCCATGTCGCGGCGCAGCAGCCTGCTGGCGATCCTCGCGCCGCTGACACTGGCCGTCACACAGTTCCTGTGGTTCCTGCTGCCCGCGATGATCGAACTTTTCAGTGGTCACGAGGTGCCACAAACGCGCTACAGCAGCGGCATTCTGGCCGTGCTTCATTCGGCGCAGTATCTATGGATCACGAGCTATTACCAGGAGCGCGAAGCGCGCGAGCGAGGCGATGTCCACTGGAGGTTTTCACGGTATCTGTGGACTCTGATTGCCGGGGGAATCGCGTTATTTATTCCCGGACCGTGGATCGCGAGCCGCATCTTCCACGCAGATTTCGCCGCCAGCTTCCTGACATTTACCGCCCTTGTGAACATCCATCACTTTATTCTCGACGGGGCACTCTGGAAACTGCGCGATTCGCGCGTTGCAGCATTTTTGCTCAATACCAAAGAAAGAGTCCAGGGTTCGGAAGCGCAAGAGCGAGGCGCGCTTCAATCCGCGGCGCACTGGCTGACCAGTTCCTCGCCTGCGGCAAGAGGGATTCGAATCGGCAGTGTTGCGCTGCTTCTCGCGTGGGCGACAATGGATCAATTGCATTTCTACTGGTCGAGTGAGGCGGACAGTCTCCCGGCTCTTGAGCGCGCGGCAGAGCTGAATCCCGATGACAGTTCCGTACAGATGCGGCTGGCGCGCGCGGAGACGCTGGCGGGAAAGCGCGATGCTTCGCTTGCGGCGGTCCGGCGAGCGGCTTCGATCAGCCCGGAAACCCTTCCGCTGCAAGAAGCGTACGCCCGAGGCTTGATCGAAGCGGGAAGAGAAGCGGACGCGTATGTGCAATACCAAAAGATTCTCTTCCGTTGGCCACGGAACACCGATGCGCTGGTGAATTATGCGCTTTTGGCGCAACGCCAAGGGCACGGCGATGAGGCCATTGATAGCTGGCAGCGCGCCATTGCTATCGAACCCGGTCAAGCGAATGCCCAAATGTATCTTGCGCAGGCGCTCGACAGGCGCGGCGAAGCGCAGGCGGCGGCGCGACACTATCGAGCCTATTTGCAGATTGTGGCTTCTCATCGAGACGAACACCGCAGGGAGACCGCTACCGTGATCGCTGCGCTGGTCAAAGTTGCAGACGCAGACGCTGCTGCCAATCATCAGGACGAGGCGTTCGAGGGCTACAACGCGGCAATCCAATTCGCAGAAAAAGCGAATGACAAGGCGCTGCGGAGCCTCGCCCTCGTTCACTTGGCCGACTTAGAGGAGAAACGACAGGGCATGGTGGCAGCAGCGACAGCGTATCAGCGGGCGCTGGCCATCGATGCTTCGCTTTCCGACCCGGTCAGCGCTGGAAGCGACTGGTTTAATTACGGGCAGTTTCTGCGTCGGCAGCACCAACCGGAGCGGCTCGTTTTCGCGTCTCTTCTTCGCGCCCAAGAGCTAGTGAACTCTTCTCCTGGCGCTGAGCTCGCCACCATCGCAGAAGCTCGAGCGGAGAGTGAAGCGCGCCTCGGCCGCGAGGCTGGTGCGGTCCGCCGTTCCAGCGCGGCGGCTGCGAAGGAAGCGCTCGGCCTGCCCGTAGCTTCGTTTTCGCGGCCGCGGGATCGCTAAGCGTTCTCCGGAAAATAGAGAACCAACTCGCATTACAATGCGGTTTAGAATGGTGAGCGGGCAGTAGCCGCAAGCGCTTGCGTTACCGGGCAAAGAGGCAAGGCACTCATGAGTCTGATGCGATCGATGCTGCTCGCGGCATCTCAAAATCAGTGGTTGCGCCAACGGGCAGCGCATTACCCGTTTGTAAGGCGCACGGTATCCCGATTCATGCCCGGCGAGACGCTCGGGGACGCGCTTGGCGCGGCACAAACTCTGCGCGGCAAGAAGATTGGAACGGTTTTTACACACCTGGGCGAAAACATCAAGGACCAGTCCGAGGCTCGGCAGGTTACCGAACACTATCTCGAGGTTCTGGAGCGCATTAGGGAACGAGGTCTGCAAGCGGAAATTTCCGTCAAACTGACGCAACTCGGTTTGGATCTCTCGCCGGATCTTTGCTTCGAGCATTTGAATGCCATTATTGAGTGTGCGCAAAAGGACTCCATCGTCTGGGTGGACATGGAGGCGAGCAACTATGTGGACGCGACACTGGATCTCTATCGCCGCGCGCTGAAGACACATCCCAATGTTGGCATATGCCTGCAGGCTTATCTTCATCGAACAAAAGATGACCTTGCGAAACTTCTGCCGCTGCGGCCTTCGATCCGATTGGTCAAAGGGGCATACAACGAGCCGCCTGAAATCGCGTTTGCCCGCAAGCAGGATGTCGACAAGAACTATTTCGCCCGAGGGAAAGAAATGTTGCGGGCAAAAAAAGAGAATCGTTGCGGGCGGGCCGCTTTCGGCACGCATGACGTGACGCTGATCAGACGACTCTCTGAATTTGCGTCCACGGAAGGTTTTAGGAAGGCGGATTTCGAGGTGCAGATGCTCTACGGCATACAGCGCACCGAGCAGGAGCGTCTCGCGAGCGAGGGCTGTACTTCCATCGTGCTCGTCGCTTACGGCAGCTATTGGTATCCGTGGTTCGTGCGCCGACTGGCGGAACGCCCCGCGAACTTGTGGTTCATGGTGCGCAACGTGTTCGCGGCGTAGAAGCAACTAGAACTTTCCCATTTCCATTCGAACAGCGTTCGGCATTCCCCAATCAGCCCGCTTTATTGGCCTTGGCTATCAGAAGAATCGCGACAATATAGAACAAGAACATGAGGCCGAGAAACGTCTTCGCCTGACGATTGGAGCCCTCGAATTCTTTCCAGGCGAAAACTCCCCACAAGGCCGCAACCATGGGGGCGGACTGGCCGATCGCATAAGAAATTGCCACGCCGGTGAAATTCGCGGCGACAAGATTGAAGACCGTGCCGCTACCCCAGATGACGCCACCCATCAGGCCAAGCATGTGGCCTGAAGCAGGACCGTGAAAAAATTCGCCGAAATTCACGGGTTCTCCCACGAGAGGATTCTTCATGAAATAGACATTCCAGAGAAGGCAGGAGAGCAGCGCCCCGAGCGTAAAGAAAACGCCAATGCTGTAGGGACCCAGGGTGTTTCCCTGGGTCATCGCGTGAGTGACGAACGGAGCCCAGAGACCCATCAGGATTCCGGAAATGACGCAGATCATGATGCTCTTCCGGGAAACGGACCGGCTGGCTCTCGTAAGGCTTCCGTAAGCCTTGCCATCGAGGATCACCGCGATAACGGCGCAAGCGACCCCAGCTGCGAGCAATGCCGCATTCCCCTTCGGTTGCAGCACATAGCTTGAAACCACGCCGACTACCATCGCAATTCCAATCGAAACGGGAAAGGCAATCGCCAGACCGGCCATGTCGATTGCGGCGACAAGGAGGAGGTTCGCAAGGTTGAAAACCGCGCCGCCAGCAAGCGTGTAAATGAAGTTCGATCGATCCGCCGCACGGATGTTGTTCAGAAAACTCGAAGCATCATTCGAAGTATTGCCCATCGTAAACGCCAGCGCGACCGCGATCAGGAAAATGCCGAGGGCGTAATCCCAGTAAAACAATTCGAAACGGTAGTTCTTCACACCTTTATAGGTGTTCGCCCAGGAGCCCCAACAGATCGCGCTTGTGAATATCATTAGAAGAGCAATACCGAAAGTGTGAGGAACAAACATAAATTTGCGACTCCTTTGCGGATAAACCGATTCCTCTTCAAAAACGCAGGGCCTGATGCTGTTTTCGCATACCGTGACTGTCGCTGCTTGTACTCAAGGAAAAGAAACCTGTCAAGGTCATACCGGAGATTCTTGCAGCATGGCCCTCACTGGAGGTCAACGGCGAGACATTTCGCCTCGCAATCGAGAGTTTATGCGGTTCCCTGGCCGGGTTCTTATATAATTCGCGCGCAGAATCACCAGAGGAAAAATGATGGCCAAGCAATCCTTTATTGCGGTCGTGGGCAGCGCCAATGTGGACCTTACCACGTTCAATGACGTGTTCCCGCGGCCAGGGGAAACGATCTTCGGCAAGAAGTTCGATCTCGGCTTCGGCGGCAAAGGCGCCAATCAGGCCGTTGCCGCGCGTCTCTGCGGAGCGAACGTGGGCATGGTGGCAAAAGTAGGGAGCGATCTATTTGGCCCCGCCACGATCAAGAACTTTGAATCGCAGGGAATTGACGCGACGTACGTGCGCATCGCCGCGGGCGTTTCCAGCGGGGTCGCCCCTATCTTTGTGGATCCGAGCGGTCAAAATCGCATCATTGTCGTGAAGGGCGCAAACGACACGCTTTCGCCCGAAGATGTGGATGCCGCCGCCCCCCTGCTCAGCAAGGCAGCCACCGTCATCATGCAGTTTGAGATTCCGTTGCGCACCGTCTACCACACCGTGAAGTTCGCTAAGGCTTATGGCATCCGCTGCATCGTGAATCCCGCTCCGGCACAGCCGGTTGACTACCAGGAAGTCGGCACCGCGGATTATTTCATTCCCAATGAGAGCGAAGCCGAAGCGATCACGGGAATGCCGGTGCATTCGATCGATGATGCAAAAAAGTGTGCGCAGTTTCTGCTGCGCCAGGGAATGCGCCGCGTGGTCATTACTCTCGGCGAGCGCGGCTCTTTGGCGGCGGGACCGGACCGGATGGAGCTGATTCCCGCATTCAAGGTTCACGCCGTCGACACTACCGGCGCGGGCGATGCTTTCATCGGCAGCTTCGCGGTTTTTCTGAGCGAAGGTTTGCCGGAGGAGGAGGCTTTGCCGCGCGCAAATCTCTACGCTGCACTTTCCACAACCAAAGTAGGGACCCAAAAGTCCTTCTGCAACCGGGCGGAATTCGAAAAGGAGTGGCCGAATCGCGGCGCGCGCCTATAAACCGGCTTTGTCAAAGTGCTAAGATAGAGCGTTCCTGATTGTTCCGCTGTAGGCATTGAAAAATTCCATGACTTTGCGCGACAACCTGCGGATCGGCACTTCCTCCAGCCTGGATCGTCAGGCTCCGCGAGTCCCGATTTCGCCTTCCGATACCGCCATCGCCAATTACGCGGGGCGCGATCTCCAGCCCAACCGCGGTGTCCCGCTGAATTTGGATTGGGTGAACGCGGTGCGTGTGAACACCAGCGCTGTCGAGCGCCGCGCGCAAACCATCGGCACGCGGCGAACGGTAAAGAAGGAATGGCAGGCGGCTTGGCTCCTGCGCGCCATCACCTGCATGGATCTGACGACACTCTCCGGCGATGACACCGACGAGCGTGTTCGCCGCTTGTGCGCCAAGGCGCGGCAACCGATTCAGCGCGAACTCATACAGAAACTTGGCATCGAGAGCCTCAATATCAAGGTCGCTGCCGTCTGCGTTTATCACACCTTCGTCGAAACCGCGCGGCGCGCGATCGAGGGCAGTGGCATTCATGTTGCCGCGGTTTCCACAGGATTCCCCGCCGGTCTTTCTCCCTTCGAGGAACGCGTGGCGGAAATTCGGCGCTCGGTGGAAGCCGGCGCCGACGAAATCGACGTGGTCATCACCCGCGCGCACGTCTTCGGCGGTAAATGGCAAGCGCTGTACGACGAAATCGCCGCGTTCAAAAACGCTTGCGGGCCCGCGCATCTGAAGGTGATCCTTGGAACCGGCGATTTGCTGACACTGCGCAACGTGGCGCGCGCCAGCATCGTGGCAATGATGGCCGGAGCAGACTTCATCAAGACATCGACAGGCAAAGAAGCCGTCAACGCGACGCTTCCCGTGAGTCTGGTCATGACTCGCGCCATTCGCGAGTACGCGCAGGAAACCGGAATGGCGGTGGGCTTCAAGCCGGCAGGCGGCATTCGAACGGCGAAGCAATCGCTCGACTGGCTTACGCTGATGAAGGAGGAGCTCGGCGATTCCTGGCTAAAGGCGGAGTTATTCCGGTTTGGCGCCAGCGGCATGCTTGCGGATATCGAGCGGCAATTGGAGCACCATGCCACGGGACGCTATTCGGCGGACTATCGCCATCCGATTGCGTAGCCAAGAAAATCCTGGTTCGATGATGAGAGAAGCGAGCAGAAGCGTATGAGCATCGTCGAAAAATTCATGACCATGGAGTACGGCCCCGCGCCGGAGGATCCGCGCGAAGCCCTTGCCTGGCTGGACCGTCACGGCCGGCGCTTCCGACATTTCATTCACGGCGCGTGGCAGGCCCCCGCGGCTGGGGGTTATTTCGAGACCACGGATCCTTCCACGGGTGAAAAACTCGCGACGGTGGCGCAGGGCTCCACGTTGGATGTCGACAGCGCGGTGAAAGCCGCGCGCGCTGCTTTGCCAGCGTGGCAGTCGCTTACTCCGCATGCGCGTGCGCGCTATCTCTATGCGCTGGCGCGGCAGGTACAGAAACATTCGCGCTGGCTCGCGGTTCTCGAAACACTGGATAACGGCAAGCCGATTCGTGAAAGCCGCGACATCGATATCCCGCTGGTAGCAAGGCATTTTTATCACCATGCGGGCTGGGCCCAGTTGCTCGAGCAGGAATTTTCGGGATACACCGCTTGCGGCGTCGTAGGTCAAATCATCCCGTGGAATTTTCCTTTGCTCATGCTGGCGTGGAAGATTGCCCCCGCGCTGGCAACTGGGAATACCGTCGTGCTGAAGCCCGCGGAATTTACGCCCCTGACGGCGCTTGCGTTTGCGCAGATCTGCCAGGAAGTGGGGCTGCCTGCCGGCGTCGTGAACATCATCACCGGTGACGGATCGACCGGCGAAGCACTGGTGAAGCATCCCGACGTCGATAAGATTGCGTTCACGGGGTCGACAGAAGTGGGACGCGCGATTCGCAAAGCTACAGCGCAGAGCCACAAGAAGCTTTCGCTCGAACTTGGCGGCAAGTCTCCTTTCATCATTTTTGAGGACGCCGATCTGGATAGTGCCGTGGAAGGCCTGGTCGACGGCATCTGGTTCAACCAGGGGCAGGTTTGCTGCGCCGGATCACGCTTGCTCATGCAGGAAAGCACTGCCGAGAAGTTGATCGGCAAGATTCAGGACCGCATGAACACGCTTCGAATGGGGCCGCCGCTCGATAAAGCCATTGACATTGGTGCCATCGTCGCGCGCGTGCAGCTCGAGCGCATCCAGCGGCTGGTCGAGCAAGGCGTCGCTGAAGGAGCGACGTGCTGGCAGCCGTCCATTCCCTTACCATCGCGAGGACTGTATTTTCCGCCAACGTTGCTGTGCAACGTTCATCCGGCTTCGGCTGTGGCGCAGCAGGAGATTTTCGGCCCGGTGCTGGCGGCAATGACGTTCCGCACGCCGCGGGAAGCTGTGGAGCTCGCCAACAATACGGTGTATGGTCTGGCCGCCTGCGTGTGGAGCGAGAGCATCAATGTTTCATTGCACGTTGCCGCGCAGCTCAAAGCCGGCGTGGTGTGGGTCAACTGCACAAATCTTTTCGATGCTGCCTGCGGTTTCGGGGGCTATCGCGAGAGCGGTTATGGACGCGAGGGCGGGCGCGAGGGCCTTCTCGAATATCTCGAGCCTGCCTGGTTCAAGAACGCGCCGCCGGTTCATACAACGCCTCTCGCGATAGATCAACCTCCCGAGGAACCAACCGATACCACGGCTCCCCCGATCGACCGCACCGTGAAACTCTACATTGGCGGCAAGCAGGCGCGGCCTGATTCGGGTTACAGCTTCGAAGTGCGTGGCGCGGACGGGCGTTTGCTCGGGGAAGCGCCGCTGGGCAACCGCAAGGACATTCGCAACGCCGTCGAAGCGGCGCGCAAAGCGGAAGGCTGGGGCCAAGCGACGGCGCACAGTCGGGCGCAGGTTCTCTACTACGTCGCGGAGAATCTTTCACAGCGGCGCGAAGAAATCGCCGGCCGGCTGTCCTCCGTGGTCGGGAAGAGGCAGGCGGAAGCCGAAGTCAGCCTGGGGATCGAGCGCATCTTTTCCTACGCCGCCTGGGCCGATAAGTACGACGGCGCGGTGCATAACCCGCCGTTTCACAACGTCGCCCTGGCCATAAAAGAACCGATCGGCACGGTCGGCTTGATCTGCCCCGCGGATGCACCGTTGCTGGGCTTCCTTTCTCTTGTGATGCCGGCCATTTCGACGGGCAACACAGTCATCGCCATTCCGTCGGAAAAATATCCGTTGATTACCGGCGATCTGTATCAGGTTTTCGAAACTAGCGATCTGCCGGATGGCGTCGTAAACATGGTCACCGGCCGCGCCGCGGAACTGATGAAGACACTCGCCGAACACGACGACATCGACGCTATCTGGTGTTTTGCGGATGAAGTCGGCGCCGCTGCGGTGAAAACTCTCTCGGTTGGCAATCTGAAGCAAGTGTTCACCAACGAGGGCCGCGCCATCGACTGGTTCGACCTGAAACAAGGCGAAGGCCGGTGGTTCCTCGATCACACCGTGCAGGTGAAGAACATCTGGATTCCATACGGCGAGTAGAAATTCGCCCCAGCCGGCGGGCAGGCCACAAACTACGCAATTTGAATTCGAAACTGGATCGGTCGAAATACGCAAACGGGCTGCAAACTCTTGCGGCACGTTGTTTCGCATTTGAGGACCGTCAAGGAATTTTTGCCGCTTCATTATTGTCTCCATACTGATGGCCGTTATTTGGATTGACGCGCGGAGTCAGGTCAAGACTGGTAAATATTATCTTTAACAATACTCAACGCTCGGAGTTCGCGTCTCACATTACAATTGGGTCCGGCTTTTCGTTTGCTACACTACGCAATCGCGAATCTGAGGAGTGCTTCATGGGTCATCCGCTTCTTGATCTAACAAACAAAACTGCCGTGGTGATCGGCGGAACCAGTGGCATCGGACTTGCACTCGCTCGCGGACTGGCCCAGGCTGGAGCGAATGTCGTGCCAACCGGTCGCCGCGATGAACAAGTACGGGCCGCGACCGCGGAAGTTGTGGCGCTCGGGCGGCGGTCGCTTGCGCAGACTTGCGATGTGACGGATAACGGCAGCATCGAGCGGCTCCTTCAATCGGTGCGCTCCGAATTCGGCAGCGTCGAAATCCTCGTGAATTGTGCCGGCCGTACGAAGCGAATGCCTACGCTCGATTTTCCGGAGGCCGAATGGAACGCGATCATGGAAACGAACCTGTACGGGACTCTGCGCGCCTGCCGGGTCTTCGGCCGGCACATGATTGAGAAACGCTATGGCCGGATTATCAATATTGGATCGCTTTCTTCGTTCGTGGGGCTGTTTGAGGTTGCCGCCTATGGAGCCAGCAAGTCGGCCGTTGCTTCCCTCACCAAAACGCTCGCGATCGAATGGGCGGCCTCGGGGGTTTGTGTCAACGCCCTCGTTCCGGGA
>Ga0066669_10000702_pt1 | contig 11350 bp, 14 predicted proteins | sample GraSoiAngelo_118_FD_133940 | JGI IMG/M metagenome (GOLD analysis project Ga0066669, IMG submission 133940) | Grasslands soil microbial communities from the Angelo Coastal Reserve, California, USA - 14_0919_02_20cm | ecosystem: Environmental > Terrestrial > Soil > Grasslands | place: USA...
GTCCTCGAGGCGCTCGCCCGGGGAGAGGAAGCCGCCGAGAAATCGCCACTGCGGCGCACCGAAGCGATGGCGCGCGAGGAGCACCCTTCCCTGCGGATCGACGCCGAGACCGACGACCCCGACCAGGAATCGCGCCTGCGTCCGGTCAAGGATGCGCCGCTGCCAGCGGACGGGAAGCGCGTTGTAGAAGAGCGCGAGCAGGCGCATGAGCACCCGCGGCCTCTAGGGGATGGGCACCACTCCGATGCCGTGCGCTTTCGGAACCGGCACCTTCTGCAGGACCTCGTGCGTCCGCACGTCGATCACGTTCACCATGCCATCGACGTTCGTGGTGGTGAGGAGGCGCTCGCCCTCCGGGTCGTAGGCGGTGTGGAACGGCTGCTGGCCGAGCTTGGTCTCGCCGACGACGCGCCGCTCGCGCCAGTCGACGTACATGAGGCCGGGCATCGTGTGATCGGAGATGACCATGATCGATTTGTCGGGGAGGAAATACACGCCGTCCTGGTTCACCTTCATAGTGTGGAACGGGTAGTGGCCGGCGAGGTGGATCTCGCTCTTGACCGTCTTCGTGTTCGGGTCGTAGATGACCATCCGGTCGGAGGGCTTGTCGAGGAAGCCCGAGGAGCTGGACCAGACCTCGCTCTCGTCCGGCGTGAAGTAGGCGTCGTGGACATCCCCGACCTTCACGCGGGTGACCTTGTCCGTGGCCAGGTCGTACACGCGGAGCACGTCGGCCTCGCTCGTGTTCGTGAGCGTGAACCACACCTCGTTCGGGTGACTTCGCGGGATCGTCATGACGTGCTGCGGCGCGCCGACCATGAGCGGCGGGAGCGGCTTCCACGTGCCGGCCTCGAAGCGCGCGATGTACGTGTCGCGCTCGTGACCGACGAAGAGGGTCTTCGCGTCAGGCGACCAGGTGATCGCGTGCGGCTGCTTGCCGACCGCGAGCCGCGCGACCTCCTTCATCGCGATCGGATCGATGATCGACGTCGTGTTCGCCATGCGGTTGTTCACCGCGATCCATTTCCCGTCCGGCGACGTGCCCATCTGATGCGGAAGCATGCCGACCGGGATCTTTCCGACGAGCTGATACGGCTGGCCCTTGGCGCCTTCGAGGACCCACACCTGATTCGTGCTCTCCGAGGCGACGAAGACCCGGAGCTTCGAGTAGAGCGCGGGGTCGGGTGTCGGGATCGGGGGGCTCGGTTCGACCGGCGCCAGACCCGCCCCGACGGAAACCTGTGGAGCCACGCCGGCGGCGGGGTCCGCGACCGGTCCACCGATGCCATCCGCCACGCATGCGGCGACCACGATGGTCGCGATGAAGGACAGGACCCCGATCTTCGCTAGCCTCACTACCCACCCATACCAGCGCCCGTGGGCCAAAGACTAGCGGTTTAGCGAGCGGTCGGGTGGACTGGCCCCGTTCTGCGACTCAGCGGCGGCGCCGGCGCCCCTCGGTCACCCGCAGCCGCACCAGGGCACGCTGCAGCGCCGCCCGGGCGCGCTGCTCGTCGGCCGCGCTGAGCGCCCCGGCTGCGAGCGCCTGCTGGGCCCGCTCGCGGGCTTCCTGAGCCCGCCGCGAGTCGATCTCCTCCGCCGGCTCCGCGGCATCGGTCAGCACGACGACGCGGTTGCCCCGGACGTCCATGAACCCGCCGAAGACGGCGAGCGCTTCCTCCACCCCGCCCTTCTTCACCCGGAACTCGCCGGGGCCGAGCGTCGTGAAGAGCGGCGCGTGGTGCGGGAGGATCCCGAGGTAGCCCTCGCTCCCCGGCGCGATGACCATGTCGACGTCGTCCTCGTACACGCGCCGCTCGGGGGTGATCACCTCGAGGTGCAGCGGCACTAGCCCTGGATGCCCTTCGCCTTCTCGCGCGCGTCCTCGATCGTCCCGACCATGTGGAACGCCTGCTCGGGAAGGTCGTCGTGCTTGCCGTCGAGGATCTCGCGGCAGCTTCGCACGGTGTCTTTGACCTTCACGTATTTGGGGGTGATGCCGGTCATCTTCTCGGCGACGTGCATCGGCTGCGAGAGGAACTTCTGCAGCTTGCGGGCGCGGGCGACCAGCAGCTTGTCCTCGTCGGAGAGCTCGTCGACGCCGAGGATGGCGATGATGTCCTGCAGGTCCTTGTAGCGCTGCAGCACGCGCTGCACCTCGCGCGTCGTCTGGTAGTGCTCCTCGCCGACGATCGTGGGATCGATCGCCCGGCTCGTCGACGTCAGCGGATCGACCGCGGGGTAGATGCCGATCTCGGTGAGGTAGCGCTCGAGTCGGATCGTCGAGTCGAGGTGGGCGAAGGTCGTCGCCGGCGCTGGATCGGTGTAGTCGTCGGCCGGCACGAAGACGGCCTGCATCGACGTGATCGAGCCCTTCTTCGTCGACGTGATCCGCTCCTGCAGCTCTCCCATCTCGGTCGCGAGCGTCGGCTGGTAGCCGACCGCGCTCGGCATGCGGCCGAGAAGCGCCGAGACCTCCGAACCGGCCTGAGAGAACCGGAAGATGTTGTCGATGAAGACAAGGAGATCCCTGCCCTCGTCATCGCGGAAGTATTCCGCGAGCGTGAGGCCCGTGAGCGCGATCCGCAGGCGAACGCCCGGCGGCTCGTTCATCTGGCCGAACACCATCGCGACTTTGTCGATGACACCGTACTCGTGCATCTCTCCCAGGAGCTGCGTGCCCTCGCGGCTTCGTTCGCCGACGCCGCAGAACACCGAGTAGCCCGAGTGCTCGTAACCGATGTTCCGGATGAGCTCCATGATCACGAAGGTCTTGCCGACGCCGGCCCCACCGAAGATGGCGGCCTTGCCGCCCTTCTGGAACGGGCAGATGAGATCGATGACCTTGATCCCGGTCTCGAGGATCTCGGCCGCGGTCGACTGGTCGACGAAAGCGGGCGCCGCCCGATGGATCGGATCGCGACGGATTCCCTTCACGGCCCCCTTGCCGTCGATCGGCTCGCCGATGACGTTGAAGAGGCGGCCCAGCGTCTCGGGGCCGACCGGAACGGCGATGGACTCGCCGGTCGCGATGACCTTCATCCCGCGGCGCAGGCCGTCGCTCGTGTCCATGGCGACCGCGCGCACCCAGTTGTTGCCGAGGTGCTGCTGCACTTCGGCGATCACGAACCCGCCGTCCTCGCGCTCCACGCGGAGCGCGTCGTAGATCTCGGGAAGCTCGCCCTCGGCGAAGGCGACGTCGAGCACCGGCCCGATGATCTGGACGATGTGCCCGGTCGTCTCCGCGCGGCGCTTCTTCGTCGGCGCTTTCGTCTCGACTGCCATCTCTTTACCCCTTGCTGAGGGCCTCGGCCCCCGAGGCGATCTCGAGCATCTCCTTGGTGATGCGACCCTGGCGGGCCTTGTTCGCGGCGAGCGTGTAGTCCTGGATCAGGTCCCCCGCGTTGTCGGTCGCGTTGCGCATCGACACCATGCGCGCGGACTGCTCCGACGCGGCGTTGTCGAGCGCGGCCTGGTACACGGTGAGCTCGATGAGCCGAGGGAGGACCGCTTCGAGGACGGTCTCGGGGTCGGGCTCGAAGATGTACTGCAGCACGGGCGCCTTCTCGAGGTCCTCCTCCTCGGGTACGAGCGGCAGGATCCTCCGTACCGTCGGGACCTGGCGCAGCGTGTTGATGAAGCGCGTATAGGCGAGGTAGACCTCGTCGACGCGTCCGGTCGTGAACTCCTCCATCGCGACGCGCGCGACGACGCTCGCGTCGTGTGGCGTCGGCCGCTCGCTGAACCCGGAGAACTCCGCGGCGGTGGTCTGCCGAAACCGCCGCAGCTGCCCGATCGCCTTTCGTCCGACCGCGACAAAGGTGACGGCCGGCAGCGTCTGCGCGTGCCGGATCGCCGTCCGGACGATGTTCGTGTTGAGTGCCCCGACGAGACCGCGGTCGGTGGTGATCAGGACGATCGCGGCCCGCTTGGTCTCGCGGCGCGCGAGGAGCGGATGGGTCTCGGGATCGGTGTACGGAGCGAGATCGTTCAGGACCGCGCGCAGACGCTCCTCGTACGGCCGGGACGCGAGGACCGCCTGCTGAGACCGACGCATGCGCGACGCGGCGACCGTCTGCATCGCCTTCGTGACCTGCTGGATGTTCCGGATGCTCCGGATCCGGCGCCGGATCTCGCGCTCGCTCGGCATCGGCTACGACCTCGCCGCTTTCTTCTGCGCGTCGGCGCCGGGCGTCTCCTTCGGAGCCTCGCCCTGCTTTTCGCCGTACGGGTGGCCCTTCTTGAACTCCTCGATCATCGCCCGGACGTCCTTCTCTATCTCGGGCGTCCACTTGCGCTCCTTGAGGATCCGCTGCGTGACGTTCTTCCCGACCGAGTCCATGTACCGGTAAAGGTCCCGCTCGAACTGCTGGACGGCCTCCTTCGGCACGTCGTCGAGGTAGCCGGCGGTCCCGCAGAAGATGATCACGATCTCCTTTTCGACCGGCACCGGCTGGTACTGAGGCTGCTTCAGCATCTCGACGAGCCGCTCGCCGCGACGGAGCTGTCGCTGGGTGGCCTGGTCCAGGTCGGACCCGAACTGCGCGAACGCGGCGAGCTCGCGGAACTGGCCGAGGTCAAGCTTGAGACTCCCGGTCACCTTGCTCATCGCCTTGATCTGGGCGTCGCCGCCGACCCGGGACACCGAAAGGCCCGTGTTGATCGCCGGGCGCACGCCCGCGTTGAACAGGTCGGTCTCCAGGTAGATCTGGCCGTCGGTGATCGAGATGACGTTCGTCGGGATGTACGCCGAGATGTCGTTCGCCTGCGTCTCGATGATCGGCAGCGCCGTGAGCGAGCCGTTCCCGTTCTCGTCATTCATCCGGGCCGCCCGCTCGAGCAGCCGGGAGTGCAGGTAGAAGACGTCGCCCGGATAGGCCTCGCGGCCGGGCGGGCGGCGCACGAGCAGCGAGACCTCGCGGTAGGCCCAGGCGTGCTTCGTGAGATCGTCGTAGACGATGAGCGCGTCCTTCCCGCCGTCGCGGAAGAACTCGCCCATCGCGCACCCGGCGAACGGTGCGATGTACTGGAGCGTCGCCGGGTCGGAGGCGCCGGCGACGACGACGATCGTGTGATCCATGGCGCCGTGCTCCTCGAGCGTCGCGACGATCTTCGCGACCGAAGACTCTTTCTGACCGATCGCGACGTAGATGCAGGTGACCCCCTGGCCCTTCTGGTTGATGATCGTGTCGATCGCGATGGCGCTCTTCCCGGTCTGGCGGTCGCCGATGATGAGCTCGCGCTGCCCCCGACCGATCGGCGTCAGCGAGTCGATCGCCTTGATGCCGGTCTGGAGCGGGGTGTCGACGTTCTTCCGGGTGATGACCCGGGGCGCGACGACGTCGATCTTGCGTGCCTGCTTCGTCTGGATGGGGCCCTTGCCGTCGATGGCGCGGCCGAGCGGGTCGACGACGCGACCGACGAGGGCGTCCCCGACGGGCACCTCGGCGATGCGGCCGGTCGTCCGCACCTCGTCGCCTTCCTTGATCTCGACGTAGTCGCCCAGGATGATCGCGCTGACGGTGTCTTCCTCGAGGTTGAAGGCGAGCCCGAAGACGCCGTGCCCGAAGTCGAGGAGCTCGCTCGCCATGCACCCGGCGAGTCCGTAGATGCGCGCGATGCCGTCACCGACCTCGACGACGGTCCCCACGTCCGCGGACTCCGGCTTTCCCTGAAAGCTCCGGATCTGCGCCTTGATGATGTCGGTGATCTCGGATGTGGCGGCCATGTCTCTCCTCCTACGTCGCGAGCTGTCGCGCGAGCGCGCGCAGCTGGGCCTCGAGCGACGCGTCGACGAGGTGATCGCCGAGCTGGACCTTCGCGCCTCCGATGAGCGCCGGGTCCACGGCGAACGACGCGCGTACCTTTCGCCCGCTGGCGCGCTCCAACCGGCGGACGAGCGCATCCCGGTCGCGGTCGTTCAGCTCGACCGCCGTGGTGACCCGCGCGTTCGCGACGCCCTCGCGCGCGTCGACGATCACGCCGAACTCGCGGGCGATCGCGGGAACGAGTGCGATACGGCCATGCTCGATCAGCAGGCTCAGCACCGACCGGATGAGCACCGGTTCGTCTTTCACCGCTTCGCCCAGCGCCTTCTCGCGGGTCGCGAGCGGGATCGCCGGATCGCGAAGGGCCGCGATCGCCGATCGATCGAGCGCGGACGCGATGCGTTCGAGCGAGCCGCGAAGCGCCGTGACGGACGGCTCGTCGGGCGCGAGCTCGAGGATCGCTTCGGCGTACCGGCGCGCGGCCGACCCGGAGACCGGCACTAGGACGTGCCTTCAGCGAGCTGCGCGGCCGCCTCGTCGAGCGAGCGTTCGATGAGCGCCCGGTGCTGGTCGCCGCTCACCTCGCGGCCAAGGACGCGGCTTGCCGCGAGCACCACCATCTCGGCGGCCTCGGCGCGCAGCTGCGCGAGCGCCTGGTCGTGGAGCGCCTTGGCGTCGGCGCGCGCGCGTTCGCGGATGCGCTCGCCCTCGGTCTTCGCCTGCGCCTTGATGTCGGCCGCGGCGAGCTCCGCTGCCTGTGTCGCTCGTTCGGCGAGCTCGGCGGCTTGGCGACGCGCGTCCATAAGCAGCCGCTCGACCTCCTGCTGCATCCGCTGCCGCTCGGCGTGCGCGGCTTCCGCGGCGGCCAGGCCCTCGCGGATCCGCTCCGCGCGGTCATGGAGCGTCCGCAGGATCGGCCCCCAGAGGAACCGTCGCAGCAGGTAGAAGAGAAGGAGGAACTGGACGATCGAAACGAGCACCCAGTACGGGTGCACCGTGAGCGCGCCGCCGCCCTCCTCGACCCCGGGTCCCAAAAGCATCGCTAGGCCTTGCCGGAGAGAAGGATCCCGAGCACGAACGCGAGGATGCCGAGTCCTTCCGCGAGCGCCGCGCCGATGATCATGTTCGTCCGGATCGTCGCGGCGGCGTCAGGGTTGCGGCCCATCGCCTCCGACGACTTCGCGGTGAGGATGCCGATGCCGATGCCCGGACCGAGAACGCCGAAGCCGACGGCGATCCCGGCGGCAAGCCATGCGAGATTCATAGTCCTGGTGCCCTCCTGCTGATTTTGGTCATGCGGCCTGGGGACGCGCGTGCGCGAGATCGACGTCGTCGGGATGCGGCTCGAGTGCGTGCTCGGTCTCGCCGTGCTCTTCGTGTGACTCGGTCGCGAGGATGAAGTAGATGAGGACGAGGAGCGAGAAGATGAGTCCCTGGACGAGGCCGATGAAGACCTCGAGCCCGACGAACGGGAGCGCAAGCCCCGGTACGAACAGGAGCGCGCTCATGACCACGAGCATGATCTCGCCGCCGAGCACGTTCCCCCAGAGACGAAGCGTCAGCGTGAGCATGCGGAAGATCTCGCTCGCGAACTCGATGAGCCCAACGAGCAGGAAGATCGGGCCGAGCATGAACTTCAGCCCGCCCTTCTCCATGAAGCCGGAGAGATTCACCCATCTCCTCACGTACGTCGCGCCGTTCTTCCGGAAGCCCTCGGCCTGGTAGAGCGCGAACGCGAGGATCGCGAGCCCGGCGTTGATGTGGTAATCGGCGGTGGGCGCGTGCAGCCAGGTGACCTGTCCGACGAATGGCACGACCGAGAGCCAGTTCGAGGTCACGAGGAAGAGCAGGAGCGTGCCGAAGAGCGGCAGGTACTTCTGGACCCCAGGACCGCCGATGCTTTCGACGAAGTCGGCGAGCCCCTGCACGAGGAGCTCGATGAAGTTCTGGAGGCCGCTCGGCCGATCGCTGAGCCGCCGGGTCGCGAGGACCGAGATCGCGGTGAGGAAAGCGATGACCAGCAGCATCGTGAAGTGCGCGTTGGTGTAGCTCCAATCCCACACGACGCCGATGCCCACGACGCTCGCGGGCTCCCCGGTCGTCGCGAACGTGACGAGCGGCTGCCCGGTGAGCTCGAACGCCTTGGGAATGTCGGGATAGGAAGGCGGCACGCGCTTACTCGTCCTCCCCTGCTTCGCGCTTCTGTTCGCGCTCGTCGATCTCGGCTTGCCAGCTGCGGCCTGCCTGTCGCGCCCTGTCGGTCACCGGGCCGATGGGATTCTCGGCCAAATACCGCCGGATCAGGTACGCGACGCCCAGGACCGCGATGGCCATACCCAGGAACGTCAGGCCGAGCAGTCCCCATGGCGCCGTGCCTGCGCTTTCGTCGAGCTTCTGACCGAGCCAGGCGCCTACGACTATGGGGACCGCGACCATGAATCCGACCTGGCCCAGGATCGCCGCGTTCGAGCGCGCTCCACCCGGGGTGCGGGGTGCGGCCAAGTGGTCCGAGTGTATGGGAGAAGACCGCGGGCCGCGAACCGGTGCGGCTAGAGCCAGCCCTTCCGGTGGAAGTACAGCGCGACGCCGCCGGCGAGCGCGGCCGACAGGACCAGGCTCAGCCAGAAGACCACGTCGGTGTCGTACGGCAGGATCCGGAAGTTCATCCCGAAAAAGCTCGTGACGACGCCGAGGATGAGCAGGACCGTCGCGATGCTCGTGAGCACCTTCATCACCTCGTTGAGGCGATTCGATGCCGCGGCGAGATAGGCATCGATCACGTTCGAGGTCAGGTCGCGGAAGGTGTCGATCTCGTCGGTCACGCGGATGACGTGGTCGTACACGTCCTGGAAGTAGGCGCGCCTTCCCGGCTCGCGAAGCTCGCGGATGTCGCCGCGGACGAGGACCTGCAGGACGTCACGCTCCGGTGAAACGACCTTGCGCACCCGGAGAAGGTCCTGCTTCACGAGGAAGAGCTCCTTCAGTGGTCCCTGCGTTTGCTTCGTAGACGTCTCGGTCGTGATGAACGCCTCGAGGAACTCGACACGCTCGCCGAACTGATCGACCACGTCGAAGTAGTCGTCGACGATCGTGTCGAGAAGCGCGTGCAGGACGAGACCGGTCGTCGCGAGGTGGCCCTCCCGGAAACGCTTCTCGACCTCGACGCGCGCCCGGCACTCGCCCTGGTGGACCGTCACGATCGCGTTTCGCGCGACGAAGATCGAAAGCTCGTGGAATCCGATCTCCCCGGGCGACGGCGCCTCGATCGCGTAGAACACGATGAAGTAGTGATCCTCGTACTCGTCGATCTTCGGCCGCTCATGGCCGTGCTGGGCATCCTCGACGGCGAGCGGATGGAGTCGGAGCTCCGCCGCGACACGTGCGAGCTCGGGACTCTTCGGGTCGGCGATGTCGATCCAGCACGGCTTCTCGCGGTGCGCGTCGATCTCCTCGGGAGGTCGCTCGACGACGGCCGATTGGTCGCGGACGAGAAGCCGCGTGCTCACGAGCCGAGGATAGGTCCGCTACACGGGTGAGCGTTCAGGCGGCGAAACGGCGCACGACCTCGACGAACTGCTCCGCGTCGAAGGGTTTGCGCAGGTAGGCCTCCGCGTTGCAGCGGTCCGCCTCGCGTCGCGGGTCGGCGACGCCGGTGAGGATCACGAGCGGCACCCGGCGAAGGGTCATGCGCAGCTCCCGCGCGAACGAGGGCCCGTCCATGCCGGGCATCTGGACGTCGAGCACGACGACCGCCGGCGGATCGTCCTGGACGATGCGCAACGCCTCGTTGTCGTCGCGCGCTTCGACCACACGGAAACCGTTCTCGGCGAGCAGCTCGCGCTCCGCCGAGAGCGTCTCGACGTCGTCGTCGACGATGAGCACCGGGCGCGGTCGATGGTCCCCGATGCCAGCCATGCCGACGTCCATGCAAGCATCGTTCCGTGGCAATGGCTCCGCCCAAAGGAATGCGGACCGCGACCGAAGTGGTACCAAAGTTGGGGGTAAAGGCGGGAATGCCCGCCCTTCGCGTCGGCGGGATCGCGACCTACGACCGGCCGATCGAGCATCTCGCGGGGCAGCTCGACGTCGTCGAGCCACGCGTGCCGCTCACCGCGAAGCCCGGTCGGTACGGGCTCGTGCTCTGCTTCGCGCTCGGTGCGGTCGATCTCGAACGGCTCGGTCGCGAGCTCGTCCGCGTCGCGCACCCCGACGGCGCCGTCTGGATCGTCGTCTGGAAGAAGACCCGGCTGCCGTCGGATGCCCCGGGCTGGGACGAGGTGCAGGAGGCGGTCCTCGGCACCGGCTGGGTGGACAACAAGATCCTCTCGCTCGGCGAGGACGTCTACGCGACCCGGTACGTCCGGCGGCGCCGGCCTGGCAAGCGCGCGGAACCCCAGCGGCTCCGCGGCCGTTAGAGGGGTATGCGCGCCATCGCGCTCGTGCTGGCGCTGGCCCTCGGGGCCGCCTGCGGCGGCGCCGCCTCGCCGCTTGTGTCCGGTTCGCCCGAGCCCGCGCCGACCGCGACCGTCAGTGGGAGCGGAGTGGCGGCGACGGGGATCGTCGTCACCGGCACGGTCGTCCCGGTCACCATCGCCCCCGGGGTCACGTTCACTCCGGCGCCGACCATCCCGCCGACCCCCACGCCGAGCCCGGCCCCGGGCGGTCTGACGCAGGCCCAGCTCAAGTACGGCCTCGTCGACCGGTTCGGACGGCTGCTCTTTTGCGATCCGGACTTCTATCCCGTCGCCCGGGCCGACGAGCAGTCCCAGGCGGATGCGCGCTTCGCCGAGATCCAGAGCGACGCGCCGACCTTCACCGCGATCGTCGCCCACCTCGGGATCCCGGCTTCCGGCACGTACTCGTCAGCGCAGCGGCTCGCGATCTACCGCGACTGGAAGATGCTCAACGCGCTCCGGCTCGAGCCGGTGGGCCAAGGGTTCCACTTCCTGGCGATCTTCAGCGGCAATCCGGCCGGGACCGGCAACCAGGGCACCCGCGTCGACGGAACGATCGATCAGCGGGGCACGATCTCGGTCGCGAGCCAGACACCGAGCGGACCCCCGCCGTGCCCGATCTGCCTCGCCCGCGGGACACGCATCGCGACCCCCACCGGCGACGCGGCCGTGGAGGATCTCCGCGTCGGCGATCTCGTTTGGACCGAAGGTGCGTCGGGCGCCCGCGTCGCCGCACCACTCGTCTCGACCGGGAGCACTCCGGTGCCGCCCACGCACCTGGTCGTGCACCTCGTGCTCTCCGACGGGCGGACCGTGGACGTCTCGCCCGGACACCCCACCGCCGACGGGAGGCGCGTCGGCGACCTCGCCGCGGGCGACCTGTTCGACGGCGCGGTGGTGAGCGCCGCGGAGCGCGTGCCCTACTCGGGCGGCGCGACGTACGACGTGCTCCCCGCGAGCTCGACCGGAACGTACTGGGCGAACGGCGTGCTCCTCGGATCAACCATCCGGCCCTGACGCGCGCCGACCCTAGCTCTCGAGCAGCTCCCTCGTCAGAAACGCCAGGATCCGCTCGAGCGCGTCGTCCTGGTTTGCCCGCTTCGTGAAGCCGTGGCCTTCGTCGGGATA
>Ga0066669_10000708_pt1 | contig 11319 bp, 11 predicted proteins | sample GraSoiAngelo_118_FD_133940 | JGI IMG/M metagenome (GOLD analysis project Ga0066669, IMG submission 133940) | Grasslands soil microbial communities from the Angelo Coastal Reserve, California, USA - 14_0919_02_20cm | ecosystem: Environmental > Terrestrial > Soil > Grasslands | place: USA...
GGAAGACCGCCGACGACGGCGAACACCAGGATCTGCACCGCCTTCGAGAACGCGAAGTCGTTCGGGTCGATCGAGAAGGTGACATGGGCCGAGAGGCCGCCGGCCCACGCCGCGATGAGCGCCCCGGCGACGAACGCCCCCAGCTTGTAGCGGCGGATCGCGATCCCCTGGCTCGCCGCGGCGCTCTCGTCCTCGCGGATCGCCGCCCACGCGCGACCGACGGTCGACCCCTGCACCCGCCAGAGCACGTACGCGACGACGACGCACGAGACGAAGATGTGCCACAGCTCGGTCTTCGGCGGGATCCCGTTCAGGCCCTGCCCCTTCCCGGTGATCGGCGTGGCCAGCAGGATTACCCGGAGGACTTCTCCGAACGCGAGCGTGGCGATGGCCAGGTACACACCGCGCAGCCGGAACACGGTGAGGCCGAGCGGGACCGCCAGCACCCCGGCCGCGAGAGCGCCGAGGCCGAGCGCGAGCGGGAACGGCATCCCGAGGTGCCGGCCGAGCAGGGCGGAGACATACGCGCCGATCCCCATGAACGCGGCGTTGCCGAGCGTGAGCTGGCCCGCGTAGAGCGTGATCCACACGGAGAGCGCGAGGAGCGCGTTCACGCCGACGAGCGCGATGAGCGTCGAATAGGCCGAGAGGAAGTCCGCGATCGCGTCCACGTTCAGACGCGGTCCGCGTTCCGCTGACCGAGAAGCCCGGTCGGCCGCGCGATGAGCACGAGGAAGAGGAGACCGAAGGCGAACGCGTCGCGCAGCTCGGCCGGGAGATAGACGAGGCTGCCGACCTCACCGAACGCGAGCACGTACGCGCCGATCACCGCGCCCGGGAGGCTGCCCATGCCGCCGACGACCATGACCGTGAACGCGCGGAGCTCGAGCGAGAGGCCCATCTTCGAGTCGAGGGAGTCGTAAGCGAACGCGAGGAGCGCTCCCGCCAGGCCGCCGAGACCCGACGAGACGAAGAACGTAGCCGCGACCGCCCGCTCGATGTCGACTCCCAGGATCCGCGCCGCGCGCGGGTTCTCGGCGAGCGCGCGAATGTCCCGACCGATCGAGGTCGAGCGGATGAGGTACGTGAGGCCCGCCATGAGCACGAGGGCGGTCGCGATGATCACGACGCGAATCCCTTCGAGGGTGGCGTCGCCGATCTGGATCAGGAAGGACGGGACCGTCCCGCGGGGGAACGTGATGAAGTCACCGCCGTAGCGAAGCTCGACGAGCCGGACCACGACCAGGGTCACGGCGATGCTCGAGATCATCGTCGAGAGCTGTGGCGCGCCGCGTCGTCGCAGCGGCGCGAACGCGATGCGGTCCAGAAGGATCCCGAAGAGTCCCGTCGCGACGAACGCCAACACGATCGCGACGTACCAGGGGAGGCCGAGGGTCGCGATCGCGAAGAGCGCGACGAACGCGCCGAGCATGAAGACCGTCGGATGGGCGAGGTTCAGGATGTCCAGGACGCTGAACACGAGCGCGAAGCCGACCGCGAAGAGCGCGTAGATGCTGCCGATGAAGATCGCGTTGTAGACCTGTTCGAGCATCCTTTTAGATCCCGCCGCGCGGACGCTGCGCGGGTCCTGTCCCGGGCTCGGGGCCGTGCGCTCGCCGCACCCTCCCGCCGCGCAATCGCGCTACGACCCTCGTCCTACCGCGGCGGGTCCCAGGGCCCGCGGCTCGCGCACAACCCGCTCGCCCGTGCCACCCGCGCAGCTGCGTGCGTGCGCCCCCGACGCCGGGACAGGACCCGCGGCACGGACGTCCTGCTCTACGCCCCGGTCACTGGAAAGGAGTGAACTGGCCGTCCTTCACGGTCATGACGAAGGTCGGCTGCTTCACGTCGTGCTCGGGCGTGAACGAGAAGGCGCCCAGGGGAGTCGGCAGGCTGCTGACCGCCTCGAGCTGCTTGCGCACCTGCTCCTTGTCGGTCATCCGGCTCGTCCGCTTCATCGCGTCGATGAGCGCCTGCATCGCCGTGTACGACTGCGCGGCGAACTGGTCGGGATCGTTGCCGAACTTCTGCTTGTACGCGGCGATGAAGTCCGTGTTCGTCTTGTCGGTGCTCGCCTTCGACCATGCGGTGCCGACGATCATCAAGGGAGCGTTCGCGTTCGCGAGCAGCGCCGACGAGTTCAGGCCGTTGCCGCCGATCACCCGTTTTCCGGGCATCTGCTTGGCGACCTCGTCGAGGATCTTTCCTGCGGGCCCGGCGAGCGACGACGCGACGATCGCGTCGGGGCTCTCGGCCTTCGCCGCCGTCACGAACGGCGCGAAGTCGACGTCGGTCGCGCGGTACGGGATCTCCTTGGCGACGGCGACGCCGTTCGCCTTGAACGCGTCCCTGAAGATCTGCAGGTCGTCGAGCTCGAACTTGCCGTCACCGTAGATGATCACGACCTTCTTGAGGCCGAGCTTCTGCGTCGCGGCCTTCACCGTTTCCGGGACGGCGCTCTGCTCGCCGAGCGACGCGCGAAAGATCCAATCGCACGGGCCGTAGTCGCACTTCCCGACGATCCCGAGGCCGGTGTTGGAGATCGCGATGACCGGAGTACCCGACGCCTGCGCGACCGGATGCGCGCCGGCCGCGACCGCGGAGAGCGTCGGGCCGAGGATCGCCGCGACCTTGTCCTGGTCGATGAACTTCTTGAAGACGGTGATGCCCTGGTCCCGCGTCGAGCCGTCGTCCTCGATGATCAGCTGGATCTTCTGGCGCCCGCCCTGGAACCCGCCGGTCGCGTTGAACTGGTCGACCGCGAGCTGCGCGCCGTTCGTCTGCTGCGGGTTGTAGAAGTTCGCGGCGCCGGTCTTCGACGTCGCGAGACCGATCTTCACGTCGGGCAAGGGACCGAGGCTTCCCGACGCGCTCGGCGCGCTCGAGGCGGCGGTTCCGCCGGTCCCCCCGCAGGCACCGATGGCCATCGCCAGAGTGACCGCCAACGCAGCGAGACGTCGAGCTTTCATTCGGAAACCTCCCCCGCGCAGCGCATCCTAGCGAAGGTCGAGGGCTTCGCACACGGCCGTCTGGCTCGCACCGGGGACGGGCCCGCCGCCGATCACGAAGAGCGTGCTGCCGACGGCCACGACTCCGAGCCCGTGCCGCGGATTCACCAGGTCCGGAAGGCGAGACCACCGTCCTGTGGCGGGATCGAACACCTCGACCTCGCGAAAGGTTCCGGCGGGTTGCTCTCCGCCCGCGACGATGAGGCGCCCGCCGGCGGACGCGGCCCCGATCCCGCCGCGCGCCGTGGGCGCATCGGCCATGGCCGTCCAGCCATCGGTCGACGGGTCGTAGCACTCGAACGCCGCGAGGTTCTGAAGGAGCGAGAGACGCCGGCCGCCGACCGCGCACACGCGCCCGCCGAGCGCGGCGGCACCGAGATGATCCCGCGGGGTCGGTATCGGGGCGGCCGTAGTCCAACGGTCCGCCGCGGAGTCGTAGACGTACGTCGGGCTGACGAGGCGATCCGTGGCGGCGCCGCCGACGACGTAGATCGTCTCGCCGATCGCGACCGCGGCGCCCTGCGCGCGCGGGGCGGGCATCGCCGCGACCTCGCGCCATCCCTGATCGCCGAGGAGACGGAAGGAGCGGGCCGTCGCAACGCCGTTCGTGTTCCCCCCGAACACATAGATGCCTGCCCCCGCCTGCGTGTCGACCGCGGCGGCCATCGCGTGATCGACCGTCAGCGGGTAGCGCGGGCCCGCGGACCAGCGCTCGTTCGCGTAGGTCTCGACGAGGTTGCCTCCTCCCAGGCCGCCGACGACGTAGATGACGCCGCGCAGCACCGCGGCAGCGATCTCGCTCCGGGGAGTCGGAAGGTCGGCGATCCTGCGCCAGGCCAACGCGGTGATGCTCGGCGTCGCCGCGATCGTCGGTGCGGGACTCGCAGGTCCGCTTCGCGCGGCGGGGGCGGGTTGCGGCGGCGCACACGCGATGACGAAGAGAACGAGGGCGAGCGGCAGACGCATCACTCCTATATATAGGGTCGATGCCGGACGAGGCGATCACCGCGCTCGCGGGACTCGTCGCATCCTTCCTTTCGGGACTCCTCGGGATCGGCGGCGGGCTCGTGCTCACGCCGCTCCTCCTCTACCTGCCCGTGCTCGTCGGCGGCAGCGTCATCCCGGTGAAGATCATCACCGGGCTGACGATCGTCCAGGCGATCTCTGGCGGCCTCCTCGGAGCGCTCCGGCATCGGGCTTACGGCAACGTGGCGATGTCCCTCGTCCGCACGATGGCTCCGCCCATCTCGGTCGCGTCGCTCGCCGGGGCGCTCGTCTCACGCGGCCTCCCGGACCGCGCCATCTTGCTGATCTTCGCCGTGCTCGCGCTCGCGGGGTCGCTGATGCTGCTGAGTCCGGTCGGGGCCGAGGCAAGCGAGTGGGACGAGCGGCGCTACGACCGTCGCCTCGCGATCCTCATCGCGGTCGTCCTCGGGTTCTTCGGCGGGATGGTGGGGATCGGCGGGATCGCGTTCATCATCGCGGCGCTCGTGTACCTCATGCACGTCCCCCCGCGTGTCGCGATCGGCACCTCGCTCGCGGTCGGGCTCTTCGCGGCGACCGCCGCCTTCATCGGGAAGGCCGCGACCGCGCAGATCGATCCGCCCCTCGCCGCGATCGTCTTCGTCGCCGCGCTCGTGGCCTCTCCGGTGGGCGCGACTGTGAGCGTGCGCACGCAGCCGCGTGTGCTTCTCGTGAGCCTCTCGGTCGTCGTCGCCCTCTCGGCGATCCGTATCGCGCTCACCGCGATCACCGGGACTTGACCGCCCGCGCCTTCGGCGCCGACTTACCATCGCGCACATGAGGACGGCTCGCACGGACGGGTTGGTCGCGGCCGCGCGCCGGTACGGCACCGCGGTCGTCGCCGTCGCGGTCACCGTGGTCATCAAGCTCCTCGTCGACGGGCTCGGTAACGATCATCCCTTCGTGCTGCTTCCGGTACCGGTCGTGATCGCCGCCTGGTACGGCGGCCGCGGTCCCGGCCTGATGGCGACCGCCCTCGTCGCCATCGCCGGGGTGACGTTCGTGGGACGAAGCTTGTTCGACGACACCGGCGACGTCATCGCGCTGACCGTGGTGGTGATCGAGGCCGTGATCGTCGTCGCGATCACCGTTGCCCTGAAGGACGCCCTTCGCCGCGCGAAGGAGGCGAGCGCGAGTGCCGACGCCGCGCGTCGCGAGCTCGGGTTCGCCGTCGCTGTCCGCGACGAGGTCCTGCGCGTGTGGACCGAGAAGATTCGCGGGCCGCTTGCCCGCCTCGAGATCACCGCGACCGACGCGCTCCACACCCTCGAGCGCGACGGCTATCGCGGCCCCGCGACGCAGCCGCTCCGATCACTCCTCGAAGATGCGGGCATGCTGCGCCGCGTGTCCGCTCACTGGAGCGAGAGCCGGTCGCCGGCGAAGACGGAGGAGACGTGAGCGAGATCGTCGTGGCGTGGGCGGCGAACGAGATCGAGGCGGAAACAGCGGCGGGCGCGCTTCGGGCGAACCGGCTCCATCCGCGCGTGGCCACCGACCCGGCGTCGCCGCACCTGGCGTACGCGGGTGGGCTCGCGCGGGGGCCTGCGATCGTCCTCGTCCCGGAGCTGGAGGCCGATGCGGCGCGCGAGATCCTGAGACCGCCGAAGCGACGAAGGCGCTAGCCCTCGCGCGTACCGCTCTCCCGTTCCGACGGAACGATCTCCTCGCGATCGACCCCGACACGGACCTCGCCCTCGAAGATCCGGAGGACGTCGTCGGCGGAGATCTCCGCGGTGTCGCCACCACCCACGAGCCGCCGACCGGCGCCGGCCTTCACCACGAACCCGCTGAGCTGCGCCGTCTTCTCGTCGAAGCGGACCTCTTCCACGACACCGACGACGTCGCCGTCGCGGTCCTTCACGACGTCGCCCTTCTTGATCGTCGGTCGCGAAGACTCGGTGACCGGCTCGTCGCCGGCGACTACGGGGACGAGGTACGCGTTCGACGCGAAGCCGTACCCCATCGTCGCCGCGAGGCCCGCCGGAGGCGCGGTGAAGCCGGCCTCGTCGAACGTCGGCTGCTGCGCGAGCTCCGCCTTGGAAAGCCGAAGCATGAGCTCGCCCTCGCGGCCCTCGACGAAGTCGTGCTCGCCGACGATGACCTCGCGGCCGAGAAGGCCGCCGGTGCTCACCACGAAGCCGGTGATGCGCAGGGTCGCCGGATCGACGAGCACCCGCCGGAGCTTTCCCGCGTCGTGGCCATCACTTGTCCGTACCTTCGCGTCCAGCTCTATCCGCATCGAGTCCTCCCCGCGGGGCGTTGCCCGGCGCGGACTCAGCAGGACGCGTTCCAGCCCGCCGCTAGTACGGGACGTCCACGTTTCCGCCGCGGCGGACCCCGGTCCCCTCGACGAGGCCTTCGACGCCGCGCTGCTCGCTCTTGAGCGCGTCGAGAAGGCGAAGGGCCTCGTCGACGGTCAGGTCCTTGCGGAAGTCCGTGAGCGCTCCCTGAACCGTCGGCGGTGGCGACCCGCTCGGCGATCCACTCGCGCCGGGGGGCGGTGTCCCGTTCGGGCTGCCCGGTCCGGTCGGACCCGACGCGCCGGGACTCCCGGCCGGCTGCTCCGGCCCCGGCGAGGGCGACGCGTTCGGAGGCTGGCTCCCAGGGACGTTCTGAGGGGTCTGACGCGCACCGAGGATGCGGTCGATCACCTCGATGTTGAACTTCGCGTCGCGGTCGGTCGCGTCGAGGCGCAGCGCCTCGACGTAGGAGGCGCGGGCCTCCGCGACACGGCCCAGCCGGAAGAGCGCGTTCCCGCGGTCATAGAAGGCGATCGCCCGCGTCGTGCCCTTGGCGCTGTCCAGGGCGTGGCCGTACTCGACGAGCGCGTGATCGAAGTCGCCGAGGGTCGCGTACGTGTTCGCCAGGTCGATCGCGATCTCCGGTGAACTCGGGCGCTGCACCGCGAGGTCGCGATAGCGCGTGACCGCGCCCACGGGGTCACGCTGGAAGACGGCGTTCGTCGCATCGAGCCCGTCGGCGAGCGGATCGCTCGAGCCGCACGCCACGAGGGCCAGGACCGTCGCGCCGAGGAGCGCCAGAAGGCGCCGCCGCGGCGAGACGCCGACGCGCGGAGCCTGCGGCCGGGGCATCGGGCGCCGCTCGTCCAAGAGCCACTCGAGGAGCAGCGCGAAGACGGCGATCGCCACAAAGAGCTGATAACGATCCTCGGGGCTCACTCCACCCTCGCTCGCCGCCGGCTCCGCGACCGCGATCCCGCGCAGCGCGTCGGCCAGCTCGCGGGTGGTCGCGTCCCCCTGATAGCGCCAGTACCGCCCGCCGCCCTGCTCCGCGAGGCCTCCGAGCCGGCCTTCGTCCATGCGACTGGTGACCTGCGTTCCGTTCGTGTTGACCAGCATCTGGATCAGCCGACCCTTGTCGTCGTAGATCGGGACCGGCCCGCCTTCGGGCGTGCCCACGCCGAGCGTGAACACCGTGATGTTCCGCTGCCGGAGCGGATCGAGCAGCGGGAGGTCCGGCGTGAGGTCCTCGCCGTCGGAGATGAGCACGATCGCCTTCGCCCGCGCGGCGCTGGCGGCGTCGGTCGGAAAGAGCGCCGCCGCGCCCTGTAGCGCGGCCTTGAGCGACGAGCCCGGGTTGATCTTGAAGCCACGGCCGGAGAAATCGAGCGCGGGACCGAGCACTCTCGTGTCGGCCGAGAGCGGATAGCGGACGACGCTCGATCCGGCGAAGAGCGTGAGCCCGACGCGTCCCCCGGCGAGCTCTTGCCCGAGCGCCACGATCGCCTCCTGCGCGACGTGGAGGCGGTCGGGCGTGACGTCGCGGGTGGCCATGCTCTGCGACACGTCCAGCGCGATCACGGTATCGACGGTCGAGGTGGTCCCGCGACGCGGGGCTTCGCCGATCTGCGGGCCGACGAGCGCGCCGACGAGGGCGACGAGGGCGACCGCGAGGAACACGAGCTTCGCCACCTGGCGCGCGGGGCTGGCCGACACCAGACCGGCCCCCGCTCCACCGAAGGCGGCGAGCGCGCGCCGGCGGCGAAGGAGAGCGAGGACGACGAGCGCGACGAGCGCGAGCGCCGCGAGGAGGAGACCCGCGAGCTCCGGGTGCGCGAGCGAGACCCTCACGGCGTCCTCCGGAAGAGCGTCGCCGCGAGGGCGACCTCCACGAAGAGGAGCGCGGCACCGAGAGCGAGGAACCCGAGATGCGCTTCCTGGTAATCGGTGAAATCACGCGCACCGACCCGCGATTTCTCGAGCGATTCGATCTCCCGGTAGACCTCGGCAAGGGAGTTCTCGTCCGTGACGCTGTAGTAATGGCCGCCCGTCTGCTCGGCGATCTTCCGCATGAGCTGCTCGTCGACGCTGTCGGTCGCGACGTCCTTGTCGGGATTGGCGGCCACGGTCACCGCGCCGATCGTGTAGACCTTCACGTCGAGCAGCTTCGCCATGTTGCTCGCATCTATCGGCGAGATGTCCCCGCTGTTGTTCTCCCCATCGGTGAGCAGGATGACGAGCCTCGACTTCGCATCCGAGTCGCGAAGCACGTTGATCGCCGTGGCGAGGCCGGTCCCGATCGCCGTGCCCCCGGCGAGCGTTCCGGTGTCTATCGGCGCGACGAGCTTCTGTGAGGCGGCGTAGTCGAGGGTCGGCGGTCCCAGGACGACGGCCTCGCCGCTGAAGATGACGATCCCGACGCGGTCGTTCTTCAGGCCGCCGAGAAAATCGTGCACCACGCGCTTGACCGCGTCGATCTTGGTGCTCCCTGCGAAACCCGCCTCGGACATCGACCCGGACACGTCGATCGCGAGGACCACGTCGATGCCTTCCGACACGGACTCGACCGACGCGCGAACGATCTGCGGACGCGCCAGCGCGACGACGAACATGACGAGCGCGGCACCGCGAAGCGCGACGAGCACCCAGCGGAGGCGGATCCGCCAACCGGGCCGCGTCGCCGGCAGGAGGCCGAGCGAGGGGAACAGCAGGCCACCGGCGGGCCGCCGCCCACGGATCATGCTGAGCGAAAGGCCGGCCAGGACGACCGCGAGGAGGACCAGCAGCCACGGGTCCTCGAAGCGGAACGAGGGCAGCCCCAGATCGGTCACGAAGCCTCGCCCTGGCGCATGAGCTCGTACTGTTCGGCGACGGCGGCACGCCGCATCGCCTCGAGCGCGGAGCGCAGCGCGTGATGTGCTCGCGCCGGATACCAGACCGAGCGGTGGAATCGCGCGGTCTCACCCTCGTGGAGGATCTCGTAGATCGTCGCGATCTCGCTGCGATCGATCCGCGCGCGAAGCATGTCTTCGCGCAGCTCCCTCGGGGTTCGTTCGGTCGCCGCGAGGCCGAACCGGTCGCGGACGTACGCGCGAAGCGCGCGGGAGACGAGCGCGTAGTGCTCGCCATACCGGCCTTTCTCGGGGAGACCAAGCGAGGCGACCCGGTTGAGCTCAGCCATCGCTTGTTGCGCCGGGCTGAGCTGCGCCTCCGTCTGGCCGACGGCGATGGCCCGCCGCCCACGGCGGGTCTGCCTGACGAGGAGCCCGAGCATGAGCAGAACGACGAGGGCCAGGGCGGCCTGGATCACGATCGCGGGAAGCTGGGGCGTGGCGCCGGGCAGACGGAGCTGCGGCTTCAGCGGCTTGATGTCGTCCGCGTTCTCGCCCGGTTGGATGACGCTCGTCACCACGACCCCAATCTCCGCCGTCGGCGCGATGCCGGTCACGCCCCCGGGTCCCTGAAACGTCACGTGGATCGGGGCGAAGACCAGATCACCGACCCGGAACGCGGTGATCCGGTAGCGGAAGGTGTAGCGGGTGTGCCCGTCGGCGCTCCGCGTGACCTGCGGCGTCTGCGCGTCGAGGACCTCGAACTCCCCCATCATCCGGCTCACGCCGTTGTCGGCGATCTGGTAACCCGCGTCGGCCTCGACGACCAGGGTGAGCTGGATGGGATCGCCGATCGTGATCCCGCGCTTGTCGAACGAGGCCGCCGCCGACACCGGGCCGTCAGCCAGAGCGACCGAACCGATCGCGAGCGACGCGAGCGTCACGAAGGCGAGGACACGCATCAGTTTCGCCTCGAGCGCGCGTTGAACAGCGCGAGGAGGGCCGGGACGTACGGCCGGTCGGTCGAGAGATCGACGCGGTCGATCCCCATCCGGCTGAACGTCCGCAGGCGCTGAGCGCGCCGCTCGCGCGCGGCGCGCGCGTAGGTCTCGCGCACGCTGGCGACGGCGGTATCGACGTACCCGACCTGGCCAGTCTCGGCGTCCTCGAGCGCGACGAGTCCGACCGCGGGGAGCTCGACCTCGCGCGGGTCGTTCAGCATGAGAGCGATGACGTCGTGCCGGTGTCCGAGTGCGCGAAGGGGCGCCTCGAACTCGACGTCCAGGAAGTCACTCAGGACGAACACGACATTTCGCTTCTTCGTCACGTTCGCGAGGAGATCGGCGACGCTCGCCATCTCGGTCCGCGAGCGACGAGGCTCGGCGAACAGGAGCTCGCGGATGACCCGGAGGAGGTGGTAGCGGCCTTCGCGGGGCGGCAGGAATTCGCGCACGCCGTCGGCGAAGAGCACCAGCCCGACACGGTCGTTGTTGTGCAAGGCCGTGACCGCAAGCAGCGCGGCCACGTTGGCGGCGAGATCGCGCTTGGACACGGCGGTGGTCCCGAACCAGGAGCTGGACGAGACGTCGACCGCGAGGAAGATGTTGAGCTCGCGCTCCTCGCGGTATTTCTTGATGTACGGAACGCTCATGCGCGCGGTGACGTTCCAGTCGATCGTGCGTATGTCGTCGCCGGGCTCGTATTCGCGGACCTCTTCGAAGTCGAGGCCCGAGCCGCGGAACACGCTCCGGTAGGTCCCCACGAGCGCTTCGTCGGCGAGGATGCGGGCCTTGATCTCGACCTGCTTCACGAGCCGCAGCACCTCCGGCGGCACGGGCTCGGCGTGCGGCCGCGGGATTCGGGCGACCAAGGGCTAGGGGACCGCGACGTTGTCGAGGACGCGCGCGATGACGACCTCAGGCGTGATCTCCTCCGCCTCGGCCTCGTAGGTGACGATCAGGCGGTGGCGCATCACGTCGAGCGCGACGGCTTTCACGTCGTCCGGCAGAACATAGTCACGGCCGTCGAGAAAGGCATGGGCGCGCGCCGCCAGCGAGACGAAGATCGTCGCGCGAGGAGAGACGCCGTACGCGATCAGTGGCCGGAGATCCGCGAGCTTTGGCCCCGACGGGTCGCGCGTCGCGAAGACGATCCGGACTACATAGTCCTTCACCGCGTCGTCCATGTGGACCTGGCGGACGGCGGCGCGGCCGTCGA
>Ga0066669_10000709_pt1 | contig 11314 bp, 14 predicted proteins | sample GraSoiAngelo_118_FD_133940 | JGI IMG/M metagenome (GOLD analysis project Ga0066669, IMG submission 133940) | Grasslands soil microbial communities from the Angelo Coastal Reserve, California, USA - 14_0919_02_20cm | ecosystem: Environmental > Terrestrial > Soil > Grasslands | place: USA...
CGCGGAGCGGGGGTTGGAGTCGGCATGGGGGTTGGAGTCGGCGTGGGGGTTGGGGTTGGAGTCGGAGTGGGAGTAGGAGTCGCCGAAGGAGTTGAACCGCTTCCCGAACCCACGGACGTGGAAGGTATTGTGGATACCAGCGATGACTTCATGCCAGCACCGCCTCCGCAGCCTGCAATTCCTAACATCCCGAATAAAATCGCGAAGAACCAGCCTTCCGCCTTGCGAGAAAACCGCAAATGAGCCTCCAAGTCGGGGTTCCGACGTGAGGCTCAGATTACGTTCTGCTTAGGTTAATTTTGATCGACCGAAGCCCTTACACTAGGCCTCAATACCTACGTAGATCGTTGAAAACTAAAGCGCAACACAGATTAAGGCACGGAACACCTAGGCATGGCCTGACGCTTAAGGAGTCCCAAAATGCCGGCAGAGTTGCACGCCGAAAATGACAGGTATATCCGGAAGTAACAGCCCTCAAATTACCTATGAAACCTCGACGGGTAGTCGCGATTGAGGCCTAATAGAGAGGCTCGCTTGAAAAAAATCCCGTCCCGGAGTCAAGCTGGATGTCCTTGGGCCCATCCCTCGCGCAGATGCGCAGAGACAATCGCGTAACCGTTGTCCTTCCTGTGAAGATCTCGCCGCACGATGAGCCTACAAAGGTTCGGGCCGCATGTACTTGCGAAGTCTCTGGACGAGGTGCCAAGCTCATGAAGATCGACGGGGTCAGCGAGGGCGACATTCTCTGGATCGCACGCCATACACGGCGCGCGAAATTCAAGGTGGTTTGGATCGGCAAATCAGGATCTGAACAGGACGGCCAGATCGGCGTCGAAAGCCTCGAGCCCGAAAAGTTCATCTGGGATGATGATCTTCGCGGCAAGCTCGCCTAAACAGAAGTCATTCACATCTGATCACCTCCGGCTCCGCATCCCGGGTCTGTCGATTCGTCCGGTTGGGTAGAATGATCTGCGCTCCAAGCCGCCATGACTGAGTACCAACAACACCTCGACAGCTACACTGAGGGCAACGATCCCCTCGCTATGCAGGAGCAAGCGCCGATCATTCTGATGAATCTAATTAAAGGCGCAGCAGACACCGAGCTGCGCGCGCGTCCGGCTCCGGGAAAATGGTCAATAGGAGAAATCCTCGTGCACCTCGCCGACGATGAAATCGCGACCGCCTGGCGCTACCGCCAGATGATCGAGCACTGCGGTTGTGATCTCGCCTCATTCGATCAGGATCAGTGGGCCCGACTTGGGGACTACGCATCGTGGAATCCCAGTGAGGCGCTTGAATTATTCCGACTACTGCGTGCTGCCAACTTACGCATGCTGGCGAAGCTCAACTCGGAAGACTGGCAAAAGTATGGAATCCACGCCGAGCGGGGCAAGATCACTGTTGCCGATCTCGCGCGACACATGGCTGGCCACGACATTAATCATATCGATCAGGTGCGGCGCATTCTAGGTCGCGCCGAGGCAGCGGCTTCTTAATCGCCAACGCAAGCAAGGTTTAGCTTCAGGTACCAAAGGTCGATGTCATCAACTTCCCTTTAGGAATCGTTCCCCGGCAGTAACCTTCTTTCCCGCAGATTCCTGCCCTATCATTCCACTACCTGGAATGACTTCATGAAGAAACTCAAAGTCCTGGTCTCGCTGGTTAACAACGAGAACGAATATCAACGCGAGCAAGCCCGCGCGGTGACACAAATGGCGGAGCGCCTGAGCATTGAAGGAACTATCATTTTCGCTGACGGCGACGCCATCAACCAAAGCCAGCAACTGCTCGACGCGATTCAATCCCCGCCTGAAGCGCGACCTGACGCGATCATCTGCCATCCTGTGGCACAGCACAGGACTATCTCAAGTCGCGCGTACAGCAGTGTCACATGGAATTGAGTGGGCTGTCGTCAACAGGGACGTCGATTACCTGACGGAGCTGCGCGTGAATGGGAAAGTCCCAACCTTCTGCATCACCATCGATCAGGAGGGAAGTCGGCGCATCCAGGCTCGCCAAATCGCCAGTCTTCTGCCTCAAGGCGGAATGATTCTCTATATCCAAGGGTCGTCGGGAGCTTTCTCGGCAGAACAGCGGACGATTGGCATAGAACGCGCGAGGCCGGCAAACGTTCAGCTACGAATGTTGCGTGGACGCTTCACCGAAGAAAGCGGATATCACGCTGTAAAGTTATGACTGCGGCTAGCAACGTCAAAGCAGACGCATCTTGATCTCGTCTGCTCGCAGAACGACGATATGGCGCTCGGCGCAAAGAAGGCGTTCGCAGAAGAAGGCGGAAGATGGGCTCATCTTGCCTTCATAGGTTGCGATGCCAGTGGCAACGCCGGCCAAGAGCGAGTGAGGAGAGGAATTCTAATCGCGTCAATTGCGCTTCCTGTAACGACCGAACTTGCGCTCGACAGGTTTGTGCGTGCCTACGAAACGAGAGTCTCCCCGCAAGAAGTTACGGTGTTAAAACCCGAATCGTTTCCGCCAGAAAAGCAGCTCCTGGCTTTGTCGCCTGCCAAAGAATTTGCGGCGAGATCGATCTAATCGCGATTCCCAGCAGTTGCCCTGCCAATGGCTCCGACCGGCTCACAGGATTCTCGAGAGAACAAGTTACCGGCGTGTACGAGCGTAATGTTGCTTGCCAGCGGCATTGCTGAGAACCTGACTAATACCTACCCAAGTGCGTCTGGTCAAGGACTCTATGAAATCTCTGGCGGTGCTACTTTTTTTGTGTGCTTCTGGCGTTGCTCAGAATGCAATCACGTCGCCCGCCTGTCCGGTAGTAGTCTCCGTGGCCGGCACCGACGTTCGATTGCAGAGCGGCGATCACATCGTTCTCTGGTTCACGAATCAATCAAGCAAGATCGTCTCTGGAACTCAGTTCCGGCTGTTCGTGCTGGATAGCGCCGGAGCCAAGTACCGAGCCGCCGATATCTACTACTCCGCCTGGGAAACCACACCCGGTTCTGGCGGGCTCGTAGTTAAGCCGACAAAGGATCAGGAGAAGTACTTTGGTTCGAGGTGGCGAAACATGCGCGGAGTAGAAGTCCAGGTAAGCCGAGTGCTCTTTTCCGACGGCACGCAATGGCAGCCCGCCGGCAACGCATGCGATCGTGTCTTCATGAACGCCAATTTCGTACACGACATGAGGCGATGGAACAAGGAAGTACGCGCAGACTGGAATCGAATACATCCCGACGATGCAATGCCATCCAGCTCCCTAGCTTCATGGCTAGATCCCAAAAATGACGGCTGGCGATAAGAAAGAGAGCTAAGTATGGAAGTAAAGGACCGCCGCATTTCCTGCGCGATTTTTTCTTTGCAGCTCTACGATGGCTTCGGCGCAGCCTGTGCAGCAGTCTTGTCGCCCATCTCCCGACTGAGCCGCGCAAGTTCAGCCTTCTGCCGATCCTTCAGGAGCACGAATTCGAAGCCGTGATAAAAGGCGCGGCTGTACCGCACCGCGGCGTACACCTTGAGTGACGGCGAGAGCTCCATCTGTACCACCTCGCCGGAGCGCAACTGCTCCGACATCTGTGCTCCCATGCCGCCTTCTCCAAACTGCTGCCAACGGCCGCGAATACCGACCCTCATCTCTTCGTAAAGCCGATATGCGGTGAGAGGCTTGTCGAGGGGATAGCGGGGATATCGTCGCTTCATTTCATGCATACGGAGCACGCTCCACGCTCATAAAATTTTGTCACGCAAATACCAGGCAGCGGCAGCCATAAGCCCAGTTAACGCCGCCCATGCCCACGCCTGAAGACGGGAGTTCGAGTCGGCAAATCCTCCGTTCGCACGCTGCATTCCAGGAAAGTTTGCGCCGAACGCACCTACTGCAGATTCCCGGCACAGACCTGAAATCACCACTGGCCCGACGGCCCAGTTCCAAATCACGCAAGCCGCGATTTCATCTCGCGAAGGATAGGAAATGCGAACCTTCTGTCCGACCAGCAGATCCCTCCGCCAATGCCGGATCGCAAATCCCCCATCACTAGCGTTCACGAGAACGGCTTGGAATTCGCCGCCTCCGTCCTGTTGCTCAACCCGAACGGTTACTCCCGCCGGCTGATTCAGCCGGGGGTCCCGGCGCCGATCCACTTGCTCAGCGGCAATTTGTTGCAGTTCTTCTGGATTCACCATGGCCGACGACACTACCAACGTAGAGCACTTATCGCAGGGAAGCAACGAACGAAAGTGTAAGAACCGACAGGGGCGGCTATCCTGAAGAAAACGTGACTCTTACGTGCATGACTATCCCGACGACTGGGTGTATGTGAGAGCCGTCTGAAGGCGGCATCAGAATCGGAGCAAGCCTGGCCCAAGACCGCTGTCAAGAGTGTTGCTGATGGAGGCGGGACCAAATGGTGTTTTTTGAAGCCGTCATCTGAGCCGGCATCTTTAAAGCCTCTCATCCTGAGGCCTTCTTCTGCAAAAGCACGGTGGCGGGACCTGAGTGAACATTGGGGACGTCAGACTCTTTTTCCCCGACGGCCGAAGGCAGAAGTCGACGCCATCGTGGCCTCACAATAAAAACTGAAAATTCCAAGGCGGAGCATCGGGCCTCAGAATGACAATCTTTAGAGTCTTAGACCCCCGATGACACTCTTAAATAACCAAAGCTCAGAGTCGCCAAATCCGGGGGCTCCCAGGATGTCTCCTTTGGTACCTTGGTTAAATGGCGACCAGCTCCAGAATGGAATAGGGCCCATAGTTTCTACCACCCGCTTTAATCGAAGGAAACATTTTGCAGCCAATTCGGCATACTCTTCTTCAGTCCGCTCCTTGCCGCCAGGAAGAACCATCATTGCTATGTCGAGCTCCTTGGAGAGGTGTGGTCCTGGCGTGGACGGAACCACAGTTTCGATGAGCAGCACCCTGGCGTGCGGCGGCATATCGCGACGAATCGCGGACAGGATTTTGATGGAGTCCGCATCGCGCCAGTCGTGGATGATATTCATCAGCAAGTAGGCATCAGCCCTAGGCATGCAGTCGGAGAAAAAATCGCCGCTGACCACTTCCAGCTTCTCGCCTCTTTCCGGCACTACCTCCGCCACAACGTGCGGCTGATCGAACAGAATTCCCTGAGTCGTCGGCGAGGTCCTGAGAATGGCACGCAGCAGGTGTCCGCGTCCGCCGGCGATGTCGCTAATAGTCGCGAATTGGGAGAAATCGTACACCGGCAAGATCGCCGCAATGTCGCGGTGTGATTTCGAGCTCATCGCCGCGTCGAAAATGTGACATTCCTCTGAATGCTCCGCGAGATAGGTGAATACACCGCCTGCGTGCCGTTTTGCGAATGCGGATTCGCCGGTGCGCAACGAATGTTCCAGTTCTTCGAACGCGCTCCAGAAGACCGGCAAACCCAGCATGCGCACATAGTCACGCAGAGAGGCAGGATGGTCCGACCGCAGGAAGCGTGATGCCTCATTGTGATGCCAGGCATTGTCTTTCCATTCGAAGATCCCGACTGAGGCCAGCAGACGCAGCACTCGATGCAGCGCATCCGGGCGGATTCCGCTGGCTTTCGCCAGAGATTCAGTGGATTGCGGCAAGTCGCCGATGTGATCAGCCACTCCCAATTCGGCAACCACGTGCACGCACCGCGATGTCCAGTATGCGGTGGTGAGCTGCATTACTTGGATGTTGGCGAAGCTCTGGGACGCCGCGGGCATGGATGGGACGGTGCTGGCGGTCATCGGAATTTCCTGACAGAACAGCGAATTCCAAATCCTCATTCGCTTGTCTTTTGTGGTGAGCAGTTCTGGCAACATTCTACGCGGGAAACGCTGTCCCGCAACCGTGCCACGCCCAGTGCCGTTTGGCTCAATGAACGCTGAGCATAGAGTCATGAGAACCAAGAGTGTCGTCGTGCAGGCGAGAGAACAAACCAGTCCGCCTTCACTGCAACCGGCACCCGAGTTGGCATGACCAATACAAGACTCTTCCGCTCTCAACTCGCGATGGCTGGACTCTCCAATGAAACACCAGGTGACCATAGTCACTTGAAAGCAGACTGTCGGCTCAGTACAGTTCTACAGCCACGCAGACGCTCAATTACCCGCATCGGAGCATGGTTGTGCAACCTGCAAATGAACTGCTCGACCTCAGTCTGGTCCATCGCTTCTATGTGGCAATATTGGAAAGCAGCCTGGGCTATCTAGTCCCTGTTCCACAGGGAGTCGTTCAAGCGCAATCCAAAAGTGATGAAAACGACGTGCTCTCCACCTCTCTTCGGTGGCTCGGCATGCTGGATTTAGCCGTCTCTCCTTCCATGCTCCGCGATCAGCTTCATGCAACCCAGCATTGTGATAGCGCCGAGGCTTTATTGCGTTATTTTGTCAGGAAATGCTCGCTGAACGATCTTGACCGAGACAAAGCAGATTGTGTGCTGGGCTTTCTGTGTCGGCGGCCGGAGGCGGGATTGTCTGATGTACTCAAGAAACTGCCCGTTCGCCCCGATTACCTCGGCCATGCGACCCACGCATTCGGGACTGAGATTGATCGCGTATTGGCAGGGATGCAGCCGGGCGAGCTGCCTGCCGAGCACGCGCAATTGATGCGGGAATACGAGTTTTTTTTGCAAGAGCTAATCGACTTGCGCACCTTCGATCAGCTCATGGACAGCGGCATCCTGGGCCGCATACACAACCTGAAGAAATCGTTTGGGACGTCTTTTTATCATCCGGGAGTCCTTACCGTGACTGGAGCCTTTAACGGGATTTTCGGGAAACGATTCGACGATCTTTTCTTTGAAGCGACCAGGCAAATCAAGAGCTTTGCAGAACGCGCACAGCAAGAGGGCACGAGTATCATGAGCCGAGTGGACGGAGAGGTCAGGGTCAAACACCTCACCGAACTGCAAGATGAGCAGATTCTCGGTAAGGAATATGGTCGGGCTCGCGAGGATTTCGAGAGGGTCTCAACCTTCAAGAAAGCTGTGGATAAACGCAGCGCCACTCTGCCGACGGCAGTTCGCTCAAGTGTTGTTCCCGAAACATCTGCCGCATCAATGTCCGCAAGTTCCAAACGCGATGTCGGTGATCGATCTATTGAAGCAGTAACGGGGGCTTTCACATCCGTACAGGCGAGTGAAGAGGAATCCAAGTTCAGGCAAACATGCGAGCAAATCCGTATTTTCGTACAGGCCGCTGATCCCAAAGTCTGCTTTACCGTACCGCTTCCAAAGATGAACGTTTCTTTAAGTGCCCCGGAAGCCGATGCTTTTCGCAGTGCATATGGCTATGAGAAGAGTTTTCGTGCGAGCTACGCGGATGCCCTAGTGAGTCTGGTTACAGCGAAAGTACGAATCTGCACTGAGTTGCTGGAGTTCAAGCACAGGAGAGGCTCGGCATATGCCTGGAAGCCGCATGCCGACTCGCTGATGTACCTCATGAAGATGTTCGAGCGATTGCAGCATCAAGCTAAAGAAATCATTGCCGCAGCCCAGCTCCGTGGATTGACCGATAAAGCGGATGTAGTTAACACAACCCTCGCTAAGGTGCATTCTGAACTTCAGGTCGCAACCAAGAGCTTGCAAACTTTGGATGCCGTCCGCGCGTGAGATGGAGCGGAACTTGCCAACGTATCTTGTGCGTATTCCTCGCCGTGGACTGGCTTGGACTTATCCTCCACCTGCTTCGTAATGCTTTTTTGGGAATTTATTAAATCCGCGATCGCAGAGGCCTTTCGCCAAGATCTGCTCCGAGCCATCAGGGCAGACACAAGCTGTTCCCATCTCGGCCAATCGCCAGCCGGCGATCGCGGGTCGGCTACATCGAACAGCAAACGTGAGCGCGTATGTCGCGAGCTGGCTGGCCGCCATGGTTAACCGCAGTTGGCGGCATTGCCTCAGCCGTCTGCTAGAATGCGTGCCGTGAAACGACGAACATTGCTCCAGGCGCTTCCTGCGGCGGCACTTCTTCCCGGATCGCTTTGGGCCACTTCGCAACAAGACAACACGAATCCGAAGCAAGCGTCGACCATGGTTTACGAACTCCGGGTCTATCACGCGACCCCTGGAAAATTGGGAGAATTGCTGGCGCGCTTCCGCGATCACACGATCAAGCTTTTTGACCGGCATGGAATCAAGAGTGTCGCTTACTGGACACCTGTAGATGAGCCATTGAAAGGCAATACCCTGGTCTACATCCTGCAACATCCCAGCCGCGAAGAGGCAGCCGCCAACTGGAAATCCTTCCAGGAGGATGCGGAGTGGAAGAGTGTTAAGGAAAAATCCGAAGTGAACGGCAAACTGACCGAAAAAATTGATTCCACCTTTCTCGCCCTGACCGACTTCTCCCCGCTTTTGCGCTAAATGGTCACGGGGCTGCCTGCTTGTTGCTAGATAGTGCTCTTGGCTGATTGGCGCAGAGGCAATGACCAATTCCCTGCACCCGTGATGAGGAGAAAAATCAAACCAAGCACCATGCGCGAGCATGGGATTCTGAACCGCGTGCTGCTGGCCTATGACGAAATCATTCGGGCGCATTCGTTCCAGGCAGGATTTCCCTCCACAAGCCGTCACCGATGGCGCGACCATCATCCGGAAGTTCATTGAGGAGTACCACGAGAAGGTTGAGGAGGACCATCTCTTCCCACGCTTCCGCAAGGCTGGCAAGCTCGTGTCTCTGGTGGATACACTTCTGAAACAGCACCAGGCCGGCCGACGAATCACTGAGCGCGTACTTGTCACAGCCCTGGTTTCGAATTGCTCGCCCATCGCGTCGTACTCGTGCGGCGAGACGATCTTGTGCAGCTCGGGAAAAAGGACCGTGTCCTCACGCGCCTCGTGCGGCGCATACATGCGGTTGAAAGCTTCCAGGTCGGTGAGGCGATTGCGGTCGTCCTGCGTCTTCAGGTCCTCGTTGGTTGAAACCTCTTCCTCTTCGTCCTTCTTTTGCTCAGCCAGCAGCGAGGTTGCACTGCCTAGCACTCCGATGCTTCCCAGAAGAGGAAGCGCTCGAACAAACTCCCGGCGTGTCTGGTCGGCACAAGATTTCGTAATCGCGCATTGCGTCCTCCAACGAAAAATTATGCCAATTGCTCCTGACGGTCTATTGTCCCACCTGATACCTGAGCACAGACAAATTGGAAAGATAGGCGTATCTCGCATTTCGTGTCCCCAATCTGCGATTGGTGTGCTGGAGCACTGCGTATTGAAACGCCCACTGCGACTTCCTTCGGAGTCAGGTACTCTTGAGTCCGTTTTTGCTTAATGTCTGGGATTGGTGCCACGATGGGAATAAGGTTGCTATCGATTCTGCTGCTTGCATTTTTCATTTCACACGAAGCAGTCAGCATTCAGTCAGCAGTCAGCGACACCAAAGAGAAAACTTTGCCATCGTTGGTTGGAATCGCGCACGTCGCGTTTCGAGTGAGCGATGTTGCGAAATCGCGCGCGTTCTATCAGAAGCTGGGATTCGAGCAGTCGTTCGAGTTCAATGATCTGGGCAACCCGCCCGTTTCCTACATAAAAGTGAACGACCATCAATTCATTGAGCTCTATCAGCGCAAAGATGATTCACAGCCGATTGGATTAATGCACCTCTGTTATGAAACCAACGACATTGAGGCGTTGCAGAAGGAATATGTCGAACGAGGGGTCAAGGCACCGGAACCCAAGAAAGCACGCGCCGGCAACATGCTCTTCATCATTCATGATCCAGCAGATCAGGTGCTGGAGTTCACTCAATACATGCCAGGATCCCTTCATTATCAGGATCGTGGGAAACATCTCGGCGCAGCTCAAGGAATCATGCATATCGAGAGTGTCCTGGTCGGAGTCCAGGATCTCGCGAAATCGCGCGCTCTCTATGCGACCAAGCTGGGTTTCGAGGACTCAGGTGGACAAGGCGTGATAACTCTGCGACTGCCAGGGAGCTCCGGTCAACAGATAGGACTGGAATCAAATAATCCACTTCCGATGCCTCGGATTGCTTTTTCCGTAACAAATGCCGGACGCATTGTGAATGATCTGCGTCAGCGCGGAGTAGTCTTTGACCAGGAATCTAGCGTCTCCGATCCAGATGGTGCCATCGTGATGTTTACGGAAAGAAAAGAACAGAAGAACGCGAGGCATTAGTGCACCACGTCGTCAGGAGATCGGCGTAGAGATTGGTGCTGCTTGGGTTCATCCGCCTTCTGCTGCTGAGTTGCCGGAATGCAATTCGGCGAATGCCAGTCCGGCTCGCGAGCAACTTCCTTCTTGTAAGTTCCCTACCAGAGTCGTTCTTGCTCATTGAGCGGACATTCTTAAGAATGGCTCGCGAACGAGAAGGCGGTTTCAGCATGCGAAAAATCGTGTGATTTGAACCCAATACTTGCGGACCACATCCTCAGTCCTAAGATGACCGCCACGTGCGAGCAATTTAAGCTTGATCCCCGAGCGCAAGGCAAAACGCTCTACCGATCTCCACGGAATGTACGGATCGTCCTTGGCGTGGAAGATCATGATCTTGAAAGGCGTGAGTTCGTGAATATGATGCGTTGGATTGAAGAATCTGCCGTTTCCTAATTTGGCCCAGTTCTTCTCCGAAAGGCGATAGCCATTGCCAAATGCGTCGCGAATGTATGCCGCATAGCTTGGATTCGATGTTTCTTTCTTTTGCTCCTGAGGGAGGATGTTCCAGTTGACAACAGGACAGTTCGCAATCACCTTGCTCACGCGCGGCTCAAGGGATGCAAGGATTGCGGCGGTTCCACCGAAGCTTCCGCCGATGACGTAAATCTCTTGTGGTGAAAGTGCGAAGGTCTTGCCAAAGGCGGCTTCACGAATTTTCTTGGGCAGTTCGTTAATGATGTCGCTCACATCTTTGTCTGGAGAATTTTCAAGAAAGCGGCCGCCGCTCTCCCAAGCTCCTCGCCAGCGCGGATAGATTACCCAGTACCCTTTTTGGGAAAGAAATTGCGCGAGTGCTTGTTTTCGCGGAACCGAAGGCATTCCGTCGCAGAGGATGATTAGCTTCTGACGTTTGATATGGCGAGCAGGCGGCAGGAACTCAGCGACGATTTCCTTGCTGAAGGTGGTTCGATACATCTATTCGAAGAGGTATAGGCGGATCCTCGCAGCCATTATTGCGGTGGGGCGTTGTCGATCCTTATCTGCTCATTCAATTCGATCTATTCTCGTCGCCGACCTCGATTGACATGCTCCCCCTCCATGCCCTACCTTCGCCTGTTTGTCCCAATCCAATATGACTCGATCGATTGCAGCATTCCTGCTTGCTTGCGCTCCATTTCTGCTCTCTCAAACCTCCTCTCTCAATGTAAGCGGCGCTCCACAGGCGCGTCAGACGGAACGTCC
>Ga0066669_10000712_pt1 | contig 11302 bp, 12 predicted proteins | sample GraSoiAngelo_118_FD_133940 | JGI IMG/M metagenome (GOLD analysis project Ga0066669, IMG submission 133940) | Grasslands soil microbial communities from the Angelo Coastal Reserve, California, USA - 14_0919_02_20cm | ecosystem: Environmental > Terrestrial > Soil > Grasslands | place: USA...
AAGCTCCCGCTGCACCACGACAAGGCTTTCTCGGACCTGCAGGCGTATGCGGACGCGCTGAGCTCACACCAGCGCTGCTGACCGCGATCGCGGACTGGCCGCTTGCGGCTACGGGGTCTTCGCCGTACCCGCGAGCGGTACCTGCGCCCACACGTTGTTCTGTGGGTCGAGGAACCACAGGTTGCCGGTCTGGTCGCCGCTGTCGATCCCGCGCCGCGGGGCCTACCACGCCGTGGCCGTACAGGACCGGCCGGGCGCGAGCGACGCGCCCTGGCAGGCGCCGTCGGTGGTGAAGCTGTCCGGGTCCTCTCCCATGGTGTTGTCGCCCACGACCAGGGTGTCGTCGCCGACGTTGGTCAGCGGGCGTCACGCCACCGTCGCGGAACCGAGCACGACGTCACCGGCCGGATCGGGACGGTACGCCACGACGGCCTGTCCGGCGGCCACGCCGCGCACCGGCCGGTGCAGCCGCGCGGTGAGCCGCCCGCCGGCGACCACGACCGACGCGGGTACCGGTTCGCCGTGCGCCCGCAGCTGTACCTCGCAGTCGAGCGGTACGGCCGGTGGCGTACCGACCGTCCACACCGGACGGTCACCGTCCACTGTGGACACATCGAGCGCCTCGGCCGGGCCGACCGTCACCGTGTTGGTGACCGGCGTGATGGACAGCACGTACCGCGGCCGACCGTCCGGGGCCGGTACGTCCAGCCGCAGCCCCTTGCGCTGGCCCACGGTGTACGCGTACGCGCCGGAGTGGGCGCCGATCACCGCACCAGACGCGGCGTCGACGATCGAGCCGGGCGCCTCGCCCAGGTGAGCGGACAGGAACCGCTGCGTGTCGCCGTCGGCGATGAAGCAGATGTCGTGGCTGTCCGGCTTGTCGGCGACGGCGAGCCCGCGGTCGGCCGCCTCGACGCGCACCTGCGCCTTGGTCGAACCGCCCAGCGGGAACACGGCCCGGTCCAGCTGCTCGCGGGTGAGGACGGCCAGCACGTACGACTGGTCCTTGGCCGCGTCGACCGAACGGCGCAGCAGGCCGTCCGGCCCGAGGCGGGCGTGATGCCCGGTGACGACCGCGTCGAACCCGAGCGCCACCGCCCGGTCCAGTACCGCCGCGAACTTGATCTTCTCGTTGCAGCGCAGGCACGGGTTCGGGGTACGGCCGGCCGCGTACTCGGCCACGAAGTCCTCGACCACGTCGTCGTGGAACCGCTCGGCCAGATCCCAGACGTAGAACGGGATCCCGATGACGTCGGCCGCGCGGCGGGCGTCCCGGGCGTCTTCGAGGGTGCAGCAGCCGCGCGCCCCGCTGCGGTACGTCTGCGGGTTGCGCGCCAGCGCCAGGTGCACGCCGGTCACGTCGTACCCGGCGTCGGCGGCACGGGCCGCCGCGACCGCCGAGTCGACGCCACCGGACATGGCCGCCAACACCCTCATGACAACCTCTGGTTCGCTCGCTGCGCGCCGCCCTCAGGCTGACCCGGCGCGCTCCACTCGCTCACGACCGCGCCGCCTTCAGCGCGCCGGCCCGGCGGGCCCGCTCCACGACCGCGGGCAGCGCGGCCACGAGCGCGCCGACATCGTCCACAGTGGACGTATGGCCCAGCGTGAACCGCAGCGACGAGCGGGCCCGGTCGTCGGCGGCGCCCATCGCCAGCAGCACGTGCGACGGCTGCGCCACCCCGGCCGAACACGCCGAACCCGTCGAGCACGCGATGCCCTGGGCGTCCAGCAACAGCAGCAGGGCGTCCCCCTCGCAGCCGGGGAACGAGAAGTGGGCGTTGCCGGGCAGCCGGTCGGCGGTGTCGCCGTTCAGCACGGCGTCGGGTACCGCGGCGGTCACCCGCGCCACGAGTTCGTCCCGGATGCGCGCCACCCGCGCGGCGGTCTCCTCGCGCGCCTTGACGGCCGTCTCCACGGCGGCCGCGAACGCCACGATCCCCGGGACGTCGAGCGTGCCGGACCGCACGTCGCGCTCCTGCCCACCGCCGTGCAGCAGCGGGGTGCACCGGACGTCGCGGGCCAGCACCAGTGCGCCGACCCCGATCGGGCCGCCCAGCTTGTGCCCGCTCACGGTGAGCGCGGCGGCGCCGCTGGCCGCGAAGTCCACCGGTACCTGGCCGACCGCCTGGATCGCGTCGGTGTGGAACGGCACCCCGGCGGAAGCGCACAGCGCCGCCAGCTCCTCGACCGGCTGGACGGTACCGACCTCGTTGTTGGCCCACATCGCGGTGCACACGGCGATCTCGGAACCGTGCCCGGCCAGTACCGCCCGCAGCGCGTCGACCTCGACCCGGCCGGTGCGGTCCACGGGCAGCCAGCTCACCTGGGCGCCCTCCTGACAGGCCAGCCAGTCCACGGCGTCGAGGACGGCATGGTGTTCGGCGGCGCTCGCGACCACCCGGGTACGGGCCGGATCGGCGGCCCGGCGGGCCCAGAAGAGACCCTTGACGGCCAGGTTGTCGCTCTCGGTACCGCCGCCGGTGAAGATCACCTCGGAAGGCCGGGCGCCGAGCGCGGCGGCGATCCGTTCCCGGGACTCCTCGACCCGGCGGCGGGCGCACCGCCCGGCTGCGTGCAGCGACGACGCGTTGCCGACATCGCGGGCGGCTTCGAGGTAGGCCTCGAGCGCCTCGGGCAACATCGGCGTGGTGGCGGCGTGATCCAGGTAGGCCATTGACGTCAAGCCTAGCCGGCCGGCCGCGGCGGGGGGCCCGGGCGCCGGGCGCCCCGCCGACGACCGCCGTCACTTCCGCTTGCGGATCTCCTCGATCGCCTGCGGTACCACCTTGAACAGGTCACCCACCACGCCGAAGTCCGCCAGCTCGAACATGGGCGCCTCGGCGTCCTTGTTCACCGCCACGATCGTCTTCGACGTCTGCATGCCGGCCCGGTGCTGGATCGCGCCGGAGATGCCGAGCGCGATGTACAGCTGCGGGGAAACCGTCTTGCCGGTCTGGCCGACCTGGAACTGGTGCGGGTAGAACCCGGAGTCGGTGGCCGCCCGGGACGCGCCGACCGCGGCACCCAGCAGGTCGGCGAACTCCTCGACCAGCTTGAAGTTGTCGGCGCTGCCCACGCCACGGCCACCGGAGACCACGATCGACGCCTCGGTCAGCTCGGGCCGGGCGCCCTTGGCTTCGACCTTGCGCTCCACGACCGTGGTGAGCCGGTCCGAGCCGGACAGTTCGACCTGGACCTCCTCCACGGCCGGGGTGGCCGGCGCGGGTGTCGGGGTCAGCGAGTTCGGCCGGACCGTCACGATCGGCAGGCCGCGGGTCACCTTGGACTTCACGATCGTGGAACCGGCGAACACCACCTGCGTCGCCACCCCGTCGGCGTCGACCGACACCGCGTCGGTCAGCAGCCCGCTGTCCAGCTTGACGGCGAGCCGTCCGGCGATCTCCTTGCCCTCCTGGGTGGACGGGAGCAGCACGGCGGCCGGCTGTACCCGCTTCACCAGTTCGGCGAGCACGGTCGCCTTGGGCGCCACCAGGTGACCGTCGATGTCGGCGTTCTCCGCGGCGTACACCTTGGCCGCGCCGTACTCCCCGAGGCGTTCGGTCAGCGCGGCGGCCGTACCGGGCGCGCCCAGCACGACCGCGGCGGGCGTGCCGAGTTCGCGGGCCATGGTGAGCAGTTCCAGCGTCACCTTCTTCACGGCGGGTGAACCGCCGGCCGTGGACGCCTCGACGAGGACGAGTACCTCTGCCATCTGCCCCAACCCCTACACGAACTTCTCGGACACGAGGAACTCGACGAGCTTCACGCCGCCGTCGCCGCTGTCGGCCACCTTGTTTCCGCCCTGGCGCGGCGGGCGCTTGCCGTGTTCCAGCACGGTGCTGGACGCCCCGGCGGAGCCGACCTCGGTCGGCGCGACGCCGAGGTCCGCGAGCGAGCGCGTCTCGACCTTCTTCTTCTTGGCTTCCATGATCCCCTTGAACGAGGGGTAGCGCGGCTCGTTGATCGTGTCCCACACGCTCACGACGGCCGGGGTGGCGGCCGTGATGACCTCGTACCCCTCGTCGGTCTGCCGCTCGACCGTGAGCGTGGAACCGTCGACCGTGAGCTTGCGGGCGCCCGTCAGCGCGGCGACGCCGAGGCGTTCGGCGATCATGTGCGGCATGACCTGTACCCGGCCGTCCGTGGACTCCGCGCCGCAGAGCACGAGGTCGGGCGAGAGCTGGGACAGCGCGGCCGCGAGCACCTTGGACGTGGCGAGGGCGCACGAACCGTGCAGCGCCTCGTCGGTCACGTGGACGGCCGAGTCCGGACCCATGGACAGCGCCTTGCGGATCGACTCGGACGCCTTCTCCGGCCCCATGGTCAGCACGACCACCTCGCCGCCGTGCGCCTCCTTGATGCGCAGCGCCTCCTCGATGGCGTACTCGTCCATCTCGTTGATCACGTTATTGGCCGACGCGCGGTCGACCGTGTTGTCGTCACTGCGCAGGTTGCGGTCCGAGCCGGAATCCGGTACCTGCTTGACGAGTACGACGATTCTCATCGCTGTTCGACATCCTCCTGCCTGAACGAGCGTTAATCCGCGTGCGTAAACGGTACGGGTTCCACGATGTTACCCGTGAGTAATCTGCACTAGCCGTGAGGCTAATCACCCGCTCGCGAGCGTAGCCGCGACCGGGGTGCGGGCGGCCCGCCGGGCAGGTAACACCGCGGCCAGTGCGCCGGCCGCCGCCGCGAGCCCCAGGTAGAGCGCGAACTGGCCGACCGGCAGCACCGGGCCGCCATGGCCGTACGCCCGGATCAGCCCCAGCGACGCGACAGCGCCGACCCCGGCGCCCAGCCCGATCCCCAGGACGCCGCCGACCACGGCGATGAGCAGCGCCTCCACGACGAGCGTCGCCCGCAGTTGCCCGCGCCGCAGGCCCAGCGCCCGCAGCAGCGCCGACTCGCCGGTGCGCTCCAGGACCGACAGGGACAGCGTGTTCGCGATGCCGGCGAGACCGATCACGATGGAGACGCCCAGCAGCGAACCCAGGATGCCGAGCTGGCGGTCCAGCGCGCCGTCCAGCTGCGCCCGCTCCTGCGCCGAGCTGGCCACCTGGGCCAGCGGGTACGGCCGCAGCGCCGCCTCGACCGCCCGCCGCGACACAGCCGGCGGTACCCCGTCGCGTGCCTTCACCACGATCCGGTCCGGCGGCCCGGCGCCGAACAGCGCCGTGTAGTCCGACCAGTCCAGCAGCGCGGGCGCGTCCACGGGCGTGTCGTCGTACAGCGCCACGACCGTGAGCCGGCGCGCGGTCGCGCCCCCGACCGCCACGGTGACCGGATCGCCCACGCCCGCGTGTACCGACGCCGCGAAGAACCGGTTCAGCGCCACGCCGCCTGGGTGCGGGTCGGGCAGCGCCCCGGACATCACCTCCGGGCGCAGCGCACCGGTGAGCCCGCCCGGTTCGCCCGCCCAGAGTCGCGCCGGCCGGCCGTTGACCGTGGGCCCGTCGTCCGAGATCCGGCAGCCGGCCGCCGCGGCCACGTCCGGGCTCGCGCGCAGGGCTCTCGCGGCCGCCAACGGAACGCCTACCTCGTGCGCTCCTCCGGTGTACGCACCGGTGACGGCGTAGTCGACGGGGAAGTTCTCGTCCAGTTCCCGGCGGGTCTGCGCCTTCGCGGTGGACAGCAGCACGCTGACCATGGACATCAGCGCCAGGCCCACCAGCAGCGCGCCGGTCGTGGCGGCCACCCGACGCGGGTTGCGCCGCGCGTTGGCGACGGCCAGCCTGGCGGGTACCCCGAGGCGGGCCGGCACCGCGCCGGCGAACCCCACCAGCCGCGGCACCACCAGCGGCGACACGACCACCACCCCGGCGATGACCCCGACCGCGCCCGCGAACACGAGCGGGATTCCGGCGAAGGCACGCCGTTCGCCCGCGAGGATCGCCAGCGCACCGGCGGTGGCGAGGACGCCAGCGGCGACCAGCCGGCCGCGGCGGCCGGGCGGAGCCGAGACGGTGCGCACGACCGCGATGGGCGCCACCCGGCCGGCCGTGATCGCCGGGCCGATCGCGGCGAGGACGGTCACCGCGGTACCCGCCAGCACCGCCAACCCGGCCGTCGCGGGCGCGACAACGAGGCCGTGGATCGGCGCCCCGTTCCCGACGGTGTCGCGCGCCACCAGCAGCGCGTACCCGAACACGAGGCTGAACGCCAGCCCCACCGCCGACGCCAGCGCACCGGTGACGGTGGACTCCACCACCACGCTGCCGAACAGTTGGCGCCGGGACGCCCCGACGCAGCGCAGCAGCGCCAGTTCGCGCGCCCGCTGGGCGACCAGGATCCCGAACGTGTTGTGGATGACGAACCCGCACACCGCGAGCGCGACGAGGCTGAACGCCACCATCACCGCGAGGAACCCGTCGACGTACTTCGCGGCGGTGACGGCGAGGTCGTGCCGCCACTCGTCGCCGGTGAGCACGCGGTACCACGGGTCGAGCGCCGCGCGGATCCTTTCCGCCAGCGCGTTCTGGGCCACCCCGGGTGCGGCGGTCACCACCACCTCGGCGTACCCGCCCGGGTGCACCAGGCGGTGCAGGTCGGCGTTCGTGAGCGCGGCGACCGTTCCGCCGCTGAACCGCCGGTTGGCGCCCAGGTCGATCACGCCCACGAGGGTCAGCCGTACCGGCCGCTGGGCGTCGTCGAGCACGGTGACCGGCCAGCCGAGCCGGAACCCCTGCCCGTCAACCGTCGCCCGGTCCACCGCCACCTCGCCGGGCGCGATCGGCAGCCGGCCGGCCGTCAGGTCGTACATGGCGAGCGCCGGGTCACCGGGTACCGAGACCGCCCAGCCGACCAGCCCCGCGTTGGCGATGAGCCGGCCGCCGGGGTCGAGCATGGGCAGGCGCTGCGCGATCCGGCCGTCGGCGCGGGCCACGCCGGGTACCGCCCGGATCCGGTCCACCACGTCGAAGCCGACCCGGCGGGACGTTTCCGCGATGGTGTCCACCCCGGCCGGCCCGACCTGGACGTCGACGTGCCGGGCGGCCCGCGCCAGGTCGTCGTAGAAGGCGGCTTTCGCGGTATCGCCGTACACGAGCGTTCCCGCGAGGAACGCCACGCCCAGCACGATCGCGGCGGCCGTCAGCAGCAGCCGGGCCCGGTGCGCCCGCAGCCCGGCGAGCGTGGTCCGCAGCACGAGAGCCCTCCCCCCGGCCGGTCCCCGCGACCCGCCGACGCTAGCAACCGGCCTGGTGCGCCCGGAACGGCCGCGCGGAGTCGGAAGTCCGATACTGGCCGGGGTGAGCTCTGTGCAGCCGGCCGCACCCGACGCGGCAACGCCAGCCGCGCCGGAGGCGTCCGACACCGCCGGAACCCGCCCCGACTACCGGTTCTCGCTCGCCAACGAGCGCACCTTCCTCGCCTGGCTGCGCACCGGGCTCGCGCTCGTCGGCGGTGGGCTGGCGGTGGCCCAGTTCCTGTCGGCCGGTGCGGTCCGCACGGTCCTCGCGGTCGCGCTGATGGCGCTGGGCGGGGCGGTAGCGATCCGGGCCGTGGACCACTGGGCCCGCTGCGAACGGGCCATGCGCGACAACCGCGACCTGCCCCCGTCCCGGTTCCCGGCGGTACTGGCGATCCTCGTCGCCGCCGGTGCCGCCGCGCTCGTGGTGATCGCACTGACCCGCGGGGTGGGCCGGTGAGGCAGACCCAGCCGGAACGCACCAGGCTCTCGTGGCGGCGCACCGTGCTCGCCGCCACCGTCGTCGGGCTGCTGTTCGCGCGACTGGCGCTGGCGGGCGGGCAGCCCAGCCTGACCGGCGCGGTCTTCCTGGCCCTGGCCGTACTCGCCTGGCTGGTCCTGCTGGTCCTCGCCCAGCGCCGGATCGCCCAGCTCGCCGCGGACCGGCCGCCGGCCGTGCGCCGGACCCCGTTCGTGGCCGGATTCACCCTGTTCGGGTACGCCATCCTCGGCGCGCTCGTGCTGATGGTGCACAGCGGCTGAGTTGCGAGGGATGATGGGCGCCATGGGCCGCCTGTTGTTCCTGGTGTTCCTCGCCGACCTGGCACTGCTCGTGATTGCGTTGATCGACTGTCTTTCCACGGACGGCGACGAGATCCGCGCCCTGCCCAAGGCCGTCTGGGTTCTTCTCATCCTGTTCGCGTCGCCGCTCGGACCGATCGCATACTGGTACGCCGGACGCCCGCGCCGCGACGACGGTGCCGGTGCCGGTGCCGGTGCGCCGGCCTGGCATCCCGCGGGTAGCGCGGCCGGCCGGGCCCCGCGCGACCTGGCCCCCGACGACAATCCGGAGTTCCTGCGGGAACTGTCCGCCCGCACCCGGCGCACCGAGGAGGAGCGCCTGCGCCGCTGGGAAGCTGAGCTGCGGCGCCGCGAGGAGGAGCTGCGCCGGGACGAGAACGGCACCGACAGCGACCCGCCCACCGTCCCCTGAACGCGGAAAACACCTGACCGCACCTGCCATAGATCTCCGCGCCTCAACCGTCTGAGGATGTGGAGATCAGGAGGTGCGATGGACGCGGCAGCTCAGCGGCGGTTCCGGGAGTTCGTGGCGCAGCGCACGCCCGCGCTCATGCGGGTCGCGTACCTGCTGGCCGGCGACCAGCACGCCGCGGAGGACCTGCTCCAGACCGCGCTGACGAAGACCGCCGCCAGATGGCGCCACCTGCAGCACGCCGACCCGGAAGGGTACGTGCGCAAGGTCATGTACCACGAGCAGGTCAGCTGGTGGCGGCGAGCCGCCCGGCGCCGGGAGACGCCGACCCACCCCGTACCGGACGTGGCCGGTGACGACCCCACCGGTAACAGCGACCTGCGGCTGTCCATGCGGGAGGCGCTCCAGCGGCTGACCGCCCGGCAACGGGCGACGCTCGTGCTCCGGTACTTCGAGGACCGCTCGGAGACCGAGGTCGCGGCGCTGCTCGGCTGTTCGGTCGGCACCGTACGAAGCCAGACGTACCGGGCGGTCAAACGCCTGCGCGCCCTGGCCCCCGAACTCGCCCTATTCACCTGAGGTGCCGACCATGAACCCGTTCGACGACCACATCAGGGTCACTTTGCAGGAGCTAGCTGAGGAGGCAGTACCCGTGAATCTCGCCGACCAGGCACTGCGTGGCGCACGCCGCCGGAGGGTCGCCATCGCGACCGCCGGAGCAGCGGTGTTCGCCGCCGTCGGTCTCGGAGTCGCGCCGTTGGCCCTGGCCGACATCGGTCACGGCACCAACCCGGCCGACAACTCCCGGCCGCCGGCCCCGTCGACGACCGAGTACACGCCAGCGCCCCAGGTGCCGCCCCCGCCCGCCCCGTCGCCGACGGTGACCTCGACCGTGGCGCCGCCGCACGGCACGACACCGCCGCCCACCACCACACCGCCGGCCACCACCACACCGCCGCCGCCGCTGCCGTCCCCCACGGTGTGGGGGATAGCGTCGACGCCGCCGCCCGTTCCGTCGCCCACGCGCTGAACCACCCGGCAACCGGCCGGTCACGCCTACCCGGCGTGGCCGGCCGCGCTATTCGATCCCGAGCAGACCGGGCATCTCCCCGATCGAACCGATCACGTGCGTCGCCCCGGCTGACACCAGCGCCGGCCGGTCAGCGGCTCCGGTCAGTACCCCGGCCACCAGCCCGGCCCCGGCCCGCCGCCCCGCGATCAGGTCCAGCGGGGTGTCGCCGGCCACCGCCACCTGCCGCACGTCGTCCACGCCGAGGCGCAGCGCCGCCACGAGGACCATGTCCGGGTACGGCCGGCCGCGCCCGGCGTCCTGCGGTGACAGTGCGAGGTCGACGACTCCGCGCCAGCCGAGCGCGTCCACGATCGCCTCGACCGTGGACCGGGCGAACCCGGTCGTCAGCGCCACCTTCACGCCGGCCGCCCGCAACGCCTTGATGGCCTCGGTGGCACCCGGGATCGGCGTGACCGCCCCCTCGTCGACGAGGAGCCCGTACGCCTCCTCGAACGTGTCGTTGGCCGCCTGCGCGCGCCGTTCGTCGCCATGCAGCAGCAGGCGGAACACGTCGATCCGGCTCTGGCCCATCGTCTTGCGCAGCACGGCGAGCATCCGCTCGTACTCCGAGGTGCCGGGCGCCACCCCCTCGCCGGCCACGGCCACCGTGAACGCCTGGAGCACAAGGCCGTCGTCGCGCACAGTCGTGCCGGCCATGTCGAGACAGGCCAGTTGCCAGCGGGGGATCACCACGTCCACGGCGGATAAGTGGAGCAGCCGTACGCGGCGCAGGCGTTAACGCCACGTGACTATCCGCACCCGGGCACGACTGTCGCGAATCGGACCGTTCGCGGGCTGGCGGGAGTGACCGGGTTCGCCGGCGGGTGCGGGTCAGTTGTCAAACGACCACGGGGCCCCCGCAGGCCCTAGGTTCTTCGCCATGACCAGCGAATTCTCCGCCACGGCCGAGCCGACCACCGCCGGCGACCGGATCTCCCCCCGCCCCGTGACCGCTACCGAGGCGCGCGACGCGCTCGACCTGTTGATGGCCCAGGTGGGCGTCGACGGGCTCGTCGAGGCCCTGACCCACCCGGGCCTGATGGCGCGGGTCGACCAGCACGCGGCGGCGGTCCGCGACGCGGTGACCACCACCGGCGGAATCGACGAGCTGTCGCTGGCCCGCTACGCCCGATCGATCGTCGCCGCGGCGGAACGCGTCGGCCGCCCCCTCGGCGACCCCGCCGACATCGACTGGCCGAACGCCGACTGGCACGTGCTGCGCCTCGTGGCCGTGTGCGCGCTGGCCGACGAGTTCGGCCTGCTCTGAGGCGCTGGACGCGCCGCTCCGGCGGGCCACCCGGCGCCGCCCGGCCCGCCGGGACTCAGGCCAGGTTCGACGAGCGGGGGTATGCGTCGGACGGGTCGGTGAGCACGTTTACCAGGTATGGCACACCGGCCTCGAACGCCCGCCGCAGCGCCGGCCCGAGATCGGAAGCCTTCTCCACGGTCTCCCCCGCCCCGCCCAGCGCCCGCACCACGTCGTCGTAGCGCAGCCCCGGCTGCAGGTCGGCGGCCACGTCGTAGCCGTACATGGCCCGCATCGGGTGCTTCTCCAGGCCCCAGATGCCGTTGTTGCCCACCACGATGACGACCGGCAGCCCCTGCCGTACCAGTGACTCCACGTCCATCAGCGAGAACCCGGCCGCGCCGTCGCCCATGAGCACGCACACCTGCCGGTCCGGGTACGTCAGCCGGGCGCCCATCGCGTACCCCATCCCGGTGCCGAGGCACCCGTACGGCCCAGGGTCGAGCCAGGTGCCGGGCTGGGCGGGTTCGAGGTAGCGGCCGGCGTAGGAGACGAAGTCCCCGCCGTCGCCGATCGTGA
>Ga0066669_10000718_pt1 | contig 11266 bp, 10 predicted proteins | sample GraSoiAngelo_118_FD_133940 | JGI IMG/M metagenome (GOLD analysis project Ga0066669, IMG submission 133940) | Grasslands soil microbial communities from the Angelo Coastal Reserve, California, USA - 14_0919_02_20cm | ecosystem: Environmental > Terrestrial > Soil > Grasslands | place: USA...
ATCCGCCGGCCCACTATGAGCTCGCGAAGGCCCTCGCCAGCCAGGGAGACTACGACGCAGCCCTGAACGAGCTTGCGACGGGCGCCCGCCAGTGGGGCGACACCGCATTCGGGCGTCTCATCCGTGGGAGCCGGGGCAGCGCCGGCTACGCCGCGGCGCGCGTGCTCGGGGCCACCCGATCCCTCGAGCGGCTGCGGACGCGAGCGAAACGCGGATTCGTTCCACCGGTCGCCTTCGCCCGCGAGTACATCCAACTCGGCCAGCGTGAGGAGTCCATGGCCTGGCTACAGCGAGCGTTCGACGAGGGCGATGTCAATTTGGCGGCGGCGGTTAGCTGCGAGCCGGAATACGCCCCGCTCCGGTCTGACCCCGGGTTCCGGGATCTCCGCCGGCGCATGGGGCTGCAATAAACGGCTGTCACCCGCGTTACCGAGGTACACGGAGGCGATACCGCCGCGACTACCTTCGCCTATGCCCTTACGTCTTTCCGAGCACCCCCAACAGGACCGTCCCCGCGAGCGTTTCTGGGCCGTGGGCCCCGCCGCGTTGACGGGGCAGGAGCTCCTGGCCATTCTCATAGGAACGGGTTGTGCAGGTCGGGATGCCTTGACCGTCGCGGGCGAAGTGCTGGGGCGTGTGGACGGGTCGCTGCGGCGGCTGGCCGGGCGTCCGTCGGCGGAGCTGGCGCGCGTGCCGGGAATCGGGCGGGGGAAGGCCGCCCGGGTCGCGGCGGCGCTCGAGCTAGGCCGGCGCGTGGGAGCCGAGGAAGAGCCGCCGCCGGAGCGCATCCGCGGCCCCGCGGACGTACAGCGGTTTTATAGGGCCCGGCTGCGGGATCTGGCGGTGGAGGAATTTCACGTGCTGGCGCTGGGGAGCCAAAGCCAAATCCTGGGTGACCTGCTCATTACGCGGGGCATCCTGAACAGCTCGCTCGTGCACCCGCGCGAAGTCTTTCGGGCGGCGATCGCGGAGGCGGCCGCGGGGATCATCGTCGTGCACAACCATCCGAGCGCGGATCCCACGCCGTCGGCGGACGACCGCGCGGTGACGCGGCAGCTCGTGGACGCGGGGCGGCTGCTCGATGTGCCGGTATACGACCACGTGATCGTCGGAGGCGATCGTTACGTGAGCTTCGCGGAGGCTGGTCTGTTGTGACGAGCACGGCACCGCTGCTCGCTCCCGAGCTGGCGCAGGCGGTCGCGCGGCAGCACGACCGGCTCGATCTCGATCTGCTGACGCGCGCGTACCGCATGAGCGCCCAGGCGCACCGGGGCCAGAAGCGTCAGTCGGGGGACGACTACGTGTCGCACTCGGTCGCGGTCGCCACCATCCTCGCCGAGCAGCAGATGGACTCGGTCAGCATCGCCGCCGCCCTGCTGCACGACGTGGTGGAGGATTCGGACGTCTCGGTCGACGACATCCGGCGCACGTTCGGTCCCGAAGTGGCCGAGCTGGTGGACGGGCTCACGAAGCTCTCGACGCTGACGTTCCGCTCGACGGTCGAGGAGCAGGCCGAGAACTACCGCAAGCTCCTCCTCTCGGTCGCGAAGGACGCCCGGGTCATCATCATCAAGCTCGCCGACCGCCTGCACAACATGCGGACGCTCGAGCACCTGGATCCGGAGAAGCGGCGCCGCATCGCGCTCGAGACGCGCGAGATCTATGCGCCGCTGTCCCATCGGTTCGGCATGGCCGGCGTGAAGGCCGAGCTCGAGGACCTCGCCCTGAAGTTCCTCGAGCCCGAGGACTATCACGCGCTGGCGCGCAAGGTCAAGGCCAAGAAGAGCGAGCGCGAGCAGACGATCGAGCGGCTGCGGGTTCCGCTCGCGGAGGAGCTTCGTGCCGCCGGCCTCACCGGGTTCGAGATCACCGGCCGGCCCAAGAACCTCTGGTCGATCTACAAGAAAATGAGGAAGCGCGGCAAGCCGTTTGAGGAGATCTACGACCTCCTCGCCGTCCGCGTGTTGGTGAGCGACATCGCGGAATGCTACCACGCCCTCGGGTTGATTCACCACAAGTGGACGCCGCTGCAGGAGCGCATCAAGGACTACATCGCCAGCCCCAAGTCGAACGGCTACCAGTCGCTGCACACGACGGTCTTCGGTCCCAGCGGCCAGCTGTACGAGATCCAGATCCGCACGCATGAAATGCATCACACGGCGGAGTACGGGATTGCGGCTCACTGGCTCTTCAAGGAAGGGCGGAAGAGTCCGGACGAGCTGGACCGGCACCTGGCATGGTTCCGCCAGCTGCTCGAGCTCCAGCAGGACACGCACACTCCCGAGGAGTTCCTGGAGTTCCTGAAAGTCGACCTCTACCAGGACGAGATATTCGTGTTCACGCCCCGGGGGGACGTGAAACGGTTACCCAAGGGCGCGACGCCGATTGACTTCGCCTTTGCGGTACACACGGAGGTCGGCCAGCACTGCCAGGGCGCGCGCATCAACGGCCGGATCGCGCCCCTGCATCGCCCGCTCAAGAACAGCGACACCGTGGAAGTCATGACCAGTGCGCAGGCCAAGCCGTCGCGGGACTGGCTGGCGCACGTGCAGACTGCCCGCGCCCGCCACAAGATCCGGCAGTGGATCCGTCAGGAAGAGCACGAGAAGAGCCTCGATCTGGGACAGGAGATCCTGGCACGCGAGGTGCGCCGCCGGCGCCTCGACCCGCCCGACGAGGCCCGGCTGGCGCGCGCGGCCACCGATCTGTCGGTCGGGTCCGCCGAGCAGCTGCAGGCCGCGCTGGGTCGCGGTGACATCGCGCTCGGGACGATGATGCGCGCCCTGTACCCGGACCTTCCGGCCGACGACCTGCAGCCGCCCAAGCCGACCGCCTTCGGCCGCGTGATCGAGCGGCTCCGCCTCGGGCGCGGGATCAAGATCCAGGGCGTGGACGGGCTCATGGTACGCTACGCGCAGTGCTGCCAGCCGGTGCCGGGGGATCTGGTGGTGGGCTATGTCACACAGGGCCGCGGCGTCTCGATTCACCGCTCGGACTGTCCCAACCTCCTGGTGCTCTCGACCGAGGCCGAACGGCGCATCGAGATCGATTGGCAGGAGTCCGAGGGCGAGACCTTCGTGGTCCGCCTGGCGGTGGGTGGCGAGGACCGGCGGGGCCTCTACGCCGACATCTGCACCGCCATCAGCGAGTCGGGCACCAACATCCGGTCGGCAGAGATCTCGACCCGGGACGGCGCGGTGTTCGGGTCCGTGCTGGTCGAAGTCGAGAATCAGACCCACCTGAACAAGGTGATTCGAGCGATCCGGCGGGTGAAAGGCGTCATGGAAGTGTCCCGCCGCGAGTCGGGCCCTCAGACGCAAGCCCCGACCGGTTAACTTCCCCTGATGCCCTACGACCTCGTCTCGCCGTTCGCCCCGGCGGGGGACCAGCCGCGCGCCATCCGGGAACTGGCCGGGGGCCTGGGCCGCGACGACCGCTATCAGACGCTGCTCGGCGTGACCGGCTCCGGCAAGACGATGACCATGGCCCACGTCATCGCGGGGTTCCGGCGTCCCACGCTCGTCTTGTCCCACAACAAGACCCTGGCCGCGCAGCTGTACGGCGAGCTCAAGTCGTTTTTCCCGAAGAACGCGGTCGAGTTCTTCATCTCGTACTACGACTACTACCAGCCCGAGGCCTACGTCCCGCAGACCGACACCTACATTGCGAAGGACTCGTCGATCAACGACGACATCGACCGCCTGCGGCTCCGCGCGACCTCGAGCCTCATGGAGCGCGAGGACGTGGTGATCGTGGCCAGCGTATCGGCGATCTACGGGTTGGGCGACCCGGAAGTGTATCGCCAGCGCCTCGTGACCGCGAGCGTGGGCGAGGAGCGGGGGCGTGACGCTCTGCTGGAGGCGCTCGTCGGGGTGCAGTATCAGCGAAACGACGTGGCCTTCGAGCGGGGGGCGTTCCGCGTGCGGGGCGACACGGTCGAGGTGTTCCCGGCGTACGACGAGCAGGCCGTCCGCATCGAGTTCTGGGGCGACACGGTCGAGAAGATCGCGAAGATCGACCCGCTCACGGGCGATACCATCGCGGAGCTCGCGAAGACGGCGGTCTACCCGGCGACGCACTTCGTCACGGAGCGTCCCACGGTCGAGCGGGCCGTCGCGGCGATCCGCGTGGAGCTCAAAGAGCGCCTCGCGGAGCTGCGGGTGCAGAACAAGCTGCTCGAGGCGCAGCGCCTCGAGTCGCGCACCAACTTCGATATCGATATGCTGCTCGAAGTCGGCCGCTGCACCGGGATCGAGAACTATTCCCGGCACCTCACAGGGCGGCAGCCCGGGGAGAGGCCCGCATGCCTGCTCGACTACTTCCCGGACGACTACCTGTGCATCATCGACGAGTCGCATCAAACTCTGCCGCAGCTCGGCGGCATGTACGAGGGGGACCGATCCCGCAAGCAGACGCTGGTGGACTACGGGTTCCGTTTGCCGTCGGCGCTCGACAACCGGCCCCTGCGCATCGACGAGTTCATGGGGATGGTCCCCCGCATCCTGTTCGTCTCCGCCACGCCCGGAGACGAGGAGCTCAAGCTCTCCGGCGGCGTCGTGGTCGAGCAGATCATTCGGCCCACGGGCCTGGTCGATCCCGAGGTCGAGATCCGGCCGGTGAAGGGGCAGGTAGACGACCTGTTGCACGAGATCCGCCTGCGGGAGAAGCAGAAAGAGCGCGTCCTCGTCACCACGCTCACCAAGCGCATGGCGGAGGATCTCACCGACTACCTGCAGCAGCACGGTGTGCGGGTCCGCTACCTGCACTCCGAGATCGATGCGATCGAGCGCGTCGAGATCATCCGGGGCCTCCGGCTCGGCGAGTTTGACGTGCTCGTGGGCATCAACCTGCTACGGGAGGGGCTCGACCTCCCGGAGGTCTCCCTGGTGGCGATTCTCGATGCCGATCAGGAGGGCTTCCTCCGGTCCGACCGCTCGCTCATCCAGACCGTGGGGCGGGCGGCGCGGAATCTCCAGGGACGCGCGATCCTGTACGCCGACCGGGTCACCGGCTCGATGCAGCGCGCCCTCGATGAGATGAGCCGCCGGCGGCAGACACAGCTCGCATACAACGAGGAGCACGGCATCACACCGCGCTCGATCGTGAAATCCGTGGACCAGGTGCGCTTCGCGACCCGCTTCGCCGATGCCAAGACAACCAAGCCCGCGGAGGCGGGCTTCCACCGCCCCGCCGACGCCAAGGAGCGCGAGGCACTCGTGCGCTTGCTCGAGAGTCAGATGCAGGCCGCCGCCGAGGACCTCGATTTCGAGCTCGCCGCCGTGCTGCGCGACCAGATCCTCGACCTCCGGGCCGAGGGCGATGCCGTGCGCTCCCCCCATGCGCCTCTCCGCGGACGCGCTCAACCGGTTCGGTGAGACGATCGGCCGCGAGCTCGCGGCGCCCGCCGTGATCGGGCTCTCTGGCGAGCTCGGCACGGGGAAAACCACGCTCGTCCAGGCGATCTGTCGTGGACTGGGCACCCACGACCTCGCCACCAGTCCGACGTACGCGCTCGTTCATCGGTATCGCACCCCCGGCGGTCTGGCGGTCTACCACGTCGACTGTTACCGGCTCCGGAGCCCGGCGGAAGCCCAGGACCTGGGATTCGACGACATGATGCGCGAAGCGGGCATCGTGCTCATCGAGTGGCCAGAGCGTGCGGGCCCGTGGGCCCCGCCGCTGCAACGGCATTTCCGGCTGAGTTACGGTGAGCAGCCGGACATCCGGGATCTTGAGGAAATACGGTGAGGCGCGGCCTGACGGTTAGGGATTGCGGATTTCGGATTGCGGATTGCGGATTCGAACGGGGAAGGTCCAATCCGCAATCCCCAATCCCCAATCCGCAATCGGGGACGGGTTGATGGGCGGGGTCTGGCTCGCCATCGATACCGCCACGGAGATCGTGAGCGTCGCCGCCGGTCGGCCGCCGGCAGCCGAAAGCGGGGCGCACGTCCAGGGGGCACGGCGCCACGCGGCGGAAGTGATCCGGCTCGTCGACTTCGCCCTCAGTCGCCTGGGCGTACGGCCGCGAGACCTCGAGGGCATCGTGGTCGGGGATGGGCCCGGCAGCTTCACCGGCCTGCGTATCGGTTGGGCGGCGGCGAAGGGGCTCGCGCAGGAGGCGGGCCTCGAGTTACGCGCCGTCCCGTCGCTCATGGCTGCGGCCGCTGGCGCGGCGTTCAGGCTGGGGCCCGATCCGGTGGCGGCGTGCTTCGACGCGCTTCGCGGGCAGGTCTATGGCGCGCTCTACGTGTTCCACCCCGACCGCGTAGACACGCTCGTCGCACCCGCCCTCCTCACCGTCGCGGAGCTGACCCGCGTGGCTCCGGTGCGGCCGCGCGTGGTCGTGGCGGATGCCGCGCGGCGCTATGCCGGCGAGATCCAACAATGGATCGGCGCGGCCCCGATCCCGCTCGAGAGTTTACCTCCCGCGGCAACTTCGCTCCTGGCGCTCTTGGGCCGCGAGGGCGCCGGCCGTGCAATCGACGATCTGGTCACTGCGGAGCCCGTGTACGGACGTCCTGCCGAAGCGCAGGCAAAATGGGAGGCGCGCCACGGCCGCCCGTTGCCCGATTCGCCCCGCCCGCCAAACTGACGTCCCCGATGTGGGCGCGATCGAGCGGGAGGTGTTCTCCGACCCCTGGTCGGCGAACGACTTCACGGAGTGCGTCTCCACGGGCGTGCCGTTCCTCGTGGCCGAACGACGTGGTGTCGTGGCAGGGTACGTGGTGGCGCACAGCGCCGCGGACGAAGGCGAGATTCTGAACCTCGGGGTCGCGGCCGCACATCGCCGTCACGGGATCGGTCGCGAGCTGGTGGAGCGCGCGCTGGCGGAGCTGACCGCCCGAGGCGTGCGGACGGTGTACCTCGAGGTGCGCGCGTCCAACGCCGCCGCCCGTCGCCTGTACGAGGCCCTGGGATTCGCTGAGGTCGGGCGCCGGAGTCGTTATTACCGGCGGCCGGTGGAGGACGCCGTGGTGCTGTCTGCAAAACTTTAGCCCAAGTGGCGTATCTTTGATTGACAGAAAGACTTGCGGGTCATATACTGTTGTCGCCCTTGGTCCCAGACCCGCCTAGCGTCTGGAGGTCCGTTGTGAGCCGGAGTCTCAATAAGGTCATGCTAATCGGGAACTTAGGGGCCGACCCCGAGGTGCGAAGCACCAACAACGGCTCCCGGGTTGCCACGCTGTCGCTGGCGACCAGCCGGCAGTGGACGGGGCAGGGTGGGGAGAAGCAGGAAAAGACCGAGTGGCATCGCGTGGTGTGCTGGAACAACAAAGGCGCCCAGCTGGCGGATCTGGCCGAGAAGTACATGAAGAAGGGCGACCGGATCTACGTCGAGGGGCGGGTCGAGTACCGGACCTGGGAAGATCGGGAAAAACAGACCCGGTACACTACGGAGATCATCGCGCGGGAGGTGCTCCTCCTGTCCTCTCGGGGAGGGGGCGAAGGCTCCGGCGATTACGCACGGGCCAAGGCCGCCGCCAAAGTGGCGCCCGAGGGGAAGGCGGAATCGCTCGACGCGTTCCCGGAGGCCCTGGATGAGGAGGACGACGATCTGCCGTTTTGAACGAGCAGCCCTGCTCGCCCTTGTAGCAGGGCTGCTCGGGTGGGGGCTAGCACCCGCGCTCGCGGCCCAGGACACCACGCAGGCTCGTCCGGACACCACGCGGCCGGCGCCGGACACGACTCAAGGAGCACCGGCGCCGGCACCGCTGGGCCAAGTTCCCGCCACCCACGTCGTCTCAACGGGTGAAACCCTCTGGTCCATCGCGCAGCTCTACTATAGCGACCCGCTTCTCTGGCCTGAGATTTACCGGCTCAACACCTCGCTGATTGACGACCCCCACTGGATCTATCCTGGGGAGGAGTTGAGTCTCTCCGGACCGGTCGGCGTTGCGCAGGTACCCGAGACTCCGACTTCGCCGTCCGGCGACACGGTTCACGCCGTCGCGACGGATACCGTGGTCGCGACGCCCGATACCACCCAGCTGTTGGACACGGCGCAAGTGGTGGAGGCGCCGCCACCTCCGGGGGAGTCGCCGGCAGGCTATCAAACGATCTTCGACCGGCGCCGCACGGCCACGCAGGAGGTGACGGACGTGCTGCGGGCCTATGCGAACCAGCCCTACCGCCCCCTCCGGCGGAGCGAGTTCTACTCGGCGGGCTTTCTCACCGAGCAGGAGGACCTCCCCTACGGTCAGGTGCTCGGCAACACGGCCATTCCCGCCATCCCGCGGCTCACGGAGCACACCACGGCGACCACGTTCGATCAGATCTCGATCCAGCCACCGAAGCACGCATCGTACCATGTGGGGGACTCGATCCTGATCGTGCGGGTCGGCCGCGACATCGCGGGGTGGGGCGATGTCATTGTGCCGACGGGCGTCGCGAGAGTGACCGAACTGCAGCGGCGGCAGGTGCTCGCCCAGGTCATCATGCAATTCGGTCAAGTGCGCGATGGGAACCTGGCACTACCGCTGGAGCCGTTCAAGGACCCCGGCTCCGTGCGCCCGACGACGGTGTCGAGCGGGCTCGAGGGTGTGGTCATCGCCGAGCGCGATCTCCACGTGCTCGTCGGCCCGCAGCAGATCGTGTTCGTGAATCGGGGCCGCGCCGACGGGGTGACGGCCGGCGACGTGTTCGAGGTCTTCCGGCCGGCGACGGGGATGCCGGGGTCCGCGTCGGAGCAGTCCGAGGTGATCCTGCACATCGTCCACACGCGTGCCCACTCGGCCTCCGGGTTGGTCGTGAATATCGGTCATCCGAACCTCGTTCCGGGCATGCCCGTGCGGCTCATCCGGAAGATGCCGTCCTGATCGGCGGCCGGCCGCGCCGTTCGGCGGGGCCGGCCTCGTTCGTTCCGTGGTCATCATTCCGCACCTGATCGCGGTCGGCCTGTACGCCCTGGCCGCAGCGCTCGCGCTGGCCCCGTTTGCCGGGATGCGTCCCGCGTCCCGCCCTGTGGCGATCGGTGTACCGCTCGTCGGCATCATGGCGCACGCGGTCGGGCTCACGCGGCTCACTCCCTTTCACGGCGTCGCACCGACGCTCTCGATGCTGGCGTTGTTCCTGATGATCCTGCAGGCGGCGAGTGATGGGCTGTTCCGGGCATCGGCCGTGGGGGTGTTCACGGGGCCACTCGCGACCGGGCTCGTGGGTCTGGCCATATTGATCGGGCTGGCCCCCGAGGGAGGGGCGGGGACGGGCCAGGCACCCGGGCGCAGCGCGTGGTCCATCCTCCATATCACCGTGAGCGTGCTTGGCCTGGCGATGCTGGCGCTGGCGTTCATCGCTGCCGCGCTCTACCTGCTGCAGTTCCGGGAGCTGAAAGCGAGGCGGTTTGGCCCCGTGTTCCGGCTGTTTCCGCCGCTCGAGCGCCTGGACCAGCTGAACCACCTGGCGCTAGTGCTGGGATTCCCTACGGTGACGCTGGCCGTGCTGCTAGGTTTCGGCGTGCGCGACGGCGGCGCCGCCCCGGTCGATGCCGCCCAGGTCGTCTGGGGAATGCTCACCTGGGTGGTTCTGGGGTGGGCCGTCGGCGTGCGGGTGGTGCGACACTGGGCTGGGCGGCGCGCGGCATTCGCGAGCATCGCGAGTTTCACCGCGGTGCTGTTGGTGTACGTCGCGCTGAAGCTCGCGGCGCCAGGCACGCAACGGTTCCTATAGCACAGGGCGACGATGAGCATCGCTGTTCTCGGCGTGAATCACCGCACGGCCCCGCTGGAAGTGCGCGAGCGCTTTGCGCACGACCGGCGCGAGGTAGCCGCGTCCCTAGGGCGTGTGCTCGCGGCCGGTGCGCGTGGGGGGGTTCTCCTGTCGACCTGTAACCGGACCGAATTCTACTTCGCTGAGCCGGCGGAAGGCGTGGCGGAGAGCGTGTGGGATCTCCTGTCCGAGCGCCTGGGCGGGAGTCGCGACGCACGCGAGTACGGCTACACGCAGCACGATCGCGACGCGGTCCGCCACCTGTACCGCGTTTCATCGGGGCTCGATGCCATGATCCTCGGCGAATCCCAGATTCAAGGGCAGGTGCGCGACGCGTGGGAGGTGTCCAAGCCACATGCTGGACCCGTACTGCACCGGCTGTTTCAATCGGCGCTCCTCGTGGGCTCGCGCGTGCGCAGCGAAACCGGCCTCGCCACCGGGACGGCATCGGCTCCGTCCGCGGCGGTCGCCGTTGCCGCGCGGATCTTCACGCAGTTGGCAGGGCGCTCGGCGCTGATCCTCGGCGCCGGCGACATGGCCGAGCTGGCGGCCACGTGTCTCGTCTCCGAGGGCGTTCGGGTCAGCGTGGTCGCGAACCGGACGTACGAGCGCGCCCGCGCCATTGCGGAGGGGTTGGGCGGGGGGACACGCGCGCTCACGCTGGACGAGGCCTGGGAACACTTCGCGACGGCCGATATCGTGCTCTCGTCGACGGCCGCGCCACACGCCGTGGTCACGTGGGACCGCGTGGCCCCGGTGGTTGCGCGGCGGAGAGGACGCCCGCTCTGCATCCTCGATCTCGGCATGCCGCGGGACGTGGAGCCCGCGGTCGCGCAGCTCGAAAACGTCTTCCTCTACGACATCGACGACCTGCAGGCGGTCGCGGCCCAGGCGGCCGCCGAGCGCCGCCGCGACATTCCCGCAGCGGAGCGCATCGTGGGCGAAGAGGTCGACCGATTCTGGGCGTGGTACGGCGGCCTGGTCGTGGTGCCGGCTCTCAAGGAACTGCGCGACCGCATGGATCAGGTGCGCTCTGCCGAGGTGGATCGCGTGCTGCGACGCCTGGCGCACTTGAGCCCGGACGATCGGGCCGAGATCGAGCACTTCAGCCAGGCCTTGCTCAACAAGTTTCTGCACTCCCCCACGCTCGCCCTCAAAGCGGCGGCGCAGGCTGGCCGGGGCTACGGCATGCTGGAGGCGCTCAAGCGGCTGTTCGGCTTGGACCGGCGAGATGACGCGTAACATCCTGGTCACCGGCGGCGCCGGGTTCATCGGCTCGCACGTCGTGGAAGCCTATCTGGCCGCGGGGGACGACGTCACGGTGCTCGACGACCTATCCACGGGCAAGCGGGAGCACGTGCCGCCCGGCGCGAAGTTCGTGCAGGCCGACGTACGATCGCCCGCCGCGCGAGAGCTCGTCGCCAAGGGCGCCTTCACGCTCCTCAACCATCACGCGGCGCAGATGGACGTGCGGCGTTCCGTTGCGGATCCGCTGTTCGATGCCGAGGTGAACGTGCTGGGGTTCCTCAACCTGCTCGAGGGTGCCCGGCTGGGCGAT
>Ga0066669_10000719_pt1 | contig 11264 bp, 6 predicted proteins | sample GraSoiAngelo_118_FD_133940 | JGI IMG/M metagenome (GOLD analysis project Ga0066669, IMG submission 133940) | Grasslands soil microbial communities from the Angelo Coastal Reserve, California, USA - 14_0919_02_20cm | ecosystem: Environmental > Terrestrial > Soil > Grasslands | place: USA...
TCGAGCGCGGCGATGTAGTCGAGCTGCAGTTCGTAGAGTTTTCGTTGCGCATCCAGGACGCGGGGATAAGACGCCAGCATCTGCCCATATTTGCTCATCATCAGGCTGTAAGCTTTCTTCGCGCGGGGAAGCACCTCGTCGCGATACTCCACGGCCATCAGACGCGCGTTCGCGTATTGATCGACGGCCGAAGCCGCGCGCTCGCGCAACGTGAGCGCGATGCGCTTCTTTTCCTGCCCGGCGCGATCGATGTCATTTCGGGTCGCCGTCACATTTCCCTGGTTTCGATTAAAGAGTGGAATTTGCACGGTGACCTCCGCGATTCCTTCCCAGCCTTTCGCGATGGGAGCGCTGCCGAGCAGTTCGTTGTTGTATTCCATTCCGCCGCGGAGTTGGATATCGGGAATCGATTCACGCTTGGCGCGAGCTAGAACGGCTTGGGCCCGTGCTTCCGCCGCATCGGCAATTCGAACGGCAGGACTCTCTTTCGCGATCGCCTCCATGGCTTCTTCTTCGTTCACCTCCGGCCAGCCTTTTTCCAGATCGCCGCCCACCGTCGTCAATGGCAGATCCGGCTGCCCAATCACCGCCGTCAGAGAGCGCCATTCTTCGCGCAGCGTGTTCTCCTGCATTCGCGCGGTCATCCGCATCCTTTGCGATTCCACTTCCGCTTCGAGCACTTCAGTTTCGTCGGCCTGGCCGGTGTTCAACAGGCGCCGCCGCGTCTCCACGGCATCTTGCGCGATCATGGACATGTCGCGCCGGGCATAAAGCAATTCCTGGGCGGCCAGAACGCGCAGGAAGGCCATCTTCACGGCGCTTTGCACTCGCATTTTCTGTTCTTCACCTTCGAGTTCCGCGAGCTTCACGTCTTTTCCGAATACTCCGCGGCTCAGGCCGAGTTTTCCGCCCGTGACTACCGTCTGCTGCACGAAAAAGCCCTGCTTCCCGCCGCCTACCGATCCCCCGCGGATTTCATCGCCCGTGTAAGCCACCGTTGGATTCGGATAGAGGCCCGCCTGTTGCTGTCGTGCCTTGGCGGCGCGAATCTCCGCCTCCGCTTGCCGCAAGGTGGGATTCGATTCGCCGGCGATCTTCTGCGCTTGTTCGAGCGTGACCAGCGCGCCCTTCGCATTTTCCTGCGCTCTTCCCATCCGCGGATATTCCGGTTTTACCGGCGGCATCTCCATCTGATGGTGCTGTTCCTGCTTGGGCATCTGCATTTCCTGTGCTCGCGCGGCGCCAGCCGTTGCCAGCACGCCGGCAATCATCAACGTTCCGCGCCTCACCTGCGTTCGCATGGCGTCTCCTCTTCTCTGCTCCCTCTGTGTTCCCTGTAAACTCGGTGTTAAATCTTTTTCCCTCTTTTTACGACTCATGGTGATGCTCTTCCTGCGCCGAAGGGCCTGCCGTCTTTTTCTTCATCATAATGGCGTCATATTCTTTGTCCGGCAGTACCCGCACCATCGTCATCATTCCCATCATTCCCGCGCTCCAATTTTTCGGCAGGCCGTAGGTTTCCGGCTTTTCCACCACTTCGTCCATGCCCATTTCCATGAAGGCATCCTGGGGAAATCCCGGCACGCTCTCAGCGTTTGGGGCGACCGGGGAAGGATGCACGTGCTGGAACGGCACGCTTCTCGCGAGTGACTCCATCTGGCTCATGGCCTTTGCCTCGGTCTGGTCGGCGGTCTGGATCTGCCGGTCGCGCAGCAAGTCCATCATGCTGTTCATCATGTGGTGCGGCAGGTGGCAGTGAATCATCCAGGCGCCCGGGTAGTTCGCTTCGAATTCGACGACGCGAGCCTGTGCCACGCTAACGAGCACGGTGTTCATAGGACACCACGTTGACTCTGGCGCCCGTCCGCCTTCCGTGCCGGTGACGACGAATTGATGCCCGTGCAGGTGTACCGGGTGGTGATCCATTCCGAGATTCAGGATGCGCAGCCGCACCCGGCTTCCCAGCCGAGCGAGTAACGGCGTCGTCATCGGCGCGGAAACTCCGTTGAACGTCAGCCAGTTGAATTCCATCGCCGCCGTATTCGGGACGCTGTTGCTGGGCAGGACTGCCCATTCCTGGAGGATCAATCCATAGTCATGATCGGTGTACGGCTTGTAATCTTTTTCCGGATGCGCCACGAAAAATCCGATCTGGCCCATCATCTCCTGCATGGCGCTGTGCGCGTGATAGAAAAACGTGCCTTCCTGGTGCACGGTGAATTCGTAGATATATTTCTCGCCTGGCGCGACAGGCTTCTGGCTGATGTACGGCACGCCGTCCTGCTCGATGGGTATTTCCAGACCATGCCAGTGCAGGGAAGTCGACTCCGGCAGGCGGTTCTCGAAGACCACGCGCACGCGATCGCCTTGCTGCACCTGAATCGTCGGCCCGGGGCAGCTTCCGTTGTAGCCCCACGCATCAATTGTCTTGAAAGGCGCAATCTTTCTCTTCACCGGCTCGGCGACAAGGTGGAAGACTTTCACGCTCCCATCCATTTCGTGCGCCAAGTCCGCCACGTCCGGCGTCACCATTGGCAGCGCATGATCGCGCGCGACGGCGCGTGCCTGCGCCGGATGCGGCCCGTGGCTCCCGTACGGAGAGTGGTGCCTTCCATTCTCATTTTCGCGCGGGGATTGAAGTGTACTCTCCGGCGTGCCCGCGCGGAGGGTCTCGCGCAGTCCGAACATTCCCGCTCCAAACGCTGCTGCGTCCTGAAAAAATCTTCTTCGTGTGCCGCTCATGTTGGCCTCCTAAGCTTCCTGATGCTGTAAACTGCGTTTTTCCCCGAAGGAAAATGGATACTATCTCGGCGTTCCGTATCGGTGACATCGGGTTGGGAAGCCAAGCCGAGCTCTCGCCTGAGGCGAAGCCGGCCAGCTCTTAGTGTTTCAGGACGAACAGCTCAGATTCGAAGGATACTCGGAGGTGCGGGCGCAAACGTGCCAGCAAAGTCAGGGGATCGGCCAGAATAAAAATCAGGAAATGCCGCTGCCGGCATGGAAATCGCCCGTTCAACCGCTAAGAATGTTCCGCAGGGCGTACTCGACCGGGATTCGCCGGAAGCATTTCCGAGTGAAGTGCTTGTCAGAACCACTGCCGCCAATTCCTGCAAACCGCAGTTCTGAACGGATTGGAGGTGAGCCGCACCGCCATTCGCCACATCGTGGGAGCGGCAATGCGACCCCATCCCCGCCGAAACCGGTGCCTGCGTGCAAGCCTGCGCGGCACAAAGAGGACCACAGGCAGGAGCCACAACCAAAGCCAGCAGCGTCACGAGACTGGTAATCCTTGCAAGCCCAGATCCGTTTCGCGATGGCGCGATGCCTCTCATCGGATGATTCTACGCTACGCCGCCTCACGCCCGCCGTCAACTTGGCTGTTGAGTGGGCATGCAGAACTAGCAAGAGGCTCAGTCGCCGTAGCCGTGCGAGTCTTTATCAACCACCACTTTGCCGGCGAAAGAGCGATAGACGTAGGTAAAGTATCCCGCGGCCAGAAGGATTCCGATGATCCACCAGGCCAATCCGATTTTCAACCCGTAGTCTCCGGCTTTTGCTGTCGACACCGTCAAGGAGTAAACCGGATTCCGCGCGGGCAAGACCAACGGATACACGCCAAAGACAACGCTGGTCAGCATGCCCGTCAGGTATGCGCAGGACGCGAAGAACGCTTTGCGCTCATCGCGTTTTCGCAATTCAAAGATAACGCCCGCTATGCCCGCGACCGCAAGCATAGGAAAAAGCAATCCCCGCGGCCAGGTCGCGAAATTTTCTTTTACTTGCGGCTGGATGCGGAACGTGACGGCAGTCACCAGTGCCGTAAGCGCCGCGACGCCCCACCACGCGCGGTGGGCCAGTTTTCCCGCGCGCGCATTGACTTCGCCGCTGGTTTTCATCTGCACCCACAGTCCGCCGTGCATCATGAGCGCGAGCAGGGCCAATACTCCGACCAGAATGGTGTACCAGTCGAGGATGCCGGTTTCGTCTCCGAGGCGGAAATCGGTCCACAGCGGCTCGAAGAAATAACCGCTCGAATCCAGCGGCACACCGCGCACCACGTTGCCCAGCGCCGCTCCGAAAAAGACGGCGAGCAATAGGCTCGACCCCCAGAAAAGAAAATCCCACAAGGGGTCCCAAACGGCGCTCTCGATGTGATTCCGGAATTCGATGGACGCTCCACGGAGAATCAGAAGCCACAAAACGATCATCAGCGGCAGATAAAACCCGCTGAATGCGCTGGCGTATAGAGTGGGGAAGGCGAAGTACAAAGTCCCGCCTGCCGCAATCAACCACACTTCGTTTCCGTCCCAGACCGGGCCAATCGTCGCCAGTACTTGCCGCCGTTCTTCATCTGTTTTTGCCACCAGGAGGTGAATCGCTCCTGCGCCCAGATCAAAGCCATCCAGAAGCACGTACGTTGCAATCATGATTGCTACCAGCCAGAACCAGATCGTTCCCATCCCGCTCTCCTCACTCCGACGCCAGAACGATTGCGTCTTCGCCGGTCGCACGACTGCCCGGGTCCGGCCCGAGTTCGATCTCACGATAAATCAGGAACAGCCACAGGATCGCCAGCACCGTGTACATTCCCATAAAGCCAATCAGCGTGAACCAGGCGTTGCCTGCGGCCACACGCGGAGAGATACCGCTGGACGTGCGCATCAATCCGTAGATCAGCCAGGGCTGCCGCCCCAGTTCGGCAGTCATCCATCCGGCGGTGTTGGCGATGTACGGCAGCGGCACGCACACCATCAGCGTCCACAGCATCCATCCAGAGGCATACAGTTTTCCTCGCCACAGCAGCATCGAAGCCAGAACCATCACGGCGATGAAGATGGTCCCGAGACCCACCATCACGTGATAGCTGTAGTAAAGCAGAGGAATTTGGTCCGGCCATTCCGTCTGCGGAAAATCGGACAAGCCCTTGACGTTCGCCCGCCATTGCCTGTAAGTCAGAAAGCTCAGCATCTCGGGCACTTCCAGTGGGTTGTCGAGTTTTCTTTTTTCCACATCCGGCTGTCCGAGAATCGCCAGCGGCGCTCCTTCCTGCGATTCAAAGAGTCCTTCCATCGCCGCCAGCGTCGGCTGCTGATTATCGGCAACCAACTTTCCTTGCATGTCGCCGGTGGGAAAGAGTTGCAAGATCGCTGCAACCGTTCCTGACAATACGCCCGCGCGCAAAAAAGTGCGGCCGTAGATTTCATCGCGCTTCGTCAGCAAGTAAAAAGCGCCGACCCCTGCCATGACGAAGCAGCCGGTTTGCACCGCGCCCAGCATCGTGTGTGCGTACTGCCACAGCGCCCACTTGTTCAGCAGGAGATCCCAGAAGCTGGAGAGTTCGATGGCCCCCTTGGCGGCAAACCGGTAACCGGTCGGATGTTGCATCCATGCGTCCGTCGCAACGATGAAATAGCCGGAGAGCCACGAGCCGAGAAACACGAGAAACGCCGACCACCAGTGTCCCATGCGTCCGAGTTTTTTCTCGCCGAACAAAAACAGTCCCAGGAAGCCCGATTCGAGAAAAAACGAAAACACTCCTTCCATCGCCAGTGTTTGGCCGATGACGCCGCCAGCCATTTTTGAAAACGCCGCCCAGTTCGTCCCGAACTGAAATTCCATGGGGATGCCGGTGACAACGCCCAGCGCAAAATTGATCCCGAAGATCCGCGCCCAGAATCGTGCCGCACGATTGTAATGTTCATCGCCGGTTCGCAGCGCTTTGGTCTTCAGGTAGACGAGCAGCAACGCCAGTCCCATCGTCAACTGCGGAAAGATGTAGTGAAATGTAATCGTGAACGCGAAGTGCAGCCGGTGTACGTCCACTGCTTGTCCCATCGCGTTACCTCGTGGAGATTCTTAGCGATGTTCAGTCTTTGCGGCCCCGGTTTCCCCGCAGCATGCGAGTAATGCGGATGGTCCAGCCGCATTCTCGCACTTCTGAAGCGCTCTACAGCAATTTTCTTGAGCAGGCCAACGCCATTCCCGGGGATTCAGCCACTTTAGACAAACGTCTGAATTTCGCGCCGCTCATCTTGGGGAATTTCTTGAATTTTCATACGCTCCTGCGGCATCCGATGTATTGTTTTGCCGCGCTTTCTCACCGGAGGATTTCCATGAAGTACGATGCCATCATCGTTGGTTCCGGCCAGGCCGGCAACCCGCTCGCTTACCGGCTCGCCGATTTGGGATGGTCTGTAGCGCTCATCGAGAAAAAAGATCTGGGCGGCACGTGCATCAACATTGGTTGCACGCCGACCAAGACCATGGTTCATCGCGCGCAAGTCGCTCACTACGCGCGAAACGCCGCGCGCTGGGGTGTCAACGCTTCGAACGTCAGCGTCGATCTCGCCAAGATTGTTGCTCAAAAAGACGAAGTCGTACTCAGTTTTCGCAGCGGCCAGCAGAAACAAGTCGACAAACGCGCTAACCTTCGTCTCCATCGCGGCCACGCCCGTTTTGTCGGCCCGCATCAACTCAAGGTTGGCGATGATTTGCTCGAAAGCGAAAAGATTTTCATCGACACCGGCGGGCACCCGACAATTCCTGCGATCCCCGGCCTGGATACCGCCTTGTATCTCACCAACGAATCCATCATGCAGCTCACGACCCTCCCCGAACACCTCCTGATTCTCGGAGCCGGCTACATCGGCTTGGAATTTGGGCAAATGTTTCGCCGCTACGGCAGCCGCGTCACCGTTCTGCACACCGGCAAACAAATTGTTCCTCGCGAAGATCCCGAAATTGCCGGTGGGCTGCAGAAAGCGCTCGAAGCCGAAGGCATGCAGTTCCTGCTCAGCGCCCGCACCACGCGCGTCGAAAACAAGAACGGCGCTTTCACTTTGTCTTTCGACGGAACCGCAGGCACATCCAGCCTCACCGGCTCGCATCTCTTGGTCGCCACAGGGCGCGGTCCAAATACAGACAATCTCGGCCTGGATAAAGCCGGCATCGAAACCGGCAAGAATGGCTTTATCAAAGTGAACGGCCGCCTCGAGACCAACGTTCCCGGCGTTTGGGCCCTCGGCGATTGCAAGGGCGGTCCGGCTTTCACGCACATCTCCTACAACGATTTCCAGATCGTTTACGGCAATTTGGTGGAAGGGAAGAATCTCACGACCGAAAATCGGATAGTGCCATTCTGCGTCTTCACCGACCCGCAGCTCGGCGGCGTCGGCATGACCGAGAAAGAAGCTCGCGCCAAAAGTTATAAGCTCAAAATCGGAAAATGCCCGATGACGCGTGTGGCCCGCGCCATCGAGCGCGGCGAAACAGCGGGGCTTATGAAGCTCGTTGTCGATGCTACCAACGACCGCATCCTGGGAGCCTTCATCCTCGCATCCGAAGGTGGCGAACTGGTGCAAATCCTAGCTACCCTCATGCTTGCGAATCAGCCGTACACACTCTTGAAAGGCGCCGTCTATATCCACCCCACACTCGCCGAAGGTTTTTTCGCTCTCATGGAAGACGTCAAACCTGCCGACTAACGAACCTCGCATAAGAAACTTTTCGAAAAGGAAGGTCGCGCGTACCAGCCGAACTTGCCGATGCAACCGGAAGATGTGGCGGACATGGTGATCCACTCGCTCCGTTTGCCGCGCACCGCAGAAGTCACCGACATCAACATCCCGCCGATGCAAAAGTCTTATTGACCAAAGACGCCAGCGCCGTCCACAATCTCGGCTTATGCGTCTCTTCGTGCAACTGCACGCTGAATACTGAAAACTTTTTTCTGGTGGGGGAGAATCGAACTCCCCAGAAACGGTTTAGGAAACTTTAGCCTCTGTACTCAGTTCATTCTCACAATGCTTGTCGTAGTCTTTTGATGAGGGGCTGTAGCTCAGATGGATAGAGCATTGGTTTCCTAAAATGGCTCTAGTGACTGCCTCCATGTAGAATCAAGGACTTGAGAGGCATACAGTCGGCGTAACCTGGCGTATTTATACGCAAAAGAGCCTGGGTTGGGTACAGATTTGGGTACAGACCTGGGTACAATGCTAGAATCAAAGAATCAAATTCGCTGGGGCGGTAGCTTAAATGGATAAAGCAAGAGTTTCCTAAACTCTAGACTGCGGGTTCGAGTCCCGCCCGTCCCACTGGATGTTTGAGTCCGGCGCGGCATCCGTAGTGAATCCTACCCGCTGTGCAATCAATCCCCGAAACACACCACAGAAAACACATAGGAGAATCAGATGTCATCCGCCACCGTCGTGCCGTTTCGCTGATTTAAGCGGACTCTGTAATGAAGGCCAGCGGCTCCACACGGACCCGGTACACATCTGCCGTACTGTCAAGAATTTCGACAATCCGCGATTTCACCACAACATCGTCGGCACGCCCACCAGCGAAAGTTTCAATCCCCACTCCTACTATGATTACTGCAGTGGCGATGATGGCACCCCATTTTTCTGCCCGTTTTTTCTCCGAGAAAAAGAGAATGACAAGTAGCCCCGCCAGCAGAGCAGCAATTAGTAGGTACTCTCCAATGTGTCGGAGAGATTGGTACCGCTCAAGAAGTAAGTCCAGAGATTGATTCACGTCCCCTAGCGTTTCCCCTTCGCCTTCGCCGCTCTAAGCTTTGCCTACCGCTCTTTTGTTGCCTTCCCAATCTTCGCTCTCGCAGCCGCAGACATAACCCGTTTCTTCCTGCCAATCCGTTTACCGCCACCAGCTACTTCACGGCCTAAAATCTTCCTAGCCGCACGCACCGCGTTCAACTGTTGCCGCACCTTATCCGCCTGCTTCTGTAACTTCGCTTCTTCCTGCTTCAGGCCGCTAAGATGTCCATGAATCCTCCCAGGGCCGGTATCCTCTCACGTTCAGGGGGCATCCTGTTAAGCTGCCAGCCAGAGCTAGGCAATCCGGTTGACAACTGACCGCGAAGGCGGCGAAGATTTGCAGACTGAATAAATCCGGTGAGGCTAAGTTATCCGGTAATGCGACGCAATATAAAAGGACTTAACCTCCAGGTTGGGCGTCGGGAGGGCTCCCATTGAAAATGATTTCAGAGTATCGCGCAGGGCGATGGGGTGTATGCTCGCGAAGCCTTTGGGACAAATAGGACATTCATCACAGAACTGAGAAGGAGCATGTGTATGAGAAACAGCAAAATCCTCGTCGTTCTGGCAGTGGCTTTCCTGATCGTTGCTCTGCCCAATGTCGCCGTGAGCCAGGACAAGGCAACCGCTCAGGAGGTCGTCGCCAAGGTAAAGGAAGCGGCCAGCGCCCTGTCGAAGACGGGTGACTTGGCACAGTTTAACCAGAAGCAGAGTCCATGGGTTTGGAAAGACACCTATATCTTTGTCGAGGACTGCGACAAGAACGTCATGGCGGCTCACCCTCTCAAGCCGGAGTTAGTTGGCCAGGACAGCTTGTCGATCAAGGACACCAGGGGGAAGAGCGTCCTCCCGGAGGGTTGGTGCGCTGCAGCGAAGAAGCCTTCCGGCGTCTGGATCGAATATTGGTGGGCGAAGCCCGGTGAGAAGGAGGGGTCACGCAAGCTCACTTATCTGTTGAGTGCCAAAGGAACCTCGTACGTGGTTGCGGCCGGGATCTATGACGATAAGGCAAGCATCGCCGAGCTGTCGAAGCTGAGCAATAAGAAGTAACCGTCGGCCCTCACCCACCACACCATAAGGCTCGCGTACATGCGCTTCCTCCCGCGAAGGAGAGAGTGTGTCCCATTTTGTTCGGAGGGCCGTGAACTCAAAGCGTCCAAAAGTTGAACCAATTCGTAATCTAACCCTCTTCGAGAGAGAAAAGTTGGAGAAGGCGGCCAACTCACAAGCGAGTTAGAGATTGCCCGTCCCTTTTCTCTGCCCGGCATTCTTCTCGGCACTTCGGCGTTCACAATAGCGGGATGTCCCACTGCCCCCATGCGGTTTATCCCGTTTTATAAGGCATTGTTATGCAATCACTGAAACTCGATAGCGAGTTTGTTGCCACCTGGAAATACATGAACCGTGTGCTGGGTTCGCTCCAGGATTAAGATATGGGATATGGAAGCTACTGGTGAACGCCAGTCAAATATCCTCGTTCGCTCAGAGATGGGTTGGACGAAGGTGGCTGCGTGGGCCGCACTGGGCACTTCGCTCCTGTTCGCAGTCCTGAATTGGCACGTGTGCTGGCTCTTCAGAAACGAACCACAGAACCTAGTAGTTTTCTTTTACCCTCTCGCGTGACTGGTCCTGTTTTTTGCCGTTCGGACAAGATGGCGGTTGGTGTTTCTGTTGGTCACGATACCTGCACTGTTGTTGGTGGCAAACGGGCGCTGGGGGATAAGTGAAATGAATTCTGGTGCAGAATCAGCGGCTTTCCAAGCGCTGCACCAAATGCAGTCCAGCCTCAGTGCGTCCAGGGCCGAGCATCACCAACAAGAGTATCCCGACGCCCTACCGTCAATGAACCTCTCGCCATACGCGCAAAAGTATTACCGATTCGAATATATTCCAAGGCGTTCAGAAAACGGAGAGATTGTCGGCTACATCATCCAAGCCACTCCGGCCCGGCGCGACTGCGAGTTTCACAGAAGCTTTACGATTGCAGATGATGGCCGAGTCTTCTGGACGTTGGAGCCGCGAGCAGCCACGCTCTCAGACATGCATTACGAATGACGGGCTATACGCGGGACATGGGCCGGGCCAGCCACAGCAAAACTCTTTTGGGACTTGTGGAACATGAAACAATAGAATTGCGCTTCCGAACGCAGCTTTCACTTGTCCGGCGCTTCATTGGTGGGCGAGCTGTGTGAACCGGGAGTTAGGATTTGGTCATCGGCTACGTCCGACGAACGTAGCGAACACGTTTTCGAAATATTATGAATATGGCAGCTACCAGCGCCAGGAGAATAAACTGGATGCCAATTGAATGGCTCGCGTACCAGCAAACAATCTCTGGAGCATGATATTGAACTCCTCTCCCCGCAAGTGCTTCACACGGCTGCAAATTGAGTGAGGCTTTCGGTTTGAAAGCGACCTGGCGGACAGTTCGGACAAAAAGGAAAATCAAAAACATAACGCTTGCCAAAGATGGATTGCGAGATGACGTAGATAACATCAAGTGGTGTTGGCAACGCCCACCAGATGTCCGCCGGATTATGCCGACTTAATTGAGCATCGCTGGGACTCGACAGTCAGTTATTGAGATGAGAGAAAACCGGGTTGGCGACGAGACTCAATTCGGCATAATCAGGAAGGCGGCATTATATGCTGGGCATGGGCCAGGCACGGCAAAACTCTTTTGGGACTTGTGGAACAAGAAACACTAGA
>Ga0066669_10000722_pt1 | contig 11228 bp, 10 predicted proteins | sample GraSoiAngelo_118_FD_133940 | JGI IMG/M metagenome (GOLD analysis project Ga0066669, IMG submission 133940) | Grasslands soil microbial communities from the Angelo Coastal Reserve, California, USA - 14_0919_02_20cm | ecosystem: Environmental > Terrestrial > Soil > Grasslands | place: USA...
ACAATTCGAAAAAGCCGCGGCTGCGTTCCCTGATCCTTTGCGTCTTTCGCAGTAGCGAAGGCGTGCCAAGATGCAGCAAGCGCAGCGTCTGGTCGGCATCTCGGGCCAGCTCTTCGAACCGGAAATTCGAAATCTGCCGCCCGAAATAGTCGCTGGCCACGTCTTCCATCTCGTGCGCTTCGTCGAAAACCACCGCCGAGTATTCCGGCAGGATGCTGCCAAAATCGTCCTGCTTCAGCGCCAGGTCCGCGAAGAACAAATGATGATTTACGATGATCAGGTCGGCTTCCTGCGCACACTGGTGCATGCCCGTCACAAAACAGGGATTAAACGACGGGCAATTTTTTCCCGTACAGGTATCCCTTCTCGCGTCCAGCTTCCCCCAAAGCTCCGAATCATCCGGCAGGAACGTCAACTCCGCACGGTCGCCCGTCCCCGTCAATTTCGCCCAATCCTTGATCTGCCGGTAGGCATCCATCTCCTCCATGCCCCTTAGCGTCGCTTGGTCCTGCATCTGATTTAGCTTCGAGATGCACAGAAAATTCGCGCGCCCCTTCATCATGGCCACTTTCAGGTTCGGCGCGAAGTGTTTCTGCAGAAAAGGAATGTCCTTCTGGTAGAGCTGTTCTTGCAGCGACTTCGTCGCCGTGGAAATCACCACGCGCCGTCCGCTGCAAATCGCCGGCAGCAGGTACGCCAGCGTTTTCCCCGTGCCTGTGCCCGCCTCCACGATGGCGTGATGATGCTTCTCGAACGCATCGTGTACCAATTCCGCCATCTCCAGTTGTGCCGGCCGGTATTCGTAGTCGGAGCCGACTGCCGCACGGTCAAAGCCAGCCAGCATGCACTTTTCTAGGAATCCTCCCGGGCCAAACACCTCCTGCATCAAAGATTTCGCCGATTCCTTGGCGGCCGCAGCGGCGGCGCCATCCGGCCTGCTTCCGGCTGCCGTGGGCTCATCCTCGAAGGGCACATACCCGCCCTCGGCAGTCTTTGCCGCACTCTTGACCTTCGCTCCCACCGAATCGGCTGCCGAATTGGATGCACGCTTGGCCAGAAATCCGCCTTTTCTCTCACCGATCGAAACAGAGGGACCAGTTACGATAACATACCCTTTGCCTTCGCTTCGTCAGCGGCCCACCCTTGGCGGCTGGACCTTGTATCTCTTGATTCAGGGCCTTTCAGAACTGAGCAAGTTGCTTTTACAGTGCCCTCCCGCTCTCCGACTGCGTTACACTCGGCAACGGAGATTTTGAGCGTTTTCCTTTCCAGGGGGCGAGCGCAAACCAACTTGTCGTGGGGTGCCACATGAATCGCAGCAAATCTCTTTCGTATCTTCCTGTTCTCTTGCTCGCCGCCCTGTCCCTGACTGCCTGCAGCGGCCCCAAAACGGGCTGCACCCTCAACTGCGGCGGCGGTGGTGGAACAGCCACCGTGAGCTTGACTCTCGCCGCTGTCCCGTTCGTGCCTCCGCCTGGCACCTCCATTCTCTCTTTTGCTGTGACCATCAATGGAATCACGCTGGCACCGGCCAACGGCTCCCCCGTGAACATTCCCCTCAATGCCGCCACCTACGTCGCTGACCTGACGCGCCTTCAGAGCGACTCTGCATTCCTCGGACAAGTCCTCGCCAACGTTCCGGCTGGAACTTATAACAAAATCACAGTCAACGTAACGGGCGCTGTCGTTACCTACTGCACCGACCTCGGGGGAGTAGTCGGCTGCGACGCCGCTAGCGTCAACCAAGTTTCCCAGACCGCCGCGACCATGCCTTCTACCTCGTCCTTTTCAGCAACGCTGACTTCCGGCCAGAAAACCGGCTTTCAAATACAGTTCAGTTTCGCCAACGCCGTCACGATTAACTCGACTCAGCCACAGGTGGTTTCCAAGGTTGACCTCGGCGCCGCAAATGTCTTGACCGCCTCCGCGCTGCCGCCAACCTCCTCCAGCCTCGCCACCGGACAATTGGACTTCGTCGAAGACGTGACCGGCGTGGTCACCGCGGCCTCCGCATCCTCCGTGACGGTTAAAACTTCGAGTCGCGGTTCGATGACTGCGGCTCTAAACCAATCCACGTTTTTAGTTTCGAATTGCGTTACCACTAACGCCACTTGCGCCCCCGCCGTAGGACAGTTCGCCAGCATTGACACTAGTCTCAATGCCGATGGCACCTTCACAGCCCTTGAATACGATCCCATCGCCCCGACCAGTTCCGATTGGATTGAAGGCATCGTAAGCCTTACCCCAACGGTCCCCACGCAACTCCAGATCGTCACAAATGACATCTCTCTTGCTTCGACTGGCAGTCACATCGGCGCCAATCTCAACGTCGGTGACCCGGTGCAGATCACGCTCAGCGGCGTCCAACCTTTCGCCGTCGACAGCAAGGGCCTGCCGGTGGTAACCACAAGTTTCAAGGGTAGCAGTGACGCCACCACCATCATTCCCGGCCAAACCGTGGCCCTACATGTCACTGCCTTCACCGCGAAGAGCGGCACTGCCCTGGCCGTCGCAACCGTGGATACAGTCGTCCTTCGATTTACGCGCGTGACGGGGGCGAATGTATCAAGCGTGGCGAATCCCTTCTTCAATATCCAATCCTTGCCGCCGTTCTTCGCCCCTGCGGTCACTTACCAAGTCCAAATCAGCAACGCCACGCCGAGCACAAATTACGACGGCTCGCCGGATACGTCGACCCTGTCTGGCGCAAACGTCTCCATCCGCGCTCTTTATTTCGGCTCGAGCGTGTCGCCCGCGTTTAGCGCTGCCAAGGTTCGCAAGCACTAGCCGTCGGCCGTTTTGCAGTCACGCTTTCTCTTATCCCGCCTCCGCAAAAGGCAACGGGCTCACCGGCTTTGTCGGCGAGCGCGCTTTTTCTGCAAGTCGTTAGAGCGCTTCCGCAAGAAAGCACTTGATTTGGTTTTAACACTGCGGTACATTTAGAGACTGGTAAAACTGGGCTTGGAGTCGCTTTGCCCCGCCACCTCGAGTTTCACCGTTTCGCAGCAAACCATCCTGTAAGTCATTTCCCTACAATACTTTGGCCGACCCCCCTAGCCTATAAACCTTGTCGTATCATAATTTTTACGAAATCTTAGGGGGGGTCGCCGACGCGCGTTCCAACTCCCTAACGTCCTGTATTTGCCACACATCCGTAAAATGCATCCATAACTCCCTTATCTGTCACACATTCAAACACAGGCGGTTTTAATGCCTTTGTTTGCCACACATCCGAAGGGGGAGGAGTAAGAGGGTGTTTTGTTAGGCGGCCTATCCGGGGAAGATCAGGCGTCACACTTACCCCGATTCGGTCGGGAGGAGCCTCGCGGACGACCGAAGGTTCCGGCCTTGCCGGAAGTGCTCTCTCTTTAAACTTGAAACTGAAAACTAAAAACTGAAAACTCTTCTCACGCAGGCAGCGGCCCGCCCACCGTCGTATTCGGCGGCATCGGCGGCGAGTACGGTGCAGATGGAACGTTCGGCGCAATCACCGGCTGAAAGCGCCGGTAAACCACCAGGGAAATCGCGCCGATTCCCCAGAACGCCGCGCCATACTTAAACACCCAGCCCACGTGCGGGATGATCGTGAACAGCCGCACGATGACAACTCCCACGGCCATACGTCCGATCAATGGCCACAGTTCGCTCGTGCGCCCCATCAGCCATTGCCCAACAACTGCTCCGATGATCACCGCCCCGAAATATAAGGAGCCGTACCAAAGAAACAGGGTCGCCAGTCCGACAAACAATCCCACCACGGTAACGCAGGCAATGCACGCCGCAATCGGCAGCCCGAATCCGACCAGCACGCCGAGCCCCGCCGAGGCGCCGTAATTCTCCGCTGACTTCACTGCATCCGCCGAAAACTTCGGCATCAAGGCGAACAGCACCAGTCCGAACAAGATGTACGCCGCCGTCCAGATCACCTGCCAGATGTAGTAGTGCACGGAGCCATAGTCGTCGCGATGCTTCGGCTTTTCGTAATGAACCGGTGAAGCCAGCTTGGCCCCGGAGGAAACTTGCGGCCGATTGTCACTCATAAAGTCAATCGGGCCGCCGACACGCGCCGACGAATCGATAATCAGCTCCCCGCTCCGGATCTTCGCCGATCCCTGAATATCGCCGGTGATAGTGACCTGCCCGCCCATGGCCAGTACATCCCGGCCCACGTGCCCATCAATGGTTTCATGTCCGGCAAATGAGGTGATGCTCCCTCCGATTTTGGTATCCCGGTCAATATTGATGTCGCCGCCGGCCACCATCACGTTGCGGCCGATCTTTCCTTTCAGCAACAGGTTTCCGGCGTAGCATCGAACACTTCCATCCACCTGGCCGGTAACACGCAAGTTTCCCGAAGACGAAAGCACGTGCCCCAGAACATGACCATAAACTTCGCTGTCACCGCCCGCACCCACCAGACCTCCTTCAACGGTGCCTCCCCCTCGGATTCGTCCTCCGGCGGCGTAGAGGTCGCCGTGGATCACCTCGTCTTGCGCGATCGTCAATCGTTCCTCGTGGCGAATCTCCGTCGCCGACGCCCCCTGCGGCATCGCCAGCACCGTGCACAGCCCCGCGAAGACCAGCGCCAGCGCCGAACCGCGCCGGATTCGCCGCCGGAAGAACATCGCCGCCAATCCCCCCAGCGTCACCATCGCCAGCACTTCGAGGAGCGTGATCATGGATTGCCATCCTTTCCAGATTTCGCCCTGAAAAATCAGCAGGCCCAGCAGGTTCGACCCACCGAATCCCGCTTGTTCCAGTTGCTGCTGCCAGGGCTGGATATATCCCGTATAGAGTGCGTAGGCTCCCGTCGCCGCCAGTCCGAAAGCCACTCCCCAAATCCATTGCATCGACTTACGCGCACGCTCCTGAAATTGCGCCAGCCGCGAGGGCAGCGGTTCGTCTTCTTCCAGCATCGCCCGCGTTAGCAGCCGCGATTCCCGTTCCATGGCGCGGAGCAGCGTGCGGCAGGTGTCGCATTCCTGTGTGTGCGCGGAAACTTCCAGCCCGCGCGCGCGATCCAGTTGCCGCTCGATATACAGCAGGAGCGTCATTTCGTCCAGATGCTTTATCTTCTCTTCCGGCGTGTTGCTCATGAAGCCCCTCCCGCCGCCAGCGCCGTGTTGCCTTCCAACGCTTGCCGCAGCTCGTGCCGGGCGCGCAGCAGCACCACGCCCACAAAGGCGCGGCGTACTCCCAGCGCATCCGCAATTTCGTCGTAGCTCATATCCGAGTAATAGCGCATCACCAGCGCCATCCGTGCTCGCCCGCCCAGTTTGTCCAGCGCCTTGCGCACTTCTGCGCTGGTGCGCTGCTCGATCAGCAGCTCCAGTTGACTGGGGTCCGGATGCTCCAGCGGCACGTTTTCCAAATCGTCCGTTTCCTTGTCTTGACGAATCCTGCGCCGCCGCAGCATATCCCAGCAGTGATTCGCCGCCACCTTGTAAAGCCAGGCGGAGAACGACCGCGCCGCGTCGTACTGCACCAGCTTGACCTTCAGTTTCATGAAAATTTCCATCGTGGCGTCTTCGGCATCTTCCCGCGTCGGCAAGGCACGCCTGCAGAACCGGAATATCGCGGGTGCGTAATCTCGGTAAAGCTCGCCCCAGGCCTCGGCGTCGCCCGCCCTGGCACGGGCAATCGCCTCCGTCGGTTCCCTTATTCCCGGCGCGTTCATCCGGCCTGGTCTCGGCGTTCCCATAGACTAGTACGCGCGGAGACCTGCAAATATTACACATTGCAAATCCCGTCCCGCTACCGCTCCAGCTCCTAAACTACTTGTATTCCAGCCTTTAGGCGTGCTTCTCAAAGTCCTGACACTGCGATCTATGCCTCCGCAGCCCGTTCCAGCAATATTGCTAGGGAGTCATAGCTCCCGAGTGATCCCGCTCGCTGCCCCGTGGCCCAGGCCCTCTTTTTCCTTAGCGAACACGAAGAGTCAGCGGCGGCTCTTCAGTGCTTAGGCGCGTAAAAATAGTAATCGGCCGAGTACGCGCTCCTCGACTCTTTGCCGTTCGCGGACTCTTCGCACGTATTTGCACTCGGTGGCAGGCCACCCCCGGTATGGATTCGCTGGATGCTCGTGACACGGCTTAGAATCCCTTCTCCCGAGTGACTGGCCGCCGCCAGCAGCAGCCACGGGATGGCCTCCGGCTTTGGCGCGTCCTGCTTGGCGATTACCTTACCTTTCACTTCGCTTCCGTCTGCGTGCTTCCAGCTGGGCCCAGCGGAATGATGCACAACCTTTTTCCCCGCCGAATCGGTGAGTTCCGCTTCTGGCGCCTTGAGCACCCAGCCAAACTTTTGATCTGCTCCGGCTTGGCAAACATAAATTTGCACTCCGGTTGCGTGTGCCAACAGAATCAATTCCTCACCTGCTGGTGCTTTCAAGCTTTCCGGGACTTCCGGCCGGGCTGGCCCTTGACCCTGCGCGGCAAGCAACATTCCGATCGCACCTGCCAACTGCATAAGCCTGTTCATCTTTACTCCCTCCGGCCTGTATACCATACCGCGCAATGGCTTTGCCCGTAAGCGGAGAGAGAGGTCCAACGCGGCGTGGTGCGAAACGTGAATGGAATCCGCAGGGTGGGTTAACTTGCGCCGATGCGATTGATTTCTTTTTGGATGGCCAGTTTGTCCAGACTGGAAAGAGGCTGACTGAGGAACAGGCTGATCCGTCGTTCGAGAATCAGGTAGGCATCACGAAAGGCGCACTCGACTTGATCGGGCGTGCCTTTAACTACCGCGGGATCGGGAACGCCCCAATGTGCGGTCATGGGCTGCCCGGGCCAGACGGGGCACGTCTCTTGCGCCGCGTTGTCGCAAACGGTGAAGACGAAATTCATCTGCGGCGCTCCGGGCTTTAGGAACTCCTCCCAACTCTTACTCCGCAAGATCTCGGTAGGCAGGCGTGCCAGTTCCACCAGCTTGAGCGCCTCCGGGCGCACAACTCCCGAAGGGTGGCTTCCAGCGCTGTAGGCTGTGAAAAGAGGTCTGCCCTTTACGTTAAGAATAGCTTCGGCCAGGATGGAACGTGCCGAATTCCCGGTGCACAGGAACAGAACGTTGTAGTGCGCTTGCATGCCCTTCATGCTCTAACCGAAAAGTCCGGATCTCTGCCTTCAGTGGCAACACGCCGGAGCGCAACAGGCTTCTGTCGTCTTCGCGGACTTTGACTTTGTCGCCCGCACGAAGGCGCTCATGAATTTGCCATCGACTTGCGGCGCCATCGCGTCCACATCGAGGCCCTTTTCGGAGAGAAATTCGCGCGCGTCCGCAACTCGGTAAATTCGTGTCGGCTCGATCTCCACCTGTTCGAATCCTGCGGATTCGAGCTTGTCGCGGTATTCACGTTCTTCAAGAGCTCCTGCCACGCAACCCACCCAGAGAAGTATGTTTTGCCGGATTTGTGCATCCATTTCGCCGCGCGTGACGACGTCGGAAACGGCCAGCCGCCCGCCCGGCCTGAGTACGCGAAAAGCCTCTCGCAATACGCGGTCTTTATCGGCGGAAAGGTTGATCACGCAATTCGAGATGATTACGTCGACTGAATTGTCAGGCAGCGGAATATGCTCGATCTCCCCTTTCAAAAATTCGACGTTGTCGGCTCCGGCCTTGCGCTTGTTCTCGTTCGCGAGGGCGAGCATTTCATCCGTCATATCCAGGCCGTACGCCTTGCCCGCCGGCCCAACGCGCTTGGCGGAAAGCAGGACGTCGATCCCGCCGCCGGAGCCCAGATCGAGCACAACCTCTCCAGGATTTAATTTGGCCAAGGCCGTCGGATTTCCGCAACCGAGCGAAGCTTCGAGCGCTTCTCCGGGAACTTGTTGCATCTGCGCGGCGTCGTAAAGATTGGAAGTGATCGGATCGCAGCTTGACCCGGTCGCGTCCGCCGTTCCGCAACAGCTCCCGCTCTTCCCTCTCAGCGCCGCCTGCCCGTATTTCTCCTTAACGATCTCCTTGATTTCTGCTCCGTCCATGACGTCCTCCTCGTGTCCTGCCACGCAAATCCTCTGAAATAGTTTCCCTATCTCTTTCCGCTCAGTGTTCTCCGTGAACTCTGCGTTGAGAAATCCCCCCAATCCAAGTCACCCTTGATCAACCTGGGGTCAGTTCCGATCCACCACGCTACCGGCAGACTTCCACAATATCCTGCGGCTTCAGCGCTTTGTTCCGCGTGCAGCACTCGGAATAAAGAAACTGCAGCAATTCCTGGAGCGCTTCCGTGTTTGCCGTGTAGCGCAAAAACGTGCTCTCACGCTGCACGTGCACGAGATCTTCATTCTTGAGCTTGTCCAGATGGTGGGAAAGAGTCGAATTTGGAATCTCCAACTCTCCCTGGATGTCTCCAACCACAAGTCCCTCGGGATGCGCCGACAAAAGCAATTGCATGATCCGCAGCCGCGGTTCCGTTCCCATCGCCGAGAACATATCCGCGTACTTCGCCACTCGTTCCGCGCGCTTCTTGGTTGCGCCGCCATCCATATTTCTATACTTGCGGAAATATGGATGTTTGTCAAGCCAGACTATTTTTCGCAGCCTTGCGCTTCGCCGTTCGCCTCCGAGGAAGAGTAGCGGTGTATAATCACATCATGGCCAAGCATGTGATGCACGTCTCGGAAACGGAAGCGGCGAGCGACTTCGCCTCGCTCATGGCCCGCGTTCGCGCAGGCGCCGAGGTAGTGATCGAGCACCACGCGCGGCCAATAGCGGTTCTTCGTCCTGCCGAGCCTCATGTACGGTTGCTTTCGGAATCCCTTCGTCTCGCACGTGAGCATGGCTCTACTGTGACGCTTGATGCAGACTTCGGGCGCGATCTCGAAGAGATCATCAATAGCCACCGCGAACCGCTCAGCCCGCCCGCATGGGACTGATCCTCGACTCCAGCATCGTCATCGCCGCGGAACAAGGCGGAGATACTGTCGAACAGTTGATCGAGCGAGTCGTGAAGCTGGGAGGTGACCAGGACGCGGCGCTCTCCGCGGTGGGCCTGACTGAACTCATCCACGGCATCCACCGAGCGCAGACACCACAGATGCGTGCTCGCCGTGAATCCTTCCTACACGAACTGCTGGCGGACTTAACGGTGTATCCATACACGAAGGAGACCGCGATGCTGGCAGGTAAGATCGACGGGGAGCAGCAGAGTCAGGGCGTCGTAGTCCCGTTCGGAGACTTGCTCATCGGCGCGACCGCGCTGTCACTCGGCTTTTCGGTGCTACCAGCAAATCTTCGTCACTTCCAGAAAATACCCGGCCTCATGGTCGTGCAACTCTAGCGCTCATTGTGCGTCCGGCCCAGGAACTTATGGCAGTTCTGCCCCCATCTCTTGTGATCGTCGGCCGCCCCAATGTGGGCAAGTCCACGCTCTTCAATCGGTTGACTGGCACGCGCCGCTCCATCGTCACCAACGAGCCGGGCATCACCCGTGACCGGATTTACGGCAAAGCGGAGTGGCGCGGCCGGGCGCTGGAGGTCGTTGATACCGGCGGCATCGTCCCGGACGATAAAGCCCTGATCCCGCAGGAAATCCTGCGCCAGGCGCATGTGGCGATCAAGAAAGCGGCGTTGCTGGTTCTCGTTGTGGATAGCCAGGCGGGCCTCACGCCCCTCGACGAAGAATTGGCGCGGCTCCTGCGCACCACCGGCAAACCGTTTGTGATCGCCGTCAACAAAGTCGACGCCATGTCGCAGGAATCGAGCGCCGCCGTTTTCCATCGCATCGGCGTCCCTATCTTCCCGATCGCGGCCGAGCACGGCACCGGCGTCGACGATCTCCTCGATGCCGCGCTCGCGCAGGTCAGCGTCGTCGCATCCGTCGAGGAAGAAAAACAACCGGAGGTCATCGAAGTCGCCATCATCGGCAGACCCAACGTCGGCAAGTCCACGCTGCTGAACCGCTTGGTCGGCGAAGAACGCTCCATCGTCTCGCCCATTCCCGGGACCACCATGGACAACGTGGACACGGAAATCACGCGCGAGGGCCGCGACTATCGCTTCGTGGATACCGCCGGAATTCGCCGCAAGGGCAAAACCACGCTGGTCGCGGAAAAACTCAGCGTGGTTATGGCTCGCCGCGGCCTGGAGCGCTGCGATGTCGCTCTCCTCGTCGTCGATGGCGAACAAGGCGTGACCCAGGGCGACGCGCAAATCGCCAGCTATGCCGAAGAGTCCGGGCGCTCCGTCGTCATCGTCATCAACAAGTGGGATCTCGCTGTCGTTGCGGCGCGCGATGCCGCGTCACGCGATGCGGCCACCGCGAAAGGCAAATCCAAGCGCGCTCCCGGCGAACGGCACAAACCGGAAAATTTCGATTCCGGCCGGTTGATGGTCGACTACGAAAAAATGATTCGCGCAAAATTGAAATTCCTGAGTTACGCGCCGATTGTTTTTCTCTCGGCGAAATCCGGCGAGCGCGCCGAAAGACTCTATCCGCTCATCAATCAATGCTGGGAAGCGCGCCGCCGCCGCATCGCCACGCCGGCCCTCAACAATTGGCTCAAGGAAGAAGTCGACCTGCAACGCGGCACCACGCCGAAGGCCCGCCCGGTGCGCATCTACTACATCACGCAGGCGAAAATCGCGCCGCCCACGTTCCTCATCTTCACCAACCAGAAAGCGCCGCTGCACTTCAGCTATCAGCGCTTCCTCGAAAACGAGCTTCGCGCCAAGTACGATTTCCTCGGCACGCCCGTCCGCTTCATCCAGCGTCTTCGCAAGCGCGATACGAGATCATCCGGCGGCGACGCCGACCGTGACTAATGAATGCCTCCCTCTACATCAATCGCCCGCAAACTGCTACGATAGCGGCGTCCCCCTTCCGGCAGGAACGCAAGATGCCAAGCAACGGCACAGCAGCGCAAGTCGCCACGGAGAAAAAACTCTACCGCATCGGCGAAGTCAGCCGATTGGCGGATTTGAAACCGTTCGTCCTCCGCTATTGGGAAACCGAATTCCCCATGCTCGAACCGGTCAAGAGCTCCAGCGGCCATCGCCTCTACCGCCAAGACGACGTGGACATGGTCTTCCGCATCAAGCGTCTGCTCTACGACGAAGGATTCACCATCGCCGGAGCGCGGCGGCACCTCCGTGAGCACGATGGCCCCGCCGAAAACGATAGCCGAAGTGTCAATCCTGCAGCGGAAGGGGCGGGGCAGCTTCTGAGCCGCAAGATGCTGCTGGATCTGCGCGACACGCTTCGGGCTTTCTTGACGCTGATCGGACGGCGG
>Ga0066669_10000738_pt1 | contig 11154 bp, 7 predicted proteins | sample GraSoiAngelo_118_FD_133940 | JGI IMG/M metagenome (GOLD analysis project Ga0066669, IMG submission 133940) | Grasslands soil microbial communities from the Angelo Coastal Reserve, California, USA - 14_0919_02_20cm | ecosystem: Environmental > Terrestrial > Soil > Grasslands | place: USA...
CGCAGAAATCGTCCGCAATTTGTCGCAAGTCGAGCGCGTCTATCTCCTCGTCGAAGATCGCGCCGCCGAAGCGCGCGCTCGAAGCATGCTGAAAAAGTCCGGCGCCAATCTCGGCGCCGTGGATTTTTTCCGCGTGCCGACCGATCGCGGTTGGATGCGAGATTCCGGCCCCATCTGCGTTCGAAATGAAGCCGGCGAAGTGGCCTACAACAATTTCCTTTTCAACGGCTGGGCCAAATATCCGAATCACAAAAAAGACGCCGCCGTTGTCGCCAAAGCCAACCAAAAATTAAAACGCCGCGTCTGGCAGGCGCAGCACAAAAGCCGCCGCGTGGTCCTCGAAGGCGGCAGCATCGATGTGAACGGTCGGGGAACGCTCCTCACCACGGAAGAATGCTTGCTCAGCAAAGTTCAGGAACGAAATCCTGGATTCGCCAAAGAGGATTACGCCGAAGTGTTTCGTGAATACTTCGGCGTCACAAATGTTCTTTGGCTGAAAAATGGAATTGCCGGCGACGACACCCACGGTCATGTCGATGATCTTGCGCGTTTCGTAAATCCGTCCACGATTGTCACTATTGTCGAGGATGATCCGAAAGACGCAAATTACGGCGCGCTGCAAGAAAATCTTGCGTTGCTGAAAGCGATGAAAGATCAGGATGGGCGGGCGCTGCGCGTGGAAACGCTGCCGATGCCCGCACCAGTTTATTTCGAAAATTGTCGGCTTCCCGCAAGCTACGCGAATTTTTACATCGCCAACAAAATCGTGCTCGTGCCCACGTTCAACGATCCCAATGATCGCGTCGCCCTGAATACTCTGGCGAAACTATTCCCCGATCGCGAAGTCGTCGGCATCGCCTGCCGCGACCTGGTCCTCGGCCTCGGCACAATTCATTGCATGACGCAGCAGCAATCGGGCATCCGATGACGGATGCGCGCGTTTTACGTCCCGCACGTTTTTGCGGGACGAGTCCTGAGCGAGTGCAGCGAGTCGAAGCACCTCACTGCGCGAGCTTCCTGCCGGCCCCCGGGTGATGGACTGACATTCAGAGAAGTTCAGCTACAATCGGTGTTCGCTTTGGAGGCTTCATGTTCGCCGCACACGTGCTCTTTCAGCAAGGCTTCGGAATCTGGTTCCAATCGCACGGTTTCGTTTCGTGGCTGCTCCTCGGCCTGGTTGCAGGATGGCTCGCGGGAAAAATTGCGCGCGGCCGCGGGTTCGGATGCATTGCGGACATCGTCCTCGGAATCATTGGCTCCTTTATTGGCGGCTGGGTTTTCGTCAAGCTGGGCATCTTTGGCGGAGGCTTTTGGTATTCGCTTGCGGCTGCTACTCTCGGAGCTGTCATCCTTGTTTCCATCGCACATCTTTTCACTGGCGGCGGCAATCATCATTGAACGCGCGAGCTCGTCCTTTTTTTCATCAGTTACGAGTTACCAGTTACGAATCAGTTCCTATGATACGATTCTCGTTTGCGTCCCGGAGCTGACGCGTCATTGAGCAAGACCGCGCAATCCCTCACCGCCATCCCCCTGGGTGGCCTCGGCGAATTCGGAATGAACATGATGGCACTGCGGCTCGGCGACGAGATCATCGTCATCGACGCAGGGATGATGTTCCCGGAATCGGAACTGCTGGGCGTCGACCTGGTCATCCCCGACATTACTTATTTGAAACAGAATCGCGGGCACGTCCGCGCGATCGTGCTGACGCACGGCCATGAAGATCACATCGGGGCGCTGCCGTATATCCTGCGCGATTTGAATGTACCGGTGTACGGGACGCGCTTCACGCTGGCGCTGGTGAAAAAGCGTCTGGATGAAGCGGGCTTGCTGGAGTCGAGCACGCTGCGTGAGGTGCTGCCTGGGCGGCTGGTGGAAGTGGGGCCGTTTGAAATTGAATTCATTTCCGTGACGCACAGCACGGTGGATTGCGTGGCGCTGGCGATTCGCACGCCGCTCGGCGTGGTGATTCACACTGGGGATTTTAAGATCGATCAGACACCCGTGGGTGGTGCGCCGTTTGATTTGCACTCGTTCGCAAAATACGGGACTGAGGGCGTGCTGGCTCTGTTTAGCGATTCGACGAACGTGGAGCGGCCCGGGTTTACGCCCTCGGAGCGGGCTGTCGTTCCGAGAATTGAAGAATTGTGCCGCTCGGCACCGCGGCGTGTGATCTTGTCGTGCTTCGCGTCGTCCATCCATCGCATTCAGCAGGTCATCGACATTGGGTCGCGCGTGGGCCGCAAAGTGGCGTTCGTCGGGCGCAGCATGGTCGACAACGTGGAGATCGCGCACTCCCTGGAAATTCTGCAAATTCCGGATGGCATGGTGGTGCGGCCACAAGACATACGCGGATTCGATCCGAAGCGCATCATCATTTTGGCGAGCGGCAGCCAGGCGGAGCCGATGTCGTCGCTTTCGCGAATCGCCGTGGACAATCACCGGTTTGTTTCCGTGGATGAAAACGACAGCGTGATTCTTTCCGCGCGCATCATTCCGGGGAACGAAAAATCCATTTTCCGGATGCTGGATCACATGTTCCGGCGGCGGGCGCTCGTTTATTATGACAATTCAGCGGGCACGATTCACGTTTCCGGCCACGGCAGCCAAGAAGAGCAGAAACTTTTGCTGCAACTGGTGAAGCCAAAATATTTCATCCCGGTACACGGCGAATACCGGCATTTGTTCCGGCACGCCGCGCTGGCACATCAACTGGGATCCGTTTCGCAGGAAATTTTGTTGCTCGAAGACGGCAGGCCGGTCGAATTCACGGAAGATGGGGCGCGCCGGCTCGATCCAGTGACGGCCGGGCGCGTTTGCGTGGATTCCGGTTCGCTCGAAGAGATTGAAGAAGTGGTGATTCGCGACCGCAAGCATCTTTCCGAGGACGGCATCGTGGTGCCGATCATCGCGATCGACAAGCACACCGGAAAAATGGAATCGCATCCGGAAATCGTGACGCGAGGATTGATGAGCGACAACGGCCACGAGCTGATCGCCGGGGCGCGCGTAGTAATTATGAAGACCGTTGAGGAATCGAACGCCGAGGAAAAATCGGACTGGGGCGTCATCAAGGAAAAAATCCGCGTGGACCTGAAGCGCTACATCAACAAACAAACTTCCAAACGGCCGCTGATTCTTCCCGTGATTCTCGAGGTCTAGCAGGCTGGGCTGCTGATGCCTGAACCGACCACTACACCCGCGCCGAGCGTTGGCCGGGCGGCATTCACGTTTATCTTGATCGTTGTGGCGTTTGACATGGTGGCGTTTGGCATCATCGCGCCGGTGCTGCCCGATCTCATCCGGCAATTCGAGGGCGGAGATTTTGCCCGCGCTTCCAGCGTCACCGGCTATTTCGGATTTGCATGGGCCACCATGCAATTTATTTTTTCGCCGATTCTGGGCGCGTGGTCGGACCGATTCGGCCGGCGCCCGGTGATTCTGATTTCTTGCTTCGGATTGAGCATCGACTACGTTTTCATGGCGGTGGCGCCGTCGCTGCGATGGCTTTTGGTGGGCCGCATCATTTCCGGCATCACGACTTCCAACATATCCACGGCGTTCGCTTATGTCACGGATGTGACCAAGCCCGAGGAGCGGGCGAAACCGTTCGGCCTGATTAGCGCGGTGTTCGGTTTGGGGTTTGTGATTGGGCCGGCCGTGGGCGGCTGGCTAGGCAACATGAATCTGCGTTTTCCGTTCTGGGCGGCTGCGGCATTGAGCCTGGGCAATGCGCTCTACGGATATTTCGTGCTGCCGGAATCGCTGCCGCCGGAACGCCGCGCCAAGAGCGCCTGGCACATGGCAAATCCTTTGGGGTCGCTGAGGCTTCTTAGCGCGAATCGAGAGCTGGGCGGGCTTGCCGTGGTAACAACGCTCTACTATCTGGCGCACAACTCGCTTCCTTCGATGTGGGCGCTTTACACCGAGTACCGCTACGCATGGAGCCGCCGGGACGTTGGCCTTTCTCTTGCCGTTGTCGGTGTCTGCGCGGCGGTGGTTTCCGGGATGCTTGTCGGTCCGTTTGTGAAACGATTTGGCGAACGGCGCAGCCTTTTGTCGGGCTTGGTGTTTGGGACGATTGGGTTCGCGGGGTTCGCGGTGGCCATCCGCGGATGGATGATCCTTGCTGTAATTCCCTTCATTGCGCTGTGGGGCATTGCGGCTCCGGCCATGCAGTCGCTGATGTCGCGGCACGTCGATCCTTCATCACAAGGCAAATTGCAAGGGGCGATCAATTCATTGCGGGCCATCACGGGGATGGCGGGGCCGGTGCTGTTCACGCAAATTTTCGCGATTGCCATTTCGCCTCACTACGAAATTCACTTGCCGGGAGCGCCGTACTATCTGGCGGCATTGCTTCTGGGAGCGAGTCTGCTGCTGGCGGTGTACGTGACGCGGCCGAGTGCAGTAAGCCAGCCGGCCAAACAAACTGCCATCAATCCTAACCCGTCAAGATGAAACGAGAAGAAACCTCACCCCTGAAGGGGTGAGCTACAGGTGGCTCATCTACATTGGACAGCTTATCCTGTCACTGGTTGCGGGGTGAAGAGAAAGAGTGGCATTATAAGGGTTGTTGTAATCCGAGTACAAATGAATGCGGTCCGGTATTGAGGACCATAGCTCGAACGCTTGTCTTATCCATCTGGTCGCCCACACCGTTGCTATAGTCAACAGCATCCGGGTTGAAGGCACAAATCGCTTAACCGGGAAGAGGGGCGATGGCGAACAGCCCGGTACCGGCTGTGCGATTAAGTGGGGTGATCGTCGTCTCATTCTCTCGGCCGCGCACGTATTCGAAAAAGCTGAGGTAAAAGACCTCAGGTTTCTAACATTCCCCAACGAAAACATTCGGTTCAAAGCGCCTAGTGACGTTACAAGATCCGACGCCGTGGATGCTCTTCCGCTTTGCGATCCGAATGCGCAGATTCACCGGTGCGCCTGGGAAGATTTAGCCGTTGTGACCGTAGATCCCAACGCTTTTCCGGACCTGGAGTATGCAGACGTTGTGAACGACTCGGTCGATCCGGCCGAAGGAGAGTGGCTCCACTTTTGCGGATTCCCATCCGACCACAACGCCATCGTTGAAAAAAGAGTGGCCGCGGATCGCGAAGACGTTGGTATCGCTCTTTTCCCGACGGCCTTCAGCGGCAAAGTGCTTGCCACACCGTCCGCTGATGACATCAAGTTTAGGTACGACGGCCTCGAGCCCGGGAGGCACAGCCTAGTTCCTTACGAGATTCCAGCCATGAGCCATCATCCACGCGGGGTTAGCGGGTCAGCCGCATGGTGGGAGAGCGACGAGAAGCTGCAAGTCTGGAGACCAAATTTCAGATTCGCGGGCATATGCACCCACTGCCATCGTGAAGGCAGGGTGCTACGAATCGTGCGGCCGCACGTTGTGCGTGAGTTCTTGAATGGGTTGTTAGGAAATCCGGAATAGTAGCGAGCATTTTGTAAGCGTTCCACCAGTTAGTCGTCGTACTCGGATTTCCAGCCCGACCCTCGATAATTCTGTGTCCTCGAGCCGCGATAATTCTGAGCCTTGGTCGAAAATGGCGGTCTCTTGCAAATTGATTCTACGACGCGCAACGCCTTGGACACCGGCACATCGAAGAATTCCTTTCCCTTGACCCTATATTCCGCAAGAGCGGAATGGATTTCTTGTTCATCAGCTTCTGAGTCGTTACTGACAAAGTACGCTTCTAGCTCAAAGGGCGTAGGTACGCCCGTTGCCGAACTTAACTCCGCAATTCTCTCTTGAACCGGGCGCGTCGAAAGTCCAATCTTTAGAACCTCTTTCATCCCCGGATTGGAGAGGATGTAGCTAGCGTTATCACCCTTGGCAATGGTTACCGTGTTTTCCGTACCGCACTTTCTGCATGCGACTAAGATGTCCATTATTCAATACCTTGAAAAATGCACCGTATGGAACATGGCGACTACAACTGGCTTATCGCACGAGTCTATCGAGGCTGTCTGAGCGATTCAAGAGATGTCCGGCCCTCCTGGGCTACGAAGTGCCATGCCCTTGAGAGGGGAGCACTATGGCCTGTGCCACAAAGAGGGGGAATGCCGGGCTGAAGCCCGGCGCTACGCAAGCCACTTCATGGTGAGAGTCACCCGCCATTTCATTTCCCTCGTCGGGAATCGCTTGAATTCATTTTTGTAACTAACTGCTTTACTTGGGGCATCAACGGGTTCACTGTAGGCCCAGAAAAGGGGGATGATCATGAGTTCCAAGCAAGTAGTTTTTATCACCGGCTCCAGCACAGGATTCGGCAGGCTGTTCACCGAAACGCTGGCTCGCAAAGGGCACACTGTTTTCGCGACGATGCGTGACCCAGGAGGCCGCAACGCCAAGAACGCCTCTGCAATCCGCGCGCTTGCGCAAAAGGATTCGCTGCCGATACACGTCCTTGAACTGGATGTAACCGACGACGCCTCGGTGGAGCGGGCCGTGGATGCCGCCATCGCCAAAGCCGGCCGCATCGACGTGGCCATCAACAATGCCGGCTACTACCTTACGGGGCTGGAGGAAGCAGTCACCACCGAACAGGCGCGTCGCCTGATGGACACCAATTTTCTTGGTCCGGTGCGCGTAAATCGTGCCGTGCTCCCGCACATGCGGCGCCAACGCAGCGGGGTGCTCATGCACATCAGCAGCGTCGCCGGCCGCGTGGTTCTCCCTTCGGTGGGTTTCTATTGCGCCAGCAAATTTGCCCTTGAGGCGTTGGCCGAGACTTACCACTACGAACTTGCCGGGCAAGGAATTGAATCCGTGATTGTCGAACCCGGCCAATATGAGACTTCTATTTTCGGCAATAACCTGGCGGGCGCCGACGAGGCTCGCGCCAATACGTATGGCGCTGTCAAGGAGATCCCCGCAAAGATCAACGCGGGACTTTCCTCCACGGCCGGCAACGCTCAGGAAGTCGCGGACGCCGTTCTGCGGATTGTTGAGACTCCCGCGGGAGAGAAGCAGCTGCGCTATGTGGTTAGCCCCCGAAGTATCGGTGTCGACGAGATCAACGCCCTTACAAAGCAAGTGCAAGCCGGCGTGCTAGAAGCGTTCGGCCTCGCTGCGGACACCAAATTCCGCAAAGGCAAAGCAGCCGGCTCGGCCTGAGGCTCTCTTGCAGCAACACCTGCGGAGCGATCCGAACCCGTGGCTACTTCTTTGAGGATGCGGAGTTACCGGCGTACTGGAGGCGTGCTGCCCGGTCGGAGTACGCAATTCCCCATTGCTGCAAGCGCCTGGCAAGTTCGGCGGGAACGCCGGCATCACGGAACTGTTGTGCCGCTTCCCAAACGCTTCCGCCACTGATCTCACCGTAGCCCTGGGGAGGAGCATAGGGCCGCGCGGGCAACCCGCCCATCGGCAAGTACTTCGCGACCGGGTATTGGAGGTTCTTGTCCATCCATGCAGAGAGCAGCGAAGCGGTCAGCGCGCGACGCAATTCGACCGGAAGCGGTTTGAAGATTGGTTCCCAAACGGGACTAACCAGGATGCGAGGATCGATGTTCTGCTCCGGCCGCCAACCTTGCCGGTAGTCATTGGGACCTAAGCGAGGATCGGTGGACTGCAGCGCTTTGGTTACGGCCACCAGGAGCCGCGCCGGCTCCGGCTGGTGCGTCTGGGCATGCAGGTCGTTGAACCGGCCGATCACATAAACCCAATCCACGGGAGCGCGATCGCGGTGTTGATGGTTGCCGCTGTTCAGGACGATTTGCAGCTCATACCAGGCGGCCATGAAATATTCGTTGGTCAGCGCGCTGCCGCCAACTCCAGCCCCTCCATCCGGGATGAGCGCTGACGATGGAGCGGTCTCCGCCGGAATGGTGTTGCACCAGGTGCGGGAATCCGCAAGGGATCCGAAAATTTCGCGGCCGCGTCCTTCCAGTCCAAACTCCTGCACCATCTCCCACGTCTTCAAGAGCTGCCATAGCTGCGTCGAGTACACCTTGTCGGTCAGGACCGGCGACCACTCCATCTTTGGCTTGATGAAGCGTTTGAGGAAAGCACGCCGAGCTTGAGTCCAGTCGTCGAAGGCGCCAGGGACGGGGCGAGCGTTGCGATCGGAAGATTGGGTGGCCGCCAGAAGGGCGCGCAGCGGCTGCTTCGCGGTGCGTTTGCTTTTGCCCTCTGGCAGCGTTTCGCCATCGTACAGGGCTGCGAATTCGCTCTGCGCAAAGTCCGGCCCCCAAGCGTCCTTGGGATGCACGCGCGGCAGCCAACCGCTCCAATCGGGAAGCTGCAAGGCAATGGGAATCTCGCGAGGATTGAGGTTGCCGTCGGGGCGAAAGAGGTCGGGAGTGATCTTTCCCGCGAGTTCGCGGAGGGTGGAGAGATTTACTGGAGAATTGGCGGCGACACCGTTCACCTGCGCGCCGTGCGGGGTGATCAGATATGGCAACGCATCCATATCGCGGTCAAGAACCCAGGAGAGTCCGGCACCAGCCGCCCAGTTCGAGACAGGCTGCTCGTCAAGCCCTGGTCCGGGCTGGTAAGGAGGGTTCCACGGGCGCCCCGGACTCGGCAACGGCAAGTTGCGAATATAGCTGGCGATCTCTTCACCCTGCAGTGTGGACAAGCCATGGAAGCGCGAACGGTCAACAATGCTGGCGTTGGAGAAGTTGAAGTATTTCAGGTCGCGCCCATCCCTGGCGTGACAGTCCGCACAGCGCGCTTGAATCCTGGGGCTATTGGGGAGGCTGTTTGCCGCGAGTGAGGCGGTCTCCCAGAGTTCGTGCCCAGCGCGGATAGAGACGGCATCCGGCAAGGGCGGAGCCCAGGTTTCGGGCGCATCTTGCACAAAATCGTCTGGAGGGAGGAGCTTGCTTCCGTCGCTGGTGAGGAAGTTGAATGCCAGGACGCGATAGGCGCTGACGATACCGTCGGTTTGATTGAACCGGAAGCGGAGAGTATTAGTGCCAGGGATGACTGTGCGGTTCGGGAGGGAGAGAGTCATCACGAGCGTGGAGAAGCCTCCACCGATTCTGCCGAAACTCCTGGCGGGCTCGGGGATGGTGACAGTGCTGTTGTTGAGTGGTAACCAGGCGCTCGCATTGATTTGGACGCTGGCCTGATCCCCATAGCGCAGCCCATGGATCTGCAACCAGAGCGAGCGCACCGACTCGGCTCGTCCATCCTGAAGGGTGATGGTCCTGCTGACCGTCGTGCCCGCTGCGCCCAAGACTTCGATCGGCAGCATGATCCGGTCCGCTGTGGTACGCGCAGATCCCATGGAAATTGCAGCGGCAGCCAGGACGGCCGGAAACAGACGTGACGGCGACAACTGTTTGGGCCTCAATTTTGCTCCAGTAGGCAAAGCAGGACGGCTACTAGTCTCGAAGTATTCTTCCGATCGCAAATCGTGTCAATGAAGAACCTTCTCGCTGCAGCAGACTACCAATCTTTAGAAGAATTGCGGGATGCCGCTGCGCTGAGCGGCGGAAGATTGCAGGAAAAAGGCCGGGCCGCCTCCGCTCCAAGACAAATGGATGTGGGGTACTAGGGTGGGGGCCCTGGACTCGGAGGCGGACCCGCTGTCCCGAATGTAGATGCATAGTGCATTAAGGCTGGGGAGTGTGGAATATAGTGGATACCTTGATTTGACATCAGGTGTTTACCCTAGTATGCGTGAGATGGGCGAAGCCAGCGAAACTGCCGGGCTGAAGCCCGGCGCTACGCAGGCTTACCTTCTTGCGTCACACTTCTCACAGGTATAGGCTTCCGTCTCGCAACACGTTTGCGTCATGCGGGGCTCGAGGGGTATTGCCCTGCACCCACCTTTGTCATCGACGGCGAAGAGAGGCTTCTCGCTGCGCTCGGAATGACGGCGCGACCTATTGCTGAAAAGAGGAGGAAACTATGGCTACAGCAACTGCAACGATGCAACCGAATGTGAAGATTGGACCGACAAAATTACTGATCAACGGAAAATGGGTGGATAGCGTATCTGGGAAAACCTTCCCGACGATCAACCCGTCGACTGGCGAAGTGATTACACAAGTGGCGGAAGCCGACGCGCCGGACGTGGACAAGGCGGTAGCGGCGGCACGCGGGGCGTTTGACAAAGGCGCATGGCGGAAGAAGATGAGCGCTGCCGACCGCGGCGTTTTGATGAACAGGCTGGCGGACCTCATCGAGAAACGCGCCGATGAGCTGGCACAACTGGAGGCGCTGGACAACGGCAAGCCGGCGCACGTCGCGCGCGCGGCGGACCTGCCGTTGACGATTGCCTGCTACCGCTACTACGCGGGCTGGGCGGACAAGAACCATGGGAAGACGATTCCCGTAAGCGGCAACTATTTTTGCTACACGAAGCACGAACCCGTAGGCGTGGTGGGGCAAATTATTCCCTGGAATTTTCCGCTGCTGATGCAGGCTTGGAAGTTGGGGCCGGCGCTGGCGACGGGTTGCACGGTGGTGATGAAGCCCGCGGAGCAGACGCCGCTGACAGCGCTTCGCGTGGGCGAATTGATACTGGAAGCGGGGTTCCCGGAAGGCGTGGTGAACCTGCTGCCGGGATACGGGCCAACGGCCGGCGCAGCGATTGCGCGGCACATGGACGTCGACAAAGTGGCGTTCACGGGGTCAACGGAAGTGGGCCACTTGATTATGAAAAACGCGGCGGAGACGAACCTGAAGCGGGTGACGCTGGAGCTGGGCGGAAAAAGCCCGAATATCGTGTTCGCCGATGCGGACATGGATGAAGCGATCGAGGGCGCGCACTTTGCGCTGTTCTTCAACCAGGGGCAGTGCTGCTGCGCGGGTTCGCGGTTGTACGTCGAGGAAAAGGCATACGACGAATTCGTGGATCGCAGCGTGGCGCGCGCGAAAAAACGCACTGTCGGCAGCCCGTTCGATAAGAAAACGGAACAGGGACCGCAGGTGGACCAGGATCAGTTCAACAAAGTGATGAGCTACATCGACGCCGGCAAGAAGGAGAAGGCGAAACTGGTGGCGGGCGGAAACCGCGTGGGCGACAAAGGGTACTTCATCGAACCCACGGTGTTTGCCGACGTGCAGGACAACATGAAGATCGCGCAGGAGGAAATCTTCGGGCCGGTCATGTCTATCCTAAAGTTCAAAGACTTGAACGAAGTAGTCGAGCGGGCAAACAAGTCGCTGTATGGATTGGCGGC
>Ga0066669_10000747_pt1 | contig 11120 bp, 11 predicted proteins | sample GraSoiAngelo_118_FD_133940 | JGI IMG/M metagenome (GOLD analysis project Ga0066669, IMG submission 133940) | Grasslands soil microbial communities from the Angelo Coastal Reserve, California, USA - 14_0919_02_20cm | ecosystem: Environmental > Terrestrial > Soil > Grasslands | place: USA...
GTCCCTCGACTTGATCAATTCCGCTTCCGATTGCAGTTCTTCCTCGCTCACTTCGGTGCGCCACTGAACCGGCGACTCGCGTTCTGGCGACACCACCGACTCGGCACGTTCGTGTCTCACCAGAATTTTCATCTGGGCCTCGTACTGTTTCGGCAAGAGGAAGGCCAACAGCACCGCGATTGAAAAGACCCCCAGGAATGAGTTAATGATCACCCGGCGCTGCCGAAAACCGATTTCCAGGAAGTCACGCAAATGGAAGGCCTGCGTGCCCTCTGCTGCCGTGGCGTCCAAGTCTCTCTCGATCATGACGTTAAACCTCACTCTCCTGGAAAAACGGGCTAGTGCAGGACGGGGTTCGTATACATACCGACTGACGACGTCGGAATAAATCTCTCGATCTTGGAAAACGCGTTTTTTGGCACGAACAGGAAATCGCCGGCTTGCAGGTGGGCATCCTCCTCCAAGTTGGCCTCCTTGAGCATCTTCTTCAGGTTCACCTTTTTCACTTGCATCCAGCCGTCCGGCACACGGTGGAACAGCAAGACCTGCGAATGTTTCGCAGAATCTCTCAAGCCGCCGGCGATGGCCACTGCTTGGGCGACGCTGGTATCTCCGCGCAAATCGAATTTTCCGGGGTGCCCCACCTCACCGCCCACAATGAAGTATGGTTTTTCAAAATCCTTCAGCTCCACGTTGATTACTGGGTCGTGCAGAATCTTGGCGTAAGTGCTCCGCAGCAAATCAACCAGCTCCGGTATCGTTTTTCCGTCCACCTTTATGCTTTCCACGCTGCGAAGGGTGATATATCCGTCAGGCTGGATGGTCACAGCCTGATTGAACTCCGGCGTGAACGGAAAACTCAATTCCAGAACATCCGATGAATGCAATTGATATCGGCTATTGCGGTGCTGCAGCACAGGCGTTTGTCCGTGCCCAGCCTCGTCCCCGCCTCCGCCGGCGGTAATGGCTTGTGGAACGGGAGGAATTGCCGGGGCTGCCTCCTGCGCCTGTGCCGCGACAGCTCCCATGATTGTCAGATAAACCAGGAAACTAGCATGCACCATATTCTTGTGAAGCACCGGCGCCTCCTTCTCTGGCGTGAGATGTCTTTCCGGCACGGTCAGTCCGCCTCAACCAGCTTGTTCGCGAAGACTTGCGCTCCGGATAGATGGGCCGGATCAACAGGAGTCTCGGAGTCTGTGGCATCCTTAAAAAATGCGCTTGGACCTCCGTTCGGATGCACGCTCAGCCAGTGGCGATCGACTTCGACGGCGACGGATCGTTGCAGGAGGGTAACCGATAGCACGAGCTTCAATCCCGACTTGATCTTTACGACGATTCCGGTCAAACCGGACAGCGGCCCGTCCTCGATTCGTGCAACATGGCCGACTTTCAGGTAGGGCCACGGCATTACCGATAGACCGCTTTTCTCTGCGCGCTGGATGGCTGAGATCTCCTCTTCCTCTACTGGAATCGGGCTCTTGCCAACTCCTACGATCTGGATAACACCCGGAGTCTGGAGCACGGGCAGGCGATTGTGCGGATTCATCCTGCAAAACAGGTAACCAGGGAACAACGGCACGTCCAACTCCTTAATGCGGTCAGACCACTGCCTCCTGGACTTGCTAACGGGCAAGAAACACTGGTAGCCCAAGTTCTCCAGAAGCAGCGTCGTCGACTTTTCTCTGCCGGTTCTGGCCAGGATCGCAAACCATGGCCACTGTAGTTGGCGTAAACTCATGCTTGACTCCCTAGAGAAGCTACCGCCGTAAGAGTCCCAAGGTTCGGACGACCCTCTCACGGTGTTGGTCCGGGGTTCCCTCGAACGCTCCTGTCGTTTTTCCAACCGCAGCGCCACAGGAGAAGGAAATGGCCCAGGGCAGTAAGCTAGCTGACACCCAACCTCCTCACAATCCGGTTAAGACCTTAAAAGCCTGAACGTACATGCCTTAACGAGACTGGCGCGCCTCCTTCCTGGCACATCACGACCACTGCGCGTCAGGCTCGTGAGTACCTGTCAAGTTGGTGAACCTTGACTTGAAGAACGAGCAGCAAACAGTTTCACCTCATTGGGCGAGATTGCAGGTTTCACGGTCGCGCTGGGAATCCTTCGCCAAGTACGAATTCTCCAATCTCCTCAATTCCATTTTAGGCCGCAGGTATATCCCGCATCGAAACTCAGAGATTCCCCTGACTCCAATGCCCCGATTCGATGGATTGTCTAGGTCATGCCCCTTTAAATATGCTCAGTCTGACCCAGTGCGAGAGACTGAAATGAGAACATTGATTTGGTCCTATGCTCTTTGACTCTCCAGCCTATTTCCTCTTCCTGATCCCCGTAGTGGCGGTGTATTGGCGCCTGAGCCATCGCGCGCAAAACATTTTCCTGCTACTGGCAAGCTACTTTTTCTACGGCTGGTGGGACTGGCGCTTCCTTGCACTCATGATCGCCAGCACCACGATGGATTTTCTGATCGCCCAGAGAATCACGCCCAGCCGTACGGACTCGAACCGCAAGAAGTGGTTTATCTTCTCACTCGTATTGAATTTTGGGATTCTCGGGGTCTTCAAGTATTTTGATTTCTTCACAGGGTCCTTTTCGAGTGTGCTGGAGACCCTGGGCATTCACCATATTCCTCTGCCCCTCATTCGCGTGATTCTTCCACCGGGCATTTCGTTTTACACCTTTCAAGAGGTTGCCTACATCGTGGACGTTTATAAAGGCAGGCTGGAACCGGCTAAGTCATTCTTGGACTATGGTCTCTTCATCAGCCTCTTCCCGCACTTGATTGCCGGACCGATTCAAAGACCGGGACATCTTCTTCCTCAAGTTCAAAAGGACCGCACCTTCGATGCGGATCGTTTTTTCGACGGCCTGATGCTTATTTTTTCTGGCCTCGTGCGCAAATGCGTAGTCGCGGACAATTGTGCACTGCTCGCAAACGCGGCTTTTGGCGGCCAATTCGGTCCTTCGAATTTTTGGGTTGTTCTGATCGGAACCTACGCGTTTGCCTGGCAAGTCTATGGCGACTTCAGCGGTTACAGCGATATTGCGCGCGGTAGCGCTCAATTGCTGGGCTTCCATTTCATGGTCAACTTCCGGCAGCCCTATTTGTCACATCGCCTTCAGGAGTTTTGGCGGCGCTGGCACATCAGTTTGAGCACCTGGCTCCGCGATTACTTGTACATTCCTTTGGGAGGCAGTGCCGGCGGCGAATGGAAAATCTCGCGAAACCTTCTAGTTACTATGGTCCTGGCTGGCCTCTGGCATGGCGCAAACTGGACGTTTGTGGTCTTTGGGGCAATTCATGGCACTGTTTTGGCTGCGGAACGTTACTTTTTTCCTGCCAAAACAAAGCAAAAAGATGCAGCCCTGCCCCAACATTCCGCCGGCGTCTTCTCCCTTTGGGCCCAGCGAATCCTGACATTCAATGTCTTTTGTCTGAGCTTGGCATTCTTCCGTGCCACCTCACTCCCTGCGGCGGTGCAGTTCCTGGCTGGCCTGTCTAACTTCGCCTGGCGCACCGAGTACGCCTCGGCGTTCTTCATGCTCTGTCTTTTCTCCATACCTTTGTTCGTCGTGGATCTGTTGATGGAAGCCAGCAACCAGGAATACCCATTTGCAACCGCTCCCTATTCCGTTCGGACCGCGCTCGCGGCTTTCACACTCATCATTCTTGCACTCTTTTCGGGGAACAATCTCAATGCCTTCGTCTATTTCCAGTTCTAAGTCTCCCGCCCTGGTCTACCTAAGGGTGCTGCTGGGAATCTGCGCTATTCTTGTCCTTCTCTTGGAGATTTGTGCCAATTACCTTCTCAAACAAGATTCGGAAACCTACGCTCGCGTATCCCAGCAATACGCTGAGGCCGTCAAGGTGCGCTCCTCAAGGTCTGGCGAACCAGCATCCGTTCTGATGGTGGGCAATTCCTTACTCATGGAAGGAATAGACGTAGACCGCCTGCAGGAATTGACCTCCAGCAAGATGCGCATATATCCCATCTTTCTTGAAGCCACTGGTTACTACGACTGGCTGTATGGCCTGCAGCGCCTCTTTCGTCAAGGTGCAAGGCCCCAGGTCGTGGTCCTGGGCGTCGGCGTGAATAGCTTTCTTCAAAATAGCGTGCGGCAGGACTATGCTCCGATGCTGTTTTTTGACGTCCGCGACGTCCTCGGTGCCGCTGCCGATTTAAATCTGGATCGCACTGCCACGAGTAACCTGTTGCTTGCGCACTTGAGTGTATTCTGGGACACGCGCAGCGTTATTCGAACGCAAGTGCTCCGCCGCATGGTTCCTCATTGCAAAGAGCTTTTCTCGCTGGTAAAGCCCAAACCCGCACTGCCGCCAGCTCCGGAACTTGCAGCCATCACGACTGCCCGGATTCGGAGTTTGCGTCAACTGTGTGAAGCGCACGGGGCAAAACTGATTCTCCTGGTCCCACCGACTCCCTCTTCGGAACAGTCGGTCCGCCAAATGGCCATCGCTTCAGAAAAGGCGGGGGTCGATTCCCTGGTGCCTATTGATCCGGCAACGCTTTCAGAAAGATTCTACCAGCCCGATGAACTCCATCTCAATTCCGAGGGCGCAGCGCTCTTCACGTCGGCCTTAGCAACTTACCTCCCGGTAGAGATTGGCGGACCCAAATCCGCATCCTCGCCTGATTAGAACCCACGCCAAAAATAATTTCTGATCTCAGAAATTTCAGTCTGGCTCGGGCAGGACCCTTCGCCTAATTCCTGCAGGTCTCTACCCGCTCCCGTTCTACGGACATTCCCCTCGGACCGTTCCGGTATGTACCGCCTTGTCACAGTTGTGAAGATTAAGTACGGTATCCATGAGTATGAACCTGTGAAGTTTCACCAATTCCATCAAGGATGTTCAACATGAAGCTACTCGCTATTATGAGAGCATTTTGGATAATCCATAGGAGTGGAGGCCAATGTCGGCGTGTGATGTAGCAATTCTTGGAGCTGGTCCCTACGGACTCTCGGCGGCCGCGCACTTGAAAGCCGCGGATGGTCTGGATGTTCGTGTCTTCGGTGAACCGATGTCTTTCTGGGAGAGACACATGCCCAAGGGCATGCTTCTCCGCTCTCCCCTGGAGGGGTCACACCTTTCCGATCCCGCCGGTGCGCTGTCATTGCAAGCCTATGCAGCGGCCAAAGGGAACCCGCTCACCGCGCCGTTCCCGCTCCACCGCTTCACCGACTATGGGCGTTGGTTTCAGAATCAAGTCGCGCCCGACCTGGATTCTCGGAAAGTGGACCGGGTGGAGAAGAACGGATCTGCGTTCCACCTCACACTGGAAAACGGGGAAAATCTAAAAGCACGGCGAGTCGTTATTGCCGCTGGAATCATGCCCTTCGCTTGGCATCCACAGGAATTTAGGTCTCTCCCGTCCTCGTTAGCCTCGCACGCCTCCGCGCACACCGATCTCAGCCGTTTTTCTGGAAAGAAAGTCGCCGTGATTGGCGGAGGGCAGAGCGCACTCGAATCGGCTGCACTGTTAAATGAGATGGGAGCTGAGGTTGAAGTGTTAGTCCGAACCCCGATTGTCCGTTGGCTGTGGCGGAGTCCTTGGGTGCACACCTGTCGGCCAATCGCACGCATGCTGTACGCGCCACCTGACGTGGGCCAAGCCGGGATTAGCCACCTCGTGGCGCGTCCAAATTTGTTCCGGCGACTGCCCCGTTTGGTGCAGAACCGCCTTGCGGTGCGCGCCATCCGGCCGGCGGGTGCGGCCTGGTTGAAACCGCGATGCCAACACTTTCCAATAACGACGGGACGGGCAGTCATTTCCACTGCAACCCTCGGCGACCGCGTAATTCTTAAATTGGGTGACGGCAGTGAGCGGAGAGTCGATCACGTTCTGCTTGCGACTGGCTACCGTGTGGACATCTCCCGCTATCCGTTCCTCGCCGTGAAACTGCTTTCCTCGATCCGTCAAATCGGCGGCTATCCACAACTTGACGTGGGATTCGAATCCTCTGTTCCCGGTCTGCACTTCCTGGGCGCCCCCGCCGCTTGGAGTTTTGGCCCGCTCTCGCGCTTCGTCGCTGGCTCGGCGTTCGCTGCCCTTGAGCTGACGCGCAAGATCCTTCGCAATGCCCCGAATCACGCCGCCTCGTAGGGATCTATGTCAGCTACAGCCGCTCTGCCGGAGACGTTGAATTCCTCGAATCTTAGCGCCGGCGTCCACGCCGGATCCGCCGGCGCGTTGATCATGGGTGCGGACTACCGAGGCCTCGGTGTGGTGCGCAGCTTGGGTCGTCGCGGAATTCCTGTTTGGGTGATCAAGCAGGGTGGACATCTTGTGGCAGCAACCTCCCGATATGTTTGCCGCAACATTTCCTGGCCACCCAAGGAAGAACAGAGACAAATTGACTTTCTCTTGGACCTGGCGGCCAAATATTATCTTAATGGGTGGGTGCTCTTTCCCACCGACGACTACGCTGTCACGCTGGTTTCGCGCAACTATGAGGCGCTGGCGAGTCACTATCGGCTCACCGTACCTCCTTGGGAAGAGCTGCGTTGGGCCTGCGACAAGCGGCTCCTGCACCGTCTTGCACGCGACCTCGGCGTTCATCAACCCTGGGCCGCCGCTCCAAACACCCGAGAAGAACTCGTTGCCCTAGACCATTCTTTCCCCTTGATCCTTAAGCCCGCGCTCAGGATGGAACCTGGCAGTCTCGCCGTCCCTAAAGCTTGGCGGATCGATGATCGTGCTTCATTGCTGGCGCGCTATGACGAGGCATGCGCGCTGATTGCCCCTGAAAACCTAATCGTCCAGGAATTGGTGCCAGGGGGGGGTGAATCGCAGTTTTCCTACGCCGCTCTTTGCAAAGACGGTGTGCCTCTCGCTTCCATTGTCGCAAGGCGCACTCGGCAGTACCCGATGGATTTCGGACAATTCAGCACCTACGTCGAAACAGTGGATGAGCCACAAGTTATCGAGCCCTCCGTGCGGCTGTTGAAGGCGTTGCGCTTCACGGGCCTTGTGGAAGTCGAGTTCAAGAAAGACCCGCGGGACGGTCAATGTAAGGTTATCGACATCAATCCGCGCGTTTGGGGCTGGCACACCCTTTCTAGGCGCTGTGGGGTTGACTTCCCTCACCTCCTTTGGCTCCTCCTCAGGGGCGAATCTTTCTCACAACTGCACGGGCGCGCCGGCCAGCGCTGGATGCACATGAGCGGCGACATCTCGGTGGCAATCCGGGAAATCCTGAGCGGCCGGCTCTCAGTTCGGGATTATGCGCGGTCACTGCGAAGACCTCTGGAGTCTGCCATTTTTGCCTGGGACGATCCCCTGCCCGGACTTCTCGATCTGCCGCTTTTCGCCGGCACCCTCGGCAAGCGAGTTCTTCTGGGAAAGAAGGCTTAGCGCTGTCCGCGAATCAACCGCACTTGCACATCGCGGGAATGATATGATTCTTTGGATCAAACGCGTCTTGCACTCCGATCGTGGAGCGCCTCGTTGGCGATCCATGTTCGATGGAGCGGCAAGGTTCTTTCACGGAGCTTTTCTCCGCCCGGCTCGCCGGTCACCTCGCCGCTTCTCCGGGCAGACGAATTGAATCCAGCGTTGGAAGTCAACAACGCCCAATTTCGCAATGGAAACTGAACGCCGCCAGCAACCCAGGAAGCAGCCGGAGAAACTCACCTACCTCCATTTTGAACCGGAGAACGGAGGCATCGTTTTGAACGCCTCGGAGGGTGGTATCTCCTTTTTCGCCATCGCTCCCCTCCATCAGACGGGCACAATCCGTTTCGCTATCGTGCCGGGCACCCACGAACGGATCATGGCCGCCGGCCAAGTCGTCTGGACGGATGAATTGAAAAAGGTTGGTGGCTTGAGTTTTGCGGAACTTGCTCCCGATGTTCGCCAACGGGTCCGCGGCTGGTTGAGTCAGCGAGCCGCGCCCGCAAACCCTCAAGCAAACCCAGCACCTTTGAATACTGATAAATTAATCGGAAAGGACAGACAGGAACAGCAAGCGAGAGACGAGATGGGTCTCCTTGCTTCTTTCGCGCACAACATTCCGCCGCCTGACACAAGGATTCCCGCCGCCCGGGCTTCCAGCGTCCACGCTTTCCCAACGACTTTGTTCCCGCCGGAAGCGCCTGCATGCGAACGGCAAATGCATCAATCTCGGCCGCAATACATGCGTGGCGCCGCCACGGGAATTCTCATTTCTATCTTCGCTTTGATGATCTTCGTGTTTCTCCAGAATTTTCGCCCCGGAATCGGCGGCTCGCTGATTCGGCTCGGAAAGAAACTACTGCAGGTAAATCAGCCGCTGCCTCCATCGCCGGTCACGGCGCCCGCGCTGCCCGCAAGCCCGGTTCAGGACGACCGCCCTGTCGCCAACGAGTCGAGTACGGAGATATCTTCTAGCAAAGCTTTGGAAAACTCTGCCCTGCCCTCCACGGTCGAGCCTCTGCCGGAGAATTCTCGGCCGGCAAACGCTCGTGCCGCCGAACGGCCGAACCCTCCACAACCCCTGCGCCACGCTATCGGTGCGAGAAACAGCGCCACAACATTGCAGCACCTCTGGAAAGCAGTAGGGGAGGGCAACACGACGGCGGAAATTGCACTCGCTCAGCTTTACCTGACAGGAAACGGCGTGCCCAAAAGCTGCGAACAAGCCCGCGTCCTGCTTGCTGCGGCCTCGAAAAAAGGAAATGCCGAGGCCACGCGGCAATATCGCAGACTGCTCAGTACCGCTTGTAATTAGCGGCGCCCAAGTGAGTATCGGACTGCCTGGTCGGGTAGGCCGGGTGAGCTGAAGCTTCGTCAAACTCACAAACGACATCGGGATGGCCAAAGAATACTTCGTCCTCCAGCTTCAGGAAACAATCTTCTGCGGCAAGACAAAACCCGCATATCCACGCGCGAGTGGGCCGAGCGATATGACCAAGACCAAATAACGGGAAACCTAGCCACTTAGGGTTGCACCAGACCTCGACGGACTGCATAGCGTACTAGACTTGCCGTTTCATGGATATCCAGTTTCCGCATGAGTCTTGATCGATGTGATTCCGCCGTTTTCACGCTGATGTCCAGCAGAGAAGCCACGTCCTTCGTCGACTTCCCCTCCGCAATCAGTTGCAGCACTTGGCGTTCGCGAGCAGTGAGCGGATCCGCGGGCCTCTCCGATTTCGTTCGGTACGCCTCAATCACTGTCCGGGAGACACCGGGACTCAGATAGAACATCCCTCGTGAAACTTGCTGAATGGCGTGTACCAGGTCGCTCGCCACCTGGTTTTTCAGCACATATCCCTTTACGCCAGCTTCTAACGCCTCAAGGATGTACTGATCTTCTTCATGCTGCGTGAGCAGAATCACCTTCGTTTTCGGACAGGCACGGCCGAGTTCCCGTGCCGCATCTATCCCGTTTAGCATCGGCATACTGATATCCATGATGGCGATGTCCGGATTAAGTGATACTGCCTGGGTCACCGCTTCCTGTCCATCAGCAGCTTCCGCAACGACTCTAAATTCTTCTCGCTCGAGCAATGACTTTAAGCCCTGGCGTACCAGGACATGATCATCAGCGAGCGCCACGCGAATTGGCATATGCATCCTCCAATGGAAGTCGAATCAAAAGTTCAGTTCCTCGCCCCCGGTGCGATTCGATGCGCACCGTTCCACCGATTGCACTCAAGCGTTCCTGCATCCCGATCAAGCCCAACCCCTTCCGGCAACCCGTTGCTTGAAGAGCGCGAACGTCAAAACCCGCTCCGTCGTCCCGGATCGAGCAACACAACACGAACTCATCTCGCCACGCGCGCACCCAGATATTGCCCGCCTTTGCATGCTTGACCGCGTTGGTCAAGGCTTCCTGGACGACTCGATACAGCGCCACCTCGGTTGTGCTGGGGAGGCGCCCGGCAAATGCCACCTTGATATGGATGGGCAGATTGGCGCGCTTCGAAACCCCTTCGGCCAGGAAGCGGATCGCCGGAATCCATCCAAGATCGTCCAAAACCGTTGGCCGAAGTTCGTGGGAATACCGCCGCAACTGCTTTTCAACCTGGTTGAGCAATTCTTCAACCCGCCCCATCTGCTCTTTGTGACGTTCCGGCAATTCCCGCGCGACGTCGGCGAGCGCAAGATGCACGGCCACCAAAAGCTGCCCGGCCTCGTCGTGCACGGCATACGCGATCCGCTTGATTTCTTCCTCCAGCGTTTCATTGAGGTGCCGCAACGCCGCGATCGCATCTTGCACTCCGCGGTGCGCCATTTCGTATGGCGAGAGCATCTCTGCCAGGAAATCTCCAGCCGCCTTCAGCAATTCCTGGTGCTGCGCCGCGCCTTGTGCCTCGGCAAGCATCCCGTAGATCGCCTGATGATGCATGAATGCGATTTCCATGAAGCTCTTTTTCTCGGTGATGGCGCGGCGCCCCAGCTCGTAGGCCCGGCCTAGCGCGGCCTCGCCGCCGCTCCGGGTGTATTCACCAAACGCCGAGCGATATTCTTCTTCAAAATTTGCGGGCGTCTTTCCTCTCCGTTTCGCTGCCGTCTTCATGCCTGAACCCCGGTTAGCCTCACCACCAAAACGAGCGCGTCATCATTTCCCCGGCAGTGACGTTCCAGAATTCTCTCCGCGGCTCTTTGCGGGGGTTCCAGCGCGGAGAGACCTTCGGCAAATTCACCTCGAATCCCATCCGTAACAAATACCAGAGTATCCCCCTTCGCAATGGGAAGCACTGCGGCCTGCAGCGCTGGCAATTGCGAACCGACGACACCGCCACGCAGCAGCAGCACTTCCTGCACGCTTCCCTTCTGGGCCCCGGCGCGCATCAATGCTCCCTGCACGTTGCCGACCCCGGCCCACGTCATCAAGCCACTCTGCGTGTCAATCCAAGCAAGGCTGAGCACGACTCCGCGCGTCCAGCGGAGCCCCTCGTGGCAGCTCTTTAGCAGTGAAATGACCGGTTCGTCCGCTCCCGCTTTGAGAATGGAAACCGCCGTCTTCGCCGCGTTGGCAGCTTCTTCTCCGTGTCCTATTCCGTCAATCGCCGCGATCAGAATTCCACTGTGGTTACAGCAAACCAGATGCTGGTCGCCCGATTCACCCTGACCCGGGAGAACAAACTTCGCCACTCCATACTCCACCA
>Ga0066669_10000754_pt1 | contig 11099 bp, 16 predicted proteins | sample GraSoiAngelo_118_FD_133940 | JGI IMG/M metagenome (GOLD analysis project Ga0066669, IMG submission 133940) | Grasslands soil microbial communities from the Angelo Coastal Reserve, California, USA - 14_0919_02_20cm | ecosystem: Environmental > Terrestrial > Soil > Grasslands | place: USA...
AAAAGATTTACTATACCGCCTACGTACCCTTTAGACCCATTAATGACGAATAACGCTTGCCTCTCACGTATTACCGCGGCTGCTGGCACGTGATTTAGCCAAGACTCACTAGGTCTTTTTATATTTATATCTTATTTTCCTGAATATTTCCCTATATTCATTTAAATAATTATAAATTTTCAATACCCTTTATAATAATACTTTTCTAAAATTATATAGGTATATTATATAAAATGAATAAGATCTACAAAAAAAAATAATAATACATACTTTTCATAGAAAGAATTATTAACAATTCTTATTATCATAACGATATCCTTTCAATCAAATTTAAAAGTAAAAATAATTAAAAGTGACATATATTTTAATAAATTATTTTATGATTTATTAAAATATATAAGATACCGTCATAATCCTCTCATTCTTTAGGGTTTTACCATCAATAATTAGCACACATTAAGTGTTTTTTTTCACCCTTTTAGATAGCTGGTTCGGCCTTTCGGCCATTGACCAAGATTCCCTACTGCAGGCAACATTATGTCGCTAGGCTGTTATTTCATCGCCAATGTGGCCGTCCATCCTCCAGAAATTCGACTACGGTTCACAGGCTAGTTGAGCCATTACCTCTCCTACTACCTTCCCGATCCAGGCCTATCCCAAAGCGAAAAAATTTCTTTAGTTATATGTTTTTTTATTCTTCTTTTTAATAAATTATCAACCTCTATTATTTTATTCACAATAATTTTATTAAACAATATAGTTCATTAATATTACTAAATAATTTGTATATTAAATTATTTTTCACCTACTTCAAATTTTCTATATTTCCCAAATAATCTCTTCTTTATTTATAAAATATAATACTTTCTTAGTTAAGATATATATAAAGAATATTTACATTATACACATTTATAAGGTATTTAACCTTACTCCGGGGTAATGTTCCTGATTTTACTCACCAGTTCACCACTTCCTTTTTTTTTATTATAAATAATTTCAATATTTTATCTCTTAAATAATATATAAATAAATATATTCTTATTCTTTATCTCTAAGAATATAAACCTTTATCCAGAATAATATAAGTAATATATAATAAAACAATTTTATATTATATAATATTCTTATTATATACTTTAATTAAAAATCAATGTCTATTCATTAATTAACTTTTTTAATTAAATAAGAATATATTACTTATTTTTTACCTATTCCTTTTTTATTTATATAAATATTGACCTCAATTATTTATTTTAAAAGACTAAGAACGTTCGATTCGCATGTATTAAAGCCCCTAAATAGCGTTCACTCGGAACCATCATCAAATACTTATTTATTTAAATATAGCAATTTTGATTTTATTTTAAAATATAAAATATTTTATATGTTAAAATAATTACTAAGAAGAATTAATTCTAATTAGTAATTAGTTGTTAACAGGAATCGAACCTATATACAAGCATTAACAGTGCTCTGCTTTACCTTTAAGCAATAACAACATAATATTAAATAAACTAGTAATTTATTTAATATTAATATTCTTAATCATCATCTCTATTAAAATAAATATAACAATATATTTTAAAAAATACATACCTTGATAAATTTTCTAATACTAATATTTTATTTTAGTATAAAATATTAATTTATTTATAAATACACTACATTAGTATATATACCTTTTATTTTATTCTTAGAATAATAATACTCTTCTTCTACACTAATATAATTAATATATCATTTCATATTATTTACTACTATAATATTGAATATTATATAAAAATATAACAAGTAATATATATTTTTATTATAAATTACTTAAATAATCATTACAAAAATATAAAGAAAAGATTAAAGTATATTAGAATAAATAAAATGTTTTTTTACTCTTTTTATTATTATAAGAAGCACTCAATATAACTTAAAAAATTTAATGTATATTTTTGTAATGATTATTTATTTAATACATATTTTTTTTACTAAAATTAAATAATAATCATATTATCTTATTTTACAAACAAAAACATACAAAAACAAATATTTAGTGAAAGATTTATACTTTCATTAATCTATTTTAATTTAAGAAAAATAAATTATTTTTTATTAAATTAACTAAATAAGGGAATGATATAATTTTCATTATTTATAACTAAAATGGTCATAAATTCTATGAATAATAATATATTTATATATATTAACATATTCTTCATGTTCAGATAAAAATAAAATATTTAATATAAATTAAATAAAGAAGAATAAAAGATTAATAATATATAAATAATAAGTAATAATATAATAAAGACTATCTTTATATAAATTATTCTTAATAAGATTTGAATTTATAATTATTATAATTATAAATAAAAGAAGGGATAAACCACAATTTAAGTATTATATCTTTATATTTAGAAAATATTCTATTTAATCAAATTAAGATATAATATTAAAAATTAGAAGAAATATTATAATAAGGAATTCTATTATTATTTTATTTAAACATATTAATTAAAATAAGAATAATATGCTTAATATAATTAAAAAGCAGAAATCCTTTACATTTACATTATTTATATTAATAATAAAATAATAAAATATTCTCTTATTCTAAATATAAATAAATAATAAACAGTTTACTTAACTATTGTTCTAATAGCCAAGTAAAAAATTTTTCTACCTCAACTGCCTCAATTTTTATAGGCATTGAAGAATGAAGTACTCCACATATTTCAGAACATTGTCCATAAAAATATCCGGTTCTTTCTATAATTACCGAAGCTTGGTTTAATCGCAATTTGTAATATATTAGAATAAGCATAATATATATATGTATATATATATTATTATAATATAATACATTATTCTCTATACTTACTGGACTTTGTCTTAACTATAATAATATTATAATTTTATAATATTAAGTCTCTGGGGTAAAAATTAAGAATTTATTTATTTTATCCTAATAAAAACTATTAATAATTTACCTGCAAGTTATAATAAAATAGATAAAGAACTATCAATTATAATAATATGTTTTTTCATTATTTTCTTGCATTTTATTATAAACAGGCCAATGAAAAATAACCTGGAGTAGCATCTACTTTAAGGGCTAAAGCAGGTACAGCTCAATCATGTAAAACATCAGCTCCAGTAATTATAAATCTAATATGAGTATCAACAGGTAAAATGACTGAATTATCAACTTCTAACAATCGTAATTCACCTTTTTCCAAGCTTGCCTCATCTTTCATATAAGAATCAAAATTAATTATTTCATTTTCTTCATTCAGAAAATCAGCATATTCATATTCTCAATATCATTGATGCATTATTTTATAATGCTTGACTGTACATTAAACATTAAATTTCTAATGTCCACAAGTGACCCAGTCGATTACAACCTATGACAAATCTCTTTAATCATAAACTGACAGTCTTGTATTATTTAATGCATATCAATATAAATAAATTAAATTAAAATAATGTTTTGACTGTTTTCACTTATATCGCCTAAGAAAATAATTTAGTTAAATTATTTTCTTAAAGGACCCTGTCGGATCCTTAAAAATAAATTTAAATTTATTTTTCGACTATCAATATATATTATGTATAATTTAATTTATTTACTTGACTAAGATTTTCATTATAATCCTAATTTATACAACATTGAATTTTGTATAAAAGGAGAAACAATTTCCCTTAATTTGGGTATAGATTTACTCTGAATGTAAATAGAATATTTGTTAAAAATACCTATATTCTGAACATTACAAATTAAACCGAAATTTTTACTTAATATCTTGATTAATAATTTTATTTCTTTTAAAGTAAAAGCGTTACAAGATATTTCTACTCCACTTTTAACTCAACATCCAACATTGGAAATTCAAACAGCTAAAGCTAAAGGAGTTATAAAGTTTCCTAAATTAGAATTAATTCTCTTTTTTCCATATTTATAAAACATTTTATAAATTCAATCAAGACTTCTAAATGTATAAGTGTTAAATTCATAACCATAATATTTATTTTCAATATCCTTAATTTTCAAGGATCGAGTATAAATCCTAGGTTCTAAGTTAGAACAATACCCTCGCTTATAAAAAAATTGGTATAATGAAAATAAATATTCTCTATGAACAATGTTTTGTCTAAAATAAATTCTAGTTCCTTCTACAAATATTTTATTTCCATATGCATTACCTAATAAAGATCCTATGATTACAGAAATAACATCTTTATTATGAGGTCCTATCCTCTTTTTAGCTTTTACTAAAGTATGAAAACTATTTAATTTGAAAAGAGAACTCTTCTTAATCTTAATCGATTTATAAAAAAAACTAAATTTATTCATACATAATATATACAATTTCAGGCCACCATAATTCAAATACTCATAAGAAGATATATAAGTATTTAAAAAATTAATAAAGAAACCTGTTATTTTTACAGTCATAGCTGGATCAATAACTTCCAAATATATTTAATCCATATTATTAGAATATAATTTATTATATCAAAATATTTATTTTAATTTATAAAACAGAATATAATGGGTATAAGGTCTAATTAATTCAACAAAAATTTTTTTACTTTTAGATTTTATATATAATACAGGACGATTTTCATGCTTTTGAACAGTACAATATATATCAAATATATAGTGAATTACCCCTGTTAACATATAAACATCAAAAAAATTAAATCCTTTAGTATGCAAATAAAAACCTGAACCACTTATAGTGTTCGCTCCATTATCCATAGCCTAAAACCCCAAGCTAACAGGATTTAATCAATAAAATTTTTATTGAGGTATTATTTTTATATATTTTTTTTTCGTTTTTTTTAATATAAAAAACATTATATATTTCTTTTAAAAATGAAGAACTTCTTGTACGTACTTGTAAATAATATGATATTTTATTATTACGATTACATTTTCCTAATCTAGACATAGACTTACATAAGAAATTTATATTATTAAATACAAACCAGGTATATTGAAATCTAGAAAAACTTTGTGTAAAGACAAAATAAGGATTTATATTAGATCAACTCATACTTAAAGAACCATCACTTAATAGATGACCTATAATTTGACTAAATCTAAAAGACTCATATAAAAAAGGAAGAAAAGTTCGTATTTCTTTAGATTGACTTAAACCAACAGTGGATTCATAATATCTACTATTACATCTTATTAAATACATTTTTTTCTTCATTCTTCTTTATTCCTATTTATAAAAATTTTATCTATATCTATTTCTTGTTTAATAAAATAAAAAAATTTTTCTTTATAATTTCATTATTATTAGAAATTGAATTAACATGGACCAAATTATTTTTCTACGTATTTATTTAATACCTGGAATAAATAGGACTATTTCACATTATTATAAAATGAATAATAATTTTTAATACTAGTCTCTAAGGATTACTTAATATTAAAATAATAATCAGTGACCCTGCTGATTATATAAAGTATTTTCAATGAATATCTTTTGTGTTTCAGCATATATTAAAATTTATTTATATATATATATAAATAAGGACAAAGTTATTTATCCATCAAATAAAGTAATTTAAAACTTGGAAAAGCAATAGCAACTAATACAAGTGCTGGTCCTACAGTTCAAATAAGTTCAATTAATGTCAGCTCATGCAATTTCTCATATTACAAAAATAGACTATATTTTACCGATATTTTGGCTTTCACGTGTAGCCTCTGAGGATCCTACTAAAATACAAATAAGTATTTTTTAGTTTCCTGCTGATCATCCGTTGTTACATCCTTTAGAATTTTCACTGATAATATTATAATACCTAAGGCTTTAGGAGTTTCCAGCATATAGTGAAATTTTATTCATAGTTTTTCTAAGTTTATTTGGATGAAAATTTATATCTTTCTTTAAATATTTCACCAGAATTCATATATCTTATTACAGTACTACCACTTATATCCAAAAATTTACCAGCTCTTCTAGCTGAAACAAAACTACCTATTAATTTAAATCCTTCTGAAGAACATTTTTCATAAATATTAACAGGATTACCACGAACAGCACTCATTTTTAATTTAGTTTCCTCAGAGTGTATTCTACTTAAAGCTTTTTGTCTCATTAACTCTATAGTATATTTACTATGAATTTTTCCAAATAAAGGATTATTATTTTTTGCTTTTTTTAAACTCATCAATTTTCTAGTTTCTTCTGTATGAGTACGACCAAATAAAGCAGACTTTTCTTTTTTATAAATTCCTTTCAAAGATTTACTAATTTTTGTTTTAGTCTCTTCTGAATGCTTAAAATCCCGAGAACTACCTGGTATTTTTAATATATTATACTGTGAATTTAATTTATTAAAATAATATTGTTCTCTTATAATTAAATCAGACTTATCACAATATTCTAATATCGTAACAGAAAAATTAGAATATCCGTACTTTATTAATGCTCTACTTATTATAAAACTACTTTTGCTTTTTATATAACTAAGATTAAAATAATTTTTAAATCTTTTCGATATATCTACAGACTGTCCAATATATATATATCATTTGTTAATTTATTAGTTAACATATAAATACCTGATTTACCTTTATTTTATTTTAAGATGTCTTTTCTCATATGATAAGCATCTTCATATACTTTAACTTGATTAATATCATTATTGTCTAAAGGATTACCAGATAAAGTAGTATAGGAACGTCAAGGAATATAGATTTTACTTTTTAAAATAGTATTATCAAACTTAGAACACTTTTGAATAGGCACATATTTACCATGATTCAAATATCTATATACTAATTTATTATGTGACTTATTGAAATTTCGCATAATAGAAAACATAACTCATGTTACACCAAATAATATAACAACAAGATAAAACATAATTCTATTATGTAAATCTACAATACCTTCAAAAGAAGGACTAGCTCCATCTTGAAAGTATAATCCCCAAGCTAATGGAACATCAGCCTTTATTATATTTATTCTTGATTTTCAATTATAATTATTAATTTTTATTATATTTAATATGATAAATTTAATATTGAATCAAAAGTAAACAAAAGAAATGAACATTTAATTGTTTTATATATTTATACTCTTTGAGTTATTACTATTATCTCATATGAATAGATATACTTATTCATACATATTCAGATTCATAAACAAAAAATTTTTCTTTTTCTATTTTAGTATTTAATTTAATCATTTAATATTAAACTTGAAATAAAGGAATAGTTATCATATATATAGCATTTATTAAAATATAAGGTTTTATAATATAAAATAATAATATATTGGTTAATAAAGCAATAATTAAACTTAAATTATTACTTGGTAACATTGGTAATGAACTTTCATAATTTATAAAATCTAATGTAAATTCAGGTTTTTTAGTATAATCTAATATGTTATTATTTATATTAATATTATTTATATAATAAGGCATAAATACATCATCGTAAAAATAAATAAATTTAATAATTCTTAAATAATAAGCTGCTCCTATAACACTTGTAAATATTGCTATTATAGATATAAAATAATAATCTAATTGCATACTAGCTAATAAAACTTGTTGCTTAGCAAAAAATCCTATTAATGGTGGAATCATTCTGTAAACTAAAAGGTATAAAATTTGTTCAAATGCTCCCAATTATGTATTTCTGAATTATATTTCATTAAATTTGCAAATTCCAGAAATTTTAATTTACCTATTTTTGTTTTATGTTCAGATTTAATAATTAAGTTATGTATCATACCCAAATTAAGATGTGCAAAATACTTATAACCATATAAAGGATATTTATTTAAATAGGCAAATATTGCATTTTTTGATTCTATTTTGTCTGTTTTAATTAAATATACATTTTCTTCATAGTTAATTCTTTTTCTATTTAAAGAAATAATAGATGTTTTCAAAAATTCACTTATTTTAAACATTATATCAAAATTAGATTTCTTTATGTTAGGATCTATTTTTCCACTCTAAATTTGTCTTTGGCTCAATCTTAAATAATATATTACGGATATAATGTCTTTATTAAGAGATTTTTCACTTAATTTTCAATTCAAATAAAAATTACCTTCTGCTTCTATAAATCCAGCCAAGCCAATCAACTATTTTTTTCTAAGGCTGAAGTATCTAAATATAAGGATTTTATATGATAATCACTACTTTCATTATTAAATCATTGAATAATTCTATGTAAAGCTTCAATCTTAGGTGTACGCATATGTCCATTAATTAAATTAATTAATTTCAAAAGAATAACTTTCTTCTTTATAAAGAGTCTTCCCCTTTTATTATTAGGTCTGAGAGTTATATATCTACCTTCTAATACTTCTTTAATTTTTTAAAATAATGGTAAATCTTTTATATCAAAACATATTTCAATAAAAGGTGCATTCTTTTTTCCATCGGTATTTATTAAAGTCAAAGAAGTATATATATGTCCATCACCTTCAATCAATCCAACTAAATACGCACCTAAATTGTTCTTATCATAATTATTTTTAAGAGCTAAAGTATTGTAAAAATTTTTATAGATAAAATTAAGAATAATTAAACATTTATACTTGTTTACTGAGGACTTTTTCTTCATTTATACAATAAATGTAACACATAAAGTCTCTGAGGATATTATAAAAAATAATTATAATTTTCCTGCGGATTCTTCTGATTAGTATTTATATTATATAAATTATATAAATATAACAGATATTTTCCACAAATAGTATTATATATTAAACATGCAAAGATTTCTTATACATATTGCTGGCATTCCATAAATTTTACCAGCTAAAGAAAAAATTGTAACAGATAAAGAGAAAGCTAAGAAAGGATCAGTAGAATGCATACCTTTAAAATTAGTTAAAAAAGGTACTGGTGTATATAACCATTCATTATTTTCAGTCTTAAAATCAGGATAATCATAATTATCATGAATTAAAAAATAATTATATATTGTATTGACTTTTATATTTTTATCAGGATGGAATACATTATAATATTTATTTCATTCATCGTATTTATCTTTAACAGAATCAAAAAAATCATATAATGTAGGCTCAACATAAATATCTTTTCAAGAATAAGGATTTATATTTATATAACGTACAGCTATAAAATTTTTTTCAAGATAATATCTTGAATATAAATAACCTCATGCTACTAATATAAAAAACAAATTTAAATTAGTAATAGTATATTGTATTAAATAAAATATAAATCCATCTAAACTAGTTACAGAGTTTATAGATAAAGCCAATAATAAAAATCCTACATGTGCAATAGTACTATAAGCAAATAATCTTTTAATTCTAGATTGATTTAAACCAAGTACAGTACCAATTATTAAAGAAAAAAGAGCAGATAATGTTAAAATGTTAGTTCATAAACCTAAACTAGAATACGAAGGGTTTCAAAAAGAAAAAGGTATATTTTTATTTATATATAAAAAACTAATATTTTTTATATTACTAACATCTCTATTATTATTTTTAGTATCGGATTCAATATTGTAGGTATCAATAATATTATTTGTATATAAAGAATAATATTGTTCCAAAACATTTAAATTGTTAAGATTTAAGCCAGTATGTATATTATGTATTAAGAATAACATTAATATTAAAATTGAAAGCTTAGCAATAATTATTAATCATGTTGTACTATAGGTAGGTACATCAGAATAAACATCAGGAGCTCAATTATGAAAAGGAGCAGCTGAAACTTTAAATAATAAACCTGCAAATATAATTAATAAACAAGGATCAATAAAATAATTACTCATACTATCTGAATATATCATAAAAATATGCTCTAAATTTAATGTTCCAGTATAAGCATATAACAAACTACATCCCAATAATATAAAACCACTTGAAATACCTCCTAATAAAAAATATTTCAATCCACCACTAGTACCTTTAAAAGATCTTATTTGAGATGTAGATAATATATATAATGTAAAACTCTGTAATTCTAAAGATAAATATAAAGATATTAAATTTTGTGAAGATATTAATAAAGATGCCCCAAAAATAGTATATAATAAGAGTAAACTGTACTCTTTTACTTCTAATCTGCTACAATTTAATTTGTTCTCTACAATATAAGGAGTATTTACTTTTATAATAGGTAATCGTTCAGTAAATATTTTAATAGTTTTAAGAAATCTAATATAAATATTAGATTTCTTAAAATTATCAATATATGGATAATATTTTAATATATTTTTATAATAATCTTTAAAATTCAATTTAAAAAATAAATAATAAGTAGGCCATTTTACTATATTCTCTTTATTATTTTTTAAAATAAATTTCATTAATTTAGAATCATTATAATTTTTAAAATTATATGGTATAAAACAAGTAAGTATTGTTACTATTCCTCCTGTTATAAATAAAAATATGTCAAAAACCTGTGACAATATAGTAATTTTGAAAACGCCTCCATATATTCCAACACCGCTACCTATTGCATCAACATTTAATGTATTATATGCAAGATAAGCTCCTAAAATAAATATGATAAATACGATTCTATTAAATTTTACATAATCTGCTAAATAATTATAATTACGTTCTATGCTTGAAGTTGCCGCTAATAATAATATAAGAATTGCTATTATTAGCATCTGAGAAATAAAGGATTCGAACCTTTATTTTAAAACATAAACTTTTTTAGCCTATCCTTATTATTTTAATATTATTAAATACAATAATTCTACTATTAATAAAAAATCATCCTAATTATCAAACTACTTTTTCTTAAAATAATCAAATTAATTTAATTATTAAAAAACAAAGATATTATGAATCAGAATTTTATATTTTATATTTATATTTTATATTTTATATTTTATATTTTATATTTTATATTTTACCCTTTAAAAAAATTTCTCGTTTTCTAAGCTTGCTTATTAAAACTTTATATTAATAAAAACCTCTAATTTTTAAAAATAATAAAAAAACAATAAATAATTAAGTTATTTCTTTCTAAAAAAAGATATTCATATTAATTAATAAAAAATGTATATATATATATAAATCTATTTAGGATTGTATTGGTAATTTGTTAAAAGTATGAAA
>Ga0066669_10000757_pt1 | contig 11092 bp, 7 predicted proteins | sample GraSoiAngelo_118_FD_133940 | JGI IMG/M metagenome (GOLD analysis project Ga0066669, IMG submission 133940) | Grasslands soil microbial communities from the Angelo Coastal Reserve, California, USA - 14_0919_02_20cm | ecosystem: Environmental > Terrestrial > Soil > Grasslands | place: USA...
CCGCCCCGGCAGCACGTCTCAGGGTGCCGCACTTCCCGCGCGCTCCTCCACCTTGCCTCCGTCCCCTGGAAGAGCTTCGCCATCGCGGACCTGCACGCAGGCTGCGTCCGATCGAACTCCAGCCCCGCCTCGCCGCCCTCTACCCACACCGCCCGGGCGCGCCCGACCTCGGGGATCTCCCCCGGCTCCGCCGAAGCGAGCCGGACGTCGATGCGCTCGCCCGCGGCCATCGAGGCCGGGACTCCGCCGCCGATGCGCGCGCCGGCGAGGCTCACGTCGACGAGGTTCACCATGTACTCGCTGCCGCCCTCCAGGCGCAGGCGGATGAATCGGTCGGCACCGAGCCGGCGGCCGCGCCGGGAGAGCAGGCCGCGCTCCTTGACCTGCCGCGCGAAGCGGGCGTTGGGCATCGCCAGCCAGAGGCCGGCGGCCTCGGCGCGGGTGAGGACGGTGGTGCGGACAACCCGCGTCTCTTCGCTGGTGTCGAAGACCATCTCGATCAGCGCGGTACTGCCCGGCACCAGGTCGAGCGCCGGGTCAGGGAAGAACAGGAGGGTCGCGTTGTCCTCGACGTGCAGGTGCGCGCGCAGCTGCACGAGCGACGGAAAGCGCAAGCGCAACAGCGCCGCCTTGGCCTGGCGAAGGTCTGCGGTCATCGGCCCCCCGGTCCGAATGCACGAGCTTCGACCGCAATGCTAGCGCAGTTTCTGGCCTGTGCAGCCTCAAGCAGTAGCCGCAAAGCCGCACCTTTCGGTGCGGCAGCGGCTATCCCGAAACCTGCGACATTCCCGCAGAGCTGCGCTTGCGCAATCGCCGCGCTGCGTCTACGTTCCGGCGCCCGATGCCCAATGCTCCCAAGGACTTCCAGGGGCTCCTCCTCGCGCTGCAGACGTACTGGGCCGAGCGCGGCTGCGCGCTGATGCAGGGATACGACCTGGAAGTGGGCGCGGGCACGATGAATCCCGCTACCTTCCTGCGCGTGCTCGGCCCGGAGCCCTGGAACGTCGCCTACGTCGAGCCTTCCCGGCGCCCCGCCGACGGACGGTTCGGCGAGAACCCGAATCGTCTCTACCAGCACCACCAGTACCAGGTGATCCTCAAGCCGAGCCCCAAGGACGTGCAGGAGCAGTACCTCGGGTCGCTGCGGGCCATCGGCATCACCTCCACCGACCACGACCTGCGCTTCGTCGAGGACGACTGGGAGTCTCCGACGTTGGGCGCCTGGGGCCTCGGCTGGGAAGTGTGGTGCGACGGGATGGAGGTGACGCAGTTCACGTATTTCCAGCAGGCCGGCGGGTTCGAGTGCCGGCCCGTCTCCGCCGAGCTGACCTATGGCCTCGAGCGCATCGCGATGTACCTCCAGGGCGTCGACGACATCTATGACCTGGTGTTCTGCACCTATCCCGACGGAACGCGCCTCACGTACAGGGACGTGTTCTGGCAGAACGAGCGGGAGCAGAGCGAGTACAGCTTCCACGCCAGCGATCCCGACCGCCTCTTCCGCCTCTTCGACGAGTACGAGAAGGAGTGCCGCCGCCTCGTCGAGAAGAAGCTCCCGCTGCCGGCGTACGACTACTGCCTGAAGTGCTCGCACGCCTTCAACCTGCTCGACGCGCGGGGCGCCATCAGCGTCACGGAGAGGCAGGGCTTCATCCTCCGCGTCCGCCGGCTCGCCCACGACTGCGCGCGGCTCTATCTGTCGACGCGGGCGCAGATGAAATTCCCGGCGCTCAAGGACCGGGCCCTCGCCGAGAAGGAGCTGGCCCGCTACGCCGACCTCCTCGCCGACGAGCCGGTGCAGAAGACCGCGGAGCCGCGCCGGGCGGAGCGCCGGTGAGATGGACCTGGTCTTCGAAATCGGCACCGAAGAGCTTCCAGCCAGCTTCCAGAAACCGGCCCTGGAATGGATGGCCGCGGAGATCAACAAGGCGCTCGACGACGCGCGCCTGAACGGCGAGGGAGAGGGCCAGCGCGCGAACATCGCCACCTTTGCCACCCCGCGCAGGCTCGCGATGATCGTCACCGCCATCGCGGAGAAAGCGCCCGACGTGCGCAAGAAGCTGTCCGGCCCGCCCGCGAAACAGGCGCTGCAGGACGGCAAATGGACGAAGGCCGCCGAGGGTTTCGCGCGCAAAGCCGGCGTCGCGGTCGAGGCCCTGAAGATCGAGGGCGACCGCGTCATCGTCGAGCAGCAGATCCGTGGACAGGCCGCCGCCGAGGCGCTGCCCCGCATCCTCGAGCAGATCGTGCGCGGAATCCCGTTTCGCAAGTCGATGCGCTGGGACTCGCTCGACGCGGACGCGTTCGCGCGGCCCGTGCACTGGATCGCCGCCGCGCTCGACGGCAAGCCGCTGACGGTGAAGTTCGCGGACGTCGAAAGCGCGCCGAAGACCCGCGGGCACCGTTTCGCCGCGCCGCAGGAGTTCCCCCTGCCCTCGGCCCGCGATTACGTGTCCGCGCTGCGGAAGGCGCACGTCCTCGCCGACTGGGCCGAGCGGAGCCAACGCATCGCCGGAGAGGTGGCTCGCGCCGCGCGCGAGGCGGGCGGCGTTCCGCGCCCCGATCCCGAACTGCTGGAGACCGTCACCGGCCTCGTCGAGGAGCCCTTCGCCGTCGCCGGGTATTTCGAGAAGGAATTCCTGCAGCTCCCCCCGGAGGTCCTCGTCTCGGAGATGCGCGGGCACCAGAAGTACTTCGCGGTGCAGAACGAGAAAGGCGACCTTCTGCCCTCGTTCGTCGCCGTGTCGAACACCAAGGTCCGCGACCCCAACGTCAGCCGCAGAGGTTACGAGCGCGTGCTGCGCGCGCGCCTCTCCGACGGAAAATTCTTCTTCGATGAAGACCGCAAGGTGCCGCTCCGCTCCCGCGTCGAGAAGCTGGGGCGGCGCACCTTCCTGCAGGGACTCGGCACCGAGCTGGAGCGCATCGGACGTCTGCGCGAGCTCTCGCTCTGGCTCCACGGCGCGACCGGACGCGGCGATCCCCGCCAGCTCGCGGAGGCTTCCGAGCTCTGCAAGGCAGATCTCACCACCGGAATGGTGGGGGAGTTCCCGGAGCTGCAGGGCTCGATGGGCCGCGTCTATGCGCTGCAGCAGGGCATCGAGCCCGCCGTCGCCGATGCCATCTTCGAGCACTACCTGCCGCGCGGCGCCGAGGATCGTCTGCCTTCCGGCGACATCGGAGCGCTCCTCGGGATCGCCGACCGGCTCGATCTGCTGGTCGGCCTCTTCGGCCTGGGAAAGGAACCGACCGGAACGGCGGACCCCTATGGCCTCCGGCGCGCCGCGCTGGGGATCCTCCGCATCACGCTGGCGCGCGGGTACCGCTACGACATGGCGGAGGCGCTGCTCGCCGCCCAGAAGCTGCACAAGAAGGAGGACGCCTCCGTTCGCGACCGCATCTGGCAGTTCCTCCTCGGGCGACTCGAAGTGATCCTGCGCGAGCGGGCACAGGCCGATTCGATCCAGGCCGCCCTGCACACCGGGGCGACGGACCTGGTCTCGCTGGAGAAGCGAGTCTCTGCGCTGCAGACGGTGCGGGAGAAGAGCCGGGCCCAGTTCGAGGCGACCGCGGCGGCATTCAAGCGGATCGGGAACATCCTCGCCCAGGCGCAGGAGAAGGGCATCGCCTTCGTCGGCTTCCACGCGGCTCTCTGCAAGACCGGCTCCGAGCAGGCCCTCTTCGCCGCGCTCGAGCAGAGCCGCGCCCGCGTCTCCGGCGCCCTGGCGGAAAAGGAGGATTATCTCGCCGCATATGCGGCGCTGGCGGAGCTCCGACCGGTGGTCGACCGCTTCTTCGACGACGTGATGGTGATGGACAGCGACACCGCCCAGCGCGACAACCGACTCGCGTTGCTGCGCTCCCTGCACGAGCTGTTCGCTCCGCTCGCGGATTTCTCCCGGCTGCAGGTGGAGAAAACGGCTTGACCTGGCAAGCGAGCGGCCCTAGGAAGGCCGCTCGCATGAAGAAGAGCGCGATCGTCGCCGCGGCGCTGCTGCTCCGCTGCCACACGCTCCCGCCGGAGCTGCTGCCGCCTCCCTTCGGGCCGGATGGCCCGAAGCCGCCGCGCCTCTTTTTTCCCACCGGCCTCGCGGTAGCCAGCAACGGCCTTCTCGTCGCGAACGGCAACTTCAACCGCGCGTTCGAGGCAGGCACCGTCGTCCAGATCTCGGGCGGCTACATCGACTCGCTCCTGAAGAGCACCATCGACTGCGACGTCGATCCCGCCACCCTCGATCAGGCGACCAAGGATGCCTGCTATCCGCAGATCCTCCCCGCCGAATTCATCGGGTCGGCGATGATCGGCAACTACGCCGGACCGCTCGCGCTGAGCTCCGACCATACGGCCGTCTTCACCGCCTCGCGCGATACCGCCACCATCAACGCCGTGCAAGTCAGGGCGACCGCCCGCCCGGATGGAACCCTCGGCTGCCTCCCCAACGCCGGCAACGACGCAACCCGGGACTGCCGCAAGGGCATCATCGATCTCACGGCGGCGGGCCTCGACGGCCCGTACACGGTCATTCCGGGCGACACGATCCCGCCCGGGACCGGATCCCCCCTCGACGTCCTCTTCGTCTCGTCGATCGTGCCTCACATCGAGACCATTATCTCCGGCACCCCCATCACCACTACGTCGGTCGCAGCCCTGAGCATGCAGGACCCTTCGCAGCTCCTCTTCCAGATGCGGGCGGGGTCGCAGTTCGTCGCGGGCGGATTCGGCGTCGGACCCATGGTCTTCGACCGATCCCGTCGGCGTCTGTACCTCGGCGGTTGCTTCCAGCGGTCGTCGGCCTTCGGTTCCGGCGAGCCCGGCACCGGTCTGTGCTCCGGAATCAGCACCAACTATGTCCGGATCATCGACGTCGACGCGGGCTCCGCGGCGGATCCGGATCTGATCGACCTTCGGCCGGACGTGCAGAGCATCAACACGACGCAGCTGCTGCTCGACACGCCCGGAGGTCCGGCCACGCCCTCATCGCCGATCACGACGCTCTGGGCCACCATGCGTGCCCCGGACACGTTGGTCGTGATCGATCTTCCGGCGCAGCCGTCCGTGGCGCCCCGGATCCGCGAGGTCATCCCGCTGCCCGCCTCTCCTGCCGACATGCTGCGGATCGATCGGGGAACGTCTCCGCCGCTGCTCGCGGTCGTTGCGGAGAAGATCGGCGCCGTCTCCATCGTGGATACCGGCAGATCGCAGGTCGTCGCACAGGTGGGACGCCTCGGCGACGCGCCGTTCAACATCGCGAGCGTCGATTGTCCTTCGAAGCCCGGCTCCGCCTGCCTGGCAGTGAGCGTATTCCATGAGTGTCGCGTCGCCCTGATCGAAGTTCCCAAGGACGACCCTTCGCGATCCGCTCTGCGCGCGCTCGCCGGGAGCTGCCCGTGATGACGCGTGCGTCGCCGCTGATCGCCGCCGTGGCCGTTGTCGCGTGCACCTCGAATCCGTTCAACGTCGCAACCGGCGAATTCACGGCACCCTCGGGCCTGGCCGCAACCGCAGCCGGCGACCGCGACCTGCTCTTCGTCGCCAATACCGGGCGCGACGGCCTGCGCGCCCTGCAGCTCTGCAATGCGCCGCTGTTCCTGGACGGCGGAGTGGATCCGGCGGACACGTGCCCGAAAAGCGAGCACGCCCAGTTCATCCCTGCGCCCATCCGCCTGTTCCCGGCGTTGATCGAGACCGGCGACCGGCCGTTGCGCGTCGCCGGCGTCCGGCTGAACCGCAGCAGCGACGCAAGCGCCGCCGGCGTCGCCCTCGTGGCCGGCGCCGGTTCCTCGCTGGCGGTCGTCGATGGGCGCAGCCTCGTCGATACGCAGACGACAGGGACTGCCCCCAAGGCGGTCCTCCAGTTCGACCTCGGTCAGGGGGCGGACGGCGGAACTCCGGCGGACGGCGGCACCCCCGTCGCCACGGCCGCCGAGACGGTGGACGTCGTCGCCGCCAATCCCCTCGATACCCGGTTCGACTTGGAAACCGGGGCTGCCACCGTCACCGCGTTCGCCGCGACCCGCTCCGAGCTGGTGGTGTTCGACGTGACTCTCGGCGCGGACGGATTCGCTCAGTTTTCCAGCGTCCGCAGATGCACGCTCGATCCCGTGGTGCCCACCCGGCTCGCCGTCGTGCCCGGCAGCGCTGCGCAGGTCTACGTCGCGGACGGCGCTGGAGACGGCGTCGTCGCCATCCAGACGAGCAGCGTCCTGGCAAGCGGAGGCGCTTGCGTCATGGACCGCATCAGCGCGGGCGGCCGGAGCGTCCGCTCCATCGCCTTGAGCCCGCCTTGGTACGACCAGGACGACAGCGGCCAACCCCGGACGCGCGCGGCGGGCGAGCTGCTGCTCATGGTCCTCCAGCCTGCGATGGTACAACCCGGACAGAGGGCCGATCCCGGCGGGGTCCTCGTCGCAGGGACGGGGCTGGGACTGGTGCCGAAGGGGATCGTTCCCATTCCGCCGTTCGACCCGGCCAAGGAAGTCGCGGAACCGATGCGGCCGCTCTCGCTGCCCAACCCCGGCGGACTGTTCAACGAAGGCGCTTTCCTCCGCGCCGTGAAGCCGAAAGCGGCGCCGGAGGCGCCGGACCTGACCGCCTGCCCCACGGCCCCGTGCACACCGCTCTCCATCGGCCAGCCTCCCGGCGCGGCGCCGGTGTTGTTCCCGTTGCTCGCAGCGGTGAGCTGTAGTGACGGCGTCACGTATTTCATCGACGTTGCCAACCGGCGCTTCGTGAACCAGAACAAGTACGCCCAGCCGGGTGACCTCGGAATCCTGCCGATCGTCAGCGTGCCGGTGTTCGCGGGGGTCGGCTCGGCGGCCTCCACGCCGCCTTCTCTCACCCTCGACGCGACCAAAATCGAACCCGGCGTCACGCGCGGCTCGTCCTGGCGGGTGGTCTGGCACGCCGCGATTCCCGGCCTTGAACGCCGCGGCGGCACCATCAAGCCGGTGGACAGCGATACGCTCCGGTTCACCGTAACGCTGCCCAATCTCAATCTTTTTCGCGACGACCCTGCGATCGCGCTCGCTGTCGGCGACGTCGTCTCGCTGGCCGGGTACTCGATCGGGACCGATAACTCTGCCGCCTGTCAGACGGTGGTGAGCTCGGAGTCGACGCCCCGCCGGTTCGAGCTGAACATCAAGGACGTGCAGCCCGATCACCTCGACCTTCAAGTATTGCCGGACAACGGGGCGACGCTCGGCTTCCATCCGCAAGGATGCAGCGCATTCGGGGCCGTGGCCGAGGTCCGGACGGCCCGCACGCAGCCCTGGCTGGTGTTCGACGGCAACACCGTCAAAGGCCGCGTGAGAGACGACGGAACGTTCGACGCGCATCAGCCGCGTTTCGACTACCCGCTCTCTGCGTACGGACGGACGGCTACGGACGTTCCCCCAGCTCCGATCGCTTCACGCGATCTGGCGTTCTCGCTCCTGATCTCCGGGCCTATTCCGGATACCCCGCAAGAGGCCGGCTCGCAGTTCATCTGGAGCTTCACCAGCGGGCTCTCACCGGTGGCTTACGGAGACCAGGTCCACACGACGCCGGGGTTTGCAACAGCGGTGTACGGATACAGCTCCCGCCGGACACAAAACCTGGCCTTCACCTCGGTGACCGGAATGGACGAAGTGCTCCAGGCGGATCCCTTCTTTCTCAACTCCACCACGACGGTCGGGCTGGTCGCTTACCGGTAGGGCTGTTCCCGACTCGCCCGGTCCGCTACACTGGCGAGCGATGAACGATCAGGGCGCGAAGACGGCGCGCACGCTGCTCATCGCCGACCATCTCTGGGAGGCGTTCAGCAGCATGGCGATGGAGATGGGCAGCGAGCGCGACTCGCTCATCAATCAGGCGCTGTACACGTTCGCCCGGCTCAACGGGTTCCTCGTCGCCTCGGATCTGGCGAACCTCGGCGTCGTCCCCCGAACGGCGCTGACCGACTCCGGCCGGCTCCGCATCGCTCCGCCGGCGGAGGACACGCACGAGATGGCGGCAGGCGGCATGTCCCTGAGGGTCGGGGCCAGCGGCGAGGCGCCGTCGTTCGAGGAAGAAACCGCGGACGCGGCGCCAACGAGCCTGGATCTGCCGAACGTCGGCGGCGGCCTGCGGACCCGCGCGGCGATCGTCAGCGCGCATCCACGGGATCCGTCGCACGCTGCTCCAGCCGGCCGCACGCTGGTGCTCCTGGCCGGCGACGGGCACGAGCTGGAGCGCGTCCGCAAGGATCGCTTCCTCATCGGACGCGGCAAGCATTGCGACCTCGTGATCAACTCCGGCAAGGTGAGCCGCGAGCACGCGGCCATCGTCCGCGAGGGAAATTCCTGGTTCATCGAGGACCTCGGCTCGTCGAACGGAACCTGGTTCGACAAGCGCCGGCTGACGCGGCGCGAGATCCAGGAAGGCGACGAGTATTACGTCTGCGCGGAGAAGCTCCGCTGCACATTCAATTAGCCGGACGCCGCAGGCGCACCGGCTAGTGGACGGTCTCCTCAGCGAATTCACCGCAGCGCCGGTGCAAGCGAAGATCGCCGTGGCCGACCTCGCCCTCGCGCTCACAATCAGCGCCGTCACGGATCTACGCGAACGCCGCATCCCGAACGCCGTCACCTATCCCGCGCTCGCCGTTGCCGCCGCCTGCGCCATCTCGCTCGGCGGCCTCCCGCTCCTGCTGGAATCCGCCGTGGGCGCCCTCGTCTGCGCCACCCCCCTCACGCTCGCCATGTGGCGCGGCTGGATGGGCGCCGGCGACGTCAAGCTGATGGCCGTCGCCGGCCTCGTCTCCGGCACCGCCGCCGGCTGGAGCTTCTCCCTGATCGTCCTCCTCGACGTCGCCGTCGCCGGCGGCGCACAAGCACTCCTCTGGGTTCTCGCGGCGAAAGCCCGCCGGCGCGATCGCCCCAAGGCCGTCCCCTACGGACTCGCCATCGCCGCGGGGACGACCTGGGCATTCCTGACCGGAGCCCCGCTCTTTTGACCGATGGCGTCTCTGCCCGCCGGATGTCACGCTGCGTCCGGTCATGGGAAGTCTGCCGCTTCTCGCCGTGCTCCTCGCCACCGCCGCGGCACCCCCGGAGGGCGCTGTCATCGCCCTCGGCGTCGGGCAGCAAAAGGTGATCCAGCTCGGCAACGTCGCGCGCGTGGCCATCGGCGAGCCGGAGATCGCCGACGTGAAGCAGGTGGGCGGCGGAAGCGAGCTCTTGATCACGGGCATGGGCGAGGGCCGCACCTCGCTGCTCGTCTGGCGCGCGAACGGCACCCGCCTCAGCTACGCCGTCGTGGTGCGCAGGCAGGACCCGAAGGAGCTGGTGGGCGAGATCCGGGCGCTCCTCGGAGACCGCGAAGGCGTCCAGGTGCGGATCGTCGGCGAGCGCGTGGTGCTGGAAGGCGAGACGCTCACCGGCGACGACTACGACCGCGTGCAGCAGGTGGTACAGCTCTATCCGTCGGTGAAATCGTTCGTGCGGCCGAGCGGAAACGCGAAGCGGCTCGCCGCCGAGGCGTTGAACCGCGTCCTGCAGAGAAACGGGCTGGCCGCGGTCTTCGCGACCGTACTGGGGAACGCGCTGGCGCTGGAAGGGTCGGTGGACTCGAAGGAAGATCTGCGCAGGCTCGAGTTGCTCACCCGCGCCGCCGCGGAGAAGGTGGAGAACCTCGTCACCATCAGCGCGAAGAGGATGATCCTTGTCGAGGTGGATTTCGTGGAGGCGAGCTCCGGCTCGAGCAAAGCGGTCGGCATCAAACCGCCTTCGGCGTTCGTCTCCACCGGAGACGGCGCATCGGCAACCGTCAGCATCGTCCGGCCCATCCCGGGGCTCGATTCCGGACAGACGCAGAAGTCCGCCAGCCTGACCGTGAACGCGGGCGCGGCAACCGATTTTTCCGCGGCGGCGCGCTTCGACCAGGGCGCCGTCCGCGTCCTCAGCCGGCCGAGGCTGGTCTGCGCCAGCGGCGAGAAGGCGGAGTTTCTCGCCGGAGGCGAGATCCCGGTGGTGATGGTCACGCAGAACCAGTCCGCGGTCGAGTTCAAGAAGTTCGGCATCCTGCTGCACATCACGCCGACGGCGGACCGCGCCGGCCACATCACCGTGGAGATCCACGCCGAAGTGAGCGACGTCGACCGCAGCATCTCGGCGCGCGCGAACGGATTCGACCTGCCCGGGCTGCGGGTCCGCGAGGTGAAGACGAACGTGACCGTGAACGACGGCGAGACCATCATCCTCAGTGGGCTGTACAATTCGGCCGAGGACAAGGAAGTGTCGAAGGTCCCGCTGCTCGGGCACCTTCCCATCCTCGGGGAGCTGTTCAAGAGCCGCAGCTTCATCGAGCGCAGGACGGAGCTGGCCATCTACGTGACGCCACGGCTGCTCGCGCCAGCGAGCGAAAAGGCGAAAGAGATGATCGACGGCGCCCGCAAGCTCTACAAGGACGCTGAGGACTCGGTGTCCTTCTCGATGTTCGACTGATGAGCGCCGCCTGGATCCGAAGGATGGTCCTGCCTCCCGCGGCGGCTTTTCTCCTGCAGCGCGCGCTGCTCGCCGCCGTCGCTTGGGCGCACGGCTTCGATCCGTTTGCGGCGGAAACCTGGTCCCGCTGGGATTCGACGTACTATCTGCAGATCGCGTCGAGCGGTTATCTGCCGCTCGAACACTGCCGCCCCGAAACGCACTACCCGGCCGACGCCTGGTGCGGCAACGCAGCCTGGTTTCCTGGCTACTCCTGGCTCGTCGCGGCCGTCGCGCATCCGCTCGGTCTTTCACCGGCCACTGCTGCTGTCTGGATCAGCGCCTTGGCGCAGCTCGCTTGCCTCATTCTCGTCTGGGTGCTGCTCGACGATGCCCGCCGGTGGCCTCCATTGGCCTTCGCTGCCTTCTTTCCCGGCAACGTCTACATGGCGGCAGTGTTTCCGGTCTCGCTGTGCGCGCTCGCCCTGCTCTGCTGCATCCGGCTGAGCTGGTCCGGGATGTTCAAGCGAGCGGCGCTTGCGGCAGCGGCGGCAGCCGCGTGCTACCCCTCCGGGGTCCTGCTTGCGCCAGTGGTCGGGCTCTGGGCGCTTCTGCATCGCCGCTCGCGCGCGACATGGGTCGTGGCCGGGGC
>Ga0066669_10000758_pt1 | contig 11092 bp, 10 predicted proteins | sample GraSoiAngelo_118_FD_133940 | JGI IMG/M metagenome (GOLD analysis project Ga0066669, IMG submission 133940) | Grasslands soil microbial communities from the Angelo Coastal Reserve, California, USA - 14_0919_02_20cm | ecosystem: Environmental > Terrestrial > Soil > Grasslands | place: USA...
GGGCGCCTGGCGGGGTCAGACGATCATCGGCCGGCCGGACGACGACTCGACCAAATGGCGGTTCGACGGCCAGCCGCACGGCGGGTACTACACGCAGGACGACATCCGCGAGGTCGTGGCGTACGCGCAGGCGCGGTTCGTCACGATCGTTCCCGAAATCGAGATGCCGGGGCACTCCCAAGCCGCAATCGCCGCCTATCCCGAGCTTGGCAACACGGGTGATACGCTGTCGCCCTGGACCAGCTGGGGTGTCGACGAGAACATCCTCAACCCGGGCGAGCCGACGATCCGGTTCTACCAGAACGTGCTCACCGAGGTCATGGCGTTGTTTCCCGGTCGCTGGATCCACATCGGCGGCGACGAGGCGCCGAAGGCCCAATGGAAGGCGAGCTCGCTGGCACAGCAGCGCATTCGGGAGCTCGGCCTGAAGGACGAGGACGAGCTGCAGAGCTGGTTCACACGCCGCATGGACGAGTTTCTCACGGCGCATGGTCGCTCGCTCATCGGATGGGACGAGATCCTTCAGGGAGGGCTCGCGCCGAATGCGACGGTAATGTCGTGGCGGGGAACCGACGGCGGTATCTCGGCAGCCCGCGCCGGGCACGACGTCGTGATGGCACCGACCTCGCACACGTACTTCGACTATTACCAAGTCGCCGACACGACGCGTGAGCCGCTGGCGATTGGCGGCTTCCTGCCGCTCGACACGGTGTATGCGTTCGAGCCCGTGCCCCCCACGTTGACCCCGTCGGAGGCCAGGCACATCCTGGGCGGGCAGGGACAGGTCTGGACCGAATACATGCCCGACCCAAAGCGCGTCGAGTACATGACCTTCCCGCGCGTGTGCGCGCTCGCCGAGGTTCTATGGACGCCGCGGGAGGGGCGGGACTACGGCGACTTCGTGCGGCGGCTGCCCCACCAGCTCGAGCGGCTCGCCGTCCTGGACGTGCAGTACCGGCCGCTCCAGAATACGTTGGGGACCACTACAGCGGAGGGACACACCAGATGAAGCGTCTCGCAATCGGGCTGGCGTTCTCGCTGGCCATCGCGCTCGCCGTGCCCGCGGCGCGCGCCCAGCAGCAAACGCCGCCCGCTCCCGAGCTGGCGGTGGGCGCCGAGGCTCCCGATTTCGCGCTGCCCGGCGCGACGCGCTTCGGCGTGCTCAAGAACCCGGTGCGCCTGAGTGATTTCAAGGGGAGAACGGTGGTCCTCGCGTTCTTCTACAAGGCGCGAACCAAGGGCTGAACGATCCAAATGCATGCGTACCGTGATCAGTACGCACAGCTGTTTCACGATGGACGAGGCGTGGTGCTCATCGGTATCAGCGTGGACCCCGTGGACACGCTCGCCGCATGGTCCCGCGACGACGAGTTCCCGTTCCTGTTTGCGAGCGACACCGGCAGCGTGATCGGCAAGGCGTACGGCGCTCACAATCCGAAATACGGCATGGACGTCCGCAACCTCTTCGTGGTGGGACCGGACGGCAAGGTCGCGTACAAGATGGCGCCGTTCCGGGAGATCGATCCGCAGTCCTACAAGGACCTGGGGGCGGCGATCAATCGCGTCACCCCGAAGCCGGCGGAAGGAGAGTAGCGCTCAATTCCCCACCACGCCGCGCAGCGCGGCGACGACATCCTGCTCCGCACCGGCGCCGGTATAGGTGACCTTCCCGGCGCCGTCGAGCACGACGATGTACGAGGTCGTAGGTGCCTGATAGGCGCGCACCGCGGCGCCACGCGTGTCGAAGAGCACCGGGAAGGGCAGCGGGTGGTCCGCCAGATGGCGGCGGATCGATGCCGGCGTTTCGTTCACGCCGACGCCGATCGCCACGAACTGCACGGTGCCGCCGTAGCGCTCGTGCGCCGCCTTGAGCGTGGGCTCCAGGGCCTTGCACAGCGGGCACCAGGTGGCCCAGAACTCGAGCAGCATCGGCTGCTTCCCGACATAGCGTCCCAGGTCGACCGGCTTCCCGTCGAGATCGTCGACGACGACCCCCGGGGCCTTGGTGCCCACCGCGAGGCCGATATCCTGCGCCCCCAGCCACGGCGGCATAGCAACCGCGAGTACCGCGAGCAGTCCGAGCCCTTTCATCCGAGGACCTGTCCCATGGTGATGAAGTAGTACTCCGCCATGCCGAGCAGGATCACTCCCGCGGCCTTCTTGATCGACACCATCCACGCACCCGCTCGCGGCAGCGCCGCCAGCGCGCCCGAGGACAGCCCGACGGCGACGAGCAACGCTGTCATTCCAAGCGAAAAGACGAAGAGATAGACGAACCCCAGGACGGCGCTGCGGGTGGCGGCCACCCAGGTGAGCACCGCGGCGAAGGCCGGCGCGCCGCACGGGGCCGCGACGACCCCCGACGTGGCGCCGAGCAGAAACACCGCCGGGTACGAGCCGCCCGTGAGACCACCCGCCCATTGAAGCAATCGCTGTGGCGCCGCGACCGGGATGACGTCCAGCATGGCCAGACCGAACACCAGCAGCAGGTTGCCGATCGCGAACCGCGCCCAGGGATTGGCGCTGACGGTGCCGAAGAGCGATCCGGTCAACCCCGCGAGCAGCCCGAGGAGCGCGTAGAACAGCGCGAGGCCCGCGGCGTACGTGAGCGTGAGCTGCGCGGTACGCCGGCGCGACATGCCGCCGGCGCTCACACCCGACAGAATGCCGGCGGTGATCGGAATCATCGGGTAGATGCACGGCGTGAGACTCGTGACGAGTCCCGCGCCGAACAGCGTCGCAAGAGCCAGCAAAGGGCTGTGACTGAGCGTCTCGCTCAAGCCCGCGACCATCGTCCTGCTCCAGTGGTTAGACGCTCCACCCCGCGCGGTATTCCGGCCGCGTGTACTCGGCGGGGATGCTCGCGTTCGCGATCTCGCCGGTCTGGCCGTTGATGTCGAGAACCTGGCCTGTCCGTACCGCGAGGTTGCCGAGCAGCACCATTTCCGTCAGCGGGCCGGCGTGATCGGCGAAATTCGAGCCCGCCGGCGCGCCACCCTTGCACGCCCCGAGCCATTCGGCGTACACGCCCTCCGTGCGCGGGTATTTCTGCTTGGGCGGGTGCGCCGTGAGCTCGGCCTGGCGGGCCTCATCCAGCACCCTGGGGTTCTCTCCATAGATGCCGGCCACGAGCTTCCCGTCGTCTCCGACCCACATCTGCCCGCTTGTATCGAACGGCCAGGCGGCGGGATCCGTAACCTCCTTGGGGCGCCAGGGGAACAGGCTTCCGTCACGCCACACCACCTTGATCTGGGGACGGTCGCCCTTCGACCCGAAGTAATACGTGAGGCGGGAGACCGCGGGCGCGCTTTCACTGTACAGTTTGGTCGACTCGGGCTCGATGCGCGTCGGGTATCCGAGTTCGAGCGCCCAGAACGAGGCGTCCATGGAGTGGCACGCGATGTCACCGAGCGCTCCCGTTCCGAAGTCCCACCAACCGCGCCACTTGAACGGGGCGTACGCGGGGTGGTACGGTCGCGCCGGCGCCGGACCGAGCCACAACTCCCAATCGAGCCAGGACGGCGTGAAGTACTCGTCGAGTGGCCGGTCGAGCGCCTGCGGCCAGATCGGCCGGTTGGTCCACAGCTGGATCTCGCGCACGGTCCCGATGGCGCCGGCTTCGACCCATTCGCGGATCTGGCGCGTCCCCTCCTCGGCGTGTCCCTGGTTGCCCATCTGCGTCGCGACCTTGTACTTCTTGGCGGCCTGGACCAGCTGCCGCACTTCCCAGATCGTACGGGCGAGCGGCTTCTGGATGCGGGTGTGTTTGCCCAGCTTCATCGCCATCATGCCGGCCACGGTGTGCGTGTGATCGGGCGTCGAGACGGTGACGGCGTCGATGTGCTTGGCCTCCTGCTCGAGCATCACCCGAAAGTCCTTGAAGCGTTTTGCCTTCGGAAACGCCGTGAACGACGCCGCTCCCTGCCGGTCGTCAACGTCGCACAGCGCGTAGATGTTCGCGCCGGCTTTCGCGACGCCCTTTACGTCGTTCGCCCCCATGCCGCCCACGCCGATACAGGCGACGTTGACGGTGTCGCTGGGCGCGCGGTACCCCCGGCCCAGCACGTGCCGCGGCACGATCGTGAAGGCGACGCCGGCGCTCACGTCACCGACGAACTTCCGCCGCGAGATACGTTTGCGTGCCATGATACGACCTCCTTAGTCGGCGGCCACGGACTCCCGCGCGCGCGCGACACCCGGGCGAAACAGCAGGGCGAACAAGACCAGCACGACCGCCGCGAACCCGGCGGGCAGCACCCAGAAGCTGGGCCACCGCTCGAGGGTCATCGCCGCCGCGCCTCCGAGCAGCCGGTTGTACACGTTCCCGGCCACCTGGGCACCGATGAGCATCCCGATGCCGTACGTGACCAGCACCAGGAATCCCTGCGCCTGCCCGCGGACAGCCGGCGTGGACTTCTTGTCCACGTAGATCTGACCGGTCACGAAGAAGAAGTCGTAGCAGACGCCGTGGAGCAGGATGCCGATGAGGATGAGGGAAAACATCGCGTTGGGCGCCGCGATCGCAAACAGCGCGTAGCGCAGGACCCAGGCGGCCATGCCCACCATCAGCATCCGTTTCACGCCCAGCCTGGCGAACATCAGCGGCATCAGCAGCATGAAGACGACCTCGGACATCTGGCCGAAGGACTGCGTGGCCGCGATTCGCGTGACGCCGGCATCGCCCAGGAAGATCTGGGTGAAGTTGTAGTAGGCCGCGAGCGGAATGCACAACAGGAGCGATGCGACAATGAAAACGGAGAACGCGCGATCACCGAGCTGGGTCAGGGCGTCGAGGCCCACGATGCTGCGCAGCGAGACGCGCTGCCCAACCCCTGGCGGGGGCGTATGCGGGAGTGAGAAGCTGAAGAGCCCCAGGAGTACGCTCGCGGTGGCAGTCGTATAAATGGGAAACGGCGTCTGTTCCGGGACGGCTCCGATCAGCGGACCGAGTACCCAACTAATGAAGAGCCCGGCGACGATCCAGCCCAGGGTCCCGAACACCCGGATGAGCGGAAACTGCCGCTCCTGGGACTGGATGTGGTGGAACGCCAGGCTGTTCGCGAGACCGAGCGTCGGCATGTAGCACAGGTTGTACAGCAACAACAGCAGGATGAACGCCGCAGGCGCTCCGGTGGCCTGAGGCACGAGGAACATCACCACGCCGCCCAGCAGGTGGAGCACCCCCAGCACTTTCTCCGTCGCGAAGTAGCGATCGGCAACGAGCCCAAGGAAAAACGGCGCCACGATCGCCGCGATAGGGTTCACCGTGTACGGCCAGTGCGTCAGCGTCTCCATCCCGTGGTGGGTCATGTACACCGCGATCGTCGTATACCAGGCGCCCCAGATGAAGAACTGGAGGAACATCATCGTCGACAGCCTGGTGCGGACGCTCACGGCAGTACTCGGATCTTGATGTTGCGGTAGGCTACGTGATCGCCGTGGTCCTGGAGGCCGATGTAGCCGGTGGTGTTGCGCCCGTAGTGCGGGTGACCGGCGAACTTGCTCGCCTTGAGCTTCGCCTTCCAGTCGGCGCTGCCGAACTCGTACTCGACGACCTTCACGCCGTTCAGCCAATGCTCCACGTGATTCCCCTTCACCACGAGCCGCGCCTGATTCCATTGGCCGGCCGGTTTCACGACTCCGGCCGGCGAGGGATACATATCGTACGCGGCGCCGGCCGCTGTAAGGCGCGACTTGCCGTCCGGGTGCCCCGCGTCGTCCAACACCTGCATTTCCGGCGCATTCCAATAGATGGCGTCGTCGTCCTCGCTGCCCCGATAGAAAATTCCGCTGTTGCCCGCGGGAGCGATGTTCCATTCGAGGGTCAGCTCGAAATTCTTGAACTTGTCGCGCGTGATGATGTCGGAGGCGGACTCCATCCGTGTCAGCGCGCCGTCTACGACCTGCCAGCCCGGCGGCACGGAGTCCTGTTTGTAACCGCGCCACCCCTGGGTCGTCGTGCCGTCGAACAGGAGCCGCCACCCTGCCGACTTCTCCGCGGGCGTCAGGCCGTTGAGCGGGCCCTGTCCGTGCAGCGGTACCAGCACCCCTGCCAGGCAACACACCACCACCGTCACGGCCGTTCGATTCATCATGAGAGTCTCCTTGATGTCATGCTGGAAGTCCGGCGAGCTCCTTGAGGCGGGTCTGAACGGCGCGGCGAGCGCGCTCGCTCCGGGTGATGACGAGCACCGCGTCGTCACCCGCGATCGTGCCGATGATCTCGGTCCATGCGGCGGCATCCAGGGCGAGACCGAGCCCCTGCGCGCCGCCGGCGGGCGTCTTTACCACGAGCAGCGGCCCAACGCCATCCATCGAGACCAGGACGGTGGGCAACAGCTGGTCCAGGTGCGGCCGAATGGCCGCTCCCGTCTCGAGCGGCGGCGCGTAATGCGAGCCGCCATCCGGCGCGGCCACTTTGGCGAGCCCCAGCTCGCGGATGTCGCGCGACAACGTCGCCTGGGTCACGTCGAACCCCTCGGCCTTGAGCAGCTCCCGCAGCTGCTCCTGGCTCGCCACGGTCTCCGAGCGGACGATCTTCAGGATGGCCGCGTGCCGCTGGGTTTTCATGGGGCCAGAATCTAGCCGTGAACGACGCGCCCGGCGACGAGGGTGAGAAGGGCGGAGGAAGGCGGTGGAGGGCGGTGGAGGATGGTGGAGGGAAACACCGCGAGGTCCGCTTGCTTCCCGACTTCCAACGAGCCGATCTCACGCTCCAACCCCAACGCACGTGCCCCTTCGATCGTGAGCATCCGGAGCGCCTCCTCGCCCTCGAGCCCTGCGGCGGCCGCCTCGGCCCAAAGGGTCGAGTCTCCCACGCTCACCACGGAGTCGGTTCCGAGGCCCACTCGGAGACCGGCCCGCCGCAGGGCGGCGAGGGGCGCTGTGCCGTGCCCGTGAGCCCGGTTCGAGCGCGGGCAGTGGGCTACCGCCACCCCCGCCTCACGGAGGGACTCGATGTCCGTCCCGTCCACCTGAACGCAGTGAATGGCGAGACCGTTGCCAGACCCCACGACGCCAAGTCGCACGAGATACTGGACCGGCGAGCAGTGGTGTGCCTGCACCGCAATGCCACGGGCGCGCAACGCTTCGGCAAACGGGCCCGAGCCCTCGCGGACGAACTCGCTCTCCGCCCGCGACTCGGCGAGGTGGACCGCCACGGGGAGCCGCTCACGGCGCGCGAACTCGCCCACCGCGCGGTACAGGGGCTCGCTCACCGTGTAGGGCGCGTGGGGAGAAACACCCAGGCGCAGGTGCGAAGCGACTAAGGGACCCAGGCGAGCGACAGCCTGCTGCAACTCCCCGATGCTGGCACCACACTTCGCTGGATCCGGACCGAACACCTCTTGATAGTAGATGCCCCGGCCGCCGAGCCGCGCCAGGGCCTCGAGCGGTGCGCCCGTGCTTCCGGTGTCCGCGACGCACGTGACGCCGGCCGCCCACGCAGCACGGAGACCCTGCTCCGCCGAGCGCGCGAATCCGTCGGGGGTGGTGGCATCCTTGAGCGCGCGGATCGTGCGGATCCAGTCGGCGAACGCGGGCTGGGTGTTCTTGCCCGCGAGGTGTGTCAGCTCGAGGTGGGTGTGCGTGTTGACGAGTCCGGGGACGAGGCTCGCGCCGGCAAACTCGAGCGCGCGCGCGCCGGACGGCGCCGGGACCAGCGCTGCGGGACCAACAGCGGCGATGATGCCGCGGTCGTCAACGAGAACGGCGCCGTCCTCGATGGGCGGCGCCGTGACGGGATGGACCGAGCCCGCGCGGATGCGTAACATCAGGTGTCGGGTGTCAGGTGTCGGGTGTCAGATCAGCCAGGCCTGACACCTGGCACCTGACACCCGACACCAGCTTTCACGGTGAAACGCCGATGCCAAACGGCGCATGCACCGGACAGGCCTGCGTCGGCTCCGTGCCGGGATAGAACCAGTCCCAGTGCCGCACTTCTTGCGGGCAGAACGGCGTGGCGAGATAGCTGTTCGACCAGTCCACTTCGCGCGTGATGAGCGAGTCGGGTCGCACCCAGTCGGGCGGCGCGGGGCGGCGGTCGTACACGTCGCGCATGAACGCCGTCCAGGCGGGCGCGACGATCTTCCCGCCTCCGGCGTTGTGCTCGAGGATGCGCTGCTGGATGTCGTATCCGACCCAGATCCCCGTGACGAGCTCGGGCGTGTACCCGATGAACCACGCGTCGGTGTAGTCGTCGGTCGTGCCGGTCTTGCCGGCCGCCGGCAGCGTGAACCCGGCCTTCCACACGGCCGAGAAGGCGGTGCCGCGGCGGATCACGTCCTTCATCATGTCCACCATGAGCCAGGTGTGCTCGGGGTCCATCACGGGCTCGCGGTGGATCGCCGGCTGCCACAAGATGTTGCCCTGCCGGTCTTCGACTCGCAGGATGCCGATCGGCTCGGCCCGCGTGCCGAGGGTGGCGAACGCAGTGTAGGCGGCGATGATCTCCATCGGCCGGACGCCGCGCGCGCCGATGTGAATGGAGGGATACGGCGGCAGCGGCGTGGTGATGCCGTAGCGGCGCGCCTCGCCGATGACCGTCTGCTCACCCAGCGACATGCCCAGCTTGATCGTCGCGAGGTTACGTGACATGTACAGGGCTTGGCGCATGGGAATCAGGCCGAGGGTCGTATCGTCGTCGTCCTTCGGCTGCCACGTCGTCGAGTCGAGCTGAAGCACGGGCGGGTTGAGCGGCGAGTCATCGACGATCTCGGTCACCGGATGTCCCGCGCGGACGGCCGCGGAGTACACGAACGGCTTGAAGGTCGAGCCCGGCTGGCGGATAGCCTGCGTGGCGCGGTTGTACTTGGAGTCGTCGAAGTCGCGCCCACCGATCATCGCCCGGATGTACCCGGTGCTCGCCTCCAGCGAGACGAGGGCTCCCTGCAGGTAGTTAGTGAAGGGGTGGTCTTCCGCCGACCCCTTGGCGGATTCGACGTACTCGCGGTACGTGGTCCGGCCCGGGAACTTGCCGTTCGAGTACACTCCCGCCTCGATGGCGTCGAGCTGCGACTGGATGGAGCGCTCCGCCGCCTCCTGCATGTCGAGGTCGAGCGTCGTGTAGATACGCAGGCCTCCCTCATACAGGTCGCGCCCGAAGCGCGCATCGAGCTGCACCCGCAGCCATTCGACGAAATAGGGCGCGACGTCTCCGTAGTTCGTCCGGTTGCTCGTGAGGACCAGGGGATACGATTGCCAGAGCTCGACCTCGTCCTGCGTGAGGAAGCCCTGGTTGTGCATCAGCCCCAGCACGACGTTGCGCCGGCGCACGGCCCGCTCGGGGTGCGTGCGCGGGTTGTAGAACGCGGGGAGCTTGGGCAGCGCCGCGAGTGTGGCCGCTTCCGCGACGTTCAGCTGGGGCGCGTGCTTGCCGAAGTAGATCTGCGCCGCGGCCTCGACTCCGTGGGCCCCGGCGCCGAGGTTGATCTGGTTGAGATACAGCTGGAGGATCGTGTCCTTGGGAAAGTTGCTCTCGATCTCCACGGCCACCCGCGCTTCCTTGAGCTTCCGGGTGAGCGTCTTCTCGCGGCTGATCTCCTCGGGGAAGATGTTCCGCGCCAGCTGCATGGTGATCGTCGAGAACCCCTGCGCAAAGCTCATCGTCACGAAGTCGTTCTTGATGGCGCCGAAGATGCGCCAATAGTCGATCCCGTGATGCTCGTAGAAGCGCTTGTCTTCGGTGGCGATGAAGGCCTGGCGGACGGCGAGCGGGATCTCGCTCAACGGCAGCACGGTGCGCCGCTCGGCACCGAGCTCGCTGATCAGCCGGCCGTCCGCGGCGAACACCTTGGACGTCTGCACCTGGACGTTGCCGCCCCCGCCGCCGGGGTAGAGACGCGAGATGCTGGGGCAATGCTCGCCCGCGCACACGCGGGTCCAGGCGCCGTACGAGAGCCCCAGGCCGTACGCGGCGACCAGCACCGCGACCGCGATTACACGGCGGCGGGTCTTCTGGTTCTGCCACCAGGAGAGGGGCTGGGGCAGCGTGACAGGAGGGGGCGCTGGGATCGACGCCATCGCGCTACAACCTAGTAAGGACGCCCCGCGCTTGCCAGCCGTAGAGCGTTCCCGTACGATTCCGCGCCATGTCCGACCTCGTCGCCGAGCTCGAGTGGCGCGGCTTCGTGCACCACACCACCCGGGACCTCGCGGCCCATCTTGCCGCGGGTCGCCGCACGGTGTACTGCGGCTTCGATCCCACAGCACCCAGCTTTCAGGTCGGGAACCTGATGCCGCTGATGCTGCTGCGCCACTTTCAGCTGGCCGGCCACCGGCCGATCGTGCTGATGGGCGGGGGAACCGGCCTGATTGGCGATCCGAGCGGTAAGCAAAGCGAGCGGCCCCTCCTTTCCGAGGAGCAGATCCGGGAGAACGTGCGCCGTCAACGCGACCAATTGACGGGGCTGTTCGACTTCGACGCGAAGGAGACGCGCGTCCTCGTCTTGAACAACGCCGACTGGCTCGTGGAGCAGCAGCTGATAGCCTTTCTCCGTGATGTCGGCAAGCACTTCAGCGTCAATGTGATGATGCAGAAGGAGTCCGTGAAGGCTCGACTCGATGCCGGAATCTCCTACACCGAGTTCAGCTACATGTTGCTTCAGGCCTACGACTTCCTGCACCTGTCTCGGAAGGAACAGTGCACCATCCAGGTGGGAGGGAGCGATCAATGGGGCAACATCACGGCGGGAATCGATCTGATCCGCCGCGTCGACGGCGGTGAAGCGCACGGGCTCGTCGCGCCGCTCTTCACGACCGCGTCGGGCGCCAAGTTCGGCAAGACGGAAGGGGGGGCGATCTGGCTCGATCCATCACTGACCTCGCCCTACAAGTTCTACCAGTTCTGGTACAACGTCGACGACCGCGACGTGGAGTCGTTTCTCAAACTCTTCACGTTCTTGCCGCGAGTGGAAATCGAACAGTGGATGAAGAGCCACAAGAAGGACCCGAGTCGCCACGAAGCTCAAAGACAGTTGTCAGCTGATGTGACAACCATGGTGCACGGGAAAGACGCCACGACAAACGATACCGAAATGAGCGACATCATCTACAGTGAATGCACACCGCGCAACGAAAAGACTAATGACTTCAA
>Ga0066669_10000761_pt1 | contig 11077 bp, 9 predicted proteins | sample GraSoiAngelo_118_FD_133940 | JGI IMG/M metagenome (GOLD analysis project Ga0066669, IMG submission 133940) | Grasslands soil microbial communities from the Angelo Coastal Reserve, California, USA - 14_0919_02_20cm | ecosystem: Environmental > Terrestrial > Soil > Grasslands | place: USA...
GCGGAAACCATGAGCCGTAATTGAGGCCGCATTCATGAAGCGAGAATCATGACCGAGAAACCTGTGAAGCCGGAATCGTGGCCGCTGGAACCCCAAATTCAGAACCTCAAATTCAGGACCTTGGGATCGCATCCATGAAGCCTGAACCATTAGCACGGAATCTGTGAGTTTACCACCTTGAAGTCGGAGCTGTAACCGGACGAGCTATGAAGCCAGGACTGTGACCGCGGCAATCGTGAGGCCAGAAAGATGGCCGCCGAATCGAAGCCTGAATCGTGAGTATAGAACGTTGAAGCCATGACCTTGACCATCCAATTTCGAAGCCCCAACAGTGAAGCCATAAGCGCGAGCGGGGAAATCATGGACCCTGCACCTTGAGCGTGTGCAGGGCCTTTGCGAGGGAAGTAATGGCCCCTCGGTCCCCGCATCAGCGGGGAGGTATCCTCTCTCGCCAATGGCGAGCCCGGGATCTTCCTTGAACGGGGCGCCCCTAAGTACAGCGGTCCCCTAAAGCTTTCAACGATATCGTAAGCTCTTACCCCGTACAAAGGCTCACGGATACGTATCGGTGGTTGCAGCAAAATTTAGCTGGAGTGGGCCGAATTGAGGCGGGTCCTGCCGGCGATTGAGACTGGCCAAATAACTCGACTTAAGACAATAAACATGTAATTCACCTCTGAAAGAGAAATAACCTCCGCGAAATCCCATTCCACAAACCCATCCAGGTTCCATCGTAAAGCCGCATCAATTGAAATTTCGCAAAGTCAAAAGCCGACCCCACCATCCGGCGCTATTCTATGCCGTCAATTACGCCACGCGATGGGTCCCTTGCACATGTAACGATCAATTAATAGTCTTTATATCGTAGGCTCTGTGACCCGTAAAAAGGCTCACAGATACGTATCGGTGGTTGCAGCAAAATTGAGCTGGAGTTGGCCGAATTGCGGTGGGTACGCTGGCCAAATAACTCGACTAAAGACAATAAACATGTAATTCATTTGAATATGACAAATAACCTTCCAATTTCGCGAAATCCCGAAACCACAAACCCATCCAGATTCCGTCATAAAGCCACGTCAATCGAAATTTCGCCAAGTCCCAAGCCGAACCCCAGCTCGATTTCATCGAATCCGCAAAGTACGGCCATCCGCGGTTGGTGTGACGTGTCTTGGCCAGCCGTAATGTGCAACCAACATTGATTGAGTCGTGTCAGCCAATATTCAAGTCCGTAATGGGCCTTTAATATGCGGATACAGCTGTGCTTCGTTGCCACTCGTCAGATACCTGAAGAGTGCATTCCCCAGGTCATACGGAATGTAGTTGTGATTTACTACGGATTCAGCTGGTAAGTCTTCAATACGACACCTGTCGATTGTGGAATGTGCCCTCGTGTTCCTTCAATATGTGGGGTGAGCGGAGATTGACATCCGGCATTCCCACCGCGGATTGCATTCCGCCTTCCCTTGGAACCGGCCAATGAATCTACATTGTGCCGCCTATGGATTGCGGGATGTGTTCCCCACCATGGATCGGCGGTGTGGGCAGGATTAGCCTCCAATATCTCTGCTGTGGCATCCGACACAATCTCCGAATGAATCTGATGGACGCGGAGATTGCCATCCGATACCTCCATTGCAGTATTCAACCGAGGGTCCCTCCGAGGAGATTGCCATCCGATATCTCCACTGCACCGTATAACCGAGGATATCCTTCTCACACTATCCACAAAATGAGTGCGCGGTGTGAGTGGAGATTGATGGTGGCGGATTGTCCCACCCACAGAGCATCGTCAATTGATTGCCCAATCCATTGATTGTGGTTCAACGGAGATCCACCCTGGATCTACAATGCGCCGGCTATTACTGCCACCGGCCATCCACTGTGGAATCTGATCATGTATGCCAAGCCTGCTATCGTTGGACGGTGTATGTGTATGTGTATTTGCGATTATGCATAAGTGCAAACCAGGAGCGCACCATCTAACAATCGTGTCCCGAGCTTCGCTCTCGGACAGCTAGGTCAATCTATCTAACCTTTCTTCGCGCTTTTGAATCCTCGTTCTGTTCCTTCAGTGCTCGCTTAAGGTTTCTTCTGTAAGCTCGGAGAACCTCGTCCCGCCGGAGGGCAGGTACTAAGGCAATACTGCAACTTCATGGCCATCCACCATAAAATTTGAGTTACGTATACGAAAATCCAATCATGGAGGTGTTTGTAATTGAATTATGTCTACGAAAATCCAACTGTGGAGCTGTTTGTCATTGAATTATGTCTACGAAAATCCAATCGCGAAAGTGTTTGTCATCCATCCGAGGCTTGTCGGGCCCCACAATTGAGTCCCTTGAAAAGCCAACTGCCAATTGCAGGACGTGCCACTATCGGACATCCACCATTCAATCCGCACGTTCAATCCACTGATGTAATTCCGCTGTGGATCTTCTTCGTTGCAATTTGCCATCCACGGTACCCGCCGCGGACATCCTCCGATCCCACGTCTGAGTATGCCTCCACAGAAATCACAGATGAAGAACCATTAGAGTAAGCGCATCCATCTCAAGTATATGTATGCATCATACATCCAAGATGTTCGTTTCGTATCGTATTGCGGCCTTCTCTCGGCCACAGATTCAGCACCGTAAATTCAGAACCTTGAATTCAGAGCTGTGACCGCCGGAACCGTGAAGCCAGAATAGTAGGGACTGTAACCGTAAATTCAGAACTGTGAATCCAGAATTATGGCCAAGGAACCGTGAGTCTAGAACAATGAGCGCAGCAACCGTGAGCTTTACCTCCGTGAAGCCAGTACCCCGTGTGCAGAACCCTTTCAGAGCGAAGATTCAGAATTGTGAATTCAGCAAATTGAGGACCGCGAATCCGGAACGGAAGCCGCAACCATGAATCGAGAATCATTACAGTAATCTGTGAAGCAAGAATCGTAAAGCAAGAACTGTGGCCGCGGAAACCATAAAGCCAGAACTGTGGCTCGAACCGCAAATTCAGAACCTTGGAATCGGATCGATGAAGCTACAACCATTAGCGCGGAATCTGCGAGCGTACCACCTCGAAGCCGGGACTGTGACCGGCCAAGCTACAAAGCTAGAACCCTCACCGCGGCAATTGTGAAGCCAGAAACATGAGCGCAGGATCGTGAAGCCTGAATCGTGAGCGCCGAACCTTGAAGTCACAACCGTGACCATTTAATTGTGAATCCCAACTGTCAAGCCATAACCAAAAGCCCGGAGATCAACGATGCAGCATCATGTGCGTGCAGGACCTTTGACAGGGAAGTAATGGCCCCCCTCGGTCTCCGCATCCCTTGAGGAAGTATCCTCCCTCGGTCAATCACCAGTCCGAATTCTGACCAATTGACAAGCGTGCATGGCGTCCCATAGAGCATTCAACGATATCATACGCTATGTAATCCGTACAAAGGCCCACGTATACGTATCGGTGGTTGCAGCAAAATTTAGCTCGAGTTGGCCGAATTGCGGTGGGCCTGCCGGCGATATCTACAATGGCCAAGTAACTCGACTAAAGAAAATAAACACGTTATTCATTCGGGACGAGAGAAATAACAGCTCATCAAATTTCAAACCGGACCACCTCCGATGACCTCTGATCGCCTCCGGCCCTGCCTCTCTCCATGCCCTCAAGTCCGCGCTTTGGGTTCTCACCTTTTCCAAGGTCTGGCGCCCTCCTCGGCATGCCAATCCAATCTTCAACAATGCGGCGTGCCTCGCGTGACCAGCATCTATCAAGAAAACAAAAGGAGAACGACAGTGGAACGGTACAATTCCCCCCTTTTCCCTCGCCCTCCTGAAACGTTCAATCTCGCTGACTTCCAAGGGATACGCGCAAACACCCTCATTTCTATCGTTTTTCCTTCCCGTCGACATGGCCGATGTCTTGACGAGTCCTTTCGATGTCTCAGCTTTGTCCTGGCATTATCTGATCGTCCCGCGAGCCCCCTTTTAGCCGGACCCCCTTTTCCACCGATTTCGGGCGCAAAATCATGAAGCTCGGTCGCATACAGTTCTGCTGACGAGTAAAAAAGCATGGTACTGGTTATTCGGATGTGACAAGGCTCTGCTTAGTTATTGTGGAGCCTTTATCGCGCGTCTCCTCGACAGAGTTCCGGATTCCAGGGTCCTCAACGACGGGGAAACTTCACTCTGGTATGGCTCTCGTGACAGCCTCGCTAATCTATTCTGTAGCTTTCATTTACCAAGCCAATCGCAGCTTCGACGTCGGCCTTCAGAAAATATACGTTCTACTATCGCGGCGAAGGCGTCATCACAAGCCAGATCCTCAGGTTTCAACCAATTACCGCGGCTTTGAGAAGCCCTCCCTCCATCAATCGCCGACGTCGCCCCTCCACAATCTAGAAGCCTTTGTAACTAGGACTGCCTCCCGCATCGAGCAGCGACCTAATCCTCCTCGAATCACAACGTCGATATCTCGTGCACCCTCCCCCCTTCGTTCCTCCCACGAATAACGGGCCTCAGGTTTCGCTTACGCAAAGCACATCCTTACGCGGAGCACACTGTGCAACCGTTACGCCGAGTCCATCGTTACGCGAAGCCCACGGTTACGCGAAGCACATCCTGACATCGTTCCGCGAGGTCCATCGTTCCGCGAGGTCCATCGTTCCGCGAAGCCCATCGTTACGCGAAGTCCATCCTGACATCGTTGCGCGAGGTCCATCGTTCCGCGAGGTCCATCGTCGCTCCGAGAGAACTCATGTGTCCGAGACACAGTCCGAGACACAGTCCGAGACACAGTCCGAAACTACGGCCACAGGAACACACCGTGCCAACGATGTGACGATATGTGCTCGCGTACCGATGTGCTTCGCGTAACCATGGACTCCGCGTATCGCGGAGCATACCAGGCCATCGTCACGCGAAGCCCAACGACTAACACCTCATAACGATGGGCCGCTGATTTATTGCACGGTACGCGCTATGTATCATCGGCCGATTGCACAGGGCGCCGCCGCGGACATCGCATGTTATGCAATCAATCCGTTGCACTTTCATCAACCCACCGTCGGTCCCGCGATCATCGACGGACATTGAGGCTGCAACACGGGACAAAGACTAAATAATGTATGCTCTCAATAAATATGCTGATTGACTCGATAGTAAACTCACACGATGTCTTATTCTATCTCCCTTGCAATTCCTGGCATTCCTCAGCGGCCAGATCGTGGAACGAGTTCCCTCAAGCAGTTTCAATCCAGACTGCTCTCTTCGTCGAAGAGAGCAGTCTGGATTGAAACATCTTTTTGCATTCGCACCGGCATCGGAAAGCAGCTCTCAATGTACGCATCACAGCCTCACTGTCTTGTCTAATCAAACCTGTCCAGCCATGTTTCAATTCATCCGCAGTGTTTTCACCCCATAGAACTGGAAGTTGACGTAATCAATCCTCATCCTGAATTTGAAGGCAATTTGAGGGGCCTCCATAGCAATTCTTACACGTAGCATTTGTGTGTTATTTGGTTTCCGTGTGGCTATCGTGTGGTTTCCGTGTGGTTTCCGTGTGGCCATCGTGTGGCCATCGTGTGGGTTCGTGTGGGTTCGTGTGGGCTCGTGTGGACTCGGTGTGGTTTCCATACAACCTCAAAGCCCATTCAAAACCGCGAGGCAGAACCAATGGATATTGCTACGTACGATTGATGAAACTTGAACTTCCTGTCTATGACAAGTGTGCTCTCATGGATTCATTGGTCATCGCGACTGATCAGAATGGAGTCATCATCCTCGTGTACTTCCCCAGTTTCATCTCCTCAAGGTGCACAAGGAAAACTGCGTCGGCAATGGAAACGTTGCTCAGTTCGCCTGGGTTGCCTGCGCCATTACGCGATGTATGCCAAACACACTTGGACACCGTCAGATTGAATGCTCTGTACGGTCCCAGAAGATATGGATTGCTACATTGCGCAACCTCTGGATTATACGTTATCCCACTCTGCTGCTTTTCAGACTTTGATCATGCCTAATCATCTCCTGTCGGGCTTCTTAGATATAACAACTTCCACTCTCTGCCGCGGAATAATGCGTCTGTTGTCCAGAGGACGATCGCCACCAGTTTGCATCCTCTTTCCAGTCGCCAACCGCCTATCCGTTGCCTTCCGTTCGAGAAGGCGTTTCCTTTTCATTAGATCGTCCCTCTCGCGTTGGCGCGCAAGAAATTCGCTTTGGATTAGCATTCAAATCCATAAAAAGGCGACTCACAATACGCCGCGCGTGTGCCAGTGGTTCTGTGCCAGGTCTTCCAGCTTAGATCGTTCCCTTTTGGCCTGGTCTATCCATTCCTTTCGTTCACGGTGACTTTGATCGCGGTTATAATAACAGCTTAGTCTGAGACGGCGGCCTGAGTAACCAACGAATTCAATGTATTCTTTACTATTCATGATCTCGTCTCGAATGTCTCCGGGCCGCGTCACCTCCGTGGCGGAAAGACTAAACAGACGATCCCACTGTATCCGATTTCGGATGTAAGACCAAGATCCTCCTTTCCGAGGATGAACATATGGACCTTCTTCCCTTAACGGGTTTCCTTCGACAATTCCACATTCTTCATTGAATGAAAGCCAAGCCGCATGGTTCCCGCGCGCATGTTTCGTGATCAATTGGTTGGCTGAGGGTGCAGTTATACAGGGGCAGTAATATTCGAACAAGTCTCTATTCAACCGTCTGAGTCGCTGGGCTAACCTATCAGGATCGCCGCCCTGTTGAAGCAAGGACAGCGCCTTTCTGTATGCTCGGAGATATGGCGCGTTCCATCGACGAACTCCGCCTTCCTTCTTATCGGTTGACATCCATAACAACTTGAATATATCGGAGAAAGAGCTGTAATTTATGCCATGATACCGTGGCCACGGTACTTCTCCGAGGAACTCTTTGACTTCCAAGTATGTCAAACCAGGTAGCTCGTCGACGTCCCATTCGCCACGATTGAGCCTCCTTCTCATTCTTGGTCTATGCTGGCCATCTTCGTTGCCGGAGCTGTCGTCACATTGTCCTCTGGTTCGCTTTCGTCCCCTCGTTCTCCGCTTGTATTCTTCCTTTCCCTCACCTGGCAATCGGTCATCGCCATGGCTGTCGTCCCGGCCATCGTCCTGGCCGTCGTCCTGGCCGTCGTCCTGGCCCTCGGGTTGTTCCTCGTCCTCCTCGTTCTCGTTTTCATTCTCGAGAGGTGAGTCCATCTTTCCCTCCAGATGCACTTTGTGATTTGCATATTTATACTTGCTAGCGATGACTCGCGATACAACGTCGTGATGAAATTGACGGATGAGACGCATGCCAAGCCAATCAAGCAGAAATTCTTTGACTTCTTCATCATCCTCCATTCGAAGTCTTGTCACAACGTGATCGATCTCCTGGAACAGCGTCATTATCTGTCGACGAATCTGTGGCCTTGCGACGAGATTCGATATCATCATAGAGGGATGAGGGAAGGCCTCGGCCGTAGCGGCATCTACAAATGCAAGCTCTCTCCAGTTGATGAGTCCTCGCTCCGGATATCCAAATCCATATTTCCGGAGCGTTTTACTGAGTCCCAGGCCTCGAGTACGCTCGCGATTGTCGGTCCCCACTTGCCTTTTACCGGATTTCCAGAGCAAATCCATCTTTCGAAGGTTCACCGCCGAATACGTGGCTTTTTGAAGCATGAACAAGACACATGCGAGCCTTTGATGATCCAATCCCAATTGGCCAGGGGCGGCGAGGGATAGCACTTCTTGGTAAAGTCTGGCGGGTGGCTGTGTGACGGAAAACAGGAACTTGTAGATGGTGTCCGTGCTGTGAATGTAAAAGGGCAATTCCTGTGCTTCGTCTGAATGCGATTCACCTTCGACAATAGAACTCGTTTCTGACTCGCGATGTCTACGACGTAGCTCTTTCATGAAGATATCTCGGAGTTCCCCCGTCATCCTTATTTCAATACGAAAAAGGTGAGACTTTCATTGTCAGTGGAGAACAGAAAAGGGAACGAATGAAGTTCTGACCTGATCAGGCTTTGATTTCAAAGGAATAGCGATCCTTTGTCCGCTGTGCCGGCACGATTTCCTACATGCGTCCCCCCTTGGAACTGGTCGCTGATTTGCTGAGTATATGGCCTTAAGGGAGTGATCATCCATGGCGAGAGCAATTCCAGAATCATCGTCCGACGGATATGGATAATGTGCTTGACATTCAAAGATATTTTTGATCCCCGGATAGAACTGCAGATAAAAGAAGCCACGCTCACGGTACGGATGATCTGCTGGCGGCTCTATCGTCATGGCCGTCACATCTCTTGACAGTCCCCATGTATACTCCGTCGCCTTAAGCTTCGGCATGTCGTCGTCTTCTTCGGATGGCCACTCGAGACTCCGGACAAAGCTCTTGCTACAGCATCTTTTTGGCAGGGCGGTATAGCCGACACGAGCATGACGATTTTGCTCGGCCTTTGATTCAACACCGTACATGACCCCCATGTCGATAACGAAGTCAGAACTCTTGATCTGATCCATGTGGAACCACCGTTTGATCTACGACAGTGTCAGCAGATGAATTGCTTTGGTTGGGGATTGTTGGGGATTGGGTTAACTCGAAAGAGAGGGCAACTCACCCTTTCCTCAGGCTCTTCGATACGCAGCACATTCGACGTACACAAAGAATACTTCTCTCCCTTAAAACACCAGAACAGCCTGCTGTCCCTCAGGGCTTCCGTTTCCCAATCGTCCCCCACGATTCTTCGATTCATCTTCCGTTTGCAACGATCCCATATCTGTGCAAGATATCGTTCTGGGATTATGATATCGTTGATGAGTGCATTTCCGGTGCTGCCGTTAAGCTGGCCTTCGTACTTCGGTGCCTCGCAATCCATTTTTGCTTCCCACATACCGTGTGGACATTGTTCCAATTGAAAGTCTGAAAGGTCTTTTCGAATTGCGGGAAGGAGGCATTTCGATATGAATTTGTCCTTGATACTGTCGAGAACGGTGTTCGTTTTTGGTTTGCGTCCTTTTTGACGGAGATTCGGCAGGAACAGGTAGAGCTGAATACGACCCTTTCCGACAAGGCCAAATGCTCCCAAAAGAAAGTGATGGACCTCATGAATGGGGATCATATCTGTTTCATCTTCGTTATCAACCCTTCGCTCAAGGAAGTAATGGACAGGGGCGTCGAAGTTTCGACTCGACAAAGGATAGGGATAAAGTATCAGGTCAGCCTTGATTGCGCCAAGGGAGGGGAGCCATCCCATTCCGCTGTCTATGTCGACGGATACCGCCATGGCCTGGGGCGTTTGATCCCGGGGCTGCAACATGTCGTTCGCCAGATCTCCAACGCCAAAATCAAGATGCTGAATGGCCCTTCCAAATTTTCCGGTCATGAGCTTTTCAAATATCGGTCCCTTTTCACGGACCCATTCATTCCGAGGGGTACATGTAAATCCTTGTTTTTGAAGCCGCTTGATACGTTCGGCAATCTGACTATAGGTGCCTCGACCGCCGGCCTCATGCGGAAGGACATCTTGCCCGGAAAAATCAGGAAGGAAGGCATCCTGATGATATGGACTTCGAGTTTCCGCCCAAACCGCCGGCCCAACCGTAAGTCCTCGGCGTCTTCTGTCATTATGTTGAATGCCCCTTGCATCGCCGTCAGTTCCACATCCCCATTTCCATGTTTTGCTGGATGTGTCAAAGAGATCCGCCAGTTTGCAGGCTAGATGTTGCAGGATGACGTCTACACAGAGAATTCAGTTCGTCCCCACAATCTGTCAGAAATTTACCATCTTCTGTATCCTGCGAGTTCAATCGCATCTGGTTCGTGTGTAGCATTAATCGCTCTTCTGCTTCTACAGAGTTGCATGAGTCACGACAATAACAAAGGAATTTGAAAAATGGTTGGTTACCTGGAATTTCTTCGTCAGATTCAGAGGAGCTATCAAATTCTGATTCGGTTTCATCGGAGTTGGAATAGAACATATGGTCATCCGGGCCTAAGTCAGACTCGGGGCTGTTATATTCGTAGTCGCCATCGGAATCGGAGTCGGAGTCGGAGATTATGGGATCAGGATCATTGTCGATATCATGCCCTTGGACATTATCGGGAAATCCTGTTTCATCAAAATCATCAAAGCCTCCGTCAAAGCCTCCATCAAAGCCTCCGTCAAAGCCTCCGTCAAAGCCTCTGTCAAAGCCTCCGTCGATAAATCCCTCTCGCTCAGGCGTGCCATGGATCCCATTTAATATGCGTTCATGTCTCTCACGGACTTCGGGATCTACCCCCACGCGTCAGCCCTTCCTTTGACTTGGATCCGATAATAGTCACCTTGATTCTCCCTTGGCCTGAAATGTTGTTCTCTGTCGTCCATTAGGGGCCCTGTGTGCCCAAAAGGATCTGGAAATGTCGGTGTTCCTATTTTCTCTCAGTGGGACAATTTAAACGCAAAATGAAAACGATATTGGGGATCGAATGTTATTACCTGAGGTCGGTGCAAGCGGTGCAATTCCCACGCCACCCATTTCTTCGCCTTCATTTCCTTCTCCTTCGCCCTCCGGCCCTTGGATGGCATCCATCTGTCTCCATTGTCGTCGTCGTCGCCTTTGCTCCTGTGCTTGGTTATAGCGAAAGGCCTCTCGAGCATTTTTATCAGCCCTCCGTCTTTGTTGACTTGGAGCCACTTCTTCCGGTGTTTTTCTTGGGCGGCCCCGTCCACGTCCGCGAATATTTGATTGTCCCAACATATCGAAGGATGAAATCAAGCGATTGAAAGTGAAATGGAAGAAGGAGGAAGGAAGAGAAATTGACCGGCGCGGAGCGAGCGAGGGAAAGGGGCTTATATTTATATATGTGGTGCATGCCAATCCGAGGCCACACGCGCACGCACACACAGGCTCTGCCTCTAAAATCCCTGATTGGCCAAAGCCCGCACCGTCCCCTCCATCTTTCTGCCTCTAAAATCCCTGATTGGCCGGTGCATCGCGCTCGGACACCCCTTTCTGCCTCTAAATTCCCTGATTGGCCGGTGTCCCGCGCCCGGGCCCCGCTCGAGGATATACGAACACGGACGGACCGTACATACA
>Ga0066669_10000765_pt1 | contig 11062 bp, 7 predicted proteins | sample GraSoiAngelo_118_FD_133940 | JGI IMG/M metagenome (GOLD analysis project Ga0066669, IMG submission 133940) | Grasslands soil microbial communities from the Angelo Coastal Reserve, California, USA - 14_0919_02_20cm | ecosystem: Environmental > Terrestrial > Soil > Grasslands | place: USA...
ACCGAACACGATGCGCAGGCCCTGCTCGATCACCATCGCAAGTCCGAAGGTCAACAGCAGGCTCAAGATCGGGTCGGACCGATAGAAGCGGCGAAACAACAGCCGCTCGACGGCGATACCGATCACCCCGACCGCAATCGGCGAAATAACGAGCGCGCCGGCGAACCCGATCTGGCCCGCCAGCATCACCGCAAGATAGGCGCCGATCGCGTAGAAGCCACCATGCGCGAGATTGACGATGCCGCCAAGCGCGAAGATCAGCGATAAGCCAAGGGCGATCAGCAAGTAATACGCGCCGACCAGGAGCCCGTTGAGGACCTGTTCGAGTATGAAGATGAGCTGCACGCGGCCACTCCCGGCAGGGCATAAGCGCCGTTGATCAGCTCATTTCTGCCGTCCCCGCGCAAGCGGGACAGATGCTGCAAAGCCGACGATCATGCAGGCCCCGGCGACGCGAGCGTCGGGGGTACCCCTCGCGCGCACGCCAAATCTGATCGCGTGGCAGTCCGCCGCGATCCTCTCACCCGATCTTGCAGCTGCCATCTTTTGGCGGGGCAATGATCTCCATGTCCTCGTTGGGACCCGGGACGGTGCCAAGCGCGTCGTAGATGTCCCACTGATCTTTCATCTTGGCCGCATCCTTGGCGCGCACCGCATACATCTCCATCACCATCTGATTGTCGTAGGGGCGAAAATAGGCTTCCCGCGCCTTCATCACGTCGAACTTCGCGCCCTTGCGCAGATGCTCTGCAAGTTTTTGCGGGTCGGTGGACTTGGTCTCCGCCATCGACTGCGCCACGACCTTGAGCGAGTTGTAGTCGCCCCAAGATTGGTTATCGGGAAGTTTGCCGTATTTCTTCTGGAAGACTTCGACGTATGCCTTCGAGCTCGGCGTGTCGACGAGGTGATGCCACACTAGCGGCCAGATTCCGGAAAAATTGCCCTTGCCCGCGCCCCAGGCGACCACTGTATCGAAGCCGAAGCCGGCAACCGGGAACTGCAGGCCGTATTCGGAATACTGTTTGAGGAAGCTGGTGATCTGGTTGCCGGCGAGATTCGAAACGACGAGATCGGGTCGTGCCTGACGGACCTTCAACAGATAGGGAGAGAAGTCGGTGGCATCAGTCGGCACCAGCTCGTCGGCGGCGAATTGGCCGCCGTTCGCCTCCATGAACTTCCTCGCAACGCGCAGCAGATCGTGGCCAAAGGCATAGTCTGCCGTGAGCGAGTACCACTTCTTGCCCTTTACCAGGTTCTCGCGCAGCAAATATTGGCCGACCGCCATCACGTACATCGAGTTTGCGCCCTCGATGTGAAACATATACGGGTTGCAACTGGAGCCGCGCAAAGCATCGGAATTGCAACCGGTGTTGATGTAGACGGTCTTCAGACGGTTTGCGACTTGACCGATAGCAAGTCCGGAAGCGGACGAGATTTCGCCGATGATCATCGCGACTTTGTCGCGCTCGATCAGCCGCTCGGCTTTGGCGGAGGCGGTCTGCGGGTTGACCGAGTCTTCCATGACGAGCTCGATCTTGCGGCTCATCACGCCGCCCGCGTTGTTGATCTCGTCGGCGGCGAGCTTGACTCCCATGACCGCGTATTCGCCGAGCGGTCCGAGAAAGCCGGTGAGCGGCGTGAGATGTCCGATGCGGATCGTATCGGCTTGTGCGCGTACGATTGCCGGCATGCCGATGCCGGCAAGCGCCGCCGAGCCGGCCGCGCCTTTGATGAGCGTGCGGCGTGACAGACGGGACGTCATGGTCATTCCTCCCTTCGCAGCGTTTCCTGGGCCTCAGCGATCGCGCGTTTCGCGTTCGTCGGCGCTCGCCGCATTTAGTGCGTCTCCCTCGGCTTTACTTGCCACAAAATGCATGTATCACTCAAGCACTCGGCAGGCGCCGGCGCGAAAAACCAGTGATGATCGAGAAGATCGATATCAAGCTCAACATCAACGGCCGTGACTACGCCGTTCAAGTGGAGGCGCGAAAGACGCTGGTCGACGTGATCCGCGACGAGTGCGGGCTGACCGGAACGCACATCGGTTGCGAGCACGGCGTGTGCGGTGCATGCACCGTGATCCTCGACGACGAGGCGATCAGGTCCTGCCTGATGTTCGCGGTCCAGGCGGAGGGCAAGCGCATCCGCACGGTCGAAGGCCTTGCCGACGGCGACCAGCTGCATCCGGTGCAGAGCGCATTCATCGAGCATCATGCGCTTCAGTGCGGGTTCTGCACGCCGGGTTTCCTGATGCTGACGGTGAACGCGCTGGAAACCAATCCTAACCTCAGCGACGACGATATACTCGATCTCCTCTCGTCCAATCTTTGCCGCTGCACCGGTTATCAGAACATCGTCAAAGCCGTGCGCAGCACCGTCGCCGAAATGCGCCGGTCTCCCGCGCGCTAACTGCGGCATCAGGCCGGCGACCTCGCTGAGCAAAATCCGAAGGACCGTGTGCCGATCGACGTTCATGCCCATTACGTCCCGCCGCAGCTGATCGAGGCAATCGACACGCGCGGCAAGGAGATGGGCGTGCGGCTGGCGCATTCCGCCGGCTCGCCGCCGGCGCTGCATTTCAATTACGGCTTCAAGGTGCGGCCGTTCTTTCCCCGTCTCGTCGAGCCGGCCGCCGCACGACGCGCCTGGCTCGACGCGCAAGGGATCGAGCGACAGATCGTCGGCACCTGGCCCGACATATTTGGCTACGGTCTCGCCGCCGAAGCCTGTGTCGCCTGGCACCGCATGCTCAACGACACGCTGGCGGCATGGTGCGCGGACAACTCGGATCGATTCGCCTGGATCGCCTCCGTCCCGCTGATTCAAGCAGAGGCGGCGGCAGAGGAAGCCGAGCGCGCCGTCGCGGTCGGGGCCTGCGGCGTAATCATCTCGTCCAATATCGAGAACGTGAATCTCGGCGAGCTGCCGCTCGACCCATTCTGGCGCAAGGCCGAAGCGCTCGGCCTGCCGGTGCTGATCCACCCGGTTCTGGTCGGACCCGCACCGCGCGTTGCAAAGTTCGCTCTCGCTCAGATTGTGCAATACACGTTCGACACAACGCTCGGCGTCGGATCGCTGTTGATGTCCGGCGTGCTCGACCGCTTTCCGCGCCTCAAGCTGGTGCTGTCGCACGGGGGAGGCGCCTATCCGTATCTGGCCGGCCGCTTTGACATCATGCACCGGCGCATGGACCGCGCCGCGCAAGGGGACGTCGCGGTCAAGCCGCCCTCGGCCTACGCCGCACAGATGGCATATGACAGCATCGTTCATGCGCCGAAGGCGTTGCGCTTCCTGATCGACGTGGTCGGACTTGATAATGTCCTGCTTGGGACCGATTATTCGTTCCCGCCGGCCGACATGGAGCCGCTCGCGCTGCTGCGATCGGCGGGACTGTCCGCCGCCGAGATTGAGGCGATCGCCGATGCAAATCCGCGCCGTGTGTTCGCGCGTCTGCGCTGAGCGATAGCGAAGCGCGCAACTGAATGGCCGGCAATGCCAAGAGCGACGGCGGTGGCGGCTGGGTCGGCCGCTCGATCCGACGCCTCGAGGATCCGACGTTGGTCGCCGGTCGCGGCCGCTTCGCAGGCGATCTCCCGGCCGCGCGATGGGTCCGCTTCGTGCGAAGCCCGGTGGCGGCGGGCAGGATCGTTCGGATCAACGCACCCGAGGGCGCGCTGGTGCTCACCGCCGCCGATCTGGCAGCCGTCAAGCCGATCCGGCCGATGTTGCACAAGTTCAATTACGTCCCGATCAGCCAGCCGGTGCTGGCGCGCGAGGTCGTACGGTTCGTCGGCGAGCCGGTCGCCGCCGTGATCTCGCCCAGCCGCGAAGAGGCCGAGGACATCGCCGATCGCGTCGAGGTCGAAATCGAACCAAGCCCAGCAGTCGTCGGCACGGATGCGGCGCTCGCGCGCGGCGCCGCGCTCGTCCATCCCGAAGCCGCCGGCAACGTCGCGGTCGAAGGGCGCTTGCAGACCCCGGGCTTCGACTCGACGGTGGCGCGGGCGCATGAGCGCATCAGGCTCTCTATCCGCTCGCATCGACAAAACGCGCTGCCGATCGAGCCGCGCGCAGCGCATGCCGCATGGGACGACGTGAGCGAGCGCATCACGCTCACCTGCGCGACGCAGATGCCGCACGCACTGCGGACGATCGTTGCCGATCTCATTGCAATGCCAGAGTCCGATTTGCGGGTGATCGCGCCCGATGTCGGCGGTGGCTTCGGGCAGAAAATGTCGCTGGCGCCGGAGTTCGTGGTTGTGACCTGGCTGGCGCGCAAGCTCCGGAGCTCGGTGGCATGGGTGGAGGACCGGCGCGAGAATCTCGTTGCATCCTTCCATAGTCGCGACCAGTCGATCTCGCTCGAGGGCGCTTTCGATGCCGACGCCAAGCTGATCGGCCTGAGCGCGGACATCGTTGCGGATGTCGGCGCTTATTCCTGCTACCCGACGACGTGCGGCGTCGAGCCACTGATGGCGATGGCGGAGCTGCCCGGCCCCTATGACGTGCGCGAATACGCCTGCGTCTCGCGCGGCGTCTTGACCAATACTTGTCCGATGGCGCCGTACCGCGGCGTGTCCCGACCCGTGATCACGCTGGCAATCGAGCGGCTGATGGACGAGGCGGCGGCGGTATTCGGCCTCGACCCGATCGAGATCCGCCGTCGCAACTTGGTGAAAGCCTTTCCTCACACCTCGGTGACTGGCCTCGTATACGATGAGGCGAGCTATGTCGAAACCATGGAGGCGGCCGTCAACGCTGTCGACCTGCCGGCGTTCCGCGCCCGGCAGGCGAAAGCGCGCGCCGAAGGCCGCTATCTCGGCCTCGGCGTGGCAACCTTCTGCGAGCGCACCGGCTATGGCACCCAGGCGTTCGCCGCGCGTGGCATGGAGGTGACGCCCGGCTGGGAAACGGTCGAGATGAGCATGGACCCGTCCGGCTATATCGAGGCGCGGATCGGTGCGTCGCCGCACGGGCAGGGGCTACGCACGACGCTCTCGCAGATCATCGCCGACGAGCTCGCCACCTCGCCGGAGCGCATCAAGATCGTGCACGGCGATACCGATCGTACGCCCTATGGCTGGGGCACCTTCGCCAGCCGCTCGCTAGTGATCGCCGGCGGCGCAAGCTTGCTGGCGGCGCGCAAGATCCGCGCCAAGCTCACCAAGATGGCGAGCGTGATGCTGGAGGCGTCGGCCGACGACATCGTGCTCGAGGCTGACACCGCCCGGGTCGCCGGAACGGATCGCTCGATTCCAATCGTGACGCTGGCGCGCGCCGCCTATCATCAGACCCACCGGTTCAAAGGCGAGGTGGCGCCCGGGATCGCCGAGAGCGCGACCTATGATCCGCTTGGGACGTTTTCCAATGCCTGCCACCTCGTTGTGGTCGAGGTGGATGCCGAGACCGGCTGCGTCGGAATTGAAAAGTTTCTCGTCGCCGAGGACGCCGGACGCTTGATCAATCCCATGATCGTCGACGGGCAGATCCAAGGCGGCGTCGCCCAGGGCATCGCCAACGCGCTTTTCGAGGAGATCATCTACGACGAGACCGGCAACATTCTCACCGCAAGCCTCGCGGATTATCTGCCGCCGACCGCGCGGGAGGTCCCTGCCATCGAAATCCATCATCTTGCAACGCTGACGCAAGCCTCCGTCACCAAGGCCAAGGGGTTAGGCGAGGGGGGCGCAATCGGCGCACCGGCGGCGGTGCTCAGTGCGATCAACGATGCGCTGTCGCCGTTCGGCGTCTCGATCGACGAGCTTCCGGCAACCCCGCAGCGCATCCGCGCGGCGCTGCGCACAGCCGGCGCGCGGAGCAAATCTTGTGGACCTAACACTGCTGGGTTCGGCCCCGAATGACACCCGAAAACAGCCAGCGGCGGTATAACCTCTGACATGAGTATCATCGGTCGTTCGCTGGAGCGCCTCGAGGATCGCCCCCTGGTCACGGGCCGCGGCGAGTTCGCCGGCGATGTCGCCTTCCCGCACATGTTGCACCTGCGCCTGGTGCGCTCGGCCCACGCGCATGGCCGCCTCGTCTCGATCGAGGCTAACGCCGCGCTCGCTTTGCCCGGCGTCGCCGCGGTTTGGACGTTCGCCGATGTCGCCGAGATTCCTCCGATCGATTTTCGTCTGAGTCGCATCGAAGGCTTGGCCCCCTATCGCCAGCCGATTCTCGCTCGTGAGCGTGTCCGCTATGTCGGCGAGCCGGTCGCCGCCGTATTCGCGAGCGACCCCTATGTGGCGGAGGACGCCGCCGATCTTGTCATCATCGAGGTCGACGATTTGCCACCAGTGCTCGACGCGAGCGCGGCGCCGGAAGAATTCGAGGCGGGCCGCTCGACCGAGGCGGCGGTCGTGGAGAAGACCTATGGCGACGTTGCGGCGGCGTTTCGCAACGCCGCGGTCGTGGTGGAGCTCGACCTCGCCATCGGGCGGCATTCCGGTGTTCCGCTCGAGACGCGCGGCGCGATCGCCCGCTACGACGCCGCTCGTGACGTGCTTGAGCTTTACGGCGCCGCCAAGGTGCCGCACTGGAATCGGGACAACATCGCCCGCATGCTTCGCCGCGCCCGCGCGAGCGTGCATTTGATCGAGGGCCATGTCGGCGGCGGCTTCGGCATTCGCGGCGAGCTTTATCCCGAGGACGTGTTGGTTTCGCTCGCCGCGCTGCGGTTCGGCCGTCCGGTGAAATGGATCGAGGATCGTCGCGAGCATCTGATCGCGGCCAATCATTCGCGCCAGCAACGCCACAAGGCGCGGGCCGCCGTCGATGACCAGGGCCGCCTGCTCGCCGTCGAAGATGAGTTCTTCCACGACCAGGGTGGCTATGTCCGCACGCACGCCGCGACGGTTCCCGATCTCGCGGCGGCCATGTTGCCGGGGCCATATCGCATTCCCGCTTATCGGGCGGCCGGACACGTGCGGCTCACGAACAAAACGCCGTGCGGCACCTATCGCGCGCCGGGGCGCTTCGAAAGCACCTTCGTGCGCGAACGGCTGCTGGACGCAATCGCGGCGCGGCTTTCCATCGATAGGATCGAGGTTCGCCGCCGTAACCTCATTGGCAAGGACGAGATGCCGTACGGCCGTCCGCTGGCGACGCTCGGCACGGAGGTCGTGCTCGATTCCGGCGACTATGCCGGCCTCCTCGATAAGGCGTTGGTCGCGGCCAAATGGAACGATCTGCAGGACGAACTCAAGTGTCGGCGTGCCGGCGGCGAATCCGTCGGCGCGGGACTTGCGCTTTTCGTCGAAAAGAGTGGGCTCGGCCCCTATGACGGCGTGCGCGTGTCGGTCGATGTGGCGGGCGTGGTCGAGGTGGTGACCGGCGCGGCAGCGCTCGGCCAAGGGATCGAGACCGTGGTGGCGCAGATCTGCGCCGACACGCTCGGCGTCGATTATCGGCGCGTACGCGTGGTGCACGGCCGCACCGACCGTATCCCATTCGGGATGGGCGCTTTTGCATCCCGAGCCACGGTCATGACGGGCGAGGCGACGCGCCGCGCCGCACTCGACGTGCGCGCCAAGGCGCTTGAAGTTGCGGCGGAGCTTATGCAACAGGACGCAAGCGCGCTTGCGGTGAGCGACGGCAACGTGGTGCGCAAGGGCGCCGACGGTCCTTCCATCGGGCTCGGCGAGATCGCCAAGGCTTTGGAGCCGACATCGAAGCTGCTCGGTGCGCGCTCGCCCGGCCTTTCGGCGGACGGCTGGTTCTTCAGCGATCACATGGTCTATCCCTACGGCGTGCACATTGCGGTCGCCAACGTCGATCGCGACACCGGCGGTGTGACGATCGAGCGCTACCTTCTCGCCTATGATGTCGGCCGCGCCGTCAATCCGATGCTGGTCGAAGGGCAGCTGGCGGGTGGGTTCGCGCAGGGCGTCGGCGGCGCCTTGCTCGAGGAGTTCTGCTACGACGAGCGGGGCGAGCCGCTGTCGGTGAATTTCGCGGATTACCTGATGCCGACCGCGCGCGAGGTGCCCCCACTCGATGTGCTGATCAGAGAGGACGCGCCATCGCCGCTTAATCCACTGGGCTTGAAGGGCGCGGGCGAAGGCGGCGTCAATGCGGTCGGCGCGGCGGTCGCCGCCGCCATCGACGATGCTCTCGGTATGCCGGGCGCGATTACCCGTCTGCCGGTCACGCCCCAACGGCTGCGAGAGATTCTCAAGAGCGCGCAGCGGTGATCGTGCTTGAGAGAGGCACGTACCATGCGCCACGTCACACCGACAGCAGGCGGCGTTGCACGGCGACATCCGTGGCGAGATCCGCCATGCGGCCGTGCCATTGCAGCTGTCCTTTCTCCAGGACATAAGCCCGGTCGCAGACGAGCTCGGCGAAATGGATGTTCTGCTCGGATAGCAGCACCGAGAGTCCCTCCTTCTTAAGCTCGACGATGGCGTTGGCCATCTGCTCGACGATCACCGGCGCCACGCCCTCCGAGGGCTCATCGAGCAGCACCAGCAGTGGATTACCCATCAAGGTGCGGGCGACGGTGAGCATCTGCTGTTCGCCGCCGCTCATATGGGCGCCGCGCCGATCGGGCATGTCGCGCAGATTGGGAAAGATGGTGAAGAGCTTTTCCATTGTCCAGGAGGGCGCGGGGCGCCCGTCGAGATGGCGCACCGGCTGACGGCCGATGTCGAGGTTCTCGGCGACGGTCAGGTCGGAAAAGATGCGGCGGTCCTCCGGCACGAAGCCGAGCCCGCGCCGCGCGATCTGGAATGGCTTGAGATCGGAGCTATCCTCGTCCAGAAAGCGGACCCTCCCACTGCGCTGCGGGATCAGCGCCATCAGTGCTTTGAGGGTGGTCGACTTGCCGGCGCCGTTGCGGCCCATGAGCGCAACCACCTCCCCGTGCCCGACGTGGAAGGATGGCTCGAACAGCACTTGCGCGGCGCCATACCACGCTTTGAGCCCCTCCACCTCGAGCATGGGCGCGCTCACGATTGCGCCTGCGCATGGGGCCGGAATGTGCGGCCGGCTCCGAGATAAACCTGCTGCACCTGCATATTGTCGCGGATGGCTTCGGCATTGCCGTCGGCGATGAGCATGCCGCGCGCCAATACGATGATGCGATCGGCATAGGCAAACACCACGTCCATCGAATGCTCGGTGAACAACACCGAGATTCTGCGTTCGACGACCAGCCGCTTTACCAAAGCGATCAGGTCGTTGCGCTCGCGCGGCGCCATGCCGGCGGTCGGTTCGTCCATCAAGAGCAGGCGCGGCTCGTTGGCGAGCGCGATGGCAAGCTCGACCCGCTTCACGTCGCCATAGGCAAGCTCCTTGCAGGCCCGGGGAGCGGACCCCGCCATGCCGACCTGCTCGAGCAGCTCGAAGGCCCGCTCGCGATGGCGCGCCGCGAGCGCTCTCGCGAACCGGAAGATCTCCCCGTGGTGACTCACCAGCGCCATCTGCACGTTCTCGGCAACCGTCATCGAGCCGAAAGTCGCCGCGACCTGAAAGGTGCGGCCGACGCCAAGACGCCATATCTCGCGCGGCTTGAGGCCGACGATGCTGCGATCCGCAAATTGGATGTCGCCGCGATCGGGTGCGAGTTGCCCGTTGATCATGTTGAAGCAGGTGGATTTGCCCGCGCCGTTGGGGCCGATCAGCGCCAGGAACTCGCCGTCGCCGACGTCGAAGCTCACATTCTCGACCGCATGCACCCCGCCGAACGCTTTGGACAGGTTGCGGACGCGGAGCACGCTCATGCGGGCTTCCTCCGCGCCGCTGCCCGTTTGCTCAGCGCGCCGACGATGCCGCCCGGGAATACGAGCACCAGCAGCAGGATCACGGCGCCGAGCAGGCCGCGCCAGAACGCGGTCTGGCGCATGACATTGTCCTGCAGCACGGTGAAGACCGCGGCGCCGACGATCGGGCCGGTCAGCGTTTGTATCCCGCCCAAGAGCACCATCACCATCGCATCGATCGAGCGCGATACCCAGGCCACGTCGGGAGAGATGGTTCCTTTGGCGAAGGCGAAAACGCCGCCGGCGATACCGGCAAAGGCGCCCGCGATGGCAAATCCGATCCACTGCACGCGCTTGACGGCGATCCCGATCGCTTCCGCGCGCAGCGGCGAGTCCCGTCCGGCTCGCATGGCATAGCCGAATGGGGCGAAAAGGAAGCAACGCAGGAGCAGAACGCCGGCGAGGACGAGCGCAAGCGTCAAGAAATAAAAGGCCGGGCGGCTGTCAAACGGCGCCTGCGGCCAAATGCCGAGAATGCCGTTCGAGCCGCCGGTGACCTCTTCCCACTGAAACAGGATCGACCACACGATTTGCGCGAACGCGAGCGTCAGCATCGCGAGATAAACGCCGGAGAGGCGCACCGCGAACCAGCCGAACAGCAGGGCGCCCATCAATCCCGCGAGCGGCGCCACGATGAGGGCGAGCAGCGTCGCCGCCGCGGCAAACTTCACCATCAGCGCCGCTCCGTAGGCGCCGAGGCCGAAATAGGCGGCGTGGCCGAAGGAATGCATGCCGCCGGGCCCCATGATGAAATGCAGCGAGGTAGCGAAGAGGATCGCGATCAGCACGTCGATGCTGAGCACCAGGACATATGGCGAGGTCTTGGACAGGAGCGGCAGCAGCAACAGGAGAAGGAGCAGCGCGGCCGCGGCCGCCCTGAGCGGCAAGGTCGCGGGCCGGATCGGATCCTCGATCTCGGCGGGATTGCGCATCGGGGCCTGCGGGCGGCCGAGCAGTCCAAACGGGCGCACGATCAGCACGACCGCCATGACCAGGAATTCCGCCACCAGCGTGAGCTTGGAGAAGTTGACGGCGAAGGCACCGAAATGCACAAGGCCCAGTCCGATGCACAGGGCCTTCACTTCGGCGATGATGACGGCCGCGAGAAAGGCGCCGGTGATCGAGCCCATCCCGCCGACCACCACGACGACGAATGCGTCGCTGATCACAATGAGGTCGAGCGATAGATTGGCGGGCTCGCGCGCGACCTGCAACGCACCGCCGACCCCCGCGAGGAAGGCACCGAGCGCAAATACCACGGTGAACAGCATCGCTTGTTTGATGCCGAGAGCGCCGACCAT
>Ga0066669_10000769_pt1 | contig 11030 bp, 7 predicted proteins | sample GraSoiAngelo_118_FD_133940 | JGI IMG/M metagenome (GOLD analysis project Ga0066669, IMG submission 133940) | Grasslands soil microbial communities from the Angelo Coastal Reserve, California, USA - 14_0919_02_20cm | ecosystem: Environmental > Terrestrial > Soil > Grasslands | place: USA...
CGCCGAATTATGGTCTAAACGGCTGTAGTTGCCCTTACAAAGAGTGAATACTGCGGATAGTGGAAAAGGTTCCCGCGCACTGGCCGGCTCGAAGACAAGGGCTAGGCAGGGCTCTCCCACTGAGCTACCCGCCTACGCGGTGTAACGGTTTCTACCGGGGAATTTGCAGGCGTTTCAAATTGACGGTATCCGCGTGACGGTCATCTTGTAAGTTCGTAATATGATTATGACTAACGATCTCGTTGAAACCTTCTTTAAATGCCCCACCAAATGCTTCCTTCGGTCATGCGGAGAAGTTGGGACGGGAAACGCTTATGCCGACTGGGTTCGAACTAAAAACGACATCTTCCGCATCGAAGGGACCAAACGCTTGGTGACAGAGGTCGCGCCCGATAAATGTGCCATCGGCGCACAGGCTATGGGGAGCCCTAAGCCGGCTCAAATGGCACTTGGGCATAGATTTGCTGTACAGAGTCAGAACTTGCAATGTTCCTGTCACGCAGTGCAACAAATTCCCGCGGCCGGCCGAGGTCGAACCGCACAGTTTGTCCCGATTCGATTCGTATTCAGAAACAAGCTCAACCGGGACGACAAGCTTCTAGTGGCATTTGATGCGCGAGTATTGTCGGAAGTGCTTAGGCGAGAGGTCGGCTTCGGCAAGATTGTGCACGGGGAGAACTATGCGACCCGGAAAGTGAAGACCTCGGCTCTGGTGGGTAAGGTACGCAAGTTGACCGACAAAATTGGTACGTTGCTTGCCAGTCCCTCACCTCCCGACCTAGGCGGACCTGGGCCGGACTTGCCCACCTGCGGTGACGTGTGTAATGATTCGGCCCAAGGCGCTATGTCAAAGATCTATGTCATGAAGGTTGAGGATACCTACCGGGTGGCCGGAACGCGCATCTCGCTCGACTCGCTGGTATATCTCTACCGTGAGGGGATCTCCCCCGAGGGCATGGTGGAAAGCTACCCGACGTTGACGCTGGAGCAAGTGCATGGCGCACTCGCCTATTATTTGGCCAATCAGAAAGAGATCGACCACACCTGGCGCGGGCGGACGCAGTCGCCGAGCGCCAGCATCAAGAGTCACGGCGAAGTAACGCAGAACTGATCGCGAAACTGCGGCGGATGCGCCATGCGAATCAAATTCCAGGCTGACGCCGACGCCGATTTGGACGGGCGCATTCTCCGCGGTTTGCGGCGGGTTGCGCCCGAAGTTCCAAAGGGTCAATGAAATTTTGCGTGGAACTGTGGCGCCATTACAGCATCCCATGTGCGTAAATCCCCTTGACAGAGGCAAAACACGGTACTTAAATCGGTTCAAAGGGGGTGGGAGATGTGCCTCTTTCGTAGTCCCTTTCTGTCCGCCGGACATACCCCGAATCTTGCCCCGCCACCCCGGGGTGCGAAGTCATCGTCGGAACCCCAGACGGTGCCGTGGATTAATGACAATTCGATTATGCAAAGGAGACTGCCATGATCCTCTTTAAACCATGCGCAAAGTGCCTGAGCAGAGTCTCGCGTGTAGCGCTGTTCGTTGTGCTGCTGCTCTTGCCCGCGGCTTTGTTGGCTCAGGGCTACTTTGGAACGGTGAGTGGGGAATTGACTGACCCGAGCAGCGCGGTCATTCAAGGGGCAAAAGTCACTCTGACTGACCAGGAAAAGGGGTTCACATTTACCGCTCCTTCAGACAGCGCCGGGCACTATCTGTTCGCTGCTGTTCCACCGGGGCTCTACACGGTGACCGTGGAAATGCAGGGGTTCCAGAAGGCGGTGCGCACCAATGTCAAGGTGAACGTCAGCGAGAACGCCTCCGCGAACCTGCAACTGAAGGTGGCCACCGCAACGCAGTCCATCCAGGTAGAGGCCCAAACGCAAACTCTCTCGACCGAGGACGCGGTAACAGGGCAAGTGGTCAACCGGCGATTCATTAACGACCTGCCGCTGGTGGACCGCAACGTTGTCGTGCTGACTTCGTTAGCGCCGGGCGTCACCGAGATGGACGATCAGTGCGACGTCACCTGCACCGGCACGAACTTCGTCTCCAACGGCAGCCGCGGATCCACGGCCGACATTCTGACCGATGGCGCTTCGGTCACGAACTCCGAACCCAATGGGGGAATCACGTCGGCCACCTATATTCCATCGCCGGAAGCGGTGGAGGAGTTCAAGGTGCAGCAGACGAACTTCAGCGCCGAATATGGCTTCTCCGGGGGGTCTGTCGTCAATATGATCACGCGCTCGGGAACGAACAAGTTTCATGGAAGCGCGTACGACTTCGTCCGTGATGCCAGCCTTGACGCGAACAACTGGTTCGCCAATCGGGCCGGCGAACCCATTCCGTCGCTACGCCGAAACAATTACGGCTTCACCATCGGCGGCCCGATTATCAAAAACAAGACGTTCTTCTTCTTCGATTATGACGGCCTGCGCTCTTCTGGGTTGAGCACGGCCAGCGGGGCAGTTCCCACCGATCTCATGCGGGCTGGCGATTTTGGCGAGGTGTGTGCGGCACAGGGAGGGGGGTTCGACAGCACGGGCCTATGCAGTGTGCCCGCCGGTCAGATTTGGGACCCATACTCCGGAACCTACGACTCCGGCGCTGGGGGAGCTGTGCGCAGCACGTTCATTCCGTTTAACAACATTGCCACATACATCAGCTCGGGTAACCCCAAGTTGCCGGCGAATCTTCAGCCAGCTCCCGGCGTTGCGGGGAATCTGATTGACCCCGTCGCGCAGAATATGATGAGCCTGTTTCCAGAGCCCAATTTCTCTGGAGGCATTTACCAAAACTGGTTCGGTTCTGGTTCAAACCAGAGTAACAACGACCAGTTCGACATCAAGGTCGACCATCGCTTCACCCAGAACAATTTGATGTCCGCGAAGTATTCGTATCAGTACAGTCACAACAAGGGCCTTGACTGTTTCAAGAATTTCTCTGACCCCTGTCAGGGCGGTCCCGGTTGGACCAACGCCCACCTGTTTGCCATCAATGATACTCACACGTTCAGTCCAAGCCTGTTTCTAAACGTAACCCTCGGATTTACTCGCGGGGTATGGCACATCGATGCCTACAATCCTCACAAGGTGGATGATCCTCTTGGCAACCTGGGCTTCCCCTCGTATCTGCAGAGCAACGGATTCAAGGGTGTTCCTGCGATCTTTATCGACGTGTACCCATCTGCCGGATATACCAACATTGGCACCGACCCGTACGGCAATTACCGGCTGGGCCAGGACACGGGACAACTCTCGGCCACGCTAGATAAGGTGCATGGCCAACACGAGATCAAGTTCGGGGTCGACGGCCGGATTCACCAGTTGAACTACATTCAGACCAACGCCCCCAATGGCTTTTTCAGCTTCAATGCAGATGGTTCCTATGCCTGCCCCTCGGGACTGGACGCATGCGGCGGCGATCCCATGGCCAGTTTCATGATGGGCCAGGTTACCCAGGGCTGTGCCAGTAACGGCTGTGGGTCCTATTATGAAATCCAGTTCCGACCGGCCACTACAAACTACCAATACGGCTTCTTCGCGCAGGACAACTGGAAGGTCACTGCAAAGCTGACCTTGAATCTGGGCCTGCGGTACGATTTTACATTGCCGCGCACAGATCGCTATAACCACCAGAACTGGTTTGATGCGAATGTCACGAGTCCGTTGAACGGCGGTAGTCTCACATACACTGATGCTGTCACCGGCCAGCCCGTCACTGCCCAACTGCATGGCGGTGAGGTTTTTGCGTCTTCGAGCCAGCGCACCAACTATGTGACTGACTGGCACGACATTCAGCCGCGTTTCGGCTTCGCTTATCGGTTCGCCCCGCAGATGGTTGTGCGCGGAGGGTACGGCATCTACTACGGGCAGTCGCGGTCGGGAGTAACTGGTGTCGTCCCGTATGGGAGCCAAGGTTTCAATCAGTTCACCAATGTGATCACCACCTATCAGAACGATGGCGCCACACCGTACCTGCACCTGAGCAATCCGTTCCCCAACGGATTGATCCAGCCCGCGGGGAATTCGCTCGGCCTGATGAACGATGTTGGCTTCGACGCGAAAGGCCCGCTGCGCACTCCGGGTGCGAACCATACACCGTACGAGCAGAGCTGGAGCCTGGGGATCGAGCGCCAACTACCCAGCAATATCTTGATCAGCGTACAATATATCGGCAAGAAAGGAACCCACCTGCCTTTCAGCGGCTCCACCGAACGTAGCTTCCTTGGCCCCTGGGTAGAGAGTTTGCCCATCACCGCTGCTGACCCTAACAACCCGTGCCAAACGCTCACCGTGCCCTGCCTCAATAGCTTTGTGAACAATCCCTTCGCCGGAGTCATCACCGACCCCAACAGCACCCTGTCCAGCCCGCAAGTTCAGTACCTTCAGTTGCTCCGTCCGTATCCGCAGTTCACCGGGGTTGCCACGGAACCTCAGCTCATTGCCAATTCCAACTATCACACGTTGCAACTCCTGGCGGAGAAGCGGTACTCGAACGGCTTACAGTTCCTGGCGACGTTCACATGGTCGAAGTCGATCGATGACTCCTCGCAAGCCGACGACAATGTGACCTGGCTGGGCAGTTTCTCGAGCTTGCAGGATCCGAACAAGCCGTGGCAGGAACGGAGTTTGTCGACGTTCGACATCCCCTATGTGATTCAGTTCAGCTACAGCTACGATCTGCCGTTTGGCCGCGGGCGGGCATTCTTGGGGAGCATGCCGCGATGGGCGGAGGCGATCATCGGCGGATGGAAGACGAATGGCATCTGGCGAATCGCCGATGGACGTCCGTTGGCTTTCACCGTTGCAGACGGTAATCCGCTGCCCACGTATGGTACCCAGCGACCCAACATCGTGGGGACGCCCAGACGCAATCATAGCTCGGATTGGGTGGACAACTACCTTGTGGATAACACCGTTTTCCAACGCCCGGACGATTTCACGCTGGGCGATGCTCCGCGAGCGCTGGGCAGCGTCCGCAGCCCGTCGTCGTTCACCACGAATCTGTCTTTGGGGAAGCAGTTCAAGTTGCGCGAGGAGATGAACCTCGAATTTCGCCTTGAGGCCAAGAATGCGTTCAATCATCCGGTGTTCGGCACGCCGAATACCTCAGTAGACGATCAAAACTTCGGGAAGATCTTCTATACCTCGGTTGGGCCGCGCGAGGTGCAACTGGCCCTCAAATTCTCGTTCTAGCAATCGAAAAACAAAGCGAATAGCGTCCCAACAGGCGAAGAACCAGACCGGTTTTCTTCGGCGGGTAATCCTTCAACGGCTTTTCGATGGTCTTGTCCATGTGCGATTGTCGCTTGTCCGGCTTGGCATCGCGGTCTACTGAAATTCAACCACGACAATGGGGACTTGGCCCTCGCCACAGCCTAAATCGCAAAAGAGTCATTGTCGCCGGAAGGCGCCAAGAAATTCGAGCAGTTCATTCAAGGTCATAAGGGCGCAATCTCGATGAATCAAGGAGTGATATAACGCTCGGACCGATGCTCACTGTCCTGTGAGTGCTTGCTAGGTCTGATTAGCCCGACTGCGTCTTCGACGCGTCGCTAGTTGCTAGTGGGGTACTCGGAAACTTTAGATTCCATATGGACGTGTTAATCGTCCCAGTGGAGTCGCTTCCTCCGGACTAGAAAATTAATGCGAGAGGCGTCGGGTCGTCGTGCTCCGACAGAGACGTGAGCATTTCTCGTTTCGCAAACAGGCACAGACCATCGCCCGACCACCAAAGGAGTTTAATCAAATCCCCACGTCGCCCACGGAAAACAAAAACATGACCCGAGAACGGATTTTCCTGGAGGGTGGTCTGCACCATCCCACTCAGCCCGGTGAAACCGCGCCGCAGATCGGTGATTCCTGCAGCGATCCAGATGCGCATCCCTGCCGGCGTGTTGGCCTCCACCACGAATACCGGCGGGAAAGAATCGCCGCGTGAAGGACAAGAAGAGCTCAGAGGACCCGGCGCTTTGACTGCGTCTCCTTAATTTCTAGTGGCTGTACGGGCGCAACTGGCAGTGCCTTTCGTTCGCAGCGAGGCGAACGAGCTGGGGGAAGAACAGACAACGGTCTATATAAAGGTTGAGCGGATGGTTTGTTTCTCGGACCGGTTAGACTTCGAACCTGGACGGAATTTTTGCGCAGCACAACCGTCTAAAAAAACGACCCTCTCGGGGCTTTTATTTGGCGGATGGACAAAAGGACCTCGCGCGGCAGTATGCCGAAAGAGCATTGGCGCTGCTGGATTCTCATGTGGCGCGGGCATCCTCGTGGTCCGATACCGAGCAACGGCGCGGGGAGATTCGCCGCGGTGCGCAGGATGTACTCAAGAAGCTAGATGCGGCGCATTGATAAGCTGAATGCTTCCGTGTCGCGCGCGTTCCCAAGCGGACGAGTCGCTGAACTATGACAAATCAATCGTCACAAATTTTAGAAATGACCGCGATCACGGCGGGACGATCCTATACGCTAAGTTTTACTTTGACCGGCCGGGCTCAGGGCCCACGATCCTTTACATTCACGGACTGGGCTGTTCGAAAGCAGACCCAGGAGTCCAGACGGTCCCTGTCTGGATCGAGCACCGATCGAGCACCAGAAGTAGCCGACGTTAACCTGTGAACGCCACAAACCTTCTGTAAGGGGAGATCTTCGGATACCGGTCAGACGGCACGATAATGGATTTCAAAGCTTTCGTTGTATCAGGGATTTCCTGGTCCTCGCGATTTCCTCCGCCAGTTTCTTTTCATCAGGCAAGGCTAGTTTGTATTCGCTGGATAGGACTTTGTTACGCAGGTTCCCTAACGCATAGTGGGCCACGGCTTCGTTTTTCTCGGAACTAAGAATCAGACCAATCGGCGGATTTTCACCGGGCAGGGTCCAGTGTTCACGCGCGTAGTTGAGGTAGAGATTCATTTGTCCAGCATCTGCATGCGCAAACCTGCCAATTTTTAGGTCGATGATTACAAGACATCGCAAACGGCGGTGAAAAAAGAGGAGGTCCACCCGATACCATTCGTCTCCGACCCGCAGACGTTTCTGCCGAGCAATAAACGAGAAATCATTTCCGAGTTCCAAGAGGAATTGTTCCAAGCGGTGAATGAGAGCGTCTTCAAGGGCACTCTCGGAGTACTCATCCTTGAGGCCAAGGAACTCCAGGACCATTGGGTCCTTTATTTCTTCCTCGGCAGTCAGTTGGTCTTCTGGAATGGATCGCTGGGGTCTTTTGATCAGTGCGGCTTTGTTCCGGGAGAGTGCTGTGCGCTCATAGAACTGAGTTGCGATCTGACGGTCGAGTTGCCGGACAGACCATCCTCCCCGCAACGCTTCAGTTTCATAAAAGACCCGCGCCTCTTTGCCCTTCACAGCAAGCAAGCGGACGTAGTGCGACCATGGCAGGGGAAATCGCTGAAGCCGTCCTTCTTGATGTTCACCTGAAACTCCAGACAATGTCTGGAACTTTGGGGTGTCCACTGATATGGGTTTTGACGGGCGGGATTCTCCAGACGCTGTCTGGAGAATTGGCCAAGCGAGATAAAAATCTCTCATTTGCCAGAGGTTACTTTGAGAGAAGCCTCTGCCGAACTTCCCTGTGAGGTCCAAAGCAAGCCGTTCGATTAGGGCCTCTCCATAGACGGCCCGCTTCTTCCCATGCTGCTCGTGCTCCACGATTCTTCGCCCGACCTCCCAATAGGTATGGGTCATGATGGCATTGACAGAACGAGCGGAATACTTCCTCGCCCGTTCGAGTAGTTCGGCCACTTCGGTGAAGAATTGGGAATAAGAAAGCTCTGCCAGATTAGTACGCTTCTTGGTCACCATGAGTTCCTAACTTCAGAGCTCTGACACGCCCACTTGGGAAACAGCCCAAAATCACCTGAATGGTGAAGCAGACGATGCCATCTCCTTTTGCATTGTAGCTGTAACCTCAGGCTTAAGCAGCTGTACGTGACGCTGGAAGGTACTCACAGAGCTCACGTCCCGGCCGCACCTGGCCAGGGCGGCTAGATAGGCCGCCAGCCGCTTGTATTCGTGCTCGATTTTCATAGGCTGACCGGGTTGTGTGGATAAAGATTGGGCTTTTCGGGAGCGCGCCTGAATGCTGGTCTTCTCATCCGCAGAGAGGACGAACTCGTTGGCACTGAGTTTACGGCCCTTCCAGATGCGTTGGTACAAATCCAAAATTCGTCCGGCCTTCGATTCGAAATGCGGGTCACGCGGAAAAATCCAGCAGCAGTGCTGCCAAGGACGGATGGCGTCCTCGTTCAGCCATCGCCAGATGGTGGTGTCACTGAGGGATGCCGTCAGACCGCAGGCGCGAACATGGGAGCCGAGTTCCGCTACGCTCCAGCGAGAAAAGGGCGCACCGACGCGACTGGGAAATTCGCAGGCGATGGCTTTAACCTGCACGACCAGTTCTGGAGGGGAAAATCCGGGGGCGGCCGGGGCGTGGGCAGTCTTCCAGACCGGCCAGCCGTTTTTCGAAGAATCGTTTTCGCCAGCGGCTGACGATCTCGCGCCGAGTGCTGAGGCGATCGGCGATCTGATCGTTGGAGAGGCCTTGCTGGGCCAGGAGCATCATCTTGGCGCGGGTTACCGTACAATATGGTAACGTATATCGATTCGCGCGTCGTTCCAACTCTTCTCGTTCTTGCTTGGTGAGGATGATCTTATACGGACTTTTGCGGGCCAAATCGGCGCCCTCCAGACAACAGCATAACAGCGTGGGGGCACCGGTGATAAATAATACGTTAGTGTATTTATGAAATGAAGTACTAAGCTGCGCGCCCCTCGGGTAAGGCGTCAGAGCAGATTCGTGGTAACTTCGGTACACCCGGGGTCAAGATTTTCAGAAGAGAGAACCCATAAGTGACGCTCAGCAACGCATTTGGGAATTTCGCCTTCTTTGTTTGAAGACAGACCCTCTATCCAGACGGGCTACGGCCGCGCGGCTCAATCTGAGTCTAAAGCATTTACGGCGTTCTACGGGCACTCTTTGATTTCGAGATCGAGCAGTTCGGCAATGCGGTATCGGATCGAGGCCGCGACCAAGAAGCGTCCGGCACGCTGGACTTGTGACCTTAGTGAAAATTTCCATGGTGCTAGAGCGTTACAGAAAGAGTTGCTGTCTGAGTCGTGCTGTTATACGAAGCTGAGATAGTGACCGAGGTTGAGACGAGAACCACGGAGGTACTCACCGCAAACGTTGCACTGGTAGCTCCGGCCGGAACGAACACCCTCGAAGGTACGCTAGCCGCACCGTTGTTACTAGAAAGCACAACTTGCGCGCCACCTGCGGGAGCCGGCCCGCTCAGGGTTACCGTGCCGGTGGTGGAATTCACGCCGCCTATCACACTCGTCGGGTTGAGTGTCAGCGAAGAGACGGTTGGAAGTGGTGGGGGCGTCACAGTGAGTGTGGCCGATTTGCTTACACCACCATAGGCAGCGGAGATGGTGACCGTGGTTGATGCAGTCACGACGCTGGTGTTGACCGTGAAGGTTGCGGTGGTGACTCCGGCGGGAACCGCCACGCTCGAAGCTACGCTAGCCGCCCCGTTGTTACTAGAAAGCGCAACTTGCGCACCTCCTGTGGGTGCTGGGCCGCTTAGCGTCACCGTGCCCGTGGAAGATTGCGCGCCGCCAATACCGCTCGTGGGGTTCAGCGTCAGCGAGGAGAGCGAGGGCGCGGGGGGAGAGGCAGGCGTCACCGTGAGCGAGGCAGTTTTAGTAACGCCACCGTGGGCCGCGGAGATAGCGACCGTGGTCGACGCCGCCACGGCACTGGTGCTGACCGTGAAGGTTGCGCTGGTGGCTCCGGCGGGAACCGCCAAGCTCGAAGGTACGCTCGCCGCCCCGTTGTTACTAGAAAGCGCCACTTGCGCACCACCTGCGGGTGCTGCTCCGCTCAACGTTACTGTGCCGGTCGAGGAATTCCCGCCCGTAACACTGGTCGGGTTCAGCGAAAGCGACGAAAGAGAGACAGACGCGAGAGCTGAGGAAGATAGCTCGAAGTCCAAGACGGCGGGATTGGGATCGTTCATTGAAACGGCCACGAACTTCGAAGGAGAGATCATATAGATGACGGCGTTGCCGGAAGTGACCGTCATTATTCCCCGGCCATTGGTGGGCGATGGGGATATCGAGTAGGTGGCGTTGAAAGCCACGCCGGGGTTCGGCCCGTTCGAAGCGCCGATGTCTTCGGTGCCGGCCATAGTGCCTGTGGGGCTGGCGCCGTTCGCCGCAAACTCGCCCGAGAAAACCGTCACTCCGAAGCCCACCGGGTTGGTCGCAAAGCCGGCGTACGCACCTTTCAGCGAGGTATTGGTGAAGGACACCGCCGTCTGGGGTTCGCCGACCCCGAACAGAACATTAACATCGGAGACGAAGAGGAAAATTTGATTCACGTTCATCAGGTAGGCCACCAGGCTGTAGCCGCCGATGGTGATCGATGCCCGGCCATTGCTGGCTACGCTGTACGTTCCTGGCGCGCCGGTGACAGAATTGGGCGCCCGGCAGAAGTTCTCGTCGTAGGTCAGAGAAAGGGCGCCGCTGCCGTTGGTGGTGAGCAAACCCACGACCGCCTTGGGCACGCCTGATACGGTGCCGCAAGCGGAGTGCCCGGTGAGGGAAATCACCAGGTTGCCATTCAGCGAAGCGTTGGTGAAACCTCCCGCAGGAATTTGCTGCTGCACCACCACGCCATTTAGCAACGGGGTCGCCGTCGTGACCGGATCGCTCTCCATCACAAAGAGTTTTCCGGAATTCACGATGTAAAAGACGAAATTCATGGTGTCGGGTGTTCCGCCAAACGTGAAGGCGAGGTTCATGGTGCCGCGGCCCGTGGCGACATCGGACACCGCATAGTTCGCTGCCGTAAAGTTCATCGCATAATCCGTGCCATAGCCGTCGACGTCTCCCGCGGCGTTGGCGAGCACGCCTGTACCGTTCGAAGTAAACCGGCCTTCGATGGCGGCGCGATTATTTGCGGTATCGAAACCGGCGGCGCCAAACGCGTAGTCACCGATTATTCGGGA
>Ga0066669_10000776_pt1 | contig 11009 bp, 11 predicted proteins | sample GraSoiAngelo_118_FD_133940 | JGI IMG/M metagenome (GOLD analysis project Ga0066669, IMG submission 133940) | Grasslands soil microbial communities from the Angelo Coastal Reserve, California, USA - 14_0919_02_20cm | ecosystem: Environmental > Terrestrial > Soil > Grasslands | place: USA...
CAAACAGGTGGAGCACTTCGGGTACAAGGTGCACTCCATCGAAGGGGAAGAGCGCGTGGTGATCGGCGTCGTTGGCGTGGGGGATGTGACGGCGTGTTTCGAATCCGTCGAAGCCATGCCGCAAGTGGAGAAGGTGGTGCGGATTTCGGCGCCGTACAAATTTGTGAGCAAGGAATTCCGCGCGGAAAAAACAAAAATACAAATAAACGGAACGGAAATCGGCGGCGCCGAATTCGTGGTGATGGCCGGGCCGTGCTCGGTGGAATCGGAAAAACAGATCATGCAGGCGGCGGAAGGCGTGGCGAAAGCAGGCGCGAAAATGCTGCGCGGCGGCGCGTTCAAGCCTCGGACTTCGCCCTACGATTTTCAGGGAATGGAAGAAGAAGGATTGAAATTGCTGCAGAAGGCCAAGAAGGCGACGGGGCTGGCGATCATTACGGAAGTGATGAGCGATCGTGATGTGGACCTAGTGGCGAAATACGCCGATGTGATGCAGGTGGGTGCGCGGAACATGCAGAACTTCATGCTGCTGAAGGCGCTAGGGAAATGCGGGCGGCCGGTGCTGCTGAAGCGCGGGTTGAGCAGCACGGTGAAAGAATTGCTGATGTCCGCGGAATATATCACGGCACACGGAAATCCCGATGTGATTTTGTGTGAGCGGGGAATTCGCACGTTTGAAACGGTGACGAGGAACACCTGCGACATCGCGGCGATTCCGGCGCTGAATGAACTGACGCACTTGCCGGTCATTCTCGATCCGAGCCATGCCACTGGAAAACGGAGCCTCGTGCCGGCGCTCTCCCGCGCGGGCGTGGCGATCGGCGCTGATGGGTTGATCGTGGAGGTGCACCCCGCGCCGGAGAAAGCGATCAGCGACGGCGCGCAATCGCTCGACCTCCCGCAATTCCAAAAAATGATGCAGGATCTTGAACCGTACATTCACCTGTGGAACGAATCGAGAAAGGCGGAGATGGCCGCCGCTGCGAGCCACTGAATCCACCAACACTGAGAAACGGGCCGTCGTAACCATGTTGACTTGCGGCTGTGTAATTTATAAGTTACAATGAAAAACGCGATTGAGATTCGTCATTACGTGAGCCGCGTCGGGAAAGAAGTGTTCGACGATTGGTTGACTGGGCTGGCGGATGCGCGGACACAAGCGAAGATCGCGAGCCGAATCAACCGCCTCGCCGCTGGAAACTTCGACGATTGTAAATCGCTGCGTCAAGGTTTGTACGAGCTGCGGATCGATTGGGGCCCAGGCTACTGGGTTTATTACGCGATGCTCGGGAAACTTTCGTGCTGCTTTTGTGCGGGGGCGACAAACGACAGAGGTCCCGTGACATTGAAAGGGCGTTGCAATTTCTAAACGACTTTAGAGGGAGGACCAGAACTTCATGAAAAGTAAAACTAGTGTCTCCCAAGACCAGACCATCGTTCGAAGACTCAGAAAAGATCCCGAGTTTGCGGCTCAGTATCTCAAAGCCGCGTTGGAAGATGAGGATGAACCCCGGGTTCTTCTAATTGCGTTGCGGCATCTCGCGCAGGCGCGGGGCATCGCCAGAGTTGCCAGAGCTGCCGGCATCGAGCGCGAGAGTCTTTATAGGGCCTTGTCGGTCCGCGGCAATCCGCGTTTGTCCACGTTGGTCGCGGTCACCAAGGCCATCGGTTTGCGACTCACCGTCGAAGCTGCTTGACGGATGGTCTTGCGGCGCGCAATCGCTGGACGTCGCGCAATTCCAAAAAATGATGAAGGACCTGGAACCGTACATTCAGCTTTGGAATCAATCCAGAAAGACGGAAATTGCCGCTGTCGCGAGCCACTGAATTGCCCGGCTTAGACGCGTTCTCGGATGGAAATGTGGAGCGATGTTTCCGTGACGCGGAGGGTGGAGAAAGCTCCCAGGAGCCTTCTCACTTTGCCGAAAGTGCGCTCCTGACGCCGTGCCGAATGTGGGGCACGTTCACAACATGATGGCGTTTATCCACGGCATAAATAATTCTGTAGATGTGTGGCTTCTTCTCAAAAAGCAGGTGACGAAGTTTCTTCTTTTCGGGGATGACCAGGCCGCGGCTGGGAAATCGCTCCAAACCATAAATTGCTTTGGCCAGGCGATTGAACCAAGCGAACGCATGCTGCGAAGCATCCCCTTCGACATAGTTGTAGATAGCCTCCATGTCCCGCAAGGAGCGGCTGGTCAGCCTAACGTGGTATTTCATGGATGCGGCGGAACATTTCAAGAGCTTCGCGCGCCGGACGCACGCGGCCCTTCTTTACGTCCTCAAGCCCTTGCCGGATTCCCTCAACGGCATCGGCTTGTGCCGCGATGTCGAGGAGGCGCTGATAGGCTTGAGCATCCTGCACGACCGCTTCCGCTTTGCCGTTAACGGTAAGAATCAGCGGCCTCTTGGTTTTCTTGAGACGTTTCATGAATTCTCCCGGATTGCGCCGGAATGTGGTCATCGCTTGAATGTCTTTCTTAATGTCGAACATACTCACCTCGTGGGGCGATGATAGCACCCTTAAAGGTGCTGCGAAAGGGCAGAGTACAGATAACGCAGAGGCGCAGAGAAGCGTACAGAAGCCAAAGTCGCAGCCTTGAAAAATGGCGGGCGGCGCGACGCGCGCAAGACTGCAAGCAGCAAAAGGGACAGAAAGGTGACTGCAATGGCTTTGACACGAGATTTCAAGGAAACAAACCGTGCGCGCGTAAAACGCGATCCTGAACGGAAATCCTAATCTTTAGAACGCAGCAAGCCCGCATCGCTAAGAACCGGTGATTCCGGCCCACGTTCGGGGATGTGGCCAAGGAGCCCAGTCCACGCCACTTGGGCGAGCCCCCACTCCTGCGGCGTAAATAACGGATTCCTTTATGCCGTCGAGCCCCAATTCCTTTTCGACGCGGACCTGGTCGAAGGCCATGGTGCAGAAAGGAGCCAAGCCCAACCAGGTGGCGACTAGACAGAAGGTCTGGCAGACATGTCCGGCGTCAATCATGATGGTGCGATAGGCCGTTGAGTCTCGATATTTCCACTGGTTCCGAGGGAAGACGGCGGTCATCAACATGAGTGCCGCGGCCGGCCGGTACCACCACTGGTTTGCCAGGAAGTCCACAACATCCCGCGAAGTTGCGCCACGTTTCAGGAGCTCCAGCCGATGCCGGTCGGCCGCATAGTGATAGAGGCCACGCCGTAGGCCAGCGACGTTTACCGCAAGTACATAGACTTCGATGGGATGTCGTGCACCCGCCGAGGGAGAGGTTTTCAGCGCCAAGCGTCCGACTCCGGGCAGTTTCACCCAGCGGTGCACGCCCCAAGTCAAGTTCAGCAGGGTGGCGAGATCCGACAATCGAAGCGGGCGTTTGGTGAAACGGCGCCAGGTGCGGCGGGCGAGAAGCACTTGGGGGAAGGCACCAGACTGCTGAGGCGCGGGAAGACTGAATTGCGGAGCCTCTCGATAGTGTTTTACGGGCGAGGGCGGCGCGACTTCACTGGCACGTTGCTGAAACTGCCGACGGACAGCCGCGAGGTTCGATTCGTACCGAAGGTTGCGGGTCTCGAATTGAAGCATTCCGGCGGCGGGAAGCCAGGGCGCCCAGACCTTTTCCAACAGTGCATCTCGCCGGGCCTCCACAGAACCTTCTCGAACCAGGAAGTGGCGTTGGGTGAGTTGGTGAAGCGCCAGAGCCAGGCTGGGTCTTGCATAGTTGTCAAACCGGGAGAAGAACTCGGAAGGCGCGCGCCAACGACTGAAGAAATCGAGCACGAGGAGTGTGAGTGGAGCAGCAGTGACGCGGCGGCGAGTGAAGTAGTTCTCGAAAACGAGCTGGTCTTTCTTCCAGTGGGCTATAAGGGTAGTGGCGCGCCGAAGACGTGGTCCGCGAGAGGTCACTTTTCTTACCAGAAGGGCTTACACGGGGAGCAGCCAGCTTCAGGGGATGCGAAAAGAAGCGGTGTTCCCGATCTCCTTCAGGTCGCGAATTTGCAGTTCCAATTGCCGGGCTTGTTTAGCCAACCGCTTGAAGACTTTGCGAAATTTCCGTTTCTGCTTAAAGGTCAAAGACTGTTTTGCAGCAGATTTCTTCCGGCGCGCGGACACGATTTCCTCCCGGCAGCTGTGAGTCTGCCTGAGCTGAGAATTGGCGAAAACGGCGTGCTACCCGGGGATTACTGGGCGGAAGCTAACTCACACTTCCCCAGAAGTCAATACAAATCATATAGTTAATATAGTTGTCAAGCCCCTTTAGAAATGTCCCCTTCCCCACCTCAGAAGTGTCCCTTTTCTTTTGATTTGGTGTTGTCCTGGGGGTGTCCGCCAGTCGCTTGGTCTGCCGGTAGCTCAGCTCCAACATCTTCGCTGCGTCTACTAGCCTCAGCGTCTGGCTCTTCACTCGCCGCAAAACCTCTGCTCGTCGACGTTCCCTCGTACTCATCGCTGTCCTCTTCAACCGGGCCTCCTCTGGAGGTCGCAGTGTGAGGGACATTTCTAATCTAATGAGGGCTGAAGGAGACACTATCAAAGAGGTTCAACATGCAAATCATATAGTTTGCGCCAGTTAGCGAGTTGGCAGCTCAGAGGGTAGGCCCATTTTGCGAATGAGATTCCGGAAGCGCGGGTCCGATCGAAGACTGTCGAGCATGGGCTCGGTCTTGGCGTCGGGCAATTGTGCGCTACGATTTTCATAGGCGCGCTCGAGCCAAGTGATGGCCTCGTCCTTTCTTCCTCGGCCAGCTTCAACGATGGCGATGAAGTACGCGGGGAGATACTTGCTCTCGGAGGAATTCTCTAATTGAGTGGAGATGGCCGCAGCTTCGTTCGCCTTACCAGAGATAGCGTAGGCGTAGCCCAAAGCGGAGATTGATTGCGGGTCTCCATGCGAGAGGTTCAGGGCGGTGCTGAATTCGGCGACTGCGGCGTCGGAGCGGCCCTTTTGCAAGTGCGCAAAGCCCAAACAGTCGTGCGCCAGGGCGAAACCAGAATCCATCTCGATGGCCTTTTGGCACTCTTGACTCGCTTCGTCGTAGCGGCGCGCGTAGAGGTAACGTCCTCCCAAATTAGCCTGGATGACGAGCGAGAGTGGGTCTAGGTCAAGCGCGCGGCGAGCTTGTGCGAGGGCCTCTTCGTGGTGGCCCAGGACAGAAAGTAGGACGGAATACCAATGCCTGGCGGTGGCATAATTCGGATTCAAAGCGATAGATCTCTTATACTCAGACTCAGCTCCACTCCAGTCCCAGTCGTCCTCCAAGGCTCCTCCCAGAGAGGTATGGGCCTCGGGCAGCGTATCGTCGAGTTGAACGGCTTTCAGCGCCGCCGCTTTCTGTTTTTCTTTGGCGACTGCTGAAGGAAGTCCCAATTCCGGAGCGAACGCATAGGTATTGGACAATCCCGCGTAAGCGGGGGCGTATTTGGGATCTTTTTCAATCGCCTGCTGAAAGTACTGGAGGGCTTTCTGCAGACCTTCCGGGGTGCGCTTGTTCCAATAGTACAGGCCTTTCAAATAAGCTTCGTGTGCCCCCGGATCGACCGAGTCTGCTCGCTGCAGACCGGCCTGTTCGTCCGGCTTCAGAGTGACTTCGATGGAACCTGCAATCGCTTGGGCGACCTCGTGCTGCAGTCCCAGAAGGTTACTCAGGTCACGCTCGTAACTGTGAGCCCAAAGCTCTTGATCGTTGCGCGCATGGATAAGCCTGGCGCTGATCTTCACGCGGTCTCCGACGCGCTGGACCGAGCCTTCCACGACGGCGTCCACCTTCAAAGATTTGGCGATCTCCGGCAAGGGTTTGTCTGTGTTCTTGAAGCGCATGACGGAGGTTCGTGAGATAACTTTGAGGGCGCTGACCCTGGCCAGCTCGGTGATCATTTCGTCGGTCATGCCGTCCGCAAAATATTCCTGCTCGGGATCATGTGAGCGGTTTTCCAGAGGAAGCACGGCCAGCGAGCGAATCTGTGATGATCGCGGGTGAAGCATCAGACGATCGTGCCAACCGCCAACATTCAACCCCAGGATCAGGACCACAAGGGCGAGTGACCCGGCGACGAAGTAAGAAGCAGACCTGGCGGCTTTACTGTGATCCTTCGGTGTCAACGCGGGCGAAGCGGTACGAGAAGAGGCGGGTTCCCCCAGCCGGCGCAAATCGACCACGAGCTCTTTTGCGGATTGGTAGCGTTGCTCGGGGTCTTTGTCCAAACATTTAAGGATGATTCTTTCCAGACCCGGTGAAATCCTGCGGTTGAGGGCGCGCGGCGTAACTGGCGGTTCATGGAGAATGGTATCAATGAGCCGCGAAGCCAGCGGTTCGCCGAATGCCCTTCGGTAAGTCGCCATTTCGTATAAGACCGCACCAATGGTGTAGATGTCCGAGCGAGCATCCACCTGCTCGCCCCGCAATTGCTCCGGCGACATATAGGGCAGCGTGCCCGCGGCCCCCTGCGTGCTCGATAAGTTGTCGGCTGTCGTTTCGTCCCGCGGCCGCAGCAGTTTCGCGAGGCCGAAGTCCAGTACTTTGGCTTGGCCTTTCTCCGTCAACGCGATATTTGCCGGCTTCAAATCACGGTGCACTATGCCGTGCTCGTGGGCCTCTGCCAATGCGGCAGCAATCTGCATCCCCAGCGCGATGACTTCTTTTTCCGGAAGCGCACCTCCGATTAGATGGTCCGCAAGCGTTTTGCCTGGGACGTACTCCATCACTAGAAAATCCGTCCCGTCCTGCGTATCAAACTCATAGACCGTTTCAATATTGGGATGGTTCAGCTTGGCCAGCGCCAGGGCCTCATTGCGGAAGTGCCTGCGGGAAGCATCGTTGCTGAGGGTACCAGACGGCAGGACCTTGAGCGCCACATCACGCTCAAGTTGCTCATCGCGAGCGCGATAGACCACACCCATTCCACCGGAGCCCACCTTTTCTAGGATGCGGTAATGGCCGAGTGTTTGGCCAATCATGCGGAGGGAACCTACCTTTGTGGGCATCTTAGGTTGCGCACGCGACGAAGTCAACGCTGCGAAGCCGGTCTAGCCGATCTCCTCGCACAATTCCAGAGTATTATGGAGGACCAGGAACCTTACATGGAATTGTGGCGAGAGGCGAGGAAGCGAGAGACGGCGGCTTCAGCGGTGGCTGGATGAACTCCTCGGCAGGTCAGGCGAGTCTGCAAATTATTCCGAACATTTTTACGATTCGTGAGGCGCAAAGATTTCTGGCAAAGTATTTCGCGCCGACGCGGCTGATTGCTGCGCCATTCCTCAGTCAAACTACGGGCAGAAGCGTTTATTTGAAATTGGAAACGGAGCTGCCGACGGGATCGTTCAAAGTGCGGGGCGCGTTTTGGGCACTGGCGCAGAGATTGCATGGCGGGCCGATACAGGAAGTTGCGGCTTGCAGCACCGGGAACCACGGAGCGGCGGTGGCTTATGCGGCCAAACAGTTTGGTATCAAGGCCAGGATTTTCTTGCCGGCGAACTGCAATCCGGTCAAGCGTGGACGCATTTCAGCGCTGGGGGCAGCGATTGTGGAAAGCGGAGGGAGCGATCTGGCGTCGGCGTTCGCGCTGGCGGCGGAGTATGCCAAGCAGTCGGGGGTGCATTTTCTGAACGACGCGACCGACGCGGATTTGCCTGCCGGTCCCGCAACGATTGGCTGCGAAATCCTGGAGCAGCTTCCCGAGACCAGTGCGGTCGTTGTGCCGATGGGGGATACGGCGCTGATTCGCGGGATCGCGGCGGCGGCGAAGCAGATCGCGCCGCAAGTGAAGATCATCGGCGTGCAGTCGGAGCGCGCTCCGGCGTACTACCTGTCCTGGAGGGAAGGCAAAGTCGTGGGCACCGAGACGTGCGACACGATGGCCGATGGGCTGGCGACGCGAACGCCGGAGGCGGAGAACGTGCGCGACGTGAAGAACCTCGTCGACGACGTGGTCCTGGTGAGTGAAGAGCAATTGCTACGCGCGATTGAGACGCTACTTCTGGAAGAACACGTGTTGGCGGAGCCGGCTGGGGCGGCGAGCACGGCGGCGCTAGCGCAATCCAGCGTGCGCTCGGGCGATCACGTGGTGCTAGTGGTAAGCGGAGCCAATATATCGCGAGAAGTGCTCAAGCGGGCCATCGGCAGCATCTAGCCGCCCGAGATGACGATCAGCGATGGAGTGTTGCTGGTCGAAGGTGCGGCGGCAGGGTACCCTTGCCTCGGAAATCGCAGGAATTCGTTGCTTCGCTATGACTAATTATAAGAGGCTTGAAATAGGGTATTTACCTGGGGGCACTTTGCTGTATTTCCCCTCTATTTTTTTCTTCCGTTCTCCCCCCATTTAGCTTGGAAAGGCCGGACGACTGGCTATTGGTTGGGCGCGCCTCCCTCAGAGGCAGGGCTGGGGCCGGTCTTTCCGCGAAATGCTGAATTCGCGCGGTTCGGATCTGGGGGACGGGGCTTGGGAGTGGGAAAATGTCCAGAGATATGAAGGATGCCCTCCGGGACGCAAAGGGAAAGTCCTCGATGGGGGCAGATTGCGCGAGGCAAGGAGTGGCGCTGAGGCGTAGGTGCGGATTGGAAAGGAACGCCAAGCCATGAAGCGTAGAATGTGCCTTGCTGGCGCGCTAGTGGCGCTGCTATGGGCCACGCCCGCACGGGCGGATAACCGCATCATCTTGCGCACGTCCCTTAGCCTGCAGGCGCTTAATACGGCATGCAATCCTCTGTTACTAGCCCCAATCTGCACGGTGGTCGGCGGGTTGGGTGATCCTCAAGGGGAGCTCTACCTAATCACAAGTCCACTCGACGTAAGCGGACTGCTAAATCTCCTCGGCAATCCGCTGGGGATTATCGATGCCGAGTTGGATCAGCTGCTTAATTTGGTAGGCGGCCTGAACATTCTTCCCACGCCGATTCCAGCCACAGTGATGTCGAACAGAACCTTGGTGCCATACCCTGCAGGTTCCACGACGAGTGCATGGGATGGCTACGTCAATCAACCTGCGGCGTCGATTGTGGGAGTCCAGGATACGCAAAGGACGTTCAATGTGTTGGGGACAGGGATTGTCGCGGACATTGACACTGGAGTGGACCCCACCCATCCGGCGCTGCAAGGGGTTCTGCTACCAGGTTACGACTTCACGCGGAACCAGTCAGGTGGTTCCGAGCTGAACGATACTTCGCCGTGTCCATTCGCTTCATGTCCGCCTCCCCCTTGCCCGACTTGCTCGCCAGCGAAGGTGAATCAGTCTACGGCGGCAGTGCTGGACCAGTCCACTGCTGCAGTGCTCGATGGAACCCCGTATGCGGCATTTGGACACGGGACGATGGTGATGGGCATCATCCACCTGGTGGCTCCGACCGCGAAGCTCTTGCCCTTGAAGGCGTTCCATTCGGATGGGACAGCTTCGCTCTCCGACATTCTGCGCGCGATCTATTACGCCGTGCAGAACAACGCCAACGTGATCAACATGAGCTTCGACATCACGACGGCGTCGGCGGAACTGCAGAAAGCCCTCGACTACGCGAACCAGCAGGGCCTTATCAGCGCGGCGTCGGCGGGAAACGACGGGACGGCGGAAATTGTATATCCCGCGGCGTTGCAAACCGATGTGATGGGCGTGGCGTCAACGACCGATCAGGACGCGCGCTCGTCGTTCTCGAACTTTGGGAATACGATCGTATGGGTGGCGGCTCCTGGCGAAGCGATTGTGAGTACCTACCCGTACAACACGTATGCGGCGGGATGGGGAACTTCGTTCAGCGCGCCGTTTGTGTCGGGAGGGGCGGCGTTGCTGCACAACGTAAACGCCGCCATTAACCAGTCCAGTGGCGCTATGGCAGTATCCCATGCGGTTCCGCTTGCGGACGCCGGCATGGGCCACGGGCGGCTGGATCTTTGTGCGACTCTCGCGTCAGTGACTGCCGTGAGTTGTTCGCCGGATTTCAGCGTTTCTGCGGCACCACCCAGCGCGATAATTACTGCGGGACAGCAGGCAAACTTCACCGTCTCCGCTACACCGCTGCACGGTTCCACTCAGACTGTAACGTGGAGCTGCACGGGTGCACCGGCGGCAGCCACGTGCACGGTTTCGCCGTCGTCTGTGACGCTTAATGGGGCGACCACGGCGACGGTGACTTTGACGACGATGGCACGAGTCCTGGCGCCGCCACTGGTCTTGCCGCGATATGCGCCTCCGATGTCTACATGGGTGATGTTGGCTGCATGTTTCGCCGGGCTTGCGGTTTTGCTGTTGTTTTGCACTTTGAGCCGCGCTCTTCCCAAACGGCCTGGTCTCGCTGCGGCAGCCGGACTCCTCGTACTTTCACTTTTCACCTACGCTTGCGGCGGCAGCTACAGCGGCCCACCGGGCTCCCCATCCCCAACGCTCTCCTCGATAGCGCTGAACCCAATGAGCGTGACTGGGGGGTCTCCTTCAACGGGCACGCTGACTCTGAGCGGGCCGGCTGCTAGCGGCGGCGCCGCCGTCTCCCTATCGAGCGACAACACAACGGCCGCGACGGTCCCGGCCAGTGTGACTGTCGCTGCTGGAGCCAGCAGCGCGACATTCACGGTGAGCACCAGCAGCGTGACCGCCTCCACCTCGGTCAACATCTCCGCGTCCTCTGCCGCCGTGACCAAGACAGCCTCACTCACCTTCCAACCTCAAGCCCTTCCCACTCTCTCCTCGCTGACGCTGAAGCCTACGAGTGTGACTGGCGGCGGGCAAACTTCCACTGGCACGGTGACGCTGAGCGGGCCAGCCCCCAGTGGCGGCGTAGCCGTCTCCCTGTCGAGCAGCAGCACGTCCACGGCAACGGTTCCGGCCAGCGTGACTGTTGCTGCGGGAGCCAGCAGCGCGACATTCACGGTGAGCACCAGCGCCGTCACCGCGTCCACTCCGGTCACGATCTCCGCATCGTATGCTGGCGTGACCAAAACGGCCTCACTCACCGTCGTGTCTCAAGCCCTGCCGAATCTCTCCTCGCTGACGCTGAATCCCACGAGTGTGACTGGCAGCGTGCAATCCTCCACTGGCACGGTG
>Ga0066669_10000778_pt1 | contig 11006 bp, 11 predicted proteins | sample GraSoiAngelo_118_FD_133940 | JGI IMG/M metagenome (GOLD analysis project Ga0066669, IMG submission 133940) | Grasslands soil microbial communities from the Angelo Coastal Reserve, California, USA - 14_0919_02_20cm | ecosystem: Environmental > Terrestrial > Soil > Grasslands | place: USA...
GAGCTTTTGGTGCCACCCTTGAGGCTCTATTCTTTCTTATTGCCGCCTTTTGCCGCCTCGACACATCGCTAAGTTATTGGTGGAAAACAAGGTAACTGGAGCGGGCGATGGGAATCGAACCCACGTCTACAGCTAGCTAAGCTGCTGATTCACTGGGGGATAGATGCTCGATGGGGTCCAAAATGGTCCAGAATGGCTTGACCGGCGTGAAAAACCCGCGCTAGGTCTGCTCGGAGGACAGCTGTCGCGATGAGTCAAAGAACACAGCATCGACCCCACGTCCGAAGTTTGGGAAGCGTGTGTTCTACGACTGAACTACGCCTGCTCGTTGGTTAACATTCTACTATGGATTGAACAATGGCACATATACGGAAAGCGAGTTTTTCGGCCAAGTGGATTACTTCTGGATTGCTCGTGATCCAGCCGCAATCGCCAAATTTGAAGGCGAACCATACCTTAGGTTTACTGGTAATCACGGCACCCGACGACTACAGTTTCGCGTTCCCTTCGTCGCTGGATGCTTGATCTAGGCCCCGCCTGATATTTTTCTGCGAAAATGCTGCGTGCTAATCCGCTTTTCCCGGTCTGCCTTAACTCTGGCGCGGGTTTTGTCGCTAATCTTGCCGCCGGCGAGCACTCCCTTCATGGGCGTCCAATACGCCTCGATCCACCCGCGATAGTGCCCGCTGTATCTGTTGGGACGGCACGCCGATTTGCGTGAAGCGCAGCAGAACCATCCTTCGCCTTTTCGATATTAAAGATCGCGGGTCGCGATCGAGTAGTGTGGCGCGCCAAGCCTGAACGATTTTCATTATAGAAGGGTAGCCCGTAACTGATCCGCAATCGGAGGAAGAACGCCAATGCGTTTGGAAAAGCAGGAAGGCCGTCGCCACACGGGGTTTTCGATAAGAACTCGGCTTATGATTTCAGACTTTCTCCGAGCGACTTTTCCCTGGTGCGGAAGCTGAATTTTCCAGCAGCTCAACAAATTCCGGCGTCCGGATCGGTTTACTCAGATAACCGTCCATCCCTGCGGCCAGACATTTCTCACGGTCCTCACTGGCCGTGAAGGCGATCACGCGCTGGTGGAGCCCGGTCTCTTTTTCGTTTTCGCGAATTGCTGCGGTCGTTTCGAACCCATCCATTTCTGGCATGTGTATGTCCATCAAAACTACGTCGTAATTCTCTTTCTTAAGCGCCTCAAGCACTTCTCGGCCGTTAGTAACCACTACAACCCGGTGACCTCTCTTCTCAAGTAGCCGCTTTACTAGCGATTGGTTGACTCGATTGTCTTCCGCAACCAGCACGCTCAAGAACTCCTCGGGACCGCGGGCCTTATATAGGGAGCCCTGGGCGATGCCTCCTGCCATCGTTTTCTGCGCAGTCCACAGACGCACCGTGAAATGGAACTGGGTGCCATGACCCACTTCGCTCTCAACCCAGATCTCCCCGCCCATCTTCTCCACTAGACGTTTCGAGATGGTCAGCCCTAGGCCGGTCCCGCCGTATTTCCGTGTCGTTGAATTGTCTGCTTGGGAAAATGGGTCAAAGATGATTTTCTGTTTGTCGGCAGGAATTCCGATCCCGGTATCTGCTACTACATAATGCAAAATGCAATCCGCGCCGCCCTCAGCCTCAACTCGTACCTCCAGCAGCACATTACCCTTGTCCGTGAATTTAATAGCGTTGTCCACGAGGTTTACCACGACTTGGCGCAGCCGGTGTGGATCCCCGCGCACTATCTCCGGAACCTCGTTAGCCACTTCGCATAAGACCCTCAAGCCCTTTTCATCTGCCCGCGCCGAAAACATCTTAAGCATCGTTGCCAGGCTATCGCGCAAATTGAAATCGATTACCTCAAGATCGATTCTTCCCGCTTCGATCTTCGAAAAATCGAGAATATCGTTGATCACGGTGAGCAGTGAATCCCCCGAAAGTCTGACCGCCTGAAGGTATTCCCGCTGTTCGAGTGACAACTCAGTCTCGAGCACCAGGTCGGTCATCCCGATGACGGCATTCAGCGGGGTACGGATTTCGTGGCTCATGTTCGCGAGGAATTCGGTCTTTGCCCGATTTGCAGATTCCGCGGCTTTTCTGGCGACTTCCATTTCTTCCATGGCTCTCTTACGGTCGGTAATATCTTCGGCAATACCGACAATGCGGCCCAACTTGCCTTGTGTATCCTGAACGGGGAAGCTGCGTGCATGAATCCAACGGACTGATCCATCGGGCCGAATTACCCGGTATTCCATCGCCGTTGTGGCGCCTTGCAAAGATTGTCCAAAAACGCTCCGGACATGAAGGCGGTCTTCTGGATGAACCGCGTCAATCCAGGCGTCGATGCGGGCATAAAGCTCTTGGCACGGCCTTCCGAAAACTTCTTCGTGAGCTGGACTGATATAAGCCATTCTCGGCGGATCTGGCGTCACAATAAATAAGATTTCGCGGATGTTTTCCGCCAACTGGCGAAACATTTCCGCACTTTGTCGTAGGGCCTGCTCTTCTCTTCTACGCTCGGTGATGTCGACGAAAGTTACGACGGCACCAATCAAGACGTTGCTCTCACGTATTGGATACGACCAATACTCAACTGGAAAGCTCGTTCCGTCTGCACGCCAGACGACTTCGTCGTCCACGTGGCTACCCTCGCCGCGGCGAAAAGCCGAGTAAATACGGCATTCGACGCTGGGGTAAGGGGTCCCATCCGGGCGAGTATGATGCATTAAGCTGTGCATGTTCTTACCGATGAGCTCGCCTGCGTTCTGGTACCCTAGCAATCGCAGACACGGAGCATTGCAGAATGTGCAGTTACCGAACATGTCCAACGCATAGATCGCCTCTCCCGTAGAGTCTAACAACAGCCTTTGCAGTTCTTCGCTGCCAATGCAAGCGTCGGCTGGGTCGCGCCTGCGAAGCGTATTTGCCATTGACTAGTGCTCCTCTCTTTCAGCTTGGTCAGATGGTTGAGGAGCGGCGGCATATTCTTTCAGCTTGCGATAGAGAGTCGTTTTCCCCATACCAAGGAGAGTTGCGGCAGCGAGTTTGTCTCCTCCGGTTTCCCGAAGAGCGTGCAGGACGGCGCGACGCTCTATCTCCGCCAGAGGAACGAGTTCATTGCCATCGGGAAGGCTCCGGGCCGATGTGCCATTGGGTACCGAAGCCAGGTCGTCTACTGTGAGAACCCTGTTAGCACTTAAAGCCACAGCACATTCGATAGCGTTTTCCAATTCGCGGACGTTTCCTGGCCAGTCGTAAGCCATCAATCGCCGCAGCGCGTCATCGGAGAGCGTACGGACTGGCTGTAACCGGTCGGAGAATTTCTCCAGGAAGTAGGCGACCAGTAACGGGATGTCGACCTTGCGCTCGCGCAACGGCGGCAGCCTTATTTGGACAACGTTCAGTCGGAAGTACAGGTCCTGCCGAAACTTCCCCTCCCTGACCACTGCTTCCAGGTCTCGATTTGTAGCCGCGATGACTCGCGCGTTAATTGGAATTTGCTCCGTTGATCCCACTGGCCTTATCTCTTTCTCCTGCAGAGCCCGTAACAATTTGGCCTGCAGGAAGATAGATAGTTCGCCGATCTCGTCGAGAAAGATGGTTCCCTCATTAGCGGTCTGGAGCAGACCCAGCTTTGATCGCTCTGCACCTGTGAAGGCGCCTTTGATGTGTCCGAAAAGCTCAGACTCGATTAACGTGGGAGTCAGGGCCGAACAATCAACGGGGACAAACGCTTTCTCGCGTCGCAATCCATCGAAGTGTATGGCCCGTGCAACCAGTTCCTTTCCGGTTCCGGTTTCACCGAGGAGCAGAATCGGAGACGTGTTTTGGCTAACTCTGTCAATCAAACTGTAAAGACGATGCATCGGCGTAGACTCACCGATTAACTCGCTAAAACGGGACATTGTTCCTCTGGATTGGGATCACCGGAAAGAGAGTCGACTATTGGTGCAACCAGTTCGTTGCCTGTGACCACTGGCTCGAGCGGAAATTCGCGTCGGCACTTTCGCTTGCGTAATCGCATCAGAGACGAGTTGATGGCGATCCGGTGGAGCCAGGTTGAGAACCTTGCGCGCCCGTGGAATTGATTCAAGTTGCGGAACGCGCACAACAGGCTGTCTTGTACAGCATCTTCGGCATCATGAGGATTGGAAAAAATGCGAAAGGCTGCCTGATAGAGGTGTGCGCTGCTCGAAGCAAACAAATCATCCAGTGCTTGCCGGTTTCCACTGCACGGAAGTCGCCAGAGAAAATTCGGTTTCTTCACACCCGTAGAAGTTTCGTCGAAGGACTTTCTGTCCCGGCTTGTGCTTTGGCAATGCATGGATATTTTCCCGTTCGCGATGAGTGGTTAACTGCAGGGTGTTTGCCAGCCCCTCAACCGTTCGCGTCACACCTCTTGGGGAAAAGCACTCTCGCTGCCAATCCACGCACATTCGGAAGAGTCTGACTGATCGCAACTTAGGTGCCATCAGCTTAACTGTTGGACTCGAAAGTAGGTCGTTGGTTGGACAGCCGTCGTTGGAGTGACAATTGTTGACACGCGATGAAGTCAGCGCCCTTCAACGAAAGGGTTGGTATCGTCTCGGAGATCCGGGAAGCGGCGAGTAGGAGGCCATCTCGGTGTTGCCTGGGAAATCCAGTTCATGCGAAAGTAGACCTGCTAACCACGCTTGCCAAACAAACCGGGCGCCACACCGTGGTCACATCCAGCCAGCCCGGGAGGCCGAAACGGTCGAGCGAGGTTGCACGTCAGAGCCTCACAGGGTCCGACAACAGGGGAAGAGATATGTCGATGACTCCTTCCGACCTCTCTCGGATCATTTACGACCTTCGGGACCCCGTTCTGCTGGTCGAACTGCAGGGCACAGTTGTTGCCGCCAATCCCGGTGCGTCAAGACTATTTCAACGGCCCTCACCCGAGCTGGTGGGTAAGCCCCTCAGCGCACTAGTTACCGATGAACCCGAAACGCTTAGCGTATACCTGCGCCAGCGCTCCCAGAACTCCGATGGAATCCAGCGCAGCCTGAATATTCAGCCCGCGAATGAGCCGATGGGAATGAAGCTGTTTTTGCGCTTTGCAGTAGGTCTTGCAAGCGCACTCAGCGAATTACATCCGTTGGAATGGGTGCATTGCCATACGCTCATGTTGAATGGATCGGTTCAGTAATGGATATCACGAAACGCAAACCGGCCCAAGGAGCGCTCCGAGCCCGTGAGCTTAATCTACGCTTAATCCTTGCTAGCATTCCGGCTCCGGTTGCACTTATGACACCATCTGGCCAAGTCGAAAGCGTGAACCAGCCCGTCCTTGAATACTTCGGCAAGACGTTTGAGGAACTGAAGCGTTGGGGGACCAGTGACGCAGTTCATCCAGATGACCTCTCACACGCCATCGCGGTGTGGAAAGAAGCGATTGAAACGGGGCAGCCGTACGACGTCAAAGAACGCCTGCGACGCTTCGATGGTGTCTACCGTTGGTTCGGCGTACGCGGGTTTCCCTTGCGAGATCCTGAAGGACGCATTCTGAACTGGTGCGTCTTACTCACTGACATCGACGATCGGGAACGGGCTGAAGAAGCTCTTCGTGTTGTTATCGAGACGGCCAATGACGCCGTCGTTAGCGCGGACGAAAGCGGTGCGATTCAGTTTGCCAACCCCGCGACCATCAGAGTATTTGGTTATGACCCCAAGGAGTTGATTGGGAAACCGTTGACCTTATTAATGCCGGAATTCATGCGGAAGCTACACGAGAATGGGTTCAGACGATACCTGGCTACTGGCCAGCGGCATATCAACTGGCAAGGTACCGAGTTTACCGGCCTGCGCAAAAATGGACAGGAGTTTCCGGTGGAAGTCTCGTTCGGAGAAATCGTCAGAGAAAGCGGGCGCACTTTTACGGGGGTCATCCGTGATGTCAGCGCGCGGAAGAGAGCAGAAGAGAACCTTCGACGCAGCGAGCAACGCTGGCGGGCTGTCTTCGAGAATTCAGCGATAGGCGTGGCCCTCACCGACATGACCGGACGTTTGCTGGCTACGAATTCCGCCTATCAGCAGATGCTGGGATACTCAGAAGAAGAACTGAAAAATCTGACGTTTCTTGAGCTCACTCTCGAGGATGATCGCCAAAGAAACTGGGCGCTCGTGGCCGAATTGATCGACGGTAAGCGATCGCAATTTCAGATCGAGAAGCGGTATCGACGGAAGGATGGGCGGCTCATCTGGGTGAGCAACAACGTGTCGCTTGTGCCGGGTACGGAAGACCTCCCTCAGTTCGTTATGGCGCTGTCTGAGGACATCACTGGAAGAAAGCAGGCGGAGGACACATTCCGGCTTATCGTAGCGGGCACGGCACCGACCACGGGCAGCGACTTCTTCCAGAGTCTGGTGCAGCACTTGGCCCAGGCGCTGCGCGCCCGTTATGCCTTTGTGACAACTTGTGATGACCAAAAGCATGCACGCTCGCTGGCCTTCTGGAAGGGCGACGGCTTTGGCGAGAACTTCGAGTTTGACATCGCCGATACACCCTGCGAAAAGGTGCTTCATGGCAACGTTTGTCATTACCGGCAAGGGCTGCAGGGGCTGTTCCCTCTCGATAAGCTCCTGCCGGATTGGCAGGCAGAAAGCTACCTCGGCGTTCCCATGCTCGACCGCAGCAACCGTGTCATCGGCCACATCGCAATCCTGGATAGCAAACCGATGGAGGCCGACTTGCGCGCCATCGACTTGCTCAAGATCTTCGCTTCCCGCGCCGCCGCCGAATTGAAGCGGCAGAACGCCGAAGACGAGCTGCAGGCGGCCCTGCAAGAGCGCGAGAGAATGCGGGAAGAACTGGCCCATCTCGCACATCTGAACCGAGTCAGCACCATGGGAGAGCTGGCAGCTTCCTTAGCCCACGAAATCAACCAGCCGATCGGAGCAGCGGCGACAAACGCTCAGGCGTGCTTGCGATTCCTCAATCGCGAGCAGCCTGATGTGCCGGAGGCGTGCGAGGCTGCTCTGGAAATGGTCAGAGATGCTACGCGCGCAGTCGACATCATCGACCGTGTCCGCTCGATGTACCGGAAGGGCTCACCACATCAGGAGATGGTTGATATAAACGAAGTCATCCTAGAGATGGTCGTCATGCTGCGCGATGAGGCGAATAGGAATTCCGTTAAGATGCATACTGAGCTGGACGAGACCCTACCACAGGTCCTGGCAGACCGTGTGCAATTGCAGCAGGGGCTGATGAACCTGATGATGAATGGGATCGAGGCGATGCGGGACTCGGGCGGTGAGCTTAGCATCAAGTCGCAGCTGGATGAAGACGGTCAACTGCGGATCTCGATCAGCGACACTGGCGTTGGCCTGCCAACCGGAAAGGAAACCGAAATCTTCAATGCGTTTTTTACGACGAAATCGGAAGGCACCGGTCTGGGACTGGCGATCACCCGTACCATTGTCGAGTCGCATGGTGGCCGAGTGTGGGCGACCAACAACACTCTAAGAGGGACAACGTTTCAGTTTACACTGCCGTCAAAGAGGGCTGCGCACGCATGATCTCCACCGATCACGCTACCGTGTTCGTCATTGATGATGACGGCCGGATGCGTGCAGCGATGCAACGCCTGCTAAAGTCAGTGGGTCTGCGCGGCGAGGTGTTTGCCACTCCGCAGGAGTTTCTGCGACGCAAACTCCCAGATGGTCCAACTTGCCTGGTGTTAGATGTGAGGCTTCCCGGGATGAGCGGGCTCGATGTGCAACGGAAATTGGCTGAGGCGGGTGTGCAGATTCCGATCATCTTCATCACCGGCCACGGCGATATTCCCATGACGGTGAAAGCAATAAAGTCTGGGGCAGTGGAATTTCTGACCAAACCCTTCCGCGATCAAGATCTCCTAGATGCAATTCAACAGGCACTCGAGCGCGACGGCCGAACACGGCAACAACAGCACGAGATTGAGGAACTGAAGGAACGCTACGAGACCTTAACTACGCGGGAGCGCGAGGTGATGGGGCTACTGGTTTCCGGCATGCTTACGAAGCAGATCGCATCCAGGCTCGGGACCAGCGAGATTACCGCGCAGGTCCATCGCGGGCAGGTTATGCACAAAATGCACGCTAACTCTCCCGTTGAGCTGGGGAGAATGGCAGAAAAGCTTAGGCTTCCAGTGATCGAAAATTCGGATGGCTGAAATGGCTTCCGAGCTGCTGAATTCCTTCTGAGCGGTCACTTATACATATCTATCGTCAATCCTACGGGAAGCCATAATTGCGTTGTGCACAGATTAGCCTATCCTCTAGTCGTATGGATACATTCACAAATACAAAAATGGTTGCAGTGGTCGATGACGACGATTCATTCCGGGCTGCATTGCAACGCTTGCTGAGGTCAGCTGGGTTTACTGTGCGATCGTTCGCCTCGGCAGAGGAATTCCTGGCATCAGGCCAGCTGAATGAGACTGGGTGTCTTATAACGGACATCCGCATGCCCGGCATGTCAGGCCTAGATTTGCAGGCCAAGTTGAACGCTGACCGCTGCCCAATTCCGACCATTTTTGTTACCGCGCATGGCGACGAGAAAATGCGGCTCCAGGCGATGAGAGGCGGGGCAGTGAAATTCCTCGCCAAGCGTTTTGATGATGCAATTCTGCTGGAGAGCGTTCGGACAGCGTTGAAGAGCTGAGCCATCATTGTATGTAACGAGGCTGATTCGGAGGGAGCTGTGAGGGGCTTCGAAACACTTTGTTCTGGTGAACAGGACGAGAAATCGCACGAGTTCGAGCGAATCGTAGGCAAAAGCCCTGCCCTCGAGGCCGTGCTCGAACAGGTGGAACGCGTCGCACCGACCGATTCCACCGTATTGATTCAAGGTGAAACCGGTACTGGAAAGGAATTAATCGCCCAAGCGGTTCATAACGTCAGCAGACGATACGGCCGCCCTTACGTAAAGCTAAATTGCGCGGCCATTCCTTTCGATTTGCTGGAGAGCGAGCTCTTTGGTCATGAGAGAGGCGCTTTTACCGGAGCCATCGCGCAGAAAATTGGTCGTTTCGAAATGGCTCATACCGGAACTCTGTTCCTCGATGAAATAGGCGATATTCCGCTGCCGCTACAACCGAAGCTGCTGCGGGTTCTGCAGGAACAGGAATTCGAACGACTGGGAAGCGGCCGCACGCACCGCGTAGATGTACGACTGGTCGCTGCAACCCACCAGGACTTGGCGCAAATGGTGAAGCGTAACGAATTTCGGGGTGATCTATATTATCGCTTGAACGTGTTTCCGATCGTGCTGCCACCGCTACGCAACCGCCGGGAGGACATTGCGCTGCTGGTCTCGCACTTCGTCGAAACCTTCTCCCGGCGCATGAACAAGCGCATAAGCAACATTCCGAAAGAAACGCTTGATGCGTTTACCTCCTATTCCTGGCCCGGGAACGTGCGAGAACTTCAGAACCTGGTCGAAAGGGCCGTAATCCAGTCGGATAACGGAGTGCTTGCGAATCCCTTGCCTCCCCTGGATTCGAGCCTGATAAGAGCGAACGAGGTAGCCGTCGACTCGGTCGTCTTGCCTTCTGTGCAAGAGGGCACGCTCCGGGATTCCGAACGAGCTTTGATCTTGAAGGCATTACATGCGTCAGGTTGGATAGTGGGAGGACTCCGAGGGGCAGCCGCTCGGCTCGGACTAAAGCGGACTACGTTAATCGCAAAAATGAAGAAGTTAGGAATATCAAGGCCGGGCCCCATCAGCAACGCGGGTCAATTCGGTGAAGACGAAAATAGAGGGCTCGCGCTGTAATGCCTGATGCGAGCTGGCCTCAGCCAACGTCTGCTGCCGACCGACTCCTAGGAATTCCCCGAAGAGGGTACAAATAAAACGTTCAATTTCTTCGAAATCCCGCCGTGTGGAATTTCGGGGTGCATCTCTGGAATGTCAGCTCGACCAGATGAAAACCATGCTGCACAAGGACCGCGTTTCGACTCTGTACGATGTAGCAGAACGGGCATAACAAGTCGTACCAACGGAGTACCGCCCGAGGATTGCGCATCGAGTGCTGCTCGGTCACCAACTCATGATCTAGATTCTTCCGCCTCTCGGGGAATGTTGAATTTCGAATGTTTCCAACTATCGTTGACCTCGGCGGCCGTTCCTCGAAGACCCCAGAGAACGAGTATCGACGTAGCGATAATTGCGATCGCCACGGTGAGAAATCCCATCGCGACAAAGCTCTCTTGCCATGGCTGACCGCTGTGGCCCGCTGAAGTGATTGGAGACTTTGCTGCGGTGCCGAAAACCGCAGCTATCGAGGTCACTAGCCAGTTCACATAGGTGCCGTAAAGTGCGGTGTAGTAGGCCGTCACCTTTACCGGATGAGGCAGCCGTACCTCGTTCCATGCGGCACCGAGCGCAAGGAGGAGGATGCCATTCATCACACCCTCCAGGTGTGCCGAAAGGCCCATGCGCACGTTGGTGAAACGTTGCTCAAGTAATCCCGTGATCAGTCCGAAGAGAAAGAGCAACATGCCATGCCACATAAGTCGACGCTTTTGCGTTTTCATTTCGATCTCCTGCTCAGTTTCGTGATCGATTCAGAAGCTTGTCCAGCGTGAATCGGTCAGGCTCCCAAAACGCCAGTAAGAATGCTGCAGCGGCAGCCGAAAAGACCGAATAGTCGAATGGCGTCTTGATGCCAAGACCTGTGATCATGCCCATAGCAAATGACAAAAGGAGAAGACCGGAGAGGACGGAGGCCATTCGTATTTTGAAGCCTGCGATGAGCAATATCCCAAAGACGGTCTCCGCGACGGTAGCTGCCCATGCAAACGACACCGTCAATGAACTGGGGAAGAGAGACATCACCGCGCCCGTGTATTCGACGAAATGAGCGAAATCTCCCCAGGACACGTTCTTTGCTCCATGTGGCCCCCATAAGCCAAAACGATCAGCCACAGCGGATAGAAAGGAAGCTCCTAGCGCAAACCGTGCGAACAGACGGACAATCTCTGTCCCATTCTCGGTGAGTTGC
>Ga0066669_10000789_pt1 | contig 10966 bp, 9 predicted proteins | sample GraSoiAngelo_118_FD_133940 | JGI IMG/M metagenome (GOLD analysis project Ga0066669, IMG submission 133940) | Grasslands soil microbial communities from the Angelo Coastal Reserve, California, USA - 14_0919_02_20cm | ecosystem: Environmental > Terrestrial > Soil > Grasslands | place: USA...
GCTCAGCATCAACCCGTTTTGGTACCGCGCCGAGCGCGATGCCGCCGCCGAGCTGATCCGCATTCAGAACGAAAAGCTGACGGAATTCTGCGCCGGGCAGCCGGATCGCTTTGTCGGATTTGCCACCGCGGCATTGCAATTCCCCGATCTGGCCGCCGAGCAGGTCGAGCATGCGGTCAAGAAGCTCGGCTTCCGCGGCGTCGGCGTCGCCGGGAGCGTCGCCGGCCAGGATTTGGCCAATCCGAAATTCCACCCGTTCTGGGCCAAATGCGAGGAGCTCGGGGTGCTCGTCTTCATGCACCCGCTCGGCACCCGCGAATTGGAGCCGAGCGGCCGGCTCGCCGGCAATGGCCTCCTGACCAACACGATCGGCAATCCGCTCGAAACCACGATCGCGCTGTCGCATCTGATCTTCGAGGGGACGCTCGACCGCTTCCCGGGGCTGAAGATCTGTGCCGCGCATGGCGGCGGCTTCCTGCCGTCCTACGCGAGCCGCTCGGACGCGGTGATCACGACTTTCCCGGACCGGGTCGGCCCGCTGCCGAAGAAAAAGCCGACCGAATATATCCGTGGCGGTCAGCTCTATTTCGACTCGATCATGTTCACCGGCGAGGGGATGCGCCACCTGATCGCCGAGGCCGGCATCGATCACGTGGTCCTCGGCACCGATTACCCATTCCCGTGGAACACCGCGCCGGTCGATCACATCATGGCGATCCCCGGCCTGAGCGACGCCGATCGCATCAAGATTCTCGGCGCCACCGCGGCAAAACTGCTCGGCATCGAATCGTAGTCTAGGCTGCCGCGAGCTGGTCGGCGCGGCGCCGCGCCAGCTCGACCAGCAGCACCGAAAAGTGTTGCGGCCCCGCATCGGCGTTGCTGATCGGATAGGACAGGCCGCGGCGCAGCAGCGCGCCGACATGATGTGCTAACCGGCTCGGCAGGCACAGCCAAAACGATGGAAGACAGAGCTGGAGCAGACGCGGGGCGCGGCCGCGATCCGCGCCGAGCGCAACCGCCTCGATCCGGATTCTGAAGCGTTCCGGTGCGAAGGCGCCGATGAGCAGCGACAGCACCCAGGAAAAATCCCGGGTGCGCGCGAGCGCGAAAGAGGGCTGCACCAGCGCGAGAATGACGTGGTCGAAACGTGCCAATGCGCTCTCCGCGTCCTCGGCCAAGCGCTCCCATTCCGCGAGCAGGTTGATTGGCACAACGATGAGCAACGTACCGCCCTTCGCAGCTCCCTCTAAGATCTCATCCGAAAGGCGGAATCCACCAGACGCCGCAGCGCCCGCCTGAGGCTTGGCGAGCCGAAACACATTTTGGATCGGAAGCGGCGGGACGTGCTCTTCATAATCGGCGAGGCAGGCGACGACCAATCGGTCTGCCCCGCGACCGAGCCGCGAGACAAGCCGCGCGGCGAACTTCGGAAGCGACTGGCGCAACGCAAGCTTCTGGATCGCACGCGGTTCGTACCGATGGAGAACCTCGCCGATCGTGCGCCGCCCGTATCGACGATGCGACGCGAACCGCTCGGCGAGGTGCCGAGCCCAACCGCGCAGGCGCGAGCTGCGCAACATCGCCTCTTCCAGCGCATATCGCAGCAAACGCCGCGCCGTGCCACCCATCCATTGCGACGGTGCATTCAGCTCTTCCGGTGTCGGCCGCATCGCATTGCGCGGATCGTCCAACAGAGCAACCGGCTTCATTGCACCGCCCCGAGCCATCTGGCTGCGATAGTCGCGGACGTTACCGAGCCAGTGGAAGTGGCGGATATGCGAGGGAGGCGGCGGCATCTGCGTGAAAATGTTGCGCATGAAGGTCGTGAACCGCGCGGTACGTTCGGCGATGTCAGAGGGCAGATCGCGCTCATGAAAATAGAGAGTGCGGCTCGCCGATCGTCGGTGCTCGGCGGTGGCCCATCCGCCCGTCGTTGCGCCAATCTCGCCTTCGAGGCGGGTCAGCCGCTCTTCCTTCGTCCTCGCTGGCGGCGCGATCCGCAGCAGGTAGGCCTGCGAGTCGCGCTCCTGCAGTTCCAGCATCAGCATGTCGTCGGAATCATTCAACACCGTAAACCGCCCGTCAGGGCAGATCTCCGCAATGAATCCGTAATCGATCGGGCACAGGACCTTCGTCACCTGTCGATCCACCCGGAAACATAGCGGCATCAGCAGGAAGTAATGAGCGGCGAGACAGTCAGGCGACACGCGCCAATAGATGTTGTGGTAATAGGTGCTGTCGATGAATTCGGCTTCGTTGACGGTGCGGGCCCGGACCGTGTTGTGCAGGTGCGCGTTGACGATAGTCATCATCTGGCGCGAGGTCATCGCTATGATGCCGGGTTCGCTATCGACGCGATCGAGCAGCAGCGGGCGTACTTCGGCATCGACGACGCGGATGCTCGGCGCAGTGACGATCGCGTACCCCTCTTCGAGGCGCTTGAAGAGGCTCTTCAGCGAACCGGCCGACAGGATCATGTCGGCCGTCATAATGATGACGAAACTGCCCAGCCCCGCCTCGCCGAGTTCGGCGATCGCCGTGCCATAGGCCAGCGCGAGCGGCACGCCGTACGAAACCTGGTCGCGCGGCGGAAACAACTCGTCGATTGGAATGAAGACGACGCGCAGGCCCCGCGTCATGCGGGCGAACCGGCGGTCATCGCGCAGTCGCGCCGCGTCACCGGATTTTGTAGCGAGAGCGAGCTCGAAATCGCTGTGCTCGTTGAGGTACGGAATGTTTCCCGCGGCGCGCAGCGAGGCAAAGGACAGGGTAAGCCAGCGTTCGATGTAATCTTCGCCCCAGATCGGGATGATCATGCGGATGCGGGGCTTACCGGACATTCGAGGTGATCCTTGCGCGAACAAACGCTAGCGCGCTGCGGCGGACAGAACCAGATCTTCCCGGTAGTGTTGGCTGAGCCTGGCGCAGATGCGGTCCGGCGGGGCAGTGGACAATCCTGAGGCAGCGGCAAATTTGCGGTTGGAAAGCGAGCAGTTCTTCGGCCGCTGCTCAACAACAGCAATATCAGACAGCGAGCAAATGTCGATTTTCGCCGCCGCGCGTAAATCAGGCCCGACGAACGACAGCAACGTATTTAATAGCTCGATCCGCGGCAGCGGCTGCGGGCCGCTTATATTGTAAAGACCGCACAACTCGTTATTCACGAAAAATGTGAGCGCCGCGACGACGTCATCGATATCGACAGGCGACAGGATCTGATCATAGGCGCAGCGAATCAGTTCTCGGCGCGAGATCGCATCGATCCATTCGCTCAGAATATTGCGTGGGTTGGGGAAGCTCGCGACCACCTTCGTCAGCCGGGCAATCACCCACGGCGCCGACAGGGAACGCAGATGTGTTTCAACCGCAGCTGCCTGGTGGCCGAAGGTCAGGATCGGACAAACCGGATCGGTTTCCGTGCAGGGACCCCGGATCCCGTCGAAGACGCTGTCGCTGGAAACAAAGATCGGCACCACTCCGGCATCCAGCAGGTCATCGATCGCATTGATCGCGCCGTCGACGTTAACCCGCGCCGATTCTTCCGGCGCCAGCGCGCAGCGATCGATGCCGGTTATCCCCTGTAGCAGGATGCCGTGCGTGATCCGATGTCGCCCGGTAAGGAACCGATCGGCGAGCCGCATTGTAGCGCTGTCGAACGGAACACCGCCGGGAAAGGGAGCGCTATGGTAGGTGGCGATCGTACGCTCGGGGCCCAGATGCGCCACCAAGCGCCGGCCGATGAACCCCGAGCCGCCGATCACCAGGATTTTTTGCGTTCGCGCATCTGACACGGTCATCTGGAGTGGAGCCTCAGCCGTCTCAGGATGCGGTTGCGCAATTCTCTGGCGAGTTCGGTTGCTGGATAATCCGAGATCGTAGTGCGATTGCTCGGAGCAGCGTGGATCACCTGCGCGAAACGCCGACCGCTATAGTACTCTCCGTCGACGACGAGCTGATAGCGAGAGGTGGCGACGTCCGGCAGCATCGCTTCGTAAACCCCTTGGATCGGGACGCAGAATTCGGTGTCGTGCACCTTCTGTTGCAGAATCAGCAGCAGATGGTTGGTCTTGCCATTGATGGTTAGAAAGTCGAGAAGTCGTGGCTCCCACGGCACGAAGCTCGACAGGGTCCAATCAAGCGCCACCCAAATCCCCAGTGTCTTATAGGAATTGTAGCGCGCCAATGCCTCGAAAAAATTGGGCTGATAGTTGAAGAAACCATGATCGAGGTGCACCGTGAATGGCAGCCCGTGCAGCATCAGCCCGCCGGGTTTGGTCACATCGTGAATGACCTTGAAAGCGTTGTATTGGTTGAGCAAGTGCTCCGTCGTCCCGTGGTTGGTCGTCAGTCCATAACGGTTGCGGAATTCCGGCGGTGCCGGATCGAAATTTAGGTCGAGCTGCAACGCGCCGAAATTCCCGTCGAGATCGATGCAGTTGTAGGTGAAGCCGAGATGCTCATGCAGGTGCCGAGACGAGGCATAACCAGTGCCGTCGGAATTGAGGTAAGGCCGCAATTCGCGTTCCGGCGGAACCGGCTTGCCAAAGGCTTCGAACAATCCGATCAGGAGCCGCGGGTCAGGGCACCAGACGCCTTGCGAGCCCAGCTCGATGACCTCGGTAACGTCATCGAAAGCGCCCAATAGCTTTATCTGGCGATAAAGCGCGAGGACGTTCGGCCCCAGACCCATATTAACCCGAACCTTTAGGAATTCCAGCGGTGCTCATCGGCCGCGTGTCGCCTCCGGCCCGCTGCGCCCGACGTTAGTCGAGCTTGCCGAAATGGCGTTCGACCTTGAGGATCGCCTCGACGGTGTCGTTGGCCTCCGCCTCGCCGTAATTTTCGTTCAGGTATAGGCAGAAGGAGCGGTCGCGGATACTGCGGGCGTTCTCGGTCTTGAAATTATCGGCGAGGTAAGGCTGCACCCAGGGCCACTCGTCGACAACGAAGCGGTAATGCGGGTTGAGATCGATACCTTCGGCGCGCACCGCTTCGGCGAACTCGATCTTGCTGCAGGTGATGCGGTCGGTATCGACGACGACCGGATAGAAGAATGGCGAGTCCGCAGGGCTGTAGGGGTAAGGCCGGCAGATCCGCGCATGCTCCGCGAGCCCGGCGACGACGTCCGACACATAGGAGAGACGGCGCATGATCGTCTGATCAAGCCGGCCCAGCGAGGCCACCCCGATCGCGCAGGAAATCTCGTCTGTATGGTGGTTGAGCGCCGGGAACAGGTAGGTAGACGGGTCGCGGTCGCTGAAATCCTCCCGCCAGCGCGGTTTGCCGCGATCGGCATGGGCCAGGACTCGGCGGTACAATTCGAGGTCGCGGCAGTAAACGAGCCCACCTGATGGGCCCGTCATGTGCGCTTTGCGATACATCGTCGAAAATGCCGCGATATCGCCGAACGTGCCGACCGGCCGCCCGATGATCTTGGCGCCGTGCGACTGGCTGCAATCTTCGAGGACCTTGACGCCGCGCGCGTGGGCCGCGTCGACGATCTTATCGGCGTCGGCCGCCTGTCCGGCCGAATGGACGAGGCAGATTGCCGAGACATTGGGGCCGAGACGCTCGACCACCTGCTCGACGCCGATGTTGTAGCTGTCGGGCTTGCTGTCGCAGAGGCGCGGCTTCAGCCCGTTCAGGATGATAGCGCTGAGCGAGCCGGGATCGGTGATCGGCGAGATGATGACTTCGCTGCCCTTGGGCAGATCGAGCGCCGCCAGGGCGACGTATAACGAGGCGGTTCCGGTCGCGACCGCATCGGCGTAGCCGCCGCCCATCATTGCGACGAAGGCGTCGGTATAGAGTTTCTCGAACGGTCCCTGATATCCGGGATCGATCTCCTGCTCGCGGTAATAGGCGACGACCTCGTTGATCATCCGCACTTCTTCATCGCCGAGCGCCAGCCGCGGCGGCATCCGCTCTCGCCGCACCGGCTCGCCGCCGTGGATCGCGAGTTTTTCATTGCGCAACGATTCGTTCATCGGCTCACCCCAAACCAACGCGTTCCGAGATCGCGGCAAGGCTCAAGCCGTGCGCCGCCAGCATGTCGCCGTGCCGGCCGTTGCAGTGTATGAACTCGTCCTTCAGCGTGAACGTGTCGAGCCGACAGCGCGCCCGAATGTCCCAGGCGATCTGCTTGGTTTGCGGTGCCAGGCCGCCTTGCGGCACATGCTCTTCGATGACGATGGCGTGCTCATGTTCGCGCAGGGCGGCGGCGATACCCTCGCGGTCGAGCGGCTTTAACGTGTGGCATGAAAAGACAGAAACCGACTTGCCCTGCTCGGCGAAGCGGTCGGCCAGATCGCAGGCCGTCTTGGCGATCACCCCGTAGGACAGGATGGCCACATCCGACCCGCGCCGCAGGCGGCGCAGCTTGCCGAATTGCCAGGGCTCCGCATCCTTGGTCAGGATGGGTTCGCCGGCCTTACCGAGACGAAGATAGACGGGGCCGTTCTTCTGCCGCGCGCACCATCGCGTCGCCTCGACCACCTCGGCGGGGTCGCACGGCGCGATGATCTGCATGTTCGGGATCGCGCCGGCGATGGCGATGTCTTCCATCGTGTGATGCGTGCCGCCGTGGTCGGAATAGATGACCCCAGCGCCCATCCCGACCACCGTCACCGGCAGGTTCTGGTAGCAGAGGTCGTCGCGGACCATCTCGAACGGCCGGTACAGCGAAAAGGTCGCGATCGTGTAGGCGAAGGGCTGGCACCCTTTCAGGGCGAGGCCGGCGCAGATGCCAATCATGCTCTGTTCGGCGACGCCAACGTTGATGAAGCGGTCGGGGTATTCTGTCCGGAAGTTCGCCATATTGCCGACCGGCGATATGTCGGCCACGACGATGAAAATGCGATCGTCTTCGGTCGCCTCGCGATAAAGCGTCTCGGCGAAGGTGTTCCTCATCGGGCCGACTCCAGCTCGTCGATCGCGCGGTGGTATTCGTCTTTGCTCGGCGATCGATAGTGCCAGATCGGAATATTTTCCATGTAGCTGACGCCTTTCCCCTTCGTCGTCTTGGCGACGAGCATGAGCGGTCTGCCGCCTTGGCGGCTTGCGACGGCATCGAAGATCGCGGCGGAATCGTGGCCATCGAGCTCCGCTACTTCCCAGCCGAAGGCGGCGAATTTCTCAGCGAGAGGATAGAAGCTCGGATGAGTGTCGGAGGTGCGCCCGAGGCTTTGGAAGTTGTTATTGTCGATCGCAGCGACGATGTTGCCGAGCCGTAGGGAAGATGCCATCAGCACCGCTTCCCAGGTCGAGCCCTCCTGGACCTCGCCGTCGCTCAATACGGTGTAGATCGTGCCCCCTGTCTTGCGCGCGCGCTCGGCGAGCGCCATGCCGCAAACCATTGACAACCCATGGCCGAGCGAGCCCGTCGCCGCCTCGATGCCGGGATTGCCGTAATCGGGATGGACGCCGAGCCGGCCCTCCGGCGTGCAGTAGGCATCGAGATCGGCGCGGCTCAGGATACCGCGCTCTTCGAGGACCACATATTGGATCATGCAGCCGTGGCCCTTCGACATCAGGAAGGTGTCCGGCGAGGTTCCGTCCGGGTTGCGCCGCATCAAGCCGTTAAAAAAGCAATCGACGATCTCGGTGCAGGAATAGGCCGAGCCGATATGCAAGGCAGCGACCTGCTGAGAAATGTCGAGGATGCGGCGGCGATAGCGCAGGCATCGCTCTCGCGCCAGTTTCGTGTCGAAGCTGTTGCTGCCGCCGCTCATTCCTGATTGCCCTCTCATTCGATAATCGTCCAGTAATAATCGCCGGTATACCCCGCCTCGGCAAACAGCTGGCGCCAGCCAGCAGGATCGTAATGCGTCTTCGCGGTCAGCACCCAGCTGAGAAAGATCTCTCTTTCCTCCGGAGTCCGGTACGAATCGACCTGGATATAGGCGCGGCCCGGCGAGACGCGCTCGATCTCGCGCACCGCGGCGATGCATTCCTCGCGATCGAGGTTGTGCACGACGTTGATTGCGATTGTCGCGGCGAAGCTGTTGTCGGGAAAGGGCAGTTTGACGCAATTGCCCAGGTGAAGGCGGCCGATGACCTCGGGCTCGCAATGCATCATCGCATATTCGGAGATATCGAGACCGAAGGCGTCCAGCTCCGGACAGACCTGCCGCAAGTCCTTGACCAGGAACCCTTTGGCGCAACCGACATCGAGCACCCGATCGCCCGGCTTCAGGCCGAAATGCTCGATGATGTCCTCGGCGATCGGGATCCAGCGCCCATCATAGCGGTAGCCGCCATAACCGGTATCGCGCGATCCGTCGAAATATTCTCGGCCGTATTCGCGGGAGATGCGGATGTTTTCCGCGCTCTGCGCGCTGGTTCGCTTCTCGACATTGCGCTTGGCACGCGGATACCGGCGCAGAAGGTTGATTTCGGCCATAAAGGTGTCTTTGCAAACCTAGACTAGCGGACGTCAGAATCCCCGACCCGGATTACCGCGGCGATGTTGCTGACCCCCCGTGCGCCTCGGCCTCCAAACCCACCGCCAAGGCAGGACCAACATGCGGATCTACGCCGATCGTGTCAATGCCGGGGCTCCGTGCCTCTCGTGCGAGCTGAACTGCGCGTCTACTCGGCTGCGACGGCCGGAGCCGGTACCGCAGTCGCTCCACTTCCAACCAACTCCCGGTAGGCGTCAACCGCTGTCTTGACCGAGCCCATCGCCGCGATCTGGCCGTGATTGAGCAGGATGCCGCGGTTGCACCACCGCTCGAGCAGTCCCATCGAATGCGAAGCAAGAACGAGAATGCTCGAGGCACGCACGAAACCTTCGATCCGCCGTTGCGCCTTTTCGAGGAAATGCGCGTCGCCGGCCGTGAGCCATTCGTCCATGATCAAGATATCGGGCGGAATACACGTTGCGATGGCAAAGGCGAGGCGAATCATCATGCCCGCCGAATAGGTGCGCACCGGCATATCGAGGTAGTGGCCGAGCTCTGTAAACTCGGCGATCTCTGGGGCCATTTGGCGCATCTCGCGCGGGCGAATGCCCATGAACATTCCGCGCAAAATAATGTTTTCGCGGCCGGTGGCATCGCCTTGCAGCCCGACTGCGGTATCCAGCAGTGAAGAGACGCTGCCCGAACTCGCAAAGCTGCCCTGGGTGGGCTCAAACACACCAGCCAGCAATTTCAACAGTGTGGTTTTACCGGCGCCGTTCGGACCGATCAGAGCGAGCCGATCGCCGTCGGCGATATCGAAGCTGATGTCGCTGAGAGCGCGAACAGTAATCCGATCGAGCCCGTCCTTTGCGAGATTGCCGCGGGTCGAAGTCGCGAGCAGCGCCTTTTTGAGCGAACGGCTGCTCCCCTGATAGATCGGAAACTCGACCGAGATATTGCGCAGGCGAAGAAAGGACACGCCGGCTACACCCAGAAAGCCAGGCGGTGACGAAACCGGGCGAAAAAGACAAAGGTGCCGATGCACCCGACCACAGTCATGACGATCAAGATGGTCCAGGAATACGGCGCATTAGCCATGCCGAGGGGGGGAGAGCGCATCACATCAAGCATCGCGAACAGCGGATTGAGCTGGGCCCACCATGCGTTCTCGCCGAGAGACTCGACGGGCCACATGACCGGCGTCATGAAAAACAGCACCTGGATGACGCTGGAGACAATCGGCGGCACATCCCGGAAACGCGCGCTCACCATCCCAAGCAGAATGGCGATCCAAAGGCCGTTGAGCAGGATCAGGGCCAAGCCGGGGATGAGCTCAAGCAGCCGCCATGGCTCAATCGGATGGGGAAAAATATACAGGACGATCGGCACGATCACGAAGTTATGCCCGAGCGTCAGCAGATTCCGGTACACCAGCCGATAAACGTGCAACGAAAACGGCAGCTTCACCTGCTGTATGATCCCCGACACCGCGGTAAAGGTACCGCAACCTTCGGTGACCAGCCCGGCAATGAACATCCAAAAAATCAAGCCGACGGTCAGCATCGGCAAATAGTCTTTGAGCTCGGTGTGGAACAGCTTCGCGTAAATGACGCCCATACCGGCAATCATGACGACCGTGGTCAAGGTCTGCCAGAAGGGCCCGAGGACCGACCCGCGATAACGCAGCTTGATGTCCTGCTGCGCCAGGGTCGCCCAGAGCCAGCTGCGGCGCAATCCGTCGACCAAATCGGCGATCGCAAGGGCGCTTCTGGACGGCGGCCCGGCAAGTGCCGCCACCGGGGGCGCCGCAACATCCAAAACTGTTCCGGTGTCTGTCAACTCAGCCGACGATTGCTGTTTTTCGTCAAATCCGAACGGGTTGGCTCAGCCCAAGGACGGGCAGCCGATAGGGCACTTCCGACCAGAACTCCAGCCCCGGTCGGCTATATCATGCCGCCCATATCGCGTCCAGTGAGAGAGCCCGACCTGGCATAATCCGCGCGTTCCAGCAACATTCTGGCGACACCGATTCACCTGGACAGCTGGACCGGTCAGGCGATGGCGCGCCAGTCATTGAGCGGTGGCGCTTCGACAGTTTCCCGGCGGGGGACATTGATCTCCAAGGTCACACTGCTGAAGATCGCCGGCTCCCGCCGCGAATGGGCGATTCCCGACCGGCTGGTGCTCAGAGCTGCGAAGCAGGCGCCCACCAGCCCGACGAGACCCTTTGTCGCGGCCAGGGGCCGCCGCGTACGCAGTGCGGTAATCGAGGAAAAGAACCGGTTGAGTGCCCATACCGAGATCTTCGAGCCGACGAAATGGATCGTACAAGGCAGATCAAGCCAGAGGCCATTCGTGCCGATCAGAGCCTCCGCAACGGCACCGACACTGGTATTATTGATATGAAAAACCATGATCTTGCCGTCCGGCAGGATCCAGGGCGTCACTTGCTCTAGCAATTGCGGCAGCCGGCGCAGATCGTCGATGTTCAGCTCGAACAGGCACAGGCCATACTTCTCGGCCGGCGGGGATGGCGTTGGGTGCGTCACTTCGAGCCTCAAGGA
>Ga0066669_10000793_pt1 | contig 10923 bp, 10 predicted proteins | sample GraSoiAngelo_118_FD_133940 | JGI IMG/M metagenome (GOLD analysis project Ga0066669, IMG submission 133940) | Grasslands soil microbial communities from the Angelo Coastal Reserve, California, USA - 14_0919_02_20cm | ecosystem: Environmental > Terrestrial > Soil > Grasslands | place: USA...
TCAGCCCTGGTGATTTCGGACGGCGAAGCCGTCATTCTGACTACTCCAGGAGCGGGTGGCTATGGAAGCCCAAGCAGGAGACCGGCCGAGCGCAATCTCCAGGACTTCACCTCCGGGAAATTCTCGCGGGAATACCTGGAGCGCGCCTATGGCATCGAGCTTCACGCAGAAGCCGAAGAGCAGGTATGAACAGCAAACTGACGAGCCCCAGTTCCACGGGCAAGCTCCAGCAGATCGTCGGGGTCTATGACGCGCTCAGCGCCAAAATTGCGGACCGCTTCGCTTTCGACTGGCTGCATGTCGGGGGCTACAACGTCTCGGCCTCGCGATTTGGCCTGCCGGATGTTGGCATGGTCACGTTCGCCGAGATGCTCGAGACCGTCAGACTCGTCACGGCGGCGTGCAGCAGGCCGGTACTGGTCGACGGGGACGATGGCTACGGGAACTACCTGAATGTGATGCGCATGGTGCGGGACGTGGAGCGCACGGGGGCGTGTGGGATTCACATGGAAGATCAGGTGCTGCCCAAGAAGTGCGGACACATGAGCGGCAAACGCGTCGTCCCGCTGAATGCTTTCGTTTCGAAGATCAAAGCGTTCGTGGATACGCGCAAGAGCGACAAATTTCTGCTCATCGCCCGCACGGATGCGCTTGCGGTGCTCGGGTTCGAGACCGCCATCGAGCGCGGCAACCGCTATCTCGAGGCGGGCGCCGACGTGATCTTCGTGGAAGCGCCGACCTCCGTGGAGCAGGCCGCGCAAATTCCGAAGCTGATCGGCGGACCCGTACTGTACAACTGGGTATATGGCGGTCGCTCGCCGCTGGTTGATCCGAAAATTCTGGCCGAGATGGGCTACAGCTATTATCTGCAGGCGGACGTGCTGTTCGCGGTGTCCCGGTCACTCCAGGAGTACTTCGGAGAGCTCAAGCGCTCCGGGACGTATGGGCCTGTTGCGGCCCGGATGGACCCATTCGATCGATTCAACGAGATCGTTGGGCTCGCCGACGTCATTGACGCGGAGCGCCGCTACGGATCGTCCGACGGCTCGTTCTGAGGCTCGCATCGCCGCATTCAGATTCTGTAATAGCGCTCGGCATTGCCTGCGAAGAGCTTCTGCGTCTCGTGCGCCCCCAGCGCCGCGACGATGCGAGCGTAGGCGTCAAACAGCTTGCCGTAGGACGAGAACAGGCTGTCGACCGGCCAGTTCGAGGCAAACATGCAGCGCTCGATTCCAAAGGCCTCCAGACAGGTCTCTATCCACGGTCTGACGCTGTCAGCAGACCAGGAGTGATCGTACATTCCCAGTCCGGATATCTTGCAGAGGATGTTCTCTGCACTCGCTAGCGAGCGCAGACCCGCGCTCCAGGACTGGAAATAATCAGCAGACCTGCCCATGGGCAGCCCGGCGTGACCCACGACCATCCGCAGGCTGGGGTACTTCAGCGCGGCTTTGACCACCGAACGAAAGCAGGGCAGTGTGACATCGACGTCGCAGACCACATTGGCCGCCTGCAAGCGACCCAAGCCGGCAAGAGTTGCGGGGTCGGCGTAGATATCGCGCCCGAAGCTCATCATCCGCACGCCGCGAAAGCTGGCGTATTCGCCGTGTCGCTCGAGCTCTGCCGCGCAGGTGTGTGCTCTCAGGTCCATGCCCGCAATGATTCCGAGGGTGAAACCGTGCGTGTCGGCCTGCCCCTGAACCCATGCGGTCTCCTCGACCGGATCCGGATGGCCCACGGCTGCGTTGATGTGAACTGCCTTGGTCAATCGCAAATTGGCCGCGTCCTGCTGCAGGTCCGGGATCAGGTAGTTCCGACAGATTGCATGGTAGGGCGCGAAAGGCGCGCCATGATCATAACGGGTCGTAAGCCACGGATAGGAAAGGGCCTGCAGATCCCACAAGTGGATGTGGGCGTCTACAATTGCGAGCTGACCAAGGCTGCCGGAGGTGGCGCTCATGCGGCTACGTCCCGGAACTTAACTGTCGATGGGAATGCCGCAGCCTGCCGCGCTGGAGGCATACACGGCTTCAACTACCTCGAGATTCCGTAGCGCGTTCGCTCCATCGACCGTCGGGGGTACGCCATCGAGTATGGCATTGCCTATCTCCGATATCGGTCCGGCAAAGGCGTCTGGCATCCAGCTCTGGTCCGTACACAGTACGGTAGGATCTGGCGCTCCGACCGCCTGGTACCAGACGGTGTCGGGACTGGGCAACGGATACCGATCCCACAGACCGATCCGCCCAAATACCGCGCCGCGCTCTCCTTCGAGCAGAATCTCCGTGCTTGTGTGCCGATGCCGCACGGTCTGCCGGTCGCTGATCGAAACCACGGCTACTGTCGGCCACTGCAGCCAGATTTCCACGGCCGTATCCCCGGCAACGGCGTACTGCGGGTCGTGACGGACGAGTACGATAACCGTGCCGGGCTCGCCGAACAGAAATCTCAGGGAATCGATGATGTGTATGCTGTTGAACAGGCACGTCAGGCGCGGCTGCCCTGCAATCCAGTGATCAGGCGGGATGCGCCCGTGCCGGAGGAGACTCACGCGACCGTACACCAGCGTGCCGAATTCGTTGCGGCGGACTACCTCGGCCGAGTGCCGTATGAACGGCGCCCATCTCATCTGGTGATTGACGACGAGGTGAATCTGCGCGTCCCGGGCTGCCGCCACGATCCTTCGGCCATCTTTCAGACCAGGTGCCAGGGGTTTCTGGCACAGCACGTGTTTTCCGGCCTGGATTGCCGCGAGCGCCACCTCCACCTGCTCCTGGGGCGGGATGGCTATGTCGACGAAGTCGAGCTCAGGGTCGCAAACCAGCTCGCCATACGAGTCCGCGGCACGAGCCTCGGGGCACCGCTTCAATACGGCCTGGCTCCTGCGGGAATCCGGATCGAATACGCGCCGGATTCTCATGCCGAGCCGAGAGTAGATCGGCAGGTGAGCGTACTGCATGATCTCGCCGCAGCCGACGATCCCAACGGCGAGTTCCGCGTAGCTTCTGCCGCTCACGAGGTGGCAACGTGCATGAGGAGATCGCCCGACTCGGTGGGCAGCATCGAGGCAGAGCCCGGTCCCTGACCACCGAGCTTGCCGTTGAACGAATGACACAGCTCCCGGGTGGCGAGCCGCAGCGGATCGGCGCGGGGATCCGGAGCAAACAAACATGAGGCCGATATCGTGAGTGACGTGCCCGCAGGAGTGGTGATGACTCCTTGCAGCCCGCCCAGGCATGCCCAGAAATCCCGCCACATGTGCTTGGACACGCCTCGCACCGCCATTTCGTGCGCCTTCGAAAAGAGATCGAACACCGTGTCCCGAAACAGGTGTGCGAAAGCCTCCGGCCCGTAGGCGCGCAGAACCGATCCGTAGAGCTCGGTAACCCAGCTCCTGTAAGCCGGGAGCAGGCCCGCTTCCCAGGCGGCCTTCGTCGCCGCAATCAGCGCGCTGGCTTGCGCCGCGTCATGGCGATCGAGGGCTCTGCGCAACCTTGCCGACATAGGGGTCGATAGCCCGGTCAATTCGTCGTGTGAGAACCAGCGCTCGCCAGTCTCACCGGGTGCCTCGCTCGGTGGCGTAAGCTCCAGACGCCTGAAGAATTCCCCGTTGACATGCGCGAAGCTCTTGAAGACATGCAGTCTGCAGCCTCCAAAGCGATGGTCCGGTGTCCAACCTTCTATCAGCCAGCCGTGACCGCCGCCCTTCAGGATCGTGCGTGACATCTCCGAGCAGTGATTGCAATAGACCGGAAAATCGGCCATGCCGAAGGTCGAGCGACTCGCGCGGGGCATCAGGGCATAGGAGCGCTCGTCAGTCACGTAGTAGCGTCCCTCGTTGATCAGGCGGCCTCCGGATCCGCACGGCTGCAGCAGAAACGTTATCTTTTCGTCATCCTCGATCACGCGGAAGCGTGACATGTGCCAGTGATTGACGTCGGCGATCCGCTGAACCAGGTCCTTGGGCGGCATCGCCATCAGGGGACTGAGCCCGCTCCATGTGGAGTGCGCTTCGTGCAACTGCTCGACGGCGTCCTGGCCGAACGTGTGCAGGATGCTGCTCAGAATGCGGGCGATTACATTTCGATACCCGTCGTGGACCGCCTCGTGGGCTGTCAGGAAGGCATCCATGGCGGTCCCTGCGTCCGTCCAGCGCAGGGCTGTGACCGCCGCCTGTAATTCAACGAGCAGCGATGCCTGTAAACCGTGCACGCCCGGGTCGGCTCCTCGGTCGCTGCCCATCTACACCTCTCTGGCCTCAGGGATGGAGCACTTCGGCCCCAGAATCCGCGCGCAGCACGTGGCCGGTGATGCAACTCGCCATGTCACTTGCGAGAAAGACCACCGACATCGCCACCTCCTCGGGGCGTGTCCACCTGCCGAGCACGCATGAATTGAGGTAATCCTGGGACACTGCCGCCAGCTCCTGGTCGCTCATGCCGCGGCGGAACAGAGGCGAGATGAGGGTGGCAGGCGAGATGGCATTGACCAGGATGTTGTCGCGGCCGAAAGCGCGGGCAAAGCTCCTGGTCATGGCGATTACGCCCGCTTTCGAGATGCCATAGACGGACACCGGCAGAGTTCCGCCGGTGATGCCCGCCGTGGAGACGAAGTTGATGATCCGGCCCCATCTGGCTCGCTGCATCGGGCGGCAGGCGGCCCGCGAAAGAAAGTACTGGCTCTTTAGGTTGACATCCAGCGTACGGCCCCAGAGCGCTTCATCGACATCGTCAATATTGGCGGGCAGCAGTACAGCCGCCGCATTGACCAGAATGTCCACTCGGTTGTAGCGCGTAAGTGTTTCACGGATCAGCTTCTCGCATTCCTCCCCGCTGCTGATGTCCCCCGCCTGGGGAAAATGATCACCGGCCCGGGCGAGAGTCTCGGCGGCCTTGGCCAGCTCGGTCTCATTGATGTCGCACGGCACGACCCGAGCGCCGAACTTCGCCAACATCTGCGCCGCGGCGCGTCCGTGTCCGCTTGCGGCGCCCGTTACGACTGCGACTCGTCCATCGACACCCAGGATGTCTTCAGAAGGCATATCGCTCGAGCACTTTCTCATCCACGACCACTCCCAGTCCGGGCTGCGTGGGAACTGCAATAGTGCCGTTCTCGGGAACGAACGGCTGCTGCACGAGCTCGTGCTGCATCGGATTCTCCTCCGGCTTCAGCTCCTGAACGAGACAGCGGGGAGTGGATGCGGACAGCGCGATCGAAGCGGCCGTATTGATCGCGCTGGACCAAGCATGGCTGTTGAACCACAACCCGGCCGCCTCCACCAGCTTGATCACGCCGAGCGCACCCGTGATACCCTCCGCCCGACCGACATCGCACCCGATCACATCGAGTGTTGCGGAGGCGATCGCCTCGTTGTATCCCCGGTAATCCCATTCCCGCTCTGCGCCCGCGATCATGCACCGGGCGTGAGCGCGCAGGTGTCGGAAATGCTCGAACTCCCACGGCTCGAACGGCTCTTCCACCCATTTCAGGCCGTGCTCCTGCCACGCCAATACACGTTGGACGGCCTCATCCAGCGTCCAGCTAAGTGCCTGCCCGCGGTCCATCATGATCCAGGGGTCTGAACCCAAGGCCTCGCGCAGATCTCTCATGAATGCGACGTCGCGCCCGATCTCGTACCCCAGATGGGCATCGCCGCGCTTGCCCAGCCCGATCTTCACGCCACGATACCCGCGGCGCACGTATTCCGCGTGTCGCTTCACTTCGAGCTGCAGGTCGGATTGAAAGGCATGCGTCGAGGCGAGAACGGGAATGCGGATGTCCCCCGCGGCGTCACGCGTCCCGATCATCTGCAGGAGCGATTGACCGACCAGCTTGCCTTTCAGGTCCCACAGAGCGATGTCGATGGCAGAGAGAGCAAAGTTGGCAATTCCCCCGCGGTATGAATACCACCAGGTCTGCCTGCGGATGTCGTTCCAGATCGCGATGTTGTGCAGCGGGTTCCTGCCGACCAGCGTGTCCGCGAGGCCTGTTACGAGCTCCACCGTTGCACGCGTGCTTGCCGGGAACTGAGTGATCGCCTCTCCCCACCCGACGGCCCCGTCTACAGACTCGAGGCGCACGAATGTCAGATACCGCATGGCATTGCAGTCGTTCGGCTCCCGGTAAGCGACGGGATGAACCGTCACTCGAGCGATCTTGTGCGCGGCTGTCACGTATGTTCCCCCCGCGAGGGCCGCACATCGGGACCGAGGTCGGGCAAGCGCCTCCCGATGCAGGGGAATGCCGGGAGCAGCTCGGCAACGGTCCGCCAGCCAGGTCGCGCGGCAATGATCCGGTCGATCGAGTTGGCCAGCATGTATTGCGAGCCCCGCTGGGCGGGGATTCCCGGCGTGATCTGCAACCTCTGTAACAGCGCGTCTCCGCGACTCAGCGTGATGTCGTCCGCAGCCGTCTTACCGACACTCGCGAGGTCGACATGACCGAAGAAATGGCAGGTGAACCAGCGCGCCCCGCTCACGAAGGCCGTGTACGTCTGATCCACCCCGGCGCTCTCGCCCGGCCTGATCCGGAATCGTCCTGTGATCTCGGTCTGGGTGATGACGGGTCGCAGCTCCTTCGAGATCCGATCCACAGTGAGTCCCAGCGCGGCGGCCACGACAGCCATCGACTGTGGAAAGCCCGCGTGCCCAAGGATTTCTTCCTGGGAAACGGCTGCAGCAAAGGCCGGCGCGCTGCGACCGATGCCGATCCGGCGCAGGACTTCGGACCCGAAGCCGGAGATGTCCACCGTCCGGCGCACCTCGATGATGCAATCGCCGGGCCCGGCGCCGAGAAGAGTCAGGACGAGAGCGTCGAAGATCAGCCCGGGGTTCAAGCCGCAACCGGCGACGCTGACGCCCTTCTCGATGGCGAGCCGATCGAGCCGCCGGGCCAGTGGCTCATCGACTATGAAGGGGTAAGCGCATTCTTCCGCGGACACGAGGACATCCGATCCGGCGCGCACGGCGGTTTCGATATCCTCGGCTACATCACGCAGGCGGGTGGTAGTGGCAATCACCACCACGTCAGCGCCGGATGTGAGTGCTCGGGTGCGGTCGGCGCGGTTGAATGGACCAAGGACTTCGTAGCGCTTGCCGGAGCGCAGCAGGTTTCCCAAGCCGTTGCCGAGCTGCCCTGCGCCGAAGATCGCCACTTTCAGCATCGGAACATCGGTCGGCAGATCGCTGCTTCTGGAACCGTTTCCAATAGACTACTCCTGCCGAAACCGCAGTCAACGCGCGGGCCCGCGGGATGCGGACCCGTGACGGATCAATCACCAGCGCTTGTTGTGGAAACGATTCCATTCTACCATACTCGGGATAATCATGGGCCGTGGCATACCGTGAGCGAGGGTGGACCTCCGTGCCGAGTGACCGCGCTACCGGCATCGATCCAGACACTCGGGTCGGGATGCTGGACCTGTTCACGACCATGGTGCGCATCCGCAAGTTCGAAGAGCGAGTCCGTAGCGCGTATCTCGAGGGACTCGTACATGGCACAACCCACCTGTGCATAGGCCAGGAGGCCGTGTGTGCAGGCGTAGTTACCGTGCTGCGCGCAGACGACTATCTCATCTACACGTATCGCGGCCACGGCGTCTGCATCGCGCGTGGCATGTCGCTGGCAGCCGCCTTCGCAGAGATATTCGGTCGCAGGACCGGTGTGTCGGGCGGACTGGGTGGATCGATGCACCTGACCGATCCGGAACTGAATCTCGTGTGCGCCGCTGGAATCGTCGGCGGAGGACTACCAGTCGCGATTGGCACCGGCCTTGCTGCCCAGCTGTCTGGTCGTGGGCAGGTCGCGGTGGCATTCTTCGGCGATGGTACGGTGAATATCGGCGCATTCCATGAATCGTTGAACATCGCGGCAGTCTGGCGGCTGCCGGTGCTGTTCGTGTGCGAAAACAACTACTACGGCGAGTTCACCCGAATAGACCGCACCACGCCATTCGAGGACCTCGTGCGCCGCGGTGCCGCGTACGACATGCATTCGGTTGCCGTCGACGGAAACGATGTCATGTTGGTCAGAGAGGCGGCCGCTGAAGCGGCGGGGCGCGCGCGAGCGGGAGACGGGCCGACCTTCCTCGAATGCCGGACCTATCGTCATTCGGGCCACTCCAGGACCGATCCCGCGAAGTATCGTCCGGCTGCGGAAGTCGAAGCCTGGCTGGCTCGGGACCCATTGCCGATGTTCGAACGCAGACTGCTGGAGAGCGGAGTGTGCGAATCACAAGAGCTCGAGCGAATCACAGCTGCAGTCCTGGAGGAGGTCCAGGCGGCCTCACGACAGGCTGAGACTGCCGAATGGCCGAGCGCTGACGATTACCTCGGATGCGCAATGGTCAGGACGTGAGCAACCTCGAATCCATGGTGCTGTCGCGAGAAGGTCTGGTGACACCGGAAACAACGACGTACCGCGAGGCCATCAGCCGTGCCATCGGGGACGAGATGCGCGCGGATTCCCGGGTGCTCATTCTGGGAGAGGACATCGGAGAGTCGGAGGGCCCGCTCAAGACCACTATGGGTCTATATAAGGAGTTCGGACCGACACGGGTGCGGGATACGCCGATAGCGGAAGAGGCGTTTGTCGGTGCAGCCCTGGGGCTCGCCGTGGCCGGGTACCGACCGGTGGTCGAGATCATGTTCGCCGACTTTCTCGGCGTGTGCTTCGATCAGATCGTCAATTCCATAGCGAAGCATCATTTCATGTCGGGCGGTCGCATGCACGCGCCGCTCGTCATCCGCGCCATCGGAGGAGGCGGGCTAAGGTTCGGTCCCCAACATTCGCAGACCGGTGAAAGCTGGCTCCTGAATGTGCCAGGACTGAGGATCGTCGCTGCCTCTGCGCCCGACGAGGCGTACGGAATGATACGGGCCGCGATCCGTGACCCGGACCCGGTAATCGTTCTGGAGCACAAAGCTCTGCTCGGAACCAAAGGGTCCGTGATTTTCGGTGCAGCCGGCATAGGCAACCTCGAAAGTCCGCGGATAGTGGCGCCCGGAGAGCACGTGACCATCGTTGCGAGTCTGGCAATGGTGCCGCGGGCTCTCGAGGCGGCACGCCAGCTTGCCGGGAGCGGCATCTCGGCCGAGGTCATCGACATCCGGGTGCTGCGGCCGCTGAACGCGCAGGTGATCGTCGACAGCGTGAAAAAGACATCGCGACTCCTGACCGTGGAGGAGCAGGGGGTGCACGGCGGCTGGGGGAGCAACGTCGTCGCCGAGGTGGTCCAGCAGGCATTCGACTATCTGGATGCGCCGCCGATAAGGATCGGGCTGCCGGACTCGCCGCTGCCTTACAGTCCTCCCATCGAGGATCGTGCGATTCCCAGTGTCGAGCGCATCGCGCAGGTCGCCCGTGAGCTCATCGGACGATCGATCTGATGGCTTTAGTGCTCACCATGCCGAAGCTCAGTGCCACCATGGCCGAGGCTACCGTGATCAAGTGGTACAAAGCGGCGGGCGAGAGGGTCCTGGCGGGCGAGACCCTGCTCGAGGTCGAAACTGACAAGGCGACTCTGACGATCGAGGCGCCCGGCGACGGCATATTGGGTACGCCTGCCGTCGCCGCCGGTGAGGTGGCTCGGGTGGGAGCCGCTCTGGTCATGATCCTCGATGCCAGCGCCGACCAGCAGACCGGCCCGATCCCGGAGAGCGGCGCACGGCCGATCGGTGGCGGTGATGCAGGCGGGGATATTGGCCGAGCATCCGGTCAGTCGCGTGCAGGACCCGCTGCGGGCTCTGCCTCTGGCCGTGTGTTCGCCTCGCCCCGGGCGCGGCGAACCGCTCGCGAACGGGGAACCGATCTTGGAAGCGTCACCGGTACCGGTCCGAGCGGGCGCATCGTGCGCGCCGATCTCGACAGGAGCGGGAGCCCTGCTGGTGGGGAGCTCAGGGGCGCTGCAGACGAGATACGCGCCGGCAGCGCGCGTCCCGGCCGGGACCCACTCGCCAAGGCATCCAGACAGATGGCCTTGATGGTGGCAGCGAGCCACCGGGAGATCCCGGCATTTACTCTCAGTCGCTGGATCGACATGGAGCGCGTGCTGTTGGATCTCACGAGGTTTGATCGGCGGCGGACCGAGACGGACTACTTCCTCTACGCCATTGCGACCGCCATGGCCGAAGCGCCCGAGTTCCGCAGCGTCTGGAACTCCGGGCGCGGAGCTGCAGAGGACCTCGGGTCGACGAACGTCGGAGTCGTCGTCAGCACCGATCATGGTCTCATGATTCCAGTGCTCGCCGACGTGGGAGGGGTCGGTCTCGAGGAGCTGGCAACCCGGCGCAGGGCGGCGGTTGAGGCCGCGCGCGCTGGTCGGCTGAACCAGACTTTCGCGTCCGCTGCGTCGATCTCGCTTTCGAGTCTCGCTCGGGAGGCGGCGGATGAGTTCGAAGCAATCATCAGCCCCGGTCAAACGGCGATCGTCGCCGTGGGACGGATAGCCGAGAGTGTGGTCTCTCGCCGCGGCGAGATTGTCGTCCGCAAAGGCTGCCGCGTTTGCGTCGCCGCGGATCATCGGGTCATCGACGGTCGCACGGGAGCAAGATTCATCAGTGCGATGGTCAGAGTGCTCGAAGAGGGAGTGGCTCCTGGTTGAATGACCAGAGTTGAATGACCAGACCAGGTCGGCGGAAACGGCAAGCGAGCAAAATCATGAAAATCGAAGGCGTCGATGTCATTCCTCTGGATGTGAAGCTGCAGAAGGTGTTCAAGGGGGGCACCTACGAGGTGAAGTCACGCCCGACGATCGTGACGCGCATTCATCTGGAGAACGGCATCATCGGCGAGACGTATGGTGGAGATGAGTTTCATACGCAGCGCGAGATCGTGAGCGTCATCCGCGACCACCTGATACCGCAGGTCATCGGCCGGGATGTGCGCGATTCGGTGGCGCTCTGGGATCGAATGTTCGGCTTGCCA